>Ga0209208_10000126_pt1 | contig 79553 bp, 46 predicted proteins | sample S1TSphfallax_3_FD_187694 | JGI IMG/M metagenome (GOLD analysis project Ga0209208, IMG submission 187694) | Host-associated microbial communities from peat moss isolated from Minnesota, USA - S1T2_Fd - Sphagnum fallax MG (SPAdes) (version 2) | ecosystem: Host-associated > Plants > Peat moss >... | reverse complement strand
TTAATTATTAATTTAAGCTAGATAATAATATTTTCATTAAATAATCATAATTATTTAAAATATCCTATAATCATCTTTGAAGTGCAAAAGAAAAGGAGTAACGAAAAACTAACAAGAAGAAAAATAGGCTTTCCAAGTTACAAAACGTTTTTGTTTTTTTTTTTCTTTGGACCCCTCCTACTTTCAAACCTCATAACTTTCTTATTTCTTGTTCATTTTAAACGATTTAAAGTGCTATAGGAGCGCCACCTGAATTCCTAAAAATCGCATATGAACTCTAATAGCAAAAAAAGAACATAAAATGAACTTTCTAGATGTTTAAGAACCGGCCTTTGTAGTGTTCAATAGTTTTTTTTTTGGAGTTTTTGACCCCCTTTACTTTGGGGGGCCATAACTTTCTCATTTCTAATCTGTTTTCAATGATTCTTAGTTTTTTAGATGCGCCAAGAGGAGGGCTTCAAGTTTTCTTTGGACACCAAATGCAATAGAGCCCTGCCCTGGTTGGTATAATCTAATACAATAGTTGTATGTAATGTGCAACTAGGTTGATTCATGAGGTTTGTAATGGAATGTTTTAACCCATGTACTTTGGCTTCAAATTCTATTTGGCTCAGCATATAAGTATGAGCAATAGCTATGTATTAGCCTAATGTTAAGTGCCATTGAGAATGAGTGAATGAAAAAAACTTGACCTTTGTGAAATGGTTAAACCTACCTATATAACCTAAGCCTAGCTACTTTTTAACCAACTTGCATACCTAAGTAAACCTATTTGGTAAGGTGTAATTATTACCTACCTACCTATGCACCACGTGTTAATATCTTATTAACCATATATTGGACGATTTAGATTTCATTGAATAATATTTAAAAATTTAAAAATCGGTGGGTTTTGATTGCCACGTGTCACCATATAATTGGTGTTACATGAACACGTGTCAAATGGTCAATGAACGTTCCATGGTGTGCCACGTGTCATCATCATAATGGCAGAAACTTCAATGATTGAGATTAATCCAATGAATTTTTAATTTTGAGAACACAAATTTTTTTAATAGTGACATGTGTCCATAAGTTAGTTGTTTAATTTTTAAACATGTGTCATATTTTGATTAGTTGCATTGTAGTTGTAAGGAGAGTTGCACATAAGGTGCAACTACATTTGGATTTGTATGTATCTATGAACATGTATATTAAAACCGTATATACATGTTGCATACGTAATGTCGCATGCAACTGGATGTCATGTGCAACTTGTCTTATGCAACTACACAAATTTGCAGTTGCATGTGTCGCATGTAATTGAATTTTAGTTGCAAAAGACAGTTGCAAAACCCAAAATTTCTAGTAGTGTTCCCAATTATGCAAGAATAAAAGGATACTACATTATATGGGTGAATATCTTGCTTAGGATTACTTGAAGGAAAAACCAATGTTTAAATTATATGCCATGTTTGCAAAGAATCACCATGGGCACCAATGGGAAAGTCACCCACATTTGGGTTGACTTCCTTCCTTTTTTCCTTTTCTTGTACATCCTTTATAGGTTTTAGTGCAACCCAACATCATTTTGCACAAATGTGCATTGGATTATTCTATATACACATAAATGGCACATTTGTTTTAGCAAAAGGTGGGACATTGGATGAAAAGTAAATTGGAAAGAAAAATCCAATATTATTGTCCTTGGTGGTATTAGGAAAAGATGTATTTATGTAACTTATCATTATCCTTTGGACAAGGCTTGGAAAATTAAGTGCTTAGAATCTCTTCCATTATTCATATTATTTATTGTGTATAAGTCCTTGAGAAATTGTAGCCCATAAATCTAGGCAATACATAAATTGAACTACCCACATAACACATGTTTCTAGCACCACTACAATAGTCAAAATAAAGAATATTATGATTCATACACTCTAGCCTATTTTTTACTAGCAAAGTTTTTCCAACAAGCAACACCAAAATTTTAAAAATTGAAAATGAAATTATTTTGGAAGCTTTCAATTGTCAAAAATGAAAAACATGATACAATTAGTTTCAAGTGCATTGATGATTGAGCTTGCAATTTTTCTCATAATTGTTAGTAAGTTGTAATGTATAAATTTAATTCAAGCTTGTGGTTTTTTTCTACAATATTTTTGTGTCTTGACATTTTAGCAAGTTTTAGAAGTCATCATTCAAGATTTTAAAGTCTAAATTTCAGAGCTAAAACTTGTTTAAAAAAATTCAAGGTTGATTAGTAATTCCTTACGAAGTTAAAACATGCAAGTGTTTAGAGGATCAATATTCATTAACAAGGTTTTTTGTGGCTTTCTTGTGGTCCTTCCTCTTTGTGGTGTTTGATTTGCTTGCAATTGTTTCTATCTTGAATCATGGCATTGTTGAATCCACTGCCAAAAATTTGTTACAAGTATTTTTTAAATGATAGGCTTTCAACTTTTGAAGTCAGATGTGTGGTTCATAACCAACTAACTCTTGCATTGCTAGCTTTAGCAATTTTGTGCCTTTAACTAATGTTCCAATGTCTAAAGACCATGAAAATATTGTAGTTATTGCAAATAACAAAAAAACAAAGCATGCAAAGTATGACACCCATTGCAAATTCCAAAACATTAGGGCTGCAAAGTACAATTAGGTTGAAACGTTGTGGGTGAAGATGGGTTGGTTTTTGCAATAAGGTGGAAGGTTGAACGAGAATAAAATGCAAGAAAAAACTTCTAATCTCGAAGATGGACTCTCTATCCAATCATGGGGGCAAGTGAAAGGCAAAGGTTGTTAGTCATGGTGTGGTAGAAAATTGTATTTGCAAAGGACTTAGCACATGCAAAAAATGAGGTATTGTATGCCAACTTGGTTCATGATTATGTTCTAATTCAATTGAATATTATGGAAGTGACTAACGACAAGCTCTTGCAATTTACGTGCATTTTGCACAAGTTCTAAGTGAAGGTCGTCCTATGACCGACTAGGAAGGCATGAAGGTTTTGTTCAAGCAACTACAAGTTACAAATTATTTGCACAAGCATTAAAGTGACAATTAAGAGTCGGCCATGGCTAGTCACATGCACAACGTGGTGTTGGATGCCACTTGACGAATTGTGGTAAAAGTTTAATTTTTATTAATTTCTTGTGACGAAGTTACAAGCATTAATAACCAAATGTGGGAAGTTGTGCATGTTTATGGTGTGCAAGACTGGCGCAAGGTTCTGATTTTGTTATTTTTAGAGAAGGTACTTGAAAGAGCAACATCGATTTCATGACACATTTGAATTTTGAAGCACCACAAATCATTTGGGGTGGGCTTGGGAAGGAAAAAAATGGCGGATAGGTTGGTGTCATTTGGTGTTGATGGGGTGTCAATATTTCAAGGCATCTGCATTAATGTCATTGCATGCAATTTGAAAAGAAATATGTAGCACACATGGTGGTGTGCATTGCATGGTGAACCGCACCAACTTGGTTGTGTAAACATTAAGCTGCCTCTTGTATCTAGGTTAGAAAGGATCTTCCAAACCTTTTATTCTTATTTCAACATGAATTCCAAATGCCACCTTGAATTTCAAATTTTGGTTCAAAATAATGGAAACCAAAGGAAATAAAATCTTGAAAAATATTCACATTTGATGGGTCTCCATGTTGTCACCTACAAAAAGGGTCATGGAAGAGTACCACATTGTTTTAGTGAAAATGGCACTTGATTCACCTATAAAATCTAAGGCAACAACCAACCTTCAACCACTAGTTGATGTGGAGGTAATGTTAAGTTTATGATGTATTATTCCTTTATTTGAAGGTCCATCAAATTCAGCCAATTACATGATATATTTGTGTGTGATTTTGTCAAACAAGCGCCTTCACACTAATAGGAGCCATGTGTGCCATTTTTTGGACTACTTTTAGACTCTTTGATAAATTCAAAAAATTCGGAAAAATCGGAAAAAAATATTTTAAAATCATGAATTATTTATTTATATTATTATATTAAGGTTTTTTTTTTTTTTTTTCCCTAAGAATGTGTCATTTTCAAATCTTTTGAAGTCATTAAAAAAGTCATTTTTTTGCTTAAGCATTGGCTATGAATGCTTTAAGAGTGTTTTTGTCAATGTTTTATTCATTGGATTCATTTCAAATTTATTTACATGTTTTCATGATATTTTATTAATCTTACTATATAAGTAAATGCAACAATTTCAACACCAAATTAAATTAATAATTCAAAACATGAAAAACGAAACGCTAGTTGCACTTATTGTGGTTCATATTAGTGTGGACTACAATTAGTTGCAGTGAAAATTTGTTAAGGCAAGTTGTATGCATTATATTTTGACCATAGTATTGCATTCAAGAGCTTTGTTTCCCACTAAGTTCAATGTTTTAATGGATGTTCAACATGAAAAGATCATCATGAAATGGATCACTAACCCAACCATGTCAATTGAACACCTTGCTTTTGAATGTCAAGCCCAACACATTTGGGGCCAACACCAAAGTGTGCATATTGGGGCAATTTCTTGGGTTACAAAGGATTTTTTTAGGTGTGGTAGAGACTATGAAATAATAATGTTCACAAACTTTATTGTTTCTAGTTGTAGAACTAAAGTCAAGGTTTCTTGTTCATTGGTTCATGAATGCATTAGGGATCATTTATCCTAAATATTGGTTATAAGAGGATGCTGAAATTAAATTCAATGAGCATCTTGAGATTTTGAAAGAGGTTTATGGCAGTGCAAAGAAGATCAATGGCATGATGGTTGTGCCACCCTCATTGAATGTTCATCACCTTGATTTACAAGCTTTGTTGTTCAAACTAACTATGAAGAACAATGTTAAATCTACCATGAAGCCTCATCTAGATTTGAATCTTGTCACCAAGCTTTGGCAAAATCTCACATCCTCTCAATGTTTGATCATGAAAATTTTCAATATTTCAAGGTTGCAAAGATTGTTACTACCCAAGTGATAGGTTTAGTGGAAAATGAAAATGTTTTTCAACAATTGCTTTCCTAAAAAGTAAGTTGAAAACACTACTACAAAAGTGGAGTGCAATTTACTAGCCTAAATCACTATAGGACCTTAAAAGTGAAATAACTTCATTGCATTTTACTGATTTCATCATAATATCATTATGTAGACATCATGTTTCATTGCTATTTAACATAATTCATTATTATAATTTACTATAATAAATAGGTTTATTTATATGTTTTAAAAAACATTTTATCTATGTTACTTTATGATATACCCTATATTATTTTTTAACTGCTTTAATTATTCTAGTTTATGGGATATTATAAATTATTGTACCTTAAATTATTATATGTTATTTCACCTTAAGGTATCTTAATTAATTTATTATAAGCTTTTAAGTTATTATAAATTAAATTATTGAACTAACTTTAAGTTATTTTATTTTAAATTGATATATGTTATTTCAAATTATATTTTACATTATTCAAGGTCATTCTACTTTATGTCATTATAAATTACTTTATCATAAATATAACAATTTAAAATGATATAAAATATAATATAATGACGTAAGGTAAAAAAATTTAAAATAGAAAATAATAAGCTACGAAAAATAATTTTAAATAACCTACAATGTAATAATTGCCAATAGCCTATGATATTATAACATAAAATATCCAACAATAATTTATAATATAATAACCATCAATAACCACCAATAAAATAAACACCAATAGCCATTAATATAATACCAGCAATAACCAGCAATATCCACAATACAATATTCATTAATAACCATTGATGAAATAACCATCAATATCCATTAATATAATACCATTAATAACCAACAATATCCACAATAGAATATTCACCAATAACCATTGATATAATAGTCATTAATAACCACCAATAGCCACTAATATACCATTAATAACAAGCAATATCCACAATATAATATTCACTAATAGGCATTAATAGAATAGCCACTAGTAGCCACTAGTAGCCACTAATATAATACCATTAATAACAAGTAATATCTGCAATATAATATTCACCAATAGCCATTAATAACCACCAATATCCACAATAGAATATTCATTAATATCCATTAATATAATAGCCACCAATAGCCACCAATAGCCACTCATATAATAACCATTAATAACCAACAATATCTGTAATATAATATTCACCAATAGCCATTAATATAATAATCATTAATAACCACCAATATCCACAATACAATATTCACTAATATCCATTAATAGAATAGCCACCAATAGCCACTAATATTATAACCATTAATAACCAGCAATATACAATAATAAAATATCCACCAATAAAATATCCATCAATAAACATTAATATAATAGCCACTCATAGTCATTAATAGAATAACTATCAATAATCATTTATAAAATAATAACCAATAGACATTAATAGAATAACAACCAATAGCCACTAATAGCCATTAATATAATAACCAATAATAAGCACCAATATCCATAAATATAATATCCATCAATAGCCATTAATAAAATAACCAACAATAGCCATTAATAGAATAACCAATAATAGCCATTAATAAAATAACCAGCAATAGCCATTAATAAATAACTAACAATAGCCATTAATAGAATAACCAACAATATCCATTAATAGAATAACCAACAATAGCCATTAATAAAATAACCAACAATAGCCAATAAAAAAATAACCACCAATAGCCAGTAATAAAATAACCACCAATAGCCAGTAATAAAATAACCACCAATAGCCAGTAATAAAATAACCACCAATAGCCAGTAATAAAATAACCACCAATAGCCACCAATAAAATAACTACTAATGGCCATTAATAAAATTGTCACCAATAATTATTACTAAAATAAACATTAATAGGCATTGATAGCCACCAATAGAATAGGTATCCATAGGCATTAATAACCTCCAATAGTCTTAATAAAATAATAACTAATAGCCATATATTATAATTATTTAATATTGAAAAAAATAATTTAGGGTGAAATAATTTATAACAGACAAAAATAATTTAAAGTGAAATAGCTTATAATAACCTAGAATTTCCAATAATAACATAAGATGAAATTGCCTTTAATAGCTAAAAGTAACTTATAATGACTATAAGTAGCTTAAATTGAAATAATTTACAATAACCAAAAAACATATAATAACAAAAAAAAATTACAATAGCTAAAACTAACATAAGGTGAAATAAGTTAAAAGAGCCAAAAGTAACTTAAAATAACCAAAAGTAGCCTAGGGTGAAATAATTTAAATTAAAGAAAAATAGCCATATAATAATTGAAAATAGTTTAGCATAGGTAGTATTATTATATTAACAAAAAAATCTCAATACGATATGAATTTTCAAAGTTTATGTTTTTGTAATGTTTAAAATGAAGTATTTTGATAAATAGAATGTAATGTAATATATTATCACAACAAGTGGGGTGGTTTAATGGTAAGGGTGTTTGTTTCCATTCCAAAGGTTAAGGGATCAAATTTCATGAATGGTGTTATGTGTGGTCAATAATGGTGTGTTGATTGAATATTCTTTTATCAAATTTTTAGAATAGGTGCTTAGGTTAATTATGTGGCCTACTTAGGCTAGGTTTAACTTAGCCTAGGTAGTGACATGTGTCAATAAATCATAGGTTAGAAAATCATGAAATTATCAGTAATATTATATATTAAATAATTAAATTTTAATTGATTTCCATGTTGGTTAATTAATTAACCAGTAAGTGAAAGGTTTGGTAAATTTATATTTCACTAGAGAGTAACCTTTTTTCACTAAATATTAGTGAAACAATTCATTGTACCTAACAATTAGTCCGTGCTCACTAGGGGGTTAAACAATTTTACTAGGTAAAAATGTTCAAATTTAGTCAAAATTTAGTGAAACCCATAGTGAACTAAGACACATTTCTTAGTAGTGAAAATAAACTTGTTAATCACCTAGATTTTTAGTTGTTTGCATGTTTGCACAAAAGTTTTAGAATTTTGAGAAATTTGCATACAATGTTGCAATTCAATCTTGGAAAGTTGCCAGGGTTTGACATGGTTATTATACTTGGAAGGTATTTGCTTTAATGTTCAAACTTCAAATTTCAACCTCCAATTGGTTTTTTTTATAATGTGCATTGTATTCATTCAAACTTGATGTAATTTGTAATATGTATATGTGTGTGGAATTGAGATATTTTCAAAGCTTTTAACTAACTATTCCTTTTTTTAACATGATGTAGGATTATGTACTTTGGAGTTGTATGCAATGTGCATTGGGGCTATGAACAATGGACTTGAACTCTAAACTTTAAAGGTTGTAGGAGCTTTAGCCTTCAAGCTTGGTGCAATGTTTGAGGTGGGATATATCCTTGGGGCGTATTTTGTTTGTTTATTTTTCTAGGACAATGTGTAGGGGCATGGTTGGGGGGCTTTGGGTGAAGGACATTTCCATTGCAAACAACAAAGGGTTTAGGGGATGGGGTTCAATTCCTCTTGAAGTGAATAATACATATAATTTTTTTCTTTGAAAATCAAATTTTCATTTTGTAATCTCCATGTTTAAACCTTGAGTTTGGCATTTTTGGGGTGTTATTTTGCCACAAAAATTACCAACATGAGCAATGGATAATCATAGCAATGATGGACTGAGCATTTAGGTAGCCATTGGTTTTGAAAATACAATTTTAGTAGTTGCCACTAGTTTTTTATCAACACAAAATTTTACTTACCACAACATGACCTTCAAATGAGACCCCTTTGCCATAACAACTTACTTCAAAATAAGTTGTGAACCCACTTTTTAGAGGCCCCTTCACATGTTGTAGCCATTTTTGCCACTTCTAATTTTATTAAAAAAAACTGCTTCTACCATATATAATGATGGATATTCACTACTTGGCACCCCCATTGCTAAAACCCAACCTCTTGCATCAAATGAAAACCATAACCCATCTCACTTAAACTTATTAAATTTAAATCTCCAATGCCATTATTAGATTCATCCTTTTTTTGTTCTTCAAGAGTTTTTCATCCTTTCCTTCAATCCACTTTATATTAGGATTTTTTTAAATCTCTACTCCCATATGCATAAGTTTGCATTAGAAATCAACTCTTGATTAATTATGGTTAGCAAGGTCCAACTAGTACATTAACATCGTGACCTAAATCCTCTTACAATTTGTTAGTATCACAAACATGTTGTAAAGACCTTCAAATAAGCCTTTAAAGTTGTTTGATTCTTCTTCCCCCAAAACCTTGTGAGGTAGAAACTTAACTAGAATTGTGTGTTAGTTACGACAATTTCCATTCAGCAACATTTTTAAGTTAGAAAACAACCCTATTCAATAAAAGATACTTGCAACACACAATTTTCCAACTAGCAATGGTTAATTATGTGACTTCTTTAATATATTTTTTCCATCTAGGGACTATTTCATTGCCAAGACCAAAAACCAGCAAGAATATATGTTTCACATCATGTTCTATCACACTTTGAAGATTTCTCCTTTTTGCATGCATTTTTTTGTGTCACAATGATGTTCTATGGCATCATTTGTTTGGTGTTACATTGGTATTCAACTTTGGCAAATGTGTAATAAACACAAAATAATCTAAAAATATGAAAATTTGGGACCATATTTCAAAAGTTGGGGTTGAATAATCCTTCTCTCACATTCTTTTCACATTTGCCCAGACTATGAGCCTAGTCAAAACTATCGTTTCATGCCAAGCTTGAAAGTTCCAGTAATGTGTTATACATAAGAATTCTTCCTCTTTGAGCTCATAATGTTTGGTCTCCTTATTTGGGACTAATAAAAAGGTAAGTTCCTTCACATGAAATTGAACTATGATTTTTGATAAAAAAGCAAATATTATCTTCCTTGTTTTGCACTACATTTAGGTTGACATTTGAATAAAGCTAAACAATTATTGGTTTATCACTCATTTAGATCCTAGGTTCATATAGTATTGATGACATTTCTTACATTTCCTTGTTTGTATGTGCATTTCTATGCTTAAATATATGTATATTATGCAAAATCAAAAGCACCACATAAGTTCAAAAACATAAGAAAATACTTGGTATACTTCATTCACTCTAATATCTTTAGTGCTTCAACCAAAAAAAATGTAACAATGTACCAAATGTCCCAAAAAAATCAATACATCTTGCCCTTTTCTATTAATATATCTTTATTAAAAAAAAGTTCAAAATTCAAACATTGTTTTAGTAACTAGTTAGTGACCCTAAATAACTATCTAGTCAATGATGTGACTAATTTGTCTACCAATCATAACTAAAATAGAACAAAAAATAATTACATTTAACAATTTTCCATGGCCTTTAAAACTAATTTGATATACCTTACAATCTTTGAATTTATTATTAGCAATATTTCACCAAAAAGTGAAACTAAAACCTAAAAATTCAAAAACCAAATGATTTTGAAAGGATTCCATTGATGTTTAAGTGAGAAAAAATATAACACACCAAATTCACATAGTTGGTTCTTAGTGTGTAGACATAAATATAAAAGTTTGATTCAAACATTTCAGTTCATTTGATTTATAGTAGGATTTGGTTAAAAATTATAAATGATGATGGTTGTTTTTTCTACCATCTTCCTATAGATGATTGCATTAGGAGAAATGCCCCAATTTTCAACTATGTTTTCAACTACTTCTCAATTGTCATTTATAGTTGAAAACACCAATTTCAACTTTTTTCTTTTTTTTTTGCAACACAAAAATGATGTTATCAATTAATTTCCAAAATAGTCAACAATGTCGACTTGACCCTACAACATAGTTGAAAACAACATACACATGTCAACCTATGGGTTAATGTTGAAGTGACAACATTTGAGTTGAAAACGACATACATTTTAGTCGACACAACATTTCAATTATAAAATGTTGACTAGACCTAGTTGACTCCATGCTAGCAAGTCAATGGATGAACTTCATCCACTTATGTATCATGTCATTTGGGGGTGTGGAATTGGAATTATGATTATTTTTGAAACATATTTCAACTAATGTAGCATTGACATGTATCATGTCATTGAAAAAGGTCATGGAATTTTAGAATTTTGATTATTATTCAATTATATTATAACCAATGGAACATTGACACATGTCCCATGGGCATTCATGGTCCACCATCACACTAAATTATTTGACGTGTGCCATGTGTATGGTCTCAAAATCTTGAAATTATTGATTTATTAAAAATGTCAGCATATGATCTTGTGCCATGTGGACACTTAAGTTACACACTTGCATGACACATGACATCTTGTTTTTTGTAGGTCATTCAACATATGTGAAGTCAAGCCAAAGTAAAAAAGATCAATTACAAGGTAGTTGAAAGCAAATTGAAAATATGTTGAAAATAAGTCAAAATTTATGTAAATTAGTTGAAATGTAGTTGAGATTACAAGTTTACAAAAATTATAGTCACAATTGTAAGACTATTAAAGTTAGACTTTGAGGATAATACACCAAACTAAAAATAACCAAAGAAAATCAAAGCATAATAAAAGCATAATCTACCTATACATTGTCAACTAAGAATGCAAAACCTATTGTAATCTAAAAATTATTGCAAAGGAACATTGTTCCCATGTAGGAAATGGTCCCATTTACATCCTAAAGATGTTAATGTTATTAATCAAACATTTATTGGAACAATGAAATAATTATTCTATAAGGTGGTTGTCTTATGCTTATGCACTAATGGTGTGAACTCATTGTTGGCATGCTTAATTGAATTATTGCCTTGTTGGACCATGTCTTTTGACTTCTTCATAGTTGCACCCTACATTTTTTAATTAAAAAAATGAAAGTTGTCAAAAATGAAAAAAAAAAAAAAAAAAAAAAAAAGTTTAAAAAAAAAAAAAAAAAAAAAAAGGAATCTAAATTATAATGCATCAAGAAAAATATTGTGCATTAGTTATATTGCACACATTAAAAATCAATAAAAACATCATCATTTACTACTCAAGAATAAGGAAGTTTGACAAAGAAAAAACACTTTGAAATTTGGAAAAATTAAAATTAAATAACAAATAAAAATGGCACGCATCATGGGTTTACCTTATACATAGTCGACAAACATAGTGGAAACCTAATTGAAATCTAGTTGAACCCAATCAAAATATAGGAAAAATTATATAGTTGAAACTTAGTTGAAACTTAGTTGAAAGTAGTTCACTAAAACAAATGTAATCAAAACCTTATTTGCATTTATGGTTGAAAAGGTTCATAAGTTTAACTCTCATTACCCAAATTTTTGTTTTGGAACTAGAAAAGAAGAAAAACCAATGAGAGTTGAAGAAAAAAACTTTCATATTTACAAAACACATTTTTCTTTTTTCTTCTATTTGGACCCCTCCTACTTTCAAACCTCATAACTTTCTCATTTCTTCTTCATTTTAAATTATTTAAAGTGTTATAGGAGTGCCACCTTAAGTTTTACAAATATTATTTGAACTATAATAATAATAAAACAACATAAAAGGAAGTTTTTGGGTGTTCAAGAACTAGTTGTGGTTTGTTGTTTTGAGTTTTTGACCCCCCTTACTATCTAGACTGCCTTAAACACTTGAGTGTATTAAAATTAACCAAGTTACCTTAATGAAAGTTCAAAGAAAAACCTAGTTGACAAAAACCAGCAAGAGTTCAAAACAAAACCTAGCTAAATTTTTTTAAACTAAAGGTAACATGGTGGAGAAATAAAATAAGAAATATCTTGGTAAAAGGAAAATAAACAAAAAAAAGGAAAAAAGTTTTTAAGCACCTATAATTCTAAAAGGCATGTGTGGCGGTGGCTTCCAAACTCCATAAACTTGTCTCTTCATGTTATTCACGTTCGTTTGCCTTGACACCATATGACCTTAATCTGCTTAATAACTTTTTTATAAAAGTGCAATGAAAAGAAAAAAAAAAAGCTTGAACATGATAAAAAAGAAAAGAACTTAACAATAACCCCAAAATGAAAAACTTGAAATTCCTCTCATGCAAAAAACATGATGCACTCACTTGAAAAAATCCATTAATTGATGTTAAACTACATGATTTAAACTTTTAAACATAAGTTAGACCTAAAGAAAAAGTAAGACAAAACAAAACAAATTGTAGAAAAGGAGAAAAAAATCAAACTAGAACACAAAAAAAGCTCAAAATGAATGACAATGTTATATAAGGGCAATCCCTTCGTCTATGGATGGATGAAGTAGGTGGTTATAGTTAGGATGTCAACTAACTTTCAACTATGCAAGTTGACATTGTTTCAAGTAGTTTTTAATTATAATTCAAAATTTGAATTTCCCACCAACACATTGCCACCACTATTATATGTCATACCATCCATTCATCCATATTATTTGTCACATTAAATCATTCATTCATTCATTCATACTATATGCCAAATTAAATCCATCCATTCATAATTAATTATGGCATTATATATATTATAACATTTAATGGCATAAATGGAGTCATTTATAAATGAATGACATTTTATGATATAATTTAAAACATTATAAATGGTATAATTTGAATTTTGTGACATTTTAATGAATATGTAAAATGCCATAATATTATATACCAATTTTATACCATAAAATTGAACCTTTGTTAAGCTAAAGTAGTTTGTTTAGCCTAGTTAGCTATCCTAGCCTAGGTCTAATTAACTTCCTTATCTAATTTAAAGCCTATGTAGACCTAGGTAGGTAGTAATATGTTAAGTATAGGTAGGTTGTGAGCCACTTAAGGAGGTATAAGTAGGTAGGTTGTGAGTCATGACACCATGATTAAACAAAAATCAAGTATGTGCCTACCTAAAAGCCTTGCCTAATCACCTAGTTATTTAATACCTATTTACATATACTTAATTAGTTTAAATTACCTACTTACCTACATTTGACCTAACATATCCACCCATTACTTACTTAGGGACCTGCTATTGCATCTAGGTAGACAATAAGTAAGTAGGCAGTCATAACTTACTTTGCATTGCCACCCCATTTAAATCTAGCGTCATTAGCTATCCAACCTAGCTACTTAGGTAGCCTACATCTTATGTGTGTCATTAGCTACCTAGGTAGCTTGTAGGTTAAGCAAGTACACTTGTTGCAAATTACTTTTAGGTACCTATAGGTAGGTAGGTACTTATTACATATATTACCAAGGTAATTATAGCTAGGTGATAAATTGTAAGTTAAATAGAATTAGATTATAACATAGGTGATTTAAAGTAAGGTGTAGGTTAAGTTATGTAGGTCAATAGTCTATAGGTACCTAGGTAGGTTAGGTATGTAATATGTAGGTATAAGTTATAATAGTAATTAGGTAACATGTACATAGGGTGCAAGTAATGATAAGTAGGTAGGTGGGTAGGTAATATGTGGGTAGGGTATATAAGTAATGATAATTAAAGTTGAAGTACATTTGAAAATGCATGCAATATTTCATCCATCAATATCCTTATTTCATCCATTCAAAAAAAGGTCCACCAATATAATCAAGAAATTGACTTGATGTGGCATAATGTCATGGCAAAGTGGAATTCTCAACTATTCTTCAACTAGGTTATATTTTATCTGTAAAAATATTTTGATGGTCAACACTCGTTAGTGGTCAATGTTGTACACTTACCAAACTAGTCAGCATGTCAACTCATTCGAGATGCCATCCCATTCACATGGAATTTTTTTTAAATAAATATTATTGTGTAGTTGAAACAAAGTTGAAGACGACATGTAGTCAAAAACTAGTTGGTTAGAAAATGCCAATTTTTCTCCTAGTGTCGCAACTTAGGCTACATAAAAATATTGTTTAAAAACTGTTGTACATTGAGGGCTTTCCTAGAGTACAAATAGGATGCCTTCAATTTTTCATTATTTTTATTGGATTTTCAATAATGAGAATTCTTCACATATTGCATTGAAGCCCTAAATATTACTGAACTACCTCCAAGCCCATCTAGTTAATACACAAATGTTATCACCATCCATTACATATTTACTTACAATATTCAGATGTGTGTGTTTGTTCTTCCCCTTTTTTTTGGATTGCACATAATTTGAAATTTAGGGGGAAAATCCTTGATTTATACATAGTATTAAAGATATTTGAATTATTTCCTTTCAAATGGCATGTTTTTTGTTGAGTTCTTGTCTTTTGTATATATTTTCATTTTCTTTGTGCTTTCATCCCTAATTCCTCTTTTGGAAACATCCAACCAAACTTGATTATAGTTGGAGAATGTTACATAAACAAAGTTATTTGTTATGGGTAGTTCAAATGGAGGACAGTCCAATAGTTTTAATTTATTTTGACAATAGAAACCTTGATCATGAATGAATTTCTTATAAATTGTGTGATCAATTTTTTAGTTAAGGTATTTTTAATCCATATCATTTCCCTTTTTCCTATGTTTTCAAAATGCAATATGAAGTCAAATGGTGATGATCTTACTATTCAATTTTATCAACATGCTACTTGTAAATTTTAGATTGTGACAAGAAGTTAACCCTATTCCAATAATTGAAATTGGAAACCTTTTCCAAATTGTATAACAAAATAAAGTAGAAGGGCAATTTTAACATGTCTGCCCAATAATGAATTAAATTTGAAGATTGAAAATTGAAAATGAAACATTTGAAATGATTTATCAATTTCCCTTACCATTTTATTTTTCTTTTGAGCTAATTTTTTTTTGAAAATTTCATTGAATTTTTATAAATAATATAATTTGTGGCAATGATGCCAAGATACTGCAATATTCAACCATTAAGATATCAATAAATCCATGCTACCAAACCAAAGGTGGATTTACATTGCTACAAGCATGATTTATTTTCAACCTCCAAAGTTCTACACATATGATAATAATTAATGTGGTCTAAACACACTTAATACATATGCTTGGACTTGATTAGTTGGACTAATTACGTTTACAAAATGTGCACAATGAACACATATATTATTACATGATATTTAAAATTTTAATGTGTGTGTGGTAGTGAACCTCCATTTTGATATATTAATTATGAACCTTTATTTTGAGCCACATACACATATTAGTTATATGGATCAAACGAAGTGTACGGTCTCACCCCACATTAAATATTTCAAGGGGTGTAGTTGTTTTGTCATGAACTTTGGTGCAAGGATTAGAACATTCCCACCTCACAATGCATCATCGATGCCCCTAATTACCCCCGTGATCTCCGGGTTGCTTTTGTTTTGGAGGGCTACCTGTTGGAACTGGTGGTGTTGGCACTTGTTGTAATTTACGTGATGGGACAACCAAGCATTCAAAAAGGTCATCTTGGCCCTGCCACAATTCAAAGTTCATACAATGATATTGCAAGACTCACATGGCCCAATCGCTTCAAAACATTTCATATACAAACATCATACAAAAGAGGTGACGTGCAAAGAGTATTGGACACAAATTTTAATCAAGCCTATTGTTCACTAAAACAATTGAGGTGACATGCAAGGATTGGGTGTGACTAGGATGAGCTACACAAATTGTGGAGCTTCCTCACATTAAAACAAAAATGGGGATGTGGTGATTTTCACTTCCTACCTGAACCAAAAAAAAAAACATTCCTAATTCATTGGAACTTGTATCAAGTTGTTCGAAGATATTCTTCATTGATAAATTTCAGTACTAATGTTTCAAACTAACTTTATATTGCCTTGCACTACATCTTGAACAATTGCCATACCACTTGAAAGCATCTTGGAGTCATTTAGAATAGCAAGTCTTAGTGTTATTTGAAAATAAGAACCTTGTTGAAATGCAATATGACAAATATCACACAATTGAATTGACCATCCCCGAACAAGTAACGGTTATATTTAGTACCTTTAAACAATTTCCATGGAGTTGGTGTGACATTTGAGCACCATATACACCCGCCATAGAAAAAAGTTGCAAAACCACTAATATTGTGATTGCTATAAGTAGCCATGAGGACATTCCTAAACCTCCTCGCATTTTGCCGCTCACCATGACCAAAACTTTAATTGAGTTTTACAAAAATTAAGCTGCACAAAAATAAAATCATTGAGAGCTAGCAACTTGCAGTATAACTTCTTCTCACCAATCTAGTTGTGAAGCATGCACCAAAAAAATTCTAAGAGTCCAAGATATATAAGCTCATATTGAGTGTTAGTGAAAGCAAGCATATGTCACAGTGTATAATGTGGAGGTTGACAACTTGCACCAACTTGTTTTGAGAGATTGTTATTTATTCACTTATTGCAACAATTGTTCAATACAGTCAATACTGGCTGTCAGTATTGACCAATTGGAAATGCACCAGCACTCAGAGTTCCGAGTGAAACTATAGCTCATCACAAAGTGACATCTGTTTTCTTTTCATGGGAATTTGTTCCCAAAGTTACTGACGTCAGAATTAACTACATATTTTCAAAGCAGTTGCGCTACTGCTGGAAATTGTTAATGGAGCAAGTATGGACCTATGTTAATGGCTTTCCATTAGTGCTCTGATCACAAAAAGCCAATGGAAAGAGAACCTTAGTCGACACATTGCTGATCCGTGTTTGTGAATCGTGCTCTGCAGGTGTGAATGGATTTGCCATTAAGTTACTTCTTCACTTGGTTGTTGAAATCTATGTATGTAGCACATGAACTCAATTTTCAACTTTTGTATGACACAGTTGGTGGGCAACATTTTGACATATTTGGCCTACTTTCCACTAGGGCCCAGGAATCAGTGGCACGAGCACTGGAAAATTCGTACTAGCTGACGACTAGAAGTTCTCAGCTGAGTGGGATTTGTGTTAGGCCCCAGGCATAAACTACAATATTCAATAATGAAGTGGTTATTCTTCACTTGGTTGTTGAAGTCTATATACAGAGCACATGAACTCAATTTTCAACTTTTGCATGACGCAGTTGGTGGTGAAACGTTTTGACATATAAGTTAGGCATGTGTTACAGTCAGGCCCAGGATTGCATCAGGAGCAATGCAATATTCAGAGTGGCTGACTGCTGGAAGTTCTCTGCTCAGTGGGATTTGCATTAGGGCCCAAGTCTAACGACAGTACTCAAGAATGATGCGACTGTGAAACTTTGTAGTGTTTTTATGTCTTTGAATTCTTGAAAGAGCTCCCTGAAAAAAACAAAAAAACATAAATATAATATGAAGTTCCTACTGAGATTTGGCTGTTATATTATAATTATTTACTTCAAAAAGAAATTCTGTCAACATTTTACTGTGTTGCATGGAAACTATTGCTCATCGGTAATGTGGAAACAAGGAGGTTGATTAAGGGAGGTGTCTTCCTGGGCAATGGCTTCAGAGTACTTTCCATTCGACCATCAAAATTTATTTTGATATGGGTGCCAGTTGCCTTGGCCTAAGAAGTCGCTCTGTATGGAGTATGTGAGATTTGCATTAATTAGTGGCCTGGGTGCCTCCCAAGTTGTAGTCTTGTTATGGCTTTGAATTCTTGAAACGGGCCTTGGAAAAAGAATAGTCATAAAAATGAAGACCCTGTTCCAGTGTTTTTTTTCCAATTTTGTGATGTTGCCACATTGGTGATGATCCACAAGGAGATTTAGCCAAATTTGGCTTTAGATTGGTTATGAAAAAAGGACATATTCAGCAGATTTTATTTTATAAAGTATTTCGCCATTTACTTGCCACCAAAAAAAACGGTGTCCTGTTCAAGTTTGGCTTTTGCATTATCATAAGACCATACCAATTTTTTTGTTTATTGATTTATGTGAATTTTTACCATGCTGCTCGGATATGGTAGCTCAAAATGTGGGAGGAAGGGTGTTCAGTAGGGGAGTTGCATTTTGGGGCACTGGCTTCAGACTTGTTTCCATTGGACCACTCAAACATATTTTGATAAGGGGCTCAAGTTTGCCCCAGAAGTTGCTCTGATTGGGGTACATAGTGTGATTTCTAATTACTGTGGGGTGACTCCCAAAAGTGCACTTTCTTTTTTTTCCTTGCAATGAGCCGATTTAAATGACCCATCACCAACAAAAAAACTGAAACTATGGAGGCTCTCCAAAATAAAAAGGTTTTAATTTTGAAGTATGGAGTTCCTCCCTTTTGGTCCACCTATATAGTTGAAAGGAGGACAACATTTGCCAAAGCATATACAATAAAATTGTGGTGCTTTTTGGGAATGTTTTGGGGAGTGCATTGGGAACTTGGGGAAGATATTGGAAACATGTGGGAACAGTTAGGACACATTGAGAACAAAGTGAAAACTGAAATCCCCCCTCCCTCCCCCCCTTCCTTGCACATTTTGACAATGGTTTCCATCAAAATGGTAAAGATTGAAATAAAATGGTAAAACTATCTCATAATAATAATAACAACCAAACCCAAATGGCCCATCAGGTCTTCATTTCTATGAGTGTTCATTTTCCAGAGGTTGTTTCAAAAAATTCAATGCCATAACAAAGCAACAAAATTTGGCAGCCACTTCATTCTTGAGTACCCTAGGTAGTTAGGTTTGGGTCCCAAAGAAAATACCAACTTTCAACTCTTTGTTGATAGGAAATTAATAGCAATGTTCAATTGCTAGTGAGCCAGGGATGCTATTTGGTGAGAGTGGGAGCATGAGCTTAGCAGGTGAGTAGGACTGAATCTTTGTTGGAATATTTTGTTGACATCAAAAGAATATTGAAAAAATATTCTTTAATGCATGGCATAACATATATTATGAAGCAGAGGAATATTTTATCATGTGTACATGGATGAAAAAGATGGATGAACAATATAAAATGGATGAACACAACTTGTTCGCAACCAAGAGTTATGTGCTAATGTAAATTCTATCTCTTCACAATCAAGAAATTTGTGTCAATTAAAACACTATCTATTCACCACCAAGAAGTATGTTCCCATTGGGGATTGAAACAATATGAGGTAGATCCCTTCTACAACTCTTATCTCCTTAAGTAAGGCTACAATTACTGTAAGTGTTTTATTTTTATTTAGTAGTTAATTAGTTCACACACCCTAACTTTTGGCCTTTAGCCTTCAACCATAATGCGTCTAAGAGGTAGACTGAATGGCTCTAAAGGTAAGAAACAAGGCTCTAAAAAAAATGGCTAGGAGTCAAAGTCTATTTTATACTACACGAAATAACCTTTTATGTCTAAGATCATTCTTACCACTTGAAGAAGAAAATTACATTCTTTCCCCATATCCACTTGAACTTACTAGTTCCATATTTACTAGGACTACCATCCATTTGCAATTGTCACACATCTATTTTACAAATGGCAAAAAGAAAAGTTATAGGAATGGTCACACCAAACACCTTGAAAGCCATGATTGAATACAAATTAATTTCAAACATGCTAAATAGAATATGCGAAATGATAATAAAACCTTTGGAATATATAAGAGATCCAACTCGATTAAATCCCCTTAGGAATTTGCTAGAAGTCAAAACATGGGGAACATAATGAAAATGGAAAATTAACAAAACAACTTAATGGGCGGCATGATGATGGGTGAATGCGAAAATTAACAAAGAAAGTTTTGCATTGCCCAAAAAAACTATAAACATTTTGAAGGAGAATATGGAAGACTACCATTAGGCGACGTTTATACATGCCATGGATTTCTTTTGATATCATGCAAGTTTGAAAAAGCTAATTTCAGAAGATTTTTTCACAAGTTTATTGCAAGATTTGTCAACCAAGGATTTGGTTTCTCTTGGCAACTTCCTATCCATAGAATTTATGAAACTTAGTAGATGACTCTATGCAAGCCTAGATGCCACAAGATTTAAGGAACAAAATGTTAAAACAACATGTGAATCGTTGGATGATAGGCCTTGCTTTGAAACCATGATATGTCTATGATAGTAAAAAAAAAACATCCCAACAAATGAAAGAAAAACAAAAATACCATTTTTTATAATAATTTTTTGTTCATTAAACATTTTGATATGAATTAGGGCTAAAGTTGAACTCAAATTTTGTTTCCTAAAAAATCCAATAATTCTTCAAGAATTCATAATTTTTGGAATTTTGAATAACATACATATAGTACTGACTTAATCCCTAGAACTCCAAAAGAAGCCTAAAAAGAACATAAAGTGATTGCATTATCATTACATTTCCAATTAATTTTTAATTATATTTTCTAGATCTCCATTATTTATTTTCATTTTTGGTACGTCAATTTCCACTTGCATTTGGTATACCTTTAATATAAAACATTACAATTCCAATACCTAGACTAACTAATTATATATCCCCAACCCAATATCATTAATTCATGTATTTAATTGCCTTACTCGATATTACCATCTCAATTGGTTTTTTTATAATCAACAACAAATAGATCATTGATTATTAGCAAGCTACCACTCAATTCTATGCATGAAAGAAACACATTGTTGTATTCAATTCTAAACACTATTTATAAGCAAATATGACAACCATGGCAAATTATTCAAGATGACAATTGATTTGACCCTTTACACAAACTATTATAAATAAGGAAATGAAACATTCTACAAAAGGACAAAGTGGGCAAATGTAAAAACCAAATAACAAATTATATATATTGCCAAGGCAAAACCCCCACTTAATAGAAAAGGAAATAAACAATTAAACAAAAAGAATGACCAATGGTGTCCAATCTCAAAAAGATGAACTCCTAATATTCGGCACATTTATAAACATCTTGCATTAGTTAAACTTAACAAGGAAATATTTATTATGATTGTTGAGGTAAACAATCATTAATCAAATAATAGAACTTCGATAATCGACTGACATAAATGTTCACAACCCACATAGTAAAAGGGACATTAGGAAATGATAAATACAAAACAAACAAGAACCTCCTCATAGATTGTATGTAATGAAAACAAGGCACCATGGGCATAAACTTCATTTCATTGCAAGGCTGGTTTGGAATTATGAGAATTCCTATTAGAATTCCTTGAATCTTGGATCTGTATCCAATAGTGGATTATAAATAGATGAAAGTGGTAGATGTAGATTACAATGTTAAAGTGGGATATTGGGCATCAACAAATAACGCGCAAGAATACAAAGTTTATGTCACAGTGATACGAATGTTTGATTTGGATTTTGTGAACAACTTGCGATAAACTCCTAGAAACAATCCATGGCTAGTTGAAATGATAAACCACAACTACAAGATCGTTTATTATGTCAAGAAGAATATTTATTGGGGACAAACAAAACAAACTAATATTCATTTGTAGAAGCTTCATGCAAAAAAAGGCCGAAAAATGAAAGTGATCTAGATGACAAGTATGAGTTGCCTATTTTAAAATACGATGCAAACCAAGATGCATTAATAGAACAAAATGAAAGAACACTAAAGGAGGACGAGAAGGAGCCAAAAACACCATTGCAATCGGCATATGAAGAAAGAGAAAATTCAAAATGTAATAATGAAAAATATTTTGGGTCATGTAATTGAATCACTATCGATTCATGGCATTGAGAGGAAGGGGGTCACTGTCATATGTTTGAGACCGCAAGAACACACGCAAACGAGGATTGTCAGCAAGATTATAAATATTCCATTTTTCATAAGAATTTGACAAATTATGAACAAAAGCACATGACATTATTGATAAGAAGAAGTTAAAGTCGATTGAACTTGTTTCAATATATTAACTATAAGTTAAAGGAAACAATCAGCTCAAGCGATCGAGGAACATACTTGTATATATACTTGTACTGAAAAATATTACATTCCTCCAAAAACACCAAAAATAAAAAGTGAAGGTGGTATGGATATTGACAATGTGAATGTGGAATAGGCGAGAAACAATTCCAAATTAACTAAAATAATCATAAAAAGGACAATGTGAAAACAAAAAAGTTAAATATAAGAATGTTGGGGAAGAAACAAAACAACAAATAGTCATAATTTCCATCCATTGTTAAATTGTCTTAAAGCAAAAACAACTTGGAAAATTGCAATATGTTCCTTGAGGATTACGATGTATATAATGCAATAAAAAGATTAATTTAAGAGATGAAATGCACTGAAGGATGGAAATTTGCAATGAATAAAAAAGAAGTTATGAAAGTTACAAATTATTTTACTGTATTTTTATTTGAAAATGTAAAGGCATGGAATTATTCTTTAAGTAACATAGTCGAAAGCAAATATGAATGAAACTTCTTCCTTGTGATGAATAAGTGGGGTCCAATTGAAAGTCCAATTAAGAGTCTTGTCTAAAGTTTAATCCATAGTTTGGTGAGGCAATTGTTATTTTGAACAAGGAAGGTGATCGATTTGACACAATAAATACGAATCTACAAAGAATGGCCTTATGTTGGATTAAGAACGATAATGATTGATTTTATATTAGTGGAAAATGTGTAATGTTGCGTAAGTATGTGTTGCACATATTTCATGAAGATAAATAAAATGATAGACATGATGGAAAGAGAAAATCTATAAATTATTTTTAAATATCAATTATTAGAATGCTTACAAGTATTAGTTGTTGTTGATTAAAAGGCTCAAATTTAGTAAGATTTTGCATTATAGACAATTTAATTAAATGCAATGTTCAAAAGTTCATGAAACACTGGGAATAATAGTATGCACAAGGGGTTAAATTGCTTGGCTTCAGTATGTTGGAAATAATGAACATTGGAGCCTTCTAATGAAGTTTATGGATACATTTGGGTAACAAATAACTTTAATGTCATAACTGAAAAACCACGATGATCACAATAAGAATTATATTTCATTCAGTGGACAATGGGATGCAATCATAAAACTTCTTTATGCTCCCATTGTGCATAAACAAAGCTTGAGTGTGAATGAACACCTGTAAGGAAATGATGACACTAACAAAAGGCTAGTGGAATGTAAACAAATGCAATGACTTATAGTATAATAACACAGAAGAAAGGTTTCATTAAAAGTAAAAAAACCAATTAGAGGAAAACAAAAGATTCAAGAAGTTGTATTTTAAATGAATTCCTAGCACTGAATTGATAAAAAAACTGGATCAACTTGTTGTAAAGAAAAAGGAACGTGGCATTTGCATTTGGTTTTGATTCTAGCGCCTTGATGAAAACATTGGATTCATAATGTGATTGCAACAATGAAAAGGCACCCACCATTGCATCATGCATGATGAATGGTGCATGAACTGATAGGAATGCGATTTCTGTTGGATTTGGGTTCCAATTTTCATGATAATCATGGTGGTTGGTTCAATTGTGTTTTTAAGCACATTTGTAGGTTGAGGCCAATGGGTCCAAATCTTAGGTGGGTGATAAAGAATGGCCTTATAAATTATGAAAATAAAAATATTTAAAAAAAAAATGTATCAACATATACAATTGAGCCTAATTGATATGACTTATGTCATAAAATAATGTTAAAAATTTTCACACTCTATTAGACATATGAATTATAAAAATGATTTGAAAGTAGTAAAATAAATATTTTTAATGCTCGCAAAAAAACTAAGATGCCACCCAAATCTCACTATAATCAATTCCAACTATTTGGTGGAAGGGGTTTGGGAGTGGAACAATTAATCAAATCACTCATGCTATAATATTTACCATGAAATAAAATAATATTAGAAAAATATCAAATGCCATAGTGGGGGAAATAAATTATTTTGTCAATTAAACAAAGATGAAATGTAGCAATATAATAGAAAGAAAAAAACTTTTCAATGATGATATAATAAAGTTTTCATAAATAAACAAATGGCCCAAGTATCTCATTTACCAAAACTTAACAAATGCATTCCATAGATTTGGATATAATTGAGAAATTGTACTTAACTAGTGATTTAATATGTTGGTGACAAAAATGTGATTGTCAATAAAATTGATGAATAAATATCCATTTAGAGGGATGCCCATATTTCATTCAGAATGAGCCCATATATATATCCTTGCATTTATTATTTAACTATAAGGCTATTTGAGTTTAATTATAAGTTCAAGTTCAATTATGAATTTATGTTCGATAACATGTGGCAATTATCAAAGATAGGGACTTGATATTAAATAATGTTATTTTGTAGTAACAAAGTTGAAAAAATTGTTCAATTTTTGCCATCCTCATTATGGTTGATGCCGATTATAATGAGGGGTAACAATAAAATACGAAATATATAAAATTCCAACAATGAAATAAAGACGAAAATTAAATTTATTTGTAAAACAATTGTGTGTAAATAAAGGATGAACAACATATTTTGTCCCTTATGGTCAGTGCTAACCATAAGGGGAAGGGAAAAAATAAAAATGGAACATTCTTATTTACAAAAAAATATTAATGGTTTGTGGTGAAAATATTTATAATTTATAATTTATGAATTTTAATGTTGAAATTAATAGTTCTCATAGTTTCTCAAGATTCAAAGGAATGAAAATTTAAAAACAAGGTTTTAAAAATCTTCTAAAGTAATGTCATAAAGGCAAATAAATAAATTTAAATAAAAAATGTGGGTAAAAATAATGATCAACATACTCCATTCCCTATCACTATTACAAAATGTGTCCTAGTTCACTTTAGGTTTCACTAGATTTTGAGTGAATTTGGACATTTTTACCTAGTGAAATTGTTTTCACCCCCTAGTGAACAAGGACCAGTTGCTATGGACAATGACTTGTTTCATTAATACATAGTGAAACAAGGTTATTCTTAAGTGAAATACAAATTTACCAAACCATTCATTTGTTAGTTAATTAAGTAACTAACATAGAAATCAATTAAATTTTTATTATTTAATATATGATATTATTGATAATTTCATGATTTTTTAAACCTATGATTTATTGACACATGTCACTACCTAGGCTAAGTTAAAAACCTAACCTAAATAGGTAGGCCACATAATCAACCTAGGCCCCTATTTATAGGAATTTGATTGAAAAAATTTGATTAACATACCATTGTTGACCACACACAACACCACCCCATGAGGTTTGATCCTTTGACCTTTGGATTAGAGGTAAACACCCTAACCATCAAACCACCCCACTTGTTATGATAATATGTCACATTACATTTTGTTCACCAAATACTTCATTTTAAACATTACAAAAACATAAATTTTGAAAAAATTCATATTTTATTGAAATTTTGTTCAAATGAAATGATTCGAGTTTACTTTTTTAAAATATCAATAATGTACATAATTATATTTATTTCCTTTTGAAAGTTTAAAATCATTTGAACAAAAAAATAGTTGAATATCATTATTCAATAACATTTCAATGACCATTCATTTGGAAATTTTCAATAATAATAAATGGATTTTTTGTTAATATAATAATACTACTTATGCTAAACTACTTTCAATTATTATATGACTATTTTTCATTAATTTAAATTATTTCACCCTACATTATTTACGGCTATTTATGGGTATTCTCAATTATTTTTGGTTATTTTTTGCTATTTCACCCTAGGTTACTTTTGGTTATTCTAAGTTACTTTTGGCTATTTTAGCTTATTTCACCTAATGTTATTTTTAGCTATTGTAAGTTTTTTTGGCTATTATATGTTATTTTTGGCTATTGTAAATTATTTTAGTTTAGACTATTTGCAACTATTATAAATTACTTTTGGTTATTGAAGGCTATTTCACCTTATGTTATTATTGGTAATTCTAGGTTATTATAGGCTATTTCACCTTAAGTTATTTTTGTCTATTATAAATCATTTCACCCTAAATTATTTTTGGCACTCCTAAATAACTATAATACATGGCTATTGGTTTTTTTTTATTAGGGTTATTATTGGTTATTAATGGTTATTGGTACTTATTCTATTGGTGGCTATTAATGCCTATTATTGGTTATTATATTAATAATTATTGATGGTTATGATATTAATGATTATTGTTATTTATTATTGGTTATTATATTAATGGCTATTAATGGTTATTTCTGGTTATTTTATTAATGATTATTGGTGGTTATTGTATTGATGGTTATTAGTAATTATTTTATTATTGGTTATAAATTGTTATTCTATTAACGGCTATTGGTGCTTATTTTATTAATGGTTATTGGTGGCTAATCTATTAATGGCTATAGGTGAATATTTTATTGTGGATATTGGTGATTATTAATGTTATTATATTAGTGGCTATTGGTGACTATCGTATTATGGCTATTGATGAATATTCTATTGTGGATATTGGTGATTATTAATGTTATTATATTAATGGCTATTGGTGGTTATCCTATTAATGACTATTAATGGTTATTTTATAAATAACTATTGGTGGTTATTGATGGCTATTTTATTAATGATTATTAATGGTTATTGTATTATAAGTTATTGTTAGTTATTATATGTTATATTACAACTATTAGTGATTATTGTATTATAAATTATTGTTTGATATTCTATGTTATAATATCATAGGCTATTGACAATTTTTATATTATAAGGTATTTAAAATTATTTTTCATAGGTTATTATTTTTCAATTTTAAGTTTTTATACTTATGATAAAATAATTTATAATAACATAAAATATAATGACCTTGAATAATGTAAAATATAACTTGAAATAACATATATTAATTTAAAATAAAATAACTTAATGTATAGCCTAAAATTAGCTAAATAATTTAATTTATAATAACTAAAGTAGCTTAAAATAATATAAGGTATATCATAAAGTAGCATAGATAAAAAAAAAATTAAACATATAAATAAACCTATTTACTATATTAAATTATAATAGTGAATTATGTTAATTAGTAATGAAACATGATGTATACATAGTGATATTATAGTGAAATAACTTTCATTAGGGTGAAATCAGTAAAATGCAATGAAGTTATTTCACTTTTAAGGTCCATAGTGAATTAAGCTAGTAAATTACACCCCACTTTTTTAGTAGTGTATGGACCATTGGGGGGGGAGTAAATCTGAAATTATTTAATTACAAAAATGTATTAGTTATTGATAGTGAAAATATTCATAATTTATAATAAATAGTTCATAATGTTGAAATATTTAATTTGGTACTATTCAACATTTGAAGGAATGAAATGGAAGGAACAAAGTTTTAGAAATCTTCTAAAGCAATGAAATAAAGAAATATATATATTTGGGAAAAATGTGGGTAAAAATAGTGATCAACATACTCAATCCCTTATGGTTGGCACTAATCAAAGGGGGAGGGAAAAAAATGTAAAATTGAAATGATTTACTTACAAAAATATACTAATTATTGAAGGTTAAAATTTAGATGATGTAATAAATTTGGCATGTTTTCAAAATTCAAAAGAAAAAAATGGGCAAAATGTGGTTCAAAACATCTTTTAGAAAAATATTTGATTAATTGAAATGTTAAAATGATTCAATACATATATTTCTCATTGAGGTATCATTGAGTTCCATTTTTATAAACTTTATAGATGGTTTTGAAAACATGAAAACAAAGAAACATCGAAATTCATTTACATCAAATCAATTTGTTTGTTAAGAAGATGGAAACAAAAAACTAGAATAATTATATTGAATGACAATAGAAGTTAAATAGAGTTGAAAAGAAAACACCAAATAACACAAAATAGAACCCAACAACAAGTTCAAAAAATAACATAAATTGTAAATGAAACACTACTCCAAACTTTTTTTTGCTTCATATTTAATAAGTTTTAACCCACTATGGTCATACGATCTTTTGTTCCTAAAGGATTTGGGATAGGGTAATGAGGCCATGTGTCAAACAATGTCCTTAGCATATCCCGGAAGATATTTGTTCAAAGGGGGGCTTGGGGAGAAATCCTTCAAAGCAAAGAATAAAATGAATCAAGAACGATTAGGTTAAATATCTATGCATAAAACATAGAACATCAACATGAAAATCATAAGCAAAATAATTATGAAAGAGACATGCAAAGATGATTAATGCCAACTTACTCACAATTGAAATTGATCCATACTCTCTTTTTAGGTGGTGAATTTGGGGGAGGTCAAATAGAAAAGCTAGGTTCCACATTAGGTTTAAACTTATCCAAAAGAGGTTTGACAACCTCTTCATAAACATCATTGTTTGGTTGAAACACAAAAATATTGTGGCCAACATATTAATAGGCTCAAATGCAATCCCATGTAAAATAATCATAGAAAGTAATATTTTAATCATGAGGTAGCACAAACTATGATTTAAGCTTCCAAAGAGAAGTCAAGAAGACATACTAGTGGAAGAGTTCATGTTGATAACAAACGAACCATGAGGGCTACATAGGTGAATAAAAACCTTCAATGCGGACACATGCATTTTTTGACCTCCTCTAAATGGGATATGTCTATTCAACTTTTCCATTGTATTAATGTTAGTGTAATTTAGCAAAATATCATCCTCACCCATGGAAATACTAGGCCTCACCATCTTTGGGTGACTTTCTTGAAACTAGAAGCCAACCCATCTAGTGAATAAAAAAAGTTGCCCAACTTAGTCGAGTCTACAAGATTGGGAACAATAAAAGTTAGTCCAAGATGATTCTATGGAATGATAGGTAATCTAAATACAATTAAGTAGGGGAATTACCATTTCCCCCTTGATTTCGATTTTCATCCTAGATAGAAATTTGATTAATGCCCATCTAAAATGGATCTCATATCCATTCATCTCTAAGAAAGATTTGATTTCCTTTAAGACGCGAGGATATCATCATGGAAATAAGAACCACACCATTGTTGCCATGTATTTGTTTGTAAAACAAAATATCCCATACACATAATTATCTATGTGACGGTTCCAGGAGGGGACAATAGTGGGAGGTATGGAAACAAGAAGGATTGGCAAGTCTGATGGAACTTTAGCAATAAAGAGAGCAAGTTTCCCACTTCTAGAATCTTGCAAAGTGGATGCAAAATTGTTAATAACCTCTAGAACAATGCAAATCATGTGAAATGCACATAAAGAATTTCCTATTCATACTTTTTAAAGCATTTCATTCAGTTCCTTGAACTAAAAGGGCCATGAGCTAGAAGCCACCCTTACCACCACCATGTCTTGCTAGGAAATATTACAAGCTAAAATGGTGAGCTACATGAGGGAATCACCATTACATGGGAATTCAATTGGATTTGAGATGGGATTTTGAAAAAGATCTAAACTAGGATTTGTGTTTATATTTAGGAGTTTCTTCCTTCGATGGATAGTCCGAAACTATAGAGCTTCTAGGTTTGGAGGGGACTCTTCTTACTCTAGATCCTCCTCATCTCGTTTTCCACCTTAAGGTCCAATTGATTGGTCCTTGGTCTTCCTCAACTTCTTAGCATTGTGGCTCTTTTTGCCACCATTGAAACTAAAATTAGTTGAAGTGGGTTTGTCAAGACGGGCATCCTCAAACTTCTCCTTTAACCCACACTCTGACTTTGGGATATTATTAACTCGGTAGTTTAAATGCCACCCACATGATGTTAGGTGGCCATTCGACCATTCCTTCAAAAGGTCCTTCCTATACATGGTGTTTTAAAATTTTAGGATCACACTAAATCCTAAGAAGTGAAAGGAGGTTGTGAATAGCCTTTTTTGTAAGGAGAACATGGGAGAAATACATGTGGCAAGGAAATGGGGTTAAACGTGTGGAATATTGTTCTTAAAGCCAAGTATAGAATCAATTTAAAATATGGAATTATTATATGTTGACATGGAAAGGAAGACATCTCCATTACCTATAAATCATGCATTTCATAACTTCTTCACCACTAATATGTTGTTGCCAAGTTTTGCTTTTAGGATTCCACCCTTCAACTTGAATTCACAAAAAAACAAAATCTCCCATAATTCAAGCTTCCAGTGACTTATGAAATCTTCAATATTTTGAACCTCAACATTCTCGAAGACAAACACACCAAAGTCCATGACACTATTGTTATAAAGTTTCTTAGCCCCATCAATTTAGCCCTCATTTATTTTTTCCATGGTCTACCACATTTCACACATCTTAACCTCAAACCAAATGCCAATTTACCTTAACTTTCATTTAGATGTACATCTATTCTTTTTAAGTTTGGCTCTCACTCCCCCTACCTTTTAAAGGTTGATGTCTTCATCAACACTTACGCTCATGTACTAGACTTATCCTTATGTGGTTCCTATTGTTTGTCTCGTGGCCACTATCCCATTCAATTTTTTCACATTTTCAACAAATGGCCTAAATGAACGGGCTTCACCCATTGTGACTCTTTGGGGTGACATCCATTACATTTGACCAGGTAATGCTTATTAATTATCATAGTTTGCCTTGTGACTAAGATGCACTCCACTTCCCTAATGAGCTTATGTTCAATGAAGTAGAATCTTGGGTGATAGGCTTATTTTCAATCTTTTTTTTCTTCTTGTCTTCATGAATAGGCTTCAACTTGGACACATGGAAGGTTGGGTGGGCTACCGATGTCATTGGAAGCCACAAAGTATACACATTGAGGTGGGGTTTGCGAATGATTTTCTAAGGATTCGCATATTGGAATTGACCTACTCACCAAAGTTTCAGGCATCTTAAAATCTCTTTTGTTTAACTATACTAAATCCCCCACCTCGAACTTTATGTGCTTCTGCAACTTGTTGGCTTGTTTTTCATAACTTGCCTATGCCTTTTCTAAGAGCTTAATGGTTCGTGCTTTCTTTTCTTCACATTCTTTGGCCATCATTTTAACCTCCTTGTGCCTTCACGGTAATTGCCTCTTGTTTTAGGAATGGTTAGATCCATAGGTTGTTTTACTTCAACTCCTAAGGTCAACTCAAAGGGATTCATTTTTGTGGCCGAATGTTTTATGGAGTTGTAGCAAAATTCTGCCAAACCTAAATGGTTGCCCTAATCCTTATGATCATTGATGATATAGTTAGGGAAATATTGATTCAATATCTTGTTCACCCTTTCTATTTGGCCATTAGTTTGTGGATGGAAAGTGGTGTTAAATTTCAACTTTTGTACCCACCTTTTTCATTAAGAGCGTCAAAAATTTCGACATGAATTTCACATCCCGATCACTCACTATGACCTTTGACATTCCATTATGCCAGACCCACATGTTGAAAAATAGTTTTGCTATCCTCGCCATTGTGGTGTTTGTTTAGGTTGACAAAAATCTCACTAATATTGATAATTTATTAACCACCATAAAGATGGCATCTATCCCTTCCCATTCTAGGAGACATGTCATAAAGTCCATTGATACATTCTCAAATGGATTTAATGGGATTGGGAGTCGCCTATATAGCCCAATTTTTTTCTTATGTACCAACTTGGTACTTTGGCACTTTACGCATGTGCGAACATAGTGCTCTACCTTTTTCATATTTGGCCAATAAAAAGTCTTCCCCAAAATTGCCTTGTTGTTTTTTCACCATGGTGTCCCGCCATGGGGGTGTTGTGCACTTTTTGCATGACCTTTGTGCGTAACTTTCCTTCTAGCACATAAATTTGAGATTGCTTCCATCTTAGCAATTTGTCTAGGAGGGTGATCCTTTTCACCTTCTTCTTTTAGTGCAAATCACTAAAATAACTTTTTGCTATCTTCCACATACACTTTTCATATCTTCCTCTTTAGATCGTTCTCCTTAATGAAAATGGTTTAGAGGATTTGAATACTCTCCCAAAACATCTCCCCTCGGTATTCCTATTTGCAATTTAATGCATTAGGCACTACATTGTCTTTGCTAGGTTTATGGATCAACTCAATGTCCATAAAGGCCAAGGTATCATGCCATTGTAATTATTTTGCCACAACTTTTGGTTGAGTTTCAAAATATTTCAAGAATACATTATCTATGAAAACCTTGGTTTCATGACCTCCCAAATAATGTTGCCATGCCTTGAAACAACTCACTACCACAAACAATTTTTTATCATGAGTTTGCCATCTTAGCTAAGCCCTTGCCAAGTTTTCACTTTCAAAGGTGATTGGGTCTTTACCTTAGGAGCCTGCCTATTGCAAAGCCACTGACATTTGTATGCACCTCAAAAGGTTTTGCAAAGTTTAGGAATCATGGCACTAATGTTGACAACAAATTCCCCTTTAAGAGGTCGAATGCATGTTACTATTCATCCTTCCATTCAAATGAACCTTTTTTCTTCAAGAGGTTGGTGAGTGGTCTTGCCATTACAAATAAGTCCTAACGCACCCCCAAATTCCTTGATGGACTTAACTGTGACTCCAAAGGTGAAAACATCGGAAGGATAAGGAGTTGGGGTATGCTCCTTGGCTCACAACACTTTGAGGGTAAGGGGTGTGTTAGAACTCCAAGATGGGGATTAAGACAAGTGACAAGTAGGTCATTATTCACACAGATTTACACAAACGAAACAATAAGTTGGTTAGTGCATAGTTGGAACATTTTTTGTGCATAGATTCACCACCGACAAATAAGGACTCACAAGACTCATCACGGCCCGGACTTGGGGGAAGCCATCACCTTCCCCCTTATAGTATTATTTGTGATTAGCCACATGGCTTGCACCCAAATGTCATTTTGTTTTGGGACTCTCAAGTTGGGAGTCTCATAACTTTAGAGGCCCATAATGTTTTTTTCAAACCTCTATTTGAGGTGAAGTCTAAAGCAAAATTGTAGCCCTCATTGAAAGCTCTCCAAAGATATGCCACACGCCACCTTCATGGTAGTAAATCAAAATGATTGTTAATTTTTAGTGGTCAGGAGTCAAATTGACAATTTGACTCTTGGCCTTTTTTTCGACCATAACTTGTGTTTTAAGTACCCAAATGGGTCATGAAAGCCCATTTTAGAAATTTGCATTCCAAGATTTTTTTAATGGTATAAGGAACTCTTCAGTCCAATGAGTTTTAACCCTTAAAATCTCCCTCTAAAAATTCAAGACTCCAATTCCACTTAGGAATGTGTGAGTTCATTCCTTCACATTTTCTTACATTATCGAGAGCATGAAATGTGACTCCCGAGCTTCATTCATGGCCCGCACCTTTACACGCCCTTACCTTCGTCACGAGCCCAAGGCTAAGGTTGTGATAAGTTCTTTATGAACTTCTTATAAAAATTAGCTAATCTTAAGAATGACTTAACCTTTTTTGCTAAAACTTGGCTTTGCCATTCCTTGATGGATTCAATTTTCGGGGTCAGGCCTCACCCCTTCTTGGGACAATACATGTCCCAAAAAGACCATCTTCGAACTTGCAAACTCACTTTTGGCCCAATTGGTGTATAACTTGCTTTCTTTGAGCTTTTACAACACAAACTCCAAATGTTTCGTGTGCTCTTTTATAGACTTGGAATACACCAAGATGTCATATATATATATATATATATGATTATGAACTCATCCAACTTCTCATGGAAGATTGACTTCATTAGGGTTGTAAAAGTGGATGGGGCATTACATAGCCTAAGCAACATGACCAAAAACTCATAAAAGTTGTACCTTACCATCATGGCCATCTTTTTGACATTTTCTTTTTCCACATGGATTTGGTAGTAACTTGATTTCAAGTCGATCTGGTTAAAATAAGAAACCCCTTTTCGACAATTAAAGAGATCATCAATTTGATGCAAGGGGTAATTATTTTTAATGGTGATTTTGTTTAAGGCATTGTAATCTATGCACATGCATAGTTTTTTGTCCTTTTTATCCATGAAAAAAAAATGATCCATAAGGTAATTTGTTTGGCCTAATGTATCCTTATTCCATTCAATCATTTATTTGAGTTTTGAACTTTTATAGCTTTTTTTTATTAAGTCAATAAGCTGACTTAGAAGGTGGTTTCAACCCAGGCACCACCTTGATTTTTTGGTCCACATTATGAGATGAAGGTAGATGTTTGGGAAGGTTGCCCATTAGGACGTCCAAAATTTTATTAATTGTGTTGGAAATATAAGTAGGCCAAAATTTAGCCCCTTTGGTTTTAGATTTGGCACTAGACTCATCCACACACATAACAATAAAAAATGAGGTCTCTTACAATTCTTATAAGGAAACCAAATGAATACCTATCTTAAATTTTAATAGGATTAAATTAGGGCCCAATTTGGCCACACTTTCCTTTGCAATAAACCCCCCTTGTGCTTAATCATGCCTTACCTTCTTGTAATCTTTGGCAAAATGTCCCAATTCTTCGCAATTGAAACATTGGACCTTGGCCACATCCCACTATTTTTTTTTCGTTGGAACTCCTCTATCCTTAGGTGGGCTTTTATCCCACTTTCTCTTTTAGCCCCTCTTTGGGCCATTTGTAGCTTGCATTGCGTTTTCGATGTTCACCTTCATGGTGAATTGGGAAATTAGTGGCATTCCCACATTCTTATGCATGGAGTCATCTTCCATGTACTTTGTAACCTCCATCATCTTTTGACATGTTGCTAGGACCCAATTCCTTTGCAATATGGCATTACAAGCCCAAGGCTCCAAACTATGCAAGAAAGCCACCTTTTATGCATATTGTTTTTTCATTGGAATGAGGTTAAATAATGACACAAAGGTTTGAACATACCTTCTTATTGCCCCAAGTCCATTGGATTGGCACAAGTTCAAAAGCTCTTGTCCATCCTTTAGGATTTGGTTGCAAGGTTTGAACCTTTCATTCGATTTGGCCTTGAATGCATTCTAAGGCAAACTCCCCATTAGCTTGGGTTTGGCATCCTTTTGTGCCATCCACCACTCAAGGGCATGAATTCTCAACAAAGATTGCGCCAATTTAAGTCAATCAACAAGTAGGTGTCATGACCTTAGTTTTGGGCTTACGACCAAGGCAAAGGCATGGAAAGGTGAGGGCTGAGAGTGCAACCTAGGAGTCACATTCACACTCTTAAAAGTGCGAGATAATGTGAAGGATTGAGCCCATGCACTCCCAAATGGACAAAGTCCCAAATTTTTTGACAATTATTTTAAAGGTCAAAATTAATTAGAATGAAGAATTCCTTATACCATTTGAAATCTTTTGGGATGTAGATGTTTAAAATTGGCTCGCATGACCCATTTGAATATTTAAAACACAAGTTATGGTTGAAAAAAAAGTTGAAAATCAAAATGCCAATTTGATGCTCGACCATTAAAAGTAGGGAATCACCTTGAAATACGTGTGTGCAAGTGACATCCATGTATTGTTGGAAAACTCTTGATAAGGGTTACAACTTTGCTTCAAACCTCACCTCAAACAAAAGTTTGCATTCGAAATTATGGGCTTCCAAAGTTTCGAGAGTCTCAATTTTGAAAATTTCGAGACTCCCAATTTGGGAGTCTTGGGACAAAATGACATTTGGGCGCAACCCTTGTGGCCAAGCACAAAAAATACTATAAAGGAGGAAGGTGGTGGTTTCCCCCAAGTCCAAGCCATGGTGAATTTTGTGAGTTTGTGTATGTTCATGGTTCATCTGTGCACCAAAAATGATTCAACTATGCATTAACCAACTTGTTGTTTGGTTTGTGCAAGTTTATGTGAATAATTGACATGTTTGTCATTCATCTTAATCCCCATCTTAGAGCTCCAACACACCCCTTTTACCTTCGAAGTGTCACGAATTAGGGAGCGTACCCTAATTCCTTCTTTTGTTGTTTTCACTTTTGGACTCACATTTGAGTCTTTTAAGGAGTTTGGGGGTGTGTCAATAAGCTTCCACTTGAAACACCCATTGTCTCACCCTTTTTGCCCTTGTGTTTTTTCTCGTGAAAGGATTTAACATTTGGGTTTTCATCGCTTTTGTGGTTTTGTCATTTGTGATGTGCTCCCAAGTCCCAAGTTAAGCCCAAGGTGCGCCTTGGTTTCTAAAATAGCGAAATTGTGGGGACTTAAGGGCACATTCCCAGCTCTCAACACTAAAAGGGGTAGAGGGGTGTGTCGAAGCTCCAGGATGGGACTAGGAAAAGGGACAAGCTTTGGTTACTTATTCAAACTTGCATCAAGCCAACCAACAAGTTGGTTAGTTCGCATTCTAGAGCACCTTTGGTGCTAGGACAAGCCATGGGCAACTCTGGACTCACAAGACTCACCACGACTCGAACTCGGGGGAAACCACCACCTTCCCCCATATAGTATTTTCTGCATTACTTCACGACACACACATCCGAGTGGCTTTTTGTCCTGGGACTCCCAAGGAAGAGTCCCGAAATTGTCCCGGTTTAGACTCTCTAGACTTTTTGAGTTCATAACTTTTTGCTTAGACCTCCGATTGGGATGAGGTCTGAAGCAAACTTGTAGCTCTCCTTAAGATCTTTCCAATGGTGTGTTACACTCCACCTGCACACACCGGAGTTGGGTCGATTCCCGACTTTTAGTGGTCATGAGTCAAACTGCCAGTTTGATTCCTGGCCCTTTTTTTTGACATAACTTGTGTTGCAAATGTCCAAATGACTCATGTGAGGCCATTTTCGACATTTACACTTCAATAGATTTCCAATGACATGAAGAACGCCTCAATGAAAGGTGTTTTGACCCCTACAATCGAGCTCTAAAATTTTGGGAATCCCAAAGGACTCCCAAGTCCCCATTTTGGGAGTGTGAGTGTCATCCTCACACTCTTCCAAAAGTGAGGTTGTGACAATTTGACTTGGCCCCTTTCTTTTTGTGGGCCTCTTTTAACTCTTGTGAAAGCTTTTTGTTAGTTTCCTTTTCATTCAACATTAAATCTTGCAAAATCTTCAATTTTTTTGCCATGGCATTCATGAAGAACATTAGGATGGGTTCCTTTGTTTATTGGGCTTTCACCTTGTAGCCACTTCCCTTTTAGATTGGAATATCTTTGTTGCCTCACGCCACAACATTACCTCCTAGGCCTCTTTTGCTACTTGGGCTTCCCTTGGTTCTTCCACCCGCTTCGAACCCTTGATTGATTTCTTAGGGATGTTCATTGCTTCTGGATTCTTTTCTTCTTCTTTGCTCAATTCTAAAAAAAAAGAAGTAAAACCAAGTTGTTCCACCACTTGGATGTTGTCCTTGGAAGCTTCTCCCTTGGAAGATCCCTTTTCGGTTTATGTCTTTCCTTCCCCACTTTTAGGGTTGTTTCTTGAAGTTCTTCCCTTTCACCTTTCAGTGTTTTGGGGAGTTTTTTGGCAGAGCCCAATTCTGTTGCTGCCACTTGCTTGGCCAATTTCTTGGCCTTGTGGGCTTCCATTGCAATGGCCTATTCTATTTTGAAAACCGCCATTTCCTCCTTGGTTTGGGGTGAGTGTTTTTTTAAAGGGGACCCTTCCTCTACCATTTTCACACTTGTTGGAACAAGATTTTGCTCTGATATTACATGTGATTTTTTTTTGCTTGTTGCCTTGCGCTCCATGTGCTTCACCAAGCTCCTCTCACGTTGACTCCTTTAGCTCCTAGTTACCTACACACCCCACAACACACTTAGTTAATCCCAAAGTCCCAACTGCTCAAGACAAGCTCAGATTCTCTACTTCGACTCATTAGACCTTGTTATCGAGGTTAAGTCTTCATCTAACTTGGAGCCGGCCTAGGTTCGACTCCCAAAGTTGAATGACATGGTTGAAAGCCAAATCAGCCCAAGGCTGACTTGAGGGCCTTTTGGGACCAACTCCTAGAGTTGGTTTAAAGGACTTAAGCCGAGATGACCTAAGTTGTCCTAGGGCCAACCCTCTCTCAGGGTTTTAGCCTTGAAGCTTTAAAAAGATAATTCTTAATCATCCCAAGTGTTTTAGCGAGCTCTCCCCCCTTCTAGGGCGACTTTGAACAACACTTAATCATATGTTGAGGGTTTTAAGGGGATGGTGGCCCGCACCATAATCATGAAGACAACTCCAAGTTGTCTTCTTTGGCCAATGGAACCCAAGTTTCACCTTAGCCCATTCGGACCTCAAGGTCCAAACATTTTTTGACTCCTAGAGGAATTGAACCTTGCAAAGCCATTTAGGCCTAACTCTCATATCTGAACTTTGGTGCACTTCCACAGGGACGACAACAGTACAAAAGAGTGCCTTTAATTGACCCGTCAGAGTGACTCGCCCAGGTCAGGTGTTGCTATTTAAATCATGTCGCACTAAAGTAGTGTTCGAAATCCATGTTTATGGGTGGGAGAATCTCTATGTAGTATGATATTGACACTAACCCGAACGAGGGCCATTTACGGTTATTATAGTTGGTTATTTGTTGAGTCTGCCACTGTACCCCTCAAACATTGTTAGGCGTGGACTTCAGATGGGATATGAGTAAGTTCTAACCAGTGTTGATTGGTTATTGCTATTTTTCATAACCACTCCTCACCAGTACGATTTTTACCAAAAAAAAACGAACAGTCAGTTTCACCTGTCAAAGTAATACCCTTTTTATCAAATTACATGATTATTTTTTACTAATAACCAGCAGTTATGCATCAGGGCCACTTCTCAAATACCTCCTTGAGAATCACTGGTTACAATGTCAGTGATTTTTGTTTTCAGTTTATCTTGATTGATAACCTACTCTGATGAAATTCCAATCATCTGAGTAGGTGATTAAACTTTCAATATTCAATACCTGATGGAAGGTCATTTACCAGTTCTCAAAAATCAATAATCAACTGGTAGGTTCTCAATAATTGGGTTGATAGTCAAGTATTCTCTCTATAACCAGGCGATACTAGTTCTAACCCTCTTGTTAGTGGGTTGTTCAACTAGTTAGCATTTTCTAGATATATTTGTATTACTGGACAGTAATCAAATTTAGGCCTGTGTGGTCCAGTGAAAGGTCTGTAAGCTCTCAACTTTTGAGATTAGTACCTTGTAGCATCAATGCCATAACATGTTAGAGCATCTCCACCCATGGAGGTCTATTTTGCCTTGTGCGGTTATTGATCACATCCTTATTCAGATAATAACTTGTTCCTTTGTCAAGCCCACTCATAAACTGTGTGTGGGACTTAAAAGAAATAAAATCTTTAATGATAAAGCACCTGAACCAATCAAGAGCAGCGTTTAGTAGCTACACTGAACTAGCTTATGGGTTACACTAGACCAGTCATTTATTAGGCCAATCAAGAGTTAGACAATAGATTTAGAGGGATCCTCCAAACTCTTGTAGAATGTGCATGTTTCCAATGGCTCAACAATTTTTTATTGGAACTCCAACGATATTGATGAACTCATCCCAAATATGTTGTGGAGGGCCTATATTGTAGTACCTTGGCCATTTCAACACATATCTGTCAATTAATTACTTAATTATGAAATATCCATTTCAAAAAATGGAATATTTTCAAATATTCGATAATTTCTCTCAAAATATTTTGTGGTTTGAAAGAAATATTTTTTAAAAAATTCAACATTTCTAAAAATAATATAATTAATGTTGAACTGGCCAAGGTACTAGGGTATTCAGTTGTGGTGGAGATGCTCTTGCTATTGTAGTACCTAGACAGGTTGGACAGGTTGGACACATGTTTGTTGAATAATTAATCAATTAATTTAAAAAATCATTTTGAAAATAACAAGATATTGTACTCCTTGGTTGGACTTGACAACTTATTACCAAATAATTAATTAAAATTTAAAATTTCAACTCCAGCACTGGTTTTTTTAATTATGAAGTTTTAGGCATATGATGATAATAATTAATAATATAGGTACTTAGAATCTGTTGGTAGTCTAAATGCGTCTAGATTATCTCTTTCTTGGTGTTTTGAACAAAGAGATCGTGGTTCAAATCCAGCAACCAACTAATATGGCTTTTGCAAATTTCGGCACAACCAGCTGACAATTTCTCCAAATTTCAACAAATTTTTTTAAACTTTAATTTATGGCGAAAATTTTCATGTAGTATGGTAGTAGTGTTGAACCACCCAATGTATAGGGTATTGACTATTGACCAAAATTGGATCATTGGAGATAATAACAAATGGCCAAACTGTTTAAAAGTAAGTCAATCCAACAGAGGGCATGTACATATGCAAGTGTTTTTCGTTGGAAATTGTAGTGTACTTTATGCCCCCTTTGTCCTTAAACAGCCCCAATGTGAATACCTATCAGAAATTTCCACAATTTCAGATTAAAGAGGAAAAGTTCCATATGCTCACTATCCTTTCCTTTGCTGATGCAATTTCACCAAAAAGCGAGATTGAAAATTAAAATTTTCAAAACTAAGTGATTGGGAGGTTTTCAGTTGTGAGAACTGAGAGAAAAAAAGGTAAATAACCAGATTCATGTTTTTTATTGGTCATTGTGTAGCCAAACATAGAAAAGGATGATGAAAAGCTTGTGATTATATTTTATAGCCAGATTTGGCTAAATCGTCATAGGGATGATCACCACCTTTCTACATCCTCCTATGGATGATTGCCACTAGGATAAGAATTCCTAAAAAGAAGTATTGTTCACATGGAAATTTGGTGATAGTCCTAATCAATATCAGATTCGACAACTTATTGTCAATTAATTAATTAAATTTTTAAATTTTAACTTTAGCACTGGTTTTTTCAATTCTGGATTTTTTGACATGTAGTGATTATAATTAATAGTATAAATGACTAACTTATGTTTGTGTCCAGGAAAATCAACTTGTACGTCTAGACCATGTAATTCTTAGACTCTTGAACTTTTTTTTCAAATCCAACAATCAGCATCATACAGATGTTTAAGCTTTAATATAAATTGTTAGAAATTTCAGCACAAGCAGTTGATAAGTTTCCAAAATTTGGACAAAATGAAAATAATTTAGTTTATGCCACAACTGTTCATGATAAGTGTCTCCAATATTGTAAGCTCCTTAGTCATGACATCTTTGCATTAAGTTGCTGTGATCACATATTCTGTGATCACATCAGCTTCCACTAATATTTTCCAACTAGCTATGATCAGAGTATTTCCACATGCTTAGACCAATTTGTTTGCAAGAGTTGGGAGTCAAATTGTGACTCACCAAAAATCAGTGGCATGCACTTTATGGGGACCAGCGTATATATTGGGTCTTGCAAAACTTGACTTAGAGATCCCAAGGTTTACCAAATTTTCTACTCTCAGCCTCAGACACGCCAGACAACACTAGTCAGTCATAAATTATAATACCAACACGAAATATCAAAGGGACTTTGGAAGGAAATTTGGAATATTTTGGAAGAAATTAATCCCTCAACGTCAGCAGCACACTATGGGATAACCTTTCACACGGTCAGCTTTTCCACATCACCCAATTGTCACTGAGGTGAGAGATTCTGCCCCAATAGAAACATAACAGGCACACAGAACATGGAGAGGCTCAGAGATCGAGCAAATTAAGATCCTGCGGGGGCAGAATCTCACTCCAGTGAGAATTACGTCAGATAATGACCAGTGAGAATTACGTCATATAATGACCATTGCTGAGACCTGGGTTGCAGCTACCTGCGGCTCGGCCAGGTCCACCCAATGACCATTCTCTAGACCACACTGCCCTCCCAAATCGTTTTGAGACGTTTACATCCCCTTTCTTTAGTTGACATGCTTCATGCGACCAGTCGAGGTTTCCGTACTTAGTGGTTTCCTTTCCTCAGTGTGGCCCCTCTTTTTGGGGCTCTTTTCTCTGCCTGGACTCTGGTCCTTGCACTTTGTTTCTTTTTCTCTCCCTTTCTTGGCTGCTTTCTTTTTATAAAGTTTGACAGGGTTTCATCATCTTTTGAGTGGAAGGGGCGGGTAAGTTACCTGCCATAATTTATCAGTTTGAATGATGGGCTCTTACAGCCGCAAAAATCAGTTTGTAATGTCTGTAAGTAAGAGCCCACCATAACAAAAATTTCTGTACCTTTCCATGGATGAAGGTCAAGCTTTATGTACTAGTGAGCAGGCACTAGGTACCAGTTATGGTTCCTAGTCAGCCAAAAGGCGAGCCTAGTGTAGTGAGCCATTTGGCGAACCAGGAGCCATAACTGGCCCCCTGGGAAAAAGGACTGAATGTGCTGCTTAAGTTGGTTCTAAAGTAGCTAGGTAGGTAGTAGAAGGTTATAATATGCCACTGTGTAACCGTTTATGGAAAATAGCAACGCCTTAAAACCTGCAGAATCGGCAGGTTCAGTCCTTTATATTAAGTAAGCCGTTGGGAGCAGGCCGGACTTTCTCATAATTTGCAGGCCCACCACTCTCAGCTGACGCCTCAACACGTTGGCCCTGATTTTCCTGAAAGCCCCGCTCCTGGACCTTACCTGCAAAGGCCCACGGGCCCCAACCCATCATTTCATACCATTGCGGCTGTTAGGCACCTTTCCGTGTGGTGTATGCAGAACTTTAAAGCCAAACATCTTTGAATGCCACTTTCAACAGAATGGGTTGCAGCAACAATCTGTTGTTGGGTAACTGAATTCCGTTTTGTTTGAAGAGAAAGTAAAACCGCAAGAATGACGGAATACAGTGTGACATTCAGCTCACTAGCGCATCATATCAGTTGCAAGATTTTTTTTGTTATCGTAGCCGTTCTCTGCGTGTTTTGTAGTCATGGAACAGAAGGGTTGTCTGCAGATGGATTAGCTCTACTAGATTTCAAGAATGGCCTCGAGTCCCAGGGAACTGCCCTTGGCAACTGGAGGGCTTCTGATGCATCACCATGCAATTGGGAAGGAGTGGGTTGTTCTCAGTCGGGGCTTGTGACCTCCCTGGTAGTCGCTAATGCAGGGCTTGCTGGTCCCATTTCTCCCAGCCTTGGGAAGCTTGAAGAGTTGCAAAATTTGAACTTGACCCAAAACATGTTATCTAGTTCTATTCCCCCGGAGCTTGGCAACTGCAGTAATCTGACGACATTGGTGCTGGACAACAATCAGCTCACTGACAGTATCCCCGCTACTCTGGGGAAGCTGCAAGCCTTGCAATTCTTGGTTCTGAGTACAAATGAGCTGACTGGGGAGATTCCAGCAGAGCTTGCTAATTGCACAAGTCTTCAGAGCCTATTCATCTCCTCTAATCAGCTCCATGGGAGTGTGCCCCGCGGGATTTACAACATCAGCAATCTTCGGCAACTCTTGGTTTACAGCAACAATCTCACTGGCGACATCACAGAAGGTATGTATCATGGTAACAACCATTACAATCCTTTTAATTTGCTTCTAAGCGAGTGTTTTTTATTTTTCCTTCCAAATTTGTGATGTAGGCACATTGGCAACCATCCATGGTAGGATTTAGCCAGGTTTGGCTACAGGGTAGACAGGAAGCTAATCTTTTTCAACTAGCTGTAGGAGCACATAGTCTAAATGTGGTGAACTCGACTTTTTTCTTCTACTTTTCTGGCGAATGGTTTGGAAAAAACTTACAAAAAAAACCCTTTGAGAGGGTTGACCTCATTTTCAGATTCCGCATTGTGGCGAAATTTCTCACACAATTTTTTTTTTCCTTCTAAGCATCATAAACATCCCATGTTCAAACTACATCAGGGTGTTAGAGTCAAGGTGTTTTTTCCATCTTTTCATGTCGCACCAAAATTGGTGATCAGCCACAAGAAGATTAGAGATGTAGAAAATCTAGAAATCCTATTGAATGTTGGCCAACGATTAGACTTTACTAGCTAAATATGGCGATTTCAAAACAAGAAAGCTAAAATATATGCCCAAATTCTCCAAAAATGCTGGCAATTCCATAACTTTTTTCCCTCAAAATGTGGCGAGTTTTTTGGGAAATTTTTTAAAAATTGCCTTGACCATGTTGCTGCAAACTTTTTTTTTCAGACTGGCAAATTTTCGCCACCAAAAAAAAACTGATTTGTCAGAGTCAAGGTTTTTCTTAGGAATTTTTGTTTGGAACTAAACCAAAAGTGGTGATCATCACAGGAAGCTGTAGAAAAAGTGGCGACCATCCCTAGGAAGATCTAACCAAATCTGGCTATAAAAAATATGGAATACAAAAAATTTAATCAGCCTTGTATATTTTTAGCTATACACTTGGAAACCAACTATAAAAATATGGCATTGTTTATTTCTATTTTGGTCACTCTTGGCAATTGAAAACCTCCATTTTCCTGTTTTGAGGTCATACAGTTGGATGAACCCCAATTTTAGAACCCTTGGCACATTTTTAGGACCCTTAGCGATGAAGTTAGCTAGGGAACAAAAACCCAATGAAAAAAAGTGTCATGTTCACACACCATCCATATATCCAGGGTGGTGTGCTTTTGGGTGTTGGTTCACTCTGGCCAAAAAATTGGGTGAAATTTGGCCATTGTCTAATGGAAATAAGGAAATTTTGCTGAGATTTTTGGAAAAAAATGTTTTTGAAAAACAGATTAACTAGAACCTAGGGCCTATTGGAGGTCAATTTCAATTTGAGTCATGCAGAACCGGTTGTGGCTTTCCAAATTGAAACTGGAATTTACTTTTTGAAGAACCGGACCCAAAACTGAATTCCTGATTCTATTTATGCTTAGACCTAAAACTGGAACCAGAGGTTCTTCCCAAACATAAAGAACTGCCAAACACTGGCCCAACACTAGTTACAAGTTACTATCTACTTTTTTCTCTCTCTTTTTTTTCGTTTTTTAAAATAGAAATGATTTACCTACTTTGTTGTAGTAGGTTGATAGGAGCAGCCAGGCTATATATATGTGTATGTATATGGGATGCACACAAACATCTATCTATGAAGGTAGGTTGTCTGTCACATTGAGATCTCCCACACTCGGGTGTGTCAGACTGCGCTCTTAGTATCTTTGGAAAGCTCTTGACAAGGAGGGTGCACTGGCTTAGTTTCATCATTTGGACTTATGATGTAGAAGTTATTAAATATTGAATGATTTTTTTTGGTTGAAAATTAAATTAAACCATAACTGAAATTTTTAGAGGAATTGGGGATGTGCTTTTGGTATTGTTTGAAAGATCTTGAGGAACAGGATTTAATGAAATTTATTTCCTACGTTTTGAACATAAGATGTGAGAGATATTGAATTTTAAGTAATTTTTCTTACTGAAATTTCAAATAAACTATAAAAACCAGGTTTTGGAAGGAAAAATCAGTTGAGATTGTCATTACAATCTCCCATTCAATTCAAGTATGGTTTCCTTTCATATTTAACTCTTCAGAAATTGGATACATAGCTTGCAAAACAATGTCATATGTTGAGTTTTCCCTCTTGTGTAACGAGTTCACATTTGAGTCGATGACACAGGCCACAGTAGTATGTACATGCATGTAAGGCTATTCCACAAGGAGACAAGTCTCCATACAAAGTACTATTGATGTTGATTGAAAACTACCTAACCAGTAGAGCTCCCTCCTTCAAGGAGATGGGGTAGGTGTGTGCGCTGGCTCTACCAGCCAATACTTTCTCTCTCCTACTCTTTCTTAAGACTGATTTCCTCCTGACCACGTTGCAGATTTGGAGTATTTGGCAAAGCTGCCCAATATTGAGGACATATGGATGCACAATAACTCATTTTCAGGGACAATACCAGCCGGAATCAAAGAAGCCTCAACCTTGACTAGATTGCTTCTCAACTTGCAAAATAATGGATCTAGCAGTTTTGGAGGACTCATACCCAAGGAGCTTGGTTTGCTACCAAATTTAACAGACTTGGATATCGGTGACAACAATTTCATTGGGAATATTCCACCAGAGCTTGGGAACATATCAACATTGAATCTGCTTACGATTTCTTCCAATAAGTTGACAGGTTCCATTCCACTAGAGCTTGGAAATCTCACAAGTTTGATGTATTTTCATATTTACCAAAATGAGCTCACTGGACATCTTCCAGAAGAATTAGGCAACCTGCACAATCTTGTTGAGATACTTGCCTACAGCAACAATCTCACTGGGACCATTCCAGCATCACTGGGGGCATTAACAGGTCTCACCACTTTTGATGTCCATAACAACTCCATGTCAGGAACCATCCCTACACAATTGTTTAATTGTGTTAGTCTGATGACCTTGGATTTGTCTGGCAATGAGTTTAGGGGACAAATCTCACCTCAGATTGGCCAGTTGACTAACTTGACATTTCTTGCCTTGTTTTCGAATCAATTTTGGGGGCCAATTCCTGAGCAAATTGAGGATCTCACTTTTCTTCAATACCTTTTTATGGGCATCAATAATTTTTCAGGCTCCATACCCATGGGTTTGGCAAATCTTCCTAATCTTTTAGGAATTTCATTCTCTAGGAACCAATTGTCAGGCCCACTTCCCAGCAAGCTAGGGATGTTGAGCAATCTCACTTCCTTGGATGTAACATACAATTCATTCAATGGCACTCTTCCAACAGGACTATGTCAAAATGGCAATTTGGTGGTTCTTGACATTGAATATAACAAGTTTGAAGGTGTGATTCCAGTGGAGCTGACAAACTGCACATCTCTAGTTCGTGTAAGGGCTGCATCCAATTATTTGACAGCCATCCCTGATTACTTTGGGAGGAATTCAAGCCTTGACTTTTTAGAGGTTTCCTCAAATGATTTACAGGGTGCACTACCTGTGGGGCTTGGCCTTGGAAGTCCACTTAGCACATTGAAATTGGACAACAATGGATTCTCTGGCAATTTATCCATCGAGTTGGTGTTTTCTAGCCTCCCTAATCTTCAGGTTTTGAACTTATCATCCAACAGTTTCATGGGCCCTATTCCACCATCCTTGATTAATTGCACGAAGCTCTTCCAATTGGATTTGAGCCATAATTTCCTCAATGGCTCCTTTCTTCATGCTTTTCCAAGTAGTTTGGAAGAGCTTTACTTGCAAGGAAACGAACTATCAGAGCAAGATCTAAATATGTATACCAGTCTCCCCAAATTGTATTTTCTCAACATGGCTCAAAATGATTTGAAGGGTGTTATTCCTTCAGAGATTGGGTTACTAGATGCTTTAGAAACCCTAAACTTGAGTTGCAACCAGTTTTCTGGGACAATTCCAATTGAACTTGGGAGATTACAACTTCTTCAAATTCTTGATCTTTCACATAATCAACTCTCAGGAACCATTCCTCCAACCCTCGGTACTCAACTTATATCCCTTCAATCAGTAAATGTTTCATACAATGATCTCAATGGTTCTTTGCCATCATCTTGGATTGGGTTCCTAAAATCAAATTATAACTCTTTTGTTGGAAACCCTGCACTTTGTTTAGTTTACTCGATAGATAACAAATGTACGACCAATGCTTTGGATGGGAGCAAAAACATTCTATCTGTTCATATAATAGTGGCCATAGTTGTTAGTTGTGTTGTTTGCATACTAGGTTTCATACTCATTTTTGCATATCTCTATTGCTGTGCAAAATCTAAAAACACACCGGTTGCACCTATGAATGTTGAGATTGTGACTTTTCCGGGTAGGGAAATATCCTTCACTAAAATCATGGAAGCAACCCAAAACCTGAGTGATGATTGCATCATCGGTACAGGAGGTCATGCTACTGTTTACAAGGCAGAACTAAAAGATGGAACTATAGTTGCTGTGAAGAAAATTCACTTGCTAGAAAAGGATTTACGAATCCAAAAAAGATTTTTGAGGGAAATAAACTCAATAGGGAATGTTAAACATCGAAATCTAGCTAAGCTTTTAGGGTTTTGCAAGTGGGGGGAAACTGGACTTCTCCTATATGATTACATTCCAAATGGAGACTTATTTCAAGCCCTATATAATGAAGATAGATGGAGATTTCTTGATTGGGACACTAGGCTAAAAATTGCGGAAGGTATAGCGCATGGGTTAGCATATCTTCATCATGATTGTGTTCCTCCAATCATCCATCGAGATATCAAGCCTAGTAATGTGCTTTTGGATGCCAACTTCGAAGCCCACATTGCTGATTTTGGAATTGCAAAAGTGATGGCACTCAAACCAAAAGAAGATTATGCAAGTTCAACATCAATAGTTGAGGGGACATATGGCTACATTGCCCCTGGTAAGAATCTAGATGTGCCTATTTTTTCATTTTGATGCATACATGGTTCAAAACAAATGTTGCTAAGGTTATGAATATAAATGCTTGTGAACTGAAATATGGAGTTGAAAATACTAACATTTTCTCTTTTTTTATAGTGATACCATGTCTTTGAGCTTTACAACAGAACACATAAAAACTATGTTATAGAATGGGCCAAAGAAATGTAAATTTGATTTAATGATTTCACAACTTTTGTATGGATGTTGCAGAATTTGGGTATGCCCCACAAGTCACACCAAAAGTGGACATCTATAGTTTTGGGGTGCTATTACTAGAACTTTTAACAGGAAAGAGGCCAGTTGACCCAAGCTTTGGTGACTCACACCACATAACATCTTGGGTATTATCAATAATTAGGCAAAATGGTCCTACTGCCAATGATGAATTGTTGGATTCTAGACTTCTTAGCATGGCCACAGAGCTACAAAAGATACAAATGATCCATGTACTGAAAGTTGCCATTTCTTGCACCAAATATGCACCTTTAGAGAGGCTAACAATGGCTGAAGTTGTAGAAGCTCTAAGGATTACCCAATTCTTGTGAATTCCGTTTGTGTATTTAGTCAAATATGCCTCTCCAGTTTCACTAGATTGGTGTCATTGATTTGTGATCACAAACTTGCAAGGCCTAAAACATGGATTTTATTTGCTTGTAATGTTGATATGTCAACTAATTTGATAGAAAAATGTTTTTTGAAAGAAAGAAAGGAGGAGCCAAGGTCACCAAGGTCAGAGTCCCTTCCAAGGGTTGCAATTTACATGTGGCATTCATTTGTGGTCTATTATAAATTTTTCATATTTTTCATATACATATATTTAATGAATATCAATTTTGAAACCAAATATGACACATAATATAATAAATCTTTTGATTTTTTGCATCAAGTCTTACAATATAAACTAGGCAGACTCAAATTTCAAATTTTCCTTTGAACCATGATCACAAATTGTAAGTCATTTTAATCATTAATTCAATTTTTTTAAATTTTAAGATCTAATATAACACATATAAAAAAATTGAATGGTTGAACACATGTGGCCTTTCTTGTGAAAAATATTGAAGCTCACTATAATTTTGAATACATTTGGGGTTCATTTGATAAGCAAATTTGTTTTTTGACAAAAAAAAACCTATTTGCAGTTTTTAAACAAACAAAAAAAATCTAGAATTAATATCATGAATTTGCATGATTTTTTTAATTTATTGCAACTTTGAAATTTTTATACAATTATTGAAAAAAAATTCTTCAAATTATGGTGTTATCATGGTGATTTTTTAAAAAATTAGGTTATAATTTCAAGCATTGTTCATTCCATAAGTGTCTCCTTATTTCTCACTTTCACATGTGAAGTGATCAATTTTAAATTTCAAATATGAAATTTTCTTGTCATATAATGGCAAATGATGTGGTAGACTTGCAAAATACCTACCATCCACTAAATCACGAAGAATTTAACAAGAAACAAAGGTTGTGTGATTTTATTTGATTTTTAGTTTCCAACAAAAAATTCACATTACTTTTAATTTTCGAAAAGTTTACGAGTGATTATACTCAAAGAGCATGGAGCAAAGTAAGTTAGGTTGCAAATGAAAAAATATTTATTCTAAAATTTATATTAAGCTCAATGCTGATTTTGTAACCTTTTGGTTGGGGGATCAATAGCAAATTTCTCTTAATGTACATAAACATTCATCAAAAATAGACTAGGCAAATACAATTGTACAAATGTGTTTGCATAATACTTTAGAAAAGAAAACTAGGATGTCATATTGGTAATTATCAATTACTTTGTACAATACAATGAAGCCATAATTTGTTTTTTTATGTGTTAATTGTCTAGGTAACAAAAATGGAAATATAATTCAAGTATTTAGTCATGTAATTACATACATGTGTAAATGTCCAATAAGATTACAAAATGAATTGTATATGTAATCATAAAACATATTTTTGAACGAAGTATTAAATAGGTCGATGACCAATTGAATTTGACTAGGGCTTAAATAAATGTGGACCAAAGTGGCATACAAGAACAACATGGAACTGGCATGAGATCAATCAAGGTTAATTTAAAAAATAAGAGATCATTATGTATTAAAAAGTGATCTTATTCCTTCAAATTCACATTTTGAAAGTTTAATATGAAAGTTTCCATCTCGAAGATACGTTTCAACCATAAATGTTTTGTTGATTTTCATGCTCAAATTACCCACACTGGATATATTTTTCAAAAACAGGTTAAGGCGTAGGTTGGTGAATTCTTCACAATGTGCACAAACTATACAAACTTTCATTAAACTAGAAATTTTTCATCTTTCTTTTAGAAATCTCACATTAAATCCATAATCCATAATATGAAAACAAAAATTTGATTATATAAATGTAAGCTATTTTCTATTACCAAAGCTTTTGTTCTAGTTCACTAGTTAAAAAGTTTCAAATGTAGGTTTTTTTTTTGTCTAACTAAGAATAGGTCGAGCATTCCGAGATTTGTTTCTTTGCATTGAACTTTTTTGACAAGTCCTTAGTTAGTTAGTAGATTTGATCGAGTCCAAGAACATTTCGGGTGAAATATATTTTTTTAATTGGAGGTCAATTCAATCTAAGTTCTAGGGAAAATCACATTTCCAACTTGGTTCCAAAATTAGTTTTGCAATGTGCTTTCAGATTTAGATTTGGATTCTAGTGGCTGGGAACAAAATTATATATGGTTTGTAACCAACCATTGTGGTTGACCTTGTAGCATTGATCTTTTTAGAGCTGTCAAGTATCATGCAAGATATGTCTGATTTGAAAGGTTGGATTTGCGATTTATGACAAAAAAATATTTTTCCATGTAGTGATAGGTCCAAGTTGTTAAAATTTAGATATTGAGCCCTCAGGCCTACCTCCACTAAACACAAGTTTAGTTTAACAACTTGGACCTATCATTACATGGAAAATTACTTTTTTTTTTCATAAATATTGAAATTAACATATAATGTGCGAATTTGCTATCATCAATTAATCTAGCATATGGTTGCTTGAAAATCACAATTGAATTTCATTTAATTTGGAAACACATTACCTACATTTTATTAACAATATCTAGATATAATTGAACATTGCCAAATTAGAAATTGATGTGCTTTGACATATAAATTTCAATTGGATGTTTTTCTATACACCTGAAGAATCATTCACAAGGTTAGTCATTCCATGTGTTTCTAACTTGTTAACAACTAATATCAATCCATAATGCATGGATGAAATAAAAACTATATCCATATTCTCAAATCGACATGCAATTCAATTTTCAGTAACACTTTTATGGTTTAGGAAGTTGAAACAAACCAAAACCAGAACCAGCCAACAATAGTTGCAACCAGTGTTGGCAGGTTATTGAAATTCTTCCATAATCACTATATGTTTTGGACCCATTCAAGGTTATCAATATCAAAGTAATAATTTCTCATATCAATTTACATGTTTATTTTTAATAATAAATTGTTGGTTGTGCATAAGGTTAGGTTATCAAATAACCAGTTGAAACCACCGATTAACATACCAACCACGCATCAGTTATAGGGGTTTTCATAATAAAAATATGATTTTTTTCTTTTTCTTTTCTTTTTTTCATATTAGTGTTTGAAGATGAAGAACCGGCCTAGATGATAATCAGGTCATCCATGTAGATTATCAGATTTTGAAAATTCAATATTAGGTAGTAATCAATTTGACCAATTATTTTAAAAAACAATAACCTGATAGTAGGTTATTAATAACTGGGTGGATAATTGGGTCAAAAATCAATAACCAATGAACATTGGTTGCAACACGGTGAGTACACTTTTGATAAAGCATTAGACCAAAGTGGCTTAACTTCCTAAGTAGTATTTGATTTATTTTAAATGTGCATGCACCCACATGCATTTATTGGTATGAAGGAATATGTCATGGATTTTGAAATTTTCAATGTCATTTCAATATAATAGGATTTCATATTAAATGATATAGTTGAACTAAAAACTGAAATTAGACTATAACCATAGGTGCGTGCAGCTAATACATTGAATTTCCATCATATGGATCAAATAAGTCTATGAGACAAATGTATTCACACTATTATAGACACAAAAGGAGGTAAGTTGCACCATCTTTTTGTGGTAATTTTTTTCGAAAAAATAATATTTGATTGGATGTACACTAGTTTTTTTTTTAATCCAAAAAAGGAAAAGTATTTCTTTAAATTCACCATCTTTCTATACATTGTTCAAGCAAGTCACCGCAATATCAAAAGATTTTAATAATTTTTTGCTTTCATAGTTGGTATGTAGGCAAATGTGGTTAAATTTGTATTCATAGTTGCCCCAATAAGTCACATGATTTTATAAATCAATTTTGAGTAAATATTATTTTTTAAAGTACATGTTTTGCCAATTTTTTTATTTTGTTTTTAAAAAATTATACTAGCAAAAATGGACCTAAGAAGTTGATTTTTCAATTCATTTTTGTGGCCGAATTCAAATTCGAAAGAAAAATTAGTAAGGGTTGATTAGGCAAGATTAAGGTAATGATGTGTGCACATTAAACGATATGCCCCCAAACTGAAAATAAACTTGTGGGAATGAGATTTTTAGTGCATGGAGTTCCGAACCATGTCCTTCTAAAACAAAGGGGGTCCAACTTGGCTAAACCCAAGTCGACATTATTTATTGGCGTGCTTTATAATCATACCGTAGCGTGGCCCAGGGTCACCAAAAGAACATGCCTAAGCATGAGACTTAACCTTCAAGTGTTTTGAGGGGCTTAAAAGGGGATTATCACTTGGTAAGAAATGTGAGCCCAAGAAGGGCATGTGGTGTGGTTTAAGGGACTAATATATAGATGGATAAAAAAATTGTTTAAAAATCCTCCTACATCTAAAAAAGCACGAAGGCTAGGATGCAAATAGTACCTAAGTCAAAAACTAACTACTCTCCTCAAGGCTTGAGGTAGTTGAGGTGGCAAAAGGTGTGGCTTGCCGTAGCAAAGGCGACATGTGCATTATATCTACGAGGATATAAACCTCCTGAATGTGGGGGTGAATGACATGCCTATTCACTTAAGAAGTGTCTTAAGTGGATGCGAGCCTCATATCGAAAAACACCTTAATGGGGCATTAAGGCGATATGAAAGTTAAACCTAAATGGCTCTACGAGGTTAGACTCCTCTAGGATTCAAAAAACATTTGGACCTTGAGGTATGGATGGGCTAAAGCGAAACTTGGGTTTTGTTGCCCAAAGAAGACGACTAGGGGTTGTTTTTGAGAATATGGTGCAAGGCACCATCCCCTTAAAACCTTCAACAAATGATTAAGTGTTGTTTGGAGTCGCCCTAGAAAGGGCCGAGCTCAGTAAATCACTTGGGATGATTAGGAGTTGTCCTTTTAAAGCTTCAAGGTTGAAACCTTGAAAGATAGTTGGCCCCAGGACAACTCAAGTCATCTTAGCTTAAGTCCTTTGGACCAACTCTGGGAGTTGGTCTTGGAAGACCCTTGAGTCAGCCTTGGGCTGATTCGATTTTCAGCCATGTAACCCGACTTTAGGAGTTGAGCCTAGGTCGGCTCCAAGTTAGATGAAGATTTAGCCTTGATAGCAAGGTCTAGAGAATCTAAGTAGGGAGTCTGAGTCCATCCTAAGTGGTCATGACTTTGGGATTGACCAAGTGTGTCGTGGGGTGCACAAGTAGCTAGGAGCTAAAAAAGTCGATATGAGAAGAGCTTGACGAAGTGTGAGAAACAAAAGATGGCAAACAAGAAAGGGCGCCACGTCTAACAATTGTGTTATACAAAAGTTGGAAAATCGGGTTCACATATTAGACTTCAACTAAGAACCCAAAAGTTGAAGAATCAGGTTCACTTATTAGACTTCAACAAAGAAACCAAAAGTTGAAAAATCAGGTTCATGTATGAGACTTCAAGAAAGAAGCCAAAAGTAAAAAAATGGGTTTGCCTATTACACTTCAACCAAGAAGCCCAAAGTTGAAAATTCAGTTCATGCATTACACATGAACCAAGAAGTCAACAATAACTTTAGGTTAATGGCAAACGGATTCTCACCATCACAGCAGCACAAAGGAACAGTAGATTTATGGAGTATTTCCACCAAATTGGGATCAGCTATGTGTTGACTAAGGCTCTCATTGAATTAGGGTGGTGTGATCACAGCACAATTACACAACTTGTTGTGATCTCAGCATTCAGTTGCATCCAATGCTGCTGTGATCACTGGCTACATCACAGTTAGGGTCTCTTTCCATTCGGCTGTTCTGATCTCAGTTACATACATTGTGCTGTGAACATAACAACCTAATGAAAAGCCTCTAACGTAGGGCTTTCAAGGACATTCAGCTTTCCACTGGACAGCAGCAAGAGAGTTGAAAATATGTAGTTAATGGCATTAGGAACTCTGGAGACTCATGTTCAAGATGGGGCTGTTGCCTTCCCTGTGCTTGTGGTTTTCCCTGGAAATTCGTGATCACATAAGACATTGGGTGCCACCTAGACTTTCATTTAAGACTGACTTAACATCAAGTGTGAATGCAGCATAGGCTCACCCAGGACAATAAGGAAGAGAAGAAGAATTTACACACAGAGGCAGTACTGATGATGATAAACAAAGAAAGAAAATTTTATGTTACATCATCATGGAGGCGCGGTTGCAACTTTCAAAAGGTTAGATAGCACCTTTTGTGATGTTGTAGGGTTGGACAAAAAGGAGGGAGGAAAAAAAAAAAGAGCCAATGAGCTGGTGGTAACTAACTCAATTGCAACACCTTGCACTCCAAGAAAAAGTCAAGGCAAAACTGAAAAAGAGTATCCTACCTCTGAGTGTGGCCTGACCTTAACATTGGCTTTAAGTACATATTTTGAAAGCAGTTGTACTGGTGCAGCTTTCCAACGGAAACCCATTGTCAATGGAGCAAGAAACAAGGTCCCATGTTAATGGCTTTCCTGATCAGGCCCATGGCCTAAATGGGTATCTGTCCCTATTTCTAAGAATGGCCCAACAATGGTTTTAGCTAGGTACTTATTTTTCAATACACGTGCAATGGGAACCCAATGTGAATGCAACAAGAAACAAACGTCTCATGTTAAAGGCTTTCCTGCAGTGCTTTCCTTCAGCAGGTTAGTGGAAAAAGAGCCTTCTAGTCAACACATTGCTGGTCCTGTTCCTGGATACTGCTCTGATGATGGTCAGAATCAGTTCGCCATTGAGTTGTTCTTCACTTCTTTTTTGATGTCTATGTAATAGAAGAACTAATTTTTTGGCAATGCGGATTGACCCCTACATTGGGGTCATGGTAAAAACCCCAAAAACATTTATATGGCAATGTTAGGCCCCAAAAACTATAGATTTGAACTCAGGGACCCTGATTTTAACTGTGGAGAAGATATGTGTGAATATTTAAAGTCTTTATAAGCAATTTAGATGGGTTTTGGGGTTTTCACCATGATCCCAATGTTGGGGTCAATTCGCCTTGGCCTAAATTTTCAACTTCTGTATGACACAATTGCTGGTGGAACGTTTTGACATATTAAATACAATTATTTGTAGAGTGCTGAAAAGGGGGAGAGAAGTGAGAACCTCCAGTTTGGAGAAAAGGACAGGTGCAAGGAAAAAGTCAGAGCCAAGATGGTTAAAAAAATAAAAATCTTAGGGTCAAAGTGGAAAATGCACTGGTCATGGCTGATAAATTAATGTTAAGTGAATTAACATAAAATCTTCATGGTAAGTTGGTTTAAGTCCTAAATGACTAGCAGGGTGTTACAAGACTTAACACTAGAGTCCCTAACACCAAGTGTGAATGCACCTGTAGTGCATGTACCTATTCTCTTAGTCGTTGTCCTAGGTGAGCTGAGTGCTCCTTCCAACTTCTTGTGTTTTTTCTTTGCTCCATTCTATTGTTTTGTGGATTTCTTTTGATGTAGTTGATTCTTGCAAAATATTGAACATTGTGGAGTATACCTACACAAGATATTTTTACAATATTCATTGTTTGAATGTTGTTTTGGTTGTTACATTCAATTGGGTCTATTCAAGGTTGGGGTATTAAAAAAAGGAAAAAGGACACAAGGATTTTTTTAAGGTTATTTTTTGCAAATAACATTTTCATGAAATAAATTTAAGTGAGAAAAATTGAATAGTTGAAAATAAAATAATCCATGTTGCGATGATAATTTTGTATATGCATACATAATTCTGCATGAATATTTTGGTTTATAAGCATAAATGCAAAAAATGTCAAAATGTGGTTCTAAATTTAACTAGCATGGTTTTTCACATGATTATTTCTTATACATGTGACCTACATCTAAAGCTAATTTTTTTGAATCTAATGAATTATATACACAACTATGCAAATGATTGAAGAAAGGAATCATTTTCCTTGTAACCCATTGCTTCAAATTTTTAAAAGTTTTAAGTTTTCATATGATTTATTTTCTCATCAAATTGACCTAATGAATATGTAATTGCATAAACAAAAGCATGGTTTTCGTATACTAAAAGATTGAAGTCAATTGCATCATTTTATGTTTTTTATATATACATTTATAAAAATTTGTAATATGGAAAGTTGACTATAAATCAATCGAAGACTCAAAAGAGCTTTTGTACAACATCCAATTAATTATTATTGGAAATTCTTTTGAACTTGTTCTCTTAATCTTTTAATTGCAAGAACAAAACAATGAACCATGGTTGTAATATACTAAAGACTATAAAAATTTAAAATTGTCCTTTACAATCATTTTCTAATTAGAGGTTCCTTTTTCGAGCCCCAACCTTGAATGAGCCTTATTGCGGCTTGCATTGTTTTGGTTGTTGTAATGCAAAACACGAAAAGGATCTTGCACATGGATAATACAAAATGCCTTTGCATTGGGTAGTAAAGGGACCATTAAGTTATTAGGGACTTTATTTGAAATGCTAGCTAACAATGGATTTTCATCCAAAAAACTAAGATATGATGGTATTTAACTTAAGTTTTACTTTGATTTATTTTTCCTTGCCATGTAGGTGTCCATGTAAGATTCAGTGGTACTTAGTTTTTTAGGTGTGGACATGTGGGTTGGCTTTAAGTAATTGTGTTTTATTTCTATTTGTGGCCTTACTTTAAGAAAACTTGGACACAAGTTCCCATGAAAAGACAAATGTCACTTTGTGGTGAGTCATAGTTTCATTCAATTGTCAAAGCTATTGCATTTGAATTTGGTCAATACTTGATGAGTAGAATTGTGACATGAATGATGATTAAGCACGTATAATTGGAAAATGCAATGAAAAGTTGATGTGAATATACAACATGTGGCACATGATCAACCAAATGGAAAGGTGTTGACTATGCACATGTGTTGACTATGCATTTACACGCAGCCTTGTACATCATCAAATGGCGAAATAAATAAATAGATAACAATTTTTCAAAACAAGTTGGTGCCAATTACCAACCTCGACATTATAAATTTTTGCATCTATTTGCTTGAACTTATACTAGAATTAAGTTCATATATCTTGGACTTGTAAAATTTCTTTAATCCATGTTTCACAACTAGATTAATGAGAGCAAGTTCATTGCAAGTTGTTAAATTTTTGTGATTTTACTTTGACAATTAACTTAAACTGCAAAATTCAATTAAAACTTCGACAATGGTGAATGGAAGAATGCAAGGAGGTTTAGGAATGTCATATCAAGGACTTTTTATGGTCTACCCATTTTCTATGGATTTTCTAAAGAATGTTTAAACCATGAACCTTTAGGAGTAAACCCATATGCATATCCCAAGTTATGGCAACGTAAGTAGGCCTAATCCATGTTGTCTAACTACCTATAAGGTAGCGAGAATGGCCATTTAAGGTTTATAATAGTTTGTTGTAAAACCATTAAGAATGTTAATGCATTATGTTGATTATGCCACCTTAGCACATATACAACTAGGAGTACTTAATTGCCAACATTTTGAATCCAATACTCATCATCAATTAAAATGTAACATATTGCTCATCCATCTAAACCTAGGTACATATCCCAAGTTTTGGCAATGTAAGTAGGCCTAATCCCAGTGTTTTAACTAAGTGTCAACAAACCAAAAATGACCATTGTGGGTTTATAATAGAGTGGTGTAGGGCCATTAGGAACGCTAATGCGTTATGTTGATTTTGCCACCTCAAGATATACAAGACCAAGAAAACTGAAATGCCAACATTTTAAATCCAAATTCATCATCAATTAAAAATTAAACTACAACACAATGTTCATCAATATAAGCCCAGATGCAACATCCCAAGTTATGGCAACGTAAGTAGGCCTAATCCTAATGTTTTAACTAGGTGTTAAGAAATTGAAAATGACCATTGTGGGTTTACAATATAGTGGTGTAAGGCCACTAACTCTAATGCATTATGTTCATTCCGCCACCTCAACAAATACAAGACCAAGAATATTTAACTACCAACATTTTAAATTGAATATTCATCATTAATGAAAATGCAACTTACTATTCATTAATCTCAACCCATATGCATATCCCAAGTTATTGCAACATAAGCATGCCTAATCCAAGTGGTTTAACAAGGTGTAAGGCAACAAGAAATGACCATCTATGGTTTATAGTATAATGGTGTAAGACCACTAGGAATGTTAAATGCATTATGTTGATTCTGCCACCTCAACAAATACAATACTAATCGGAGTACCTAAATGCCATCACTTATTAAAATGCACCATACATTTCATTCATCTAAACACATATGTAACATCCCAAGTTATGGCAACATAAGTAGGCCTAATACCAATGGTTTAACTAGGTGTTAAATAACTATAAATGACCAGTTAAGGTTTACAATAAAGTGGTATAGGGCCACTAGGAATGTTAATGCACTATGTTGATTTTACCACTTCAACAAATACAAGATCGGGAGTACCTACTAGCAACATTTAAAATACAATAATCATTTGGTAAATCTTAATGTTTGAACAATGTGTTAAATTCATATTCTGTTATTTTAGCTTGTTCCATTTCAATCCCATAATTTATGCTTAAATTAAATACAACATAATCCAAAATGCCATTCCACAACACCTTCTCAAGGCAAATGTGTCTACATAATTCTGAATTTGTAATCTTTCTATAACAATTTTACTTCTCATACTAATAGAAAGGAGAAAATATAACATATTATGGGAAAGAACATGGAAAAAAAATTCAAGTAACTTTGTGTTCTTCATTAATTTTTTTTTTAATAACTCTCAAAATTATTCTCCTCTCCACTTTGTTTTCCCAAATGCAGCAAAAAGAATTTTCTCAAGAATTCCATAGCCTCCTCAAATCTCCTCGATTATCCTGCCTTAAACTAAGCTGAATTCCACCTTAGTATTCTTAATTTCCCTTAATCATCTTCCACTACTATCTACTATACTTCTACTGAATTTCCTTTGTCAAACATGTCCAAAATAGACATCACAACACCCACTCACTATTCCCATGCATCTTAATTTGTTTGATTACTACTATACATTTATACCCTTAACATTACCCCCCTTGTAAATTTTGGATTTTGTCCCCAAACTCTTGCTATGAACATATGTATTGAAAGAACCATGAATCTACAAAATAAACTACCCCTTATTTTGGCCTACTTTGCAATTGCATGTTATGACATCCCCCCAACTCTTCAAGAGACCCAAAGGTGGGTCCAAGAGTGAAAAAACGAAAAAAAGAAAAGAATTAAGGCATGCTCCCTAACTCGCAACACTTCGAGGGTAGGAGGTCATGTTAAAGCTCCGATATGGGACTAAGATGAATTCACAAGTGAGAGTTCAAAATGAGATCAACCCGCACAACTAAGAAAAAAGGGCGATTAATGCAAGTTGAATGGAAGTGGTGAAGTGGACTTAGTAGGGACAACCTCAAGCATAAGCTTTACATGACCTACAACCTTTGGGAAAAGAAACCACTCCCCTCCCTATAATATATTTTGTGCCTTTCCACATGGACTACATCCAAATGTCACTTTTCTTCAAGATTTTCAAAATTGGAACTCTTATTATCCCAAAACTTTGGATGTTCATATCTTTCTCAAAGCAAGTTTTTTTTTTAAATGGGAGGACAATATTTTATATCTTTTGAAAATATCTTTCCAATAGTGTATAACACACTCCAATCAGACCTCATTTTACCCCTAATTTCAAGGGATTTGTGATTGGGAGTCAAATTTCCAATTTGACTCTCGCACCTTCTTTTGATCATAACTCATGCAAATTAGATCTAAATGGACAATGTGATGGCACTTTAATCATATAAAATTCAATAAATTTTTAATGGTATCCTAGGGGCTCAATTTGGTGCATGTTTGCATTTCTAGCCAAGGTTCTAAACATTCGCAACTCTCGCACGAATGCAACTCCCAAAATGGGAGTGCATTTGGGAGTCATTGGGCTTCATTCCTTGCATTCTCCCCCATTTGTAAAATTGTTTTTCACACCTAAACACACTTTCAACCTCGTGGACCCTTACACTTCACACTTAGTCACGAACCCAATGTTAAGGTTGTGACATGTTATGCAATTATAATTTCTTGATCCGCATACTATTATTCTTCTACTACAACAATTTCTTCAGTTTGCAGGGGTTGCTATGGTTACATCTGTTGTTGTGTTCCTATAATGGTTTATGTACGACCATTATCCCCTTCATCTTATGATGTTGGTGTTGTTACAATTGTTGTAACAAACTAAATTGACGGAGAAACTTAAACATATTATGTGGACTTTTTTTGGGGAGATAGATGTTGTTCCTCCTCAAGTTCTACTAGAACTTCTATTGGGACTTGCTTTTCAAATTATGCCATTGTTTATTCACCATGGCCTCTTCTAGAAGGTCTCTTCCTTTCATTTCTACAAGTGCACTTGATTGAACTTCTTGAGCTTCTCCACTTGGACTTGCTTCATATTGATTGAAGTTTGAAGTACTAAAATTATCCTCAAGAGTTGTAGAAGGTGAATCATACCTAAACTCTAGATATGTTTCCTTGTATGCTTTCAACTTCCTCTTATAGTCGGCTTCATTTTCCTTGTGTTCATCAAACATGGTTTATAAATATGTTTGCAACATAACATGACTAAGTTCACTACTACAAAATGTGGATGCAATTCACTTTAGTCCGCATTCACTAAACCAGTGAATTCACTACTTTTCAACTAGTCCCCATTTACTAAGACTAGTGAATTCACTCAAAATCTAATTAAATCACTTCGCATAGAGGGACACCTTTTGTTGTTATGGTTCCACAATGTATCAACATTGAATGCTTAGAGCTATAAGGACTTCTATTTAGTCCTTAGAATTATATTTTGCATCAACTTATTGTCATACTCCAATATGTGCTTGGAAAGATATGGCTCCATAGTTGTGATTGAGTTCACAACTGTAGTTATCCTTTTCGCATCTTGTTGTAACTTTTGGATTAATCTTATAGGTAGCTTGAGTTTTATCCCTGTCCCATACATTTTCATCCCTTTGATGCATAATGTTTTGAAATTCTTTTTGAAATTTCAAGATCTCCTTCTTTTGCACCTATACATGTCCTTATAGACCATCCATGTCATGTTGCAAAGCTGCAAATTTAATTTCCAAATTATCACCTATTTTTTCAACCCAATACTTGGCATCCTTTCTCTTTTATTTAATTTTAACAAATCTTTTTCCTCAACAATCTCATACGATTGTATCTACTGCTCCAAGGTCCCCTTTCTTTCTTTTGCTATAATAAGTTCCATTTATAGCTTATTCAACTCTCTTTCTTTAACCTAAAGTGTCTTCTTATTTTGAATTTCAATTGCACAAATTTGATTTTGTAGATCTAGTACCTCTTGTTGTGCAACTACAACTTTGCCTTCCAACTCCTATTTTTCTGCTTGAACTTTATGAGTCCTAACAATTCAATCTTGGTTTGTTCCATCTTCTTAGTGTAATTTTCCACGTTTTGGAACAACTTAGTAATCCACAAATCTTCCTCTACCTCCTAAGTCAACAATCCACCTATGTGTGGGGTTTGAAATGCTAGAGTTTGCCCCCTTGGATGTTTCTACAAATGATCATATACTTTTGTATGTTCCAAACTTATCCCCTACTCATACGCTATTAGAATCCACATCCTATATAACCACTAAAAAAACAACTAATAGTCTTCAACAACTAAAGAAACAATTATGTCCCATATTTGCATTTGGGAACATTTATAGGTGCGACCTAGTTGTTCTTATTCTTATAATTAATGCATGAAATTATATATTTTTTGTAAATTTCATTGAAATTTGATGATCATACCTCATCCAACAACATATTATATTTTATTGAATGGACATTTAGCATGGTGTGAGGATGTGATCATATTATGTAAGCCTTGGTTAAAATTGTAGAGTTACTTAAACAACTAAACAACAACAATCACATGATGTGGCATACAATTTACAAATAATGACTATGAAAATACATGGCATACAGGTCCAAATTAGTTAAGGAGTCCCAAGAAAATGTCACACTATCACCCTTTTTAACAAAGGAGTTTGCCTTTCTATCATGAGTCCATATGAAAATTTGATTGTACATTTGAGATAAAAAATGACAAATCTATGGTTAAGAAAATTAAATGTGCTTTTTGCTAAATGATTTCATTCGATTTTGAGTGAATTCACTAGTCTAATGAATGGGGACTAGTGAACTACACCTACACTTTGTAGTAGTGATAAAAAATGTCAAAGTTGTTTACCAACTTGTATGTATCACAAATCAATACCCCATTCATGCTACCCAACTATTGTCCAAAAACAAGTATGTATAGATCTACCAACCATACAAAGCCATGAAATAAGTTTTGACAACATTGTTAACAAATAGGAGATCTACTCAAGTACAAACATAGAACTTTATTGAAAGGAAACTATAGCTCACAACACAAAACATAACATCAATAACTCCTCAAGGTTTTTGTCACATGAAATACACAAACTTGTGTAATGAAGAAAAAAGAAACAAACCATCAACACCAAGGTATTTAACTACAAGACCAAACCACAAATAACCAAATTAAAATAAGTAAAGAAAGTAACTCAACCTTGTGAAAGTAACCTAGTTACTTTCCTACTCCAATAACTAATGAAACCTAACTAGTTGAGCTTGAATTCTCAACACTCCCCTTCAAGCTCAAATCCACTTATAGTACACCAAACATTTGTCGAAACTTCTTTAGCTTGTATGTACTTGAAGCCTTTGTGAAAATGTCAACAACTTGATGTTTAGTACTAACATGAATAAGGTCAATTTCTTTTGTTAGAACTTTTTCTTTAATAAAATGGTAGTGCACCTCAATGTGCTTGGTCCTAGCATGATAGATCGGGTTGTTAACAAGTAGTATGCTACTGATGTTATCACAATAAATGACAATAGGAACATCCACTAACTGTCCCAAATCTGAAAGTAGTTTTTGTAACCAAACTACTTCACATGCAACAATTGTTGCGCATCTGTATTTTGCCTCTATGCTTGATAATGCAACTATTGGTTATTTCTTACTGCTCCAACTAACAGCACCACTTCCAAAAGAAAACATGAAACCAATGGTTGATCTTTTATTAAAAACATTACCAGCCCAATCAGCATCTGTGTATCCATGTACTTGTAATTGGCTTTTGGCTTTGTAAAAAATTCCACACTGCAAAATATGTTTCATGTACCTTAATATGCGCTTCACTGCTCCAAATGTGGCTTTTGTGGTGTTTGCATGAATTGACTCACCACTCCAACTGCATAATTCAAATATGGCCTTATGATGGTCATGTAGATTAAACTCCTCACTGTGCATTTGTACATAGTGGTATCCTCCACAAGGTCTCCTTCATCTGCACTTAACTTCACATTTTGTTCCAATGGAATTGAAATGGGTTTGTAACCCGTCATCCCATATTTGGACAATTTATTCAAGGCATATTGCCTTTGTAGTAACCATATCCCTTTGGGAGATTGGATTACCTCAATGCCGAGGAAGTAATGTAACTCTCCCAAATCCTTCATCTCAAACTTTTGCTTCAAAAGCTTCTTAAAATCAAAGATGTTTGCATCACTATCTCCTATGATAATCAACTCATCAACATAGATGACTATGACGACAATCCCATGATCTGTCTTTTCCACATATAGTGAAAAGTCTAGATTGGATGTTTGAAATCCACTTGTGACAAGATACTGACCTATCTTGTTTGACCAAGTTCTAGGTGCTTGCTTCAAGCCATACAAAGTTTTTTTCAACCTACAAACCAAATTAGGATGTGTTTGGTCCACATAACCTGGTGGTTGTTCCACGTACACTTCTTGTAAATCTCCATGAAGAAAAACATTCTTTACATCCATTTGATGTAAAGACCATCCTTTTGTTGCTGCCATAGCAATGACTATTATTACAATTGTCATTTTGGCAACTAGACTAGGTCTTTTCATAGTCTATGCCATAAGTTTGGGCATAACCTTTGGCAACCAATCTTGCTTTGTATCTACTCACAGATCCATCTGCATTGTGCTTGACTTTGTACACCCATTTGCACCCAATTACTTTTTTGTCCTTTGGTAAAGCTACCAACTCCCAAATAACATTAGCATCCAACGCCACCATCTTTTCATCCATGGCATTATCCCATTTAGGGTTTCCAACCGTTTGTTCAAAACAAGTGGGTTCAACCTCTTGTATGACTTTCACCATGTATGCATAATGATGAATTACAAAGCCATCATATGCGAGTCTTTGTATAGGGTACTTGACTTGTGTGGATCTTTGTACTCCATTGTTGTTGTTGGGAGTTTTCAAACCTTTATTGGCCATCCGAGCTCCGGGAGTAGTAACTAAAGGGATTCTTGATTCTTCACCCACATTTTTCTTTGAATCATTTGACTCATCATCTACATGAGGATTTTTAGATGATGTTTGAGAACTACCATTTACAATGTTTGAAGATCTTGATCTTCCTTTCCATGGAATACTATTGGACCCACTAATTAAGGACTCTTGTGATCCACTAATTAATTGTGATTCTTGTTCCACATTTGATGGAACATCACCATTTCTAGCCTCTCCATCTTCTGCTAACTTCAGTGGTGGATACCAATTGAGACGAAGGATTTGGGAGAGTTACGTTTCTTCCTCGGCATTGAGGTAATCCAATCCCCCAAAGGGATATGGTTACTACAAAGGCAATATGCCTTGAACAAATTGTTCAAATATGGGATGACATGTTACAAACCCATTTCAATTCCATTGGAACAAAATGTGAAACTAAGTGCAGAAGAAGGAAACTTTGTGGAGGATACCACTATGTACAGACACATAGTGGGGAGTTTTATTTACATGACCATCACAAGGCCAAATTTGAGTTATGCAGTTGGAGTGGTGAATCAATTCATGTAAACACCACGAAAGCCACATTTGGATGCAGTGAGGCATATACTGAGGTATATAAAACCCATTGTCCATGCAAGATGGGCAAACAAAGTACTTGGAAGATGTACTTCATGTTCCAACCATAACAAAAAAATTGGTCTTCGTAGGCCAAATGGTGGAACAAGGTTTACAGGTGACATTAAACCCAAATGGATGTTTTGTGGAAGACATGAAGAACCAAGGCAAATTGATTGCCAAAGGAGAAAGGGATGGACGAATGTTCACCTTGGATGTGAACATGCCTAAGGTGAATTCCATGTTATTCACACATGGAAAAGGAGCTAGAGACATTGGAATTTGGCACAAGTGAGTTGGCCATGTTAATCTCCAACGTCTTAAGCTAATGGAGAAATAAAATATTGTTGGAGGTTTTCCTAAATTTGAAATAAAAAAGGTGATGTCAAAAGTTTGTGAAGCATGCCTATTGGGGAAGCAAGCTAGGCATCCATTTCCAATTCAAACAACTCATGTAAATTCTAAACCTTTGGAAATGATCCACTCATATGTGTGGACCACGAAAACAAAATCCATTGGAGGATGCAAGTATTACGTGACTTTCATTGATAACCACACAAGGAAGGTGTGGGTCTAGTTCATGAAACACAAAGGTGAAGTGTTTCAACATTTCTTGAATTTCAAAGCAATGGTGGAGAAGGAGAAGGGTGTGAACATCAAGTGCCTAAGGTTCGATGGAGGGGGAGAGTATTTTTCAAATGAATTCAGTGAGTACTTAAAAGAACATGGAATTCAAAGGAAGTACTCATGTAGTTATTCCCCACAACAAAATGGAGTTGCTGAAAAGAAAAAATAGGCACATTGCGGAAATAACACGTGCCATGTTGAATGAGAAGAATTTGCCAAATTACTTTTGGGTTGAAGCGGTAGCAACTGTAATCTATATCATGAATTGAACACCCACGACAGCAATTCATGGCATGACATTTGAAGAAAAATTCACAGGCAAGAAACCAAATGTCTCACACCTCATATTGTTTGGTTCCATTGCATATATGCATGTTCCTGATGAGAAGAGATCAAAACTAGATCCAAAAGCTAAGAAGTGCATCTTCATTGGATATTCTTTAGAACAAAAAGTAGTTACTTTCCTACTCCAATAACTAATGAAACCTAATTAATTGAGCTTGAATTCTCAACAAACATGACACTATTACAAAAGCATGACAAGGGGGAATGTAAAGTTGGAATAACCCGGCTCAAATCCACATTTCAAGTTGAAGCCATGTTTATCTTTATGTTTTGTACGAGTTGAACAAAAAATTGGGGTTCTCACCATAAATACAATGCTTCCCACTAGCAAATTAAAATTCCCACTATGCATTTAATTCAATGTTGGTTGTCGACCATGTTGCAACCTTTGATTTTCAACAAATCATGTTAAATCAACATGTTAAATTACATTTATATTATTTAGCAAAATACATTTATAAGAAGCAAGGTTCATTCCAATCCACACAAATAAAAAGATCAATTGGCACATACAATTCATGCCTCTTTTCGAGTTGGCCCACCATGACCACGTTTAGATGGCACTTGAACATTTTTTCGAGCTTTACAAAGGTGCTTCTGCTTTGAAAGAAAATCAAGGGTAGCCCAAAACACTTTCAACTTTGCCCAATTTTCCTCCATGCAATTGTTAAGCCTTGAACCACTTGTGCTCACAAATGTCACAGTTGGAAACATCAGCAAACATGAAATTCAATGTATAAACCAAAATTAATGTTATTTAACCAAATGACAAAAGCCAAATAGGAAAAAAATTTATTGAAAATGCACTTCTAGATGGTGGTTTTGGAGTCAATATCATTACGAAAAAACCAAGAATGTAATTAGGTATGTCAAAACCAAAACCAACGCCATACAACTTACGCATGGTTGATCAAACCATTACTAAACCTTTAGGTTTGATTAAAAATCTTATGATTTTTTTTCATGGAATACCTTATGCAATAACTTTTACTATGATATAAAATAGTGTCTTGGATTCTAGCTACTTTATGTTGTTAGGTCGTCCTTGTTTGAAAATTACTAAAACGTCTCATGATTGGGGCAACAATACTATCATTATATAAAGAATGGGTACAATCACCTTCACATTGTTGGCTAGACTATCATAGAAGAAGAGAACTTAATAAGATCAACTTGGGTTCTGAAAAAACCTTCAACAAGTTAAAATGAATGTTGATCTAAGACTTGTTGTCAATTCCCAACCAATTGAATTGTTGAAGGAGTTCGAAGACATATTTGCATGGACTTACAAAAACATGAAGGGCATACCATCTAAGATAACTTAGCATCGAATTGAGCTAAACATATTGATAACATATGTTCATCAAGTAAGATACTGGTTGAATCCTAACTAAACGACAATTATTAAACAAAATATTGACAAATTGCTTGTTGTAAGTTTTATTAAACATGTTGTTCAAAGGTTATTTGGCTATCACCTATAGTTGTAGTGCTTAAAAAAATGGAAAACTTAAGAAAATTGTGTGGATTTTAAAAAGTTTAATGCTACCACAAAGAAAGATCCATACCCATTACCTTTTACTAATGAAGTTATTAATATTGTAGCCATACATGAGGTTTATACATTTTTAGATGGTTTTTATAGATACCATCATATTTCCATAACATCTGAGGACTAATACAAAATTGCCTTTGTTATTGATTGGGGGCTTTTGTATGGGTTGTAATGCCTTTTGGGGTCAAAATGGACATCCACCTATCAAAGGGGAGTCACCAAAGCTTTCCGTGAATACATTGATGTCTTCATGAAGATCTTTTTAGATGATTTTTAGTGACCTATCCACCCATTTAGAGAAAATTAGAATTTTTTTCAAAAATGTCGAGAGTATGGCATTAATTTGAATCCAAAAAAATGCATTTATGGTCTATTTTGTAACTATTTTAGGATTCATAGTTTCCAAAGAGGGGAAGACAACCAATCCAAAGAAAATAGAGGCTCTAATCAAGATGCCAATACCCAAAACACTTTAGGAGATTCAAGTGTTCAATGGAATGGCACAAATTTATAAATGTTTTGCTAGAAACTTTACCTCTATCATGGCACCAATTACCAACTTACTCGTGAAAACTGAAATATAATTTGAATGGACTGCTAAATGTTAAATCGCTTGGGAAAACATCAAGAACCAGTACATTCAAACTCCGATATTCATTAGTCTTAACTAGGAACTAGAATTCCATGTTGATATTAATGCGTCTCAACTAGTAGTAGGGGCAATATTGGCTTAGAACCCAACATGTAAAATAAATCAACTTGTCATGTGTTCATCAAAATTGTTTAATTATACTAAAAGAAACTATACTATTACACATAGAGAGGCTTTAACTTTGGCCTATGCCTTACACAAATTTATGCATTACCTATTCTAAACAACATGTTCACATTTTACGTAGACCATATGGTTTTAATATATTTAGTTAATAAGCCACATGTTTTTGGCATGTTAACTAGATGGATCTTATTATTTATGGAATATGATTTCAAGATTGTTTATAAACTTGGTAGATCCCATCTAATGGCAGATGTACTAAATAGATTACCCAACCAAACTGAACTTGATCAAACCTATGATGCTCACTTGTTCACTATCACAACCTAAGTGGTTATGAAGTGTTTATGAGTACCTATTAAAAGGAGTGATGTCACAAAGGTTTACTACATCACAAAGACAATATTTAACCCATAGAGTTAAACCATTTGTGCTTCAAAAAGGAGTACTATATAGATTTGGACAAGACAATAGGTTTTGTTGAATCTTGCACTAGAACATGTACCCAAAATTTTGTAAGAATTACATGGAGGAGTTGTAGGAGTGACTATTTAGACATTATTATGAGAAAGATCTTGGATGTTGGTTATCGGTGGCTAATGATGAACCAACATGTTCATGAATATTGTCGAACTTAACTAAATTAGTTATTATTCTACTAGAATAACCATTTTTAAAATGAGGATTAGATTTTATTAGACCTATTAAACTTGCAAGTGGACTATTAAGCAACCAATACATTCTAGTGGCCATTGAATATGCAACAAAATGGGTGGAAATGTGATCACTCCGCATCAACATTATTATAGTAACTATCAAGTTTTCATACAAGCATATCCTTACAAGATTAGGATGTCCATTGACAATCGTGATTAATCAAGGTACCCATTTTATCAACGATGTAATCAAATATCTTATTGACCATTTTATCTTTAGACATACAAGTTCTACTATGTATTATTCGTAAGGAAATGGACAAGTTGAAAGTACAAACAAGGTTTTTTGAACCTTATTAACAAAAATGATTAATGAAAATAGGAATGTTTGGGATGAGCACCTATCCATAGTCTTATTATCATATCGAACTACTTACAAAGTTGGAATAGGTCGTACCCCATTTTAGCTTGTGTATGGATTACATCCATTATTGCTTACAAAATACTTGTTACCATCCAAACCTAGCACAAATAAGTAGATCTAACACCTATTAAAGTACTAATTATTAGATTATTTGAATTAAAGAAATTATAAAAGAATAAGTTGATCGCAAAGGATCTTGTTTTTAACTAGTGGAACATGTCATTATGGTCATATAATTGATTCATTGAAATTAAATTTCAATTTGGAAACTACATGTTATGGTTTTCAAGGGCTATTTCAAAACATGTTTTGAAATTCTAGAGACAATGGTTTGGGCCATATAAAATTTAATATTGTTTGCCCAATATTATTCCATTTATCACCATTGATAAATTTGATCTTAACCTAGTCCTTGTTAACATTAACAAGTTGAAACCATACAAGTTTATTGAAAATATAACTTTACAACATGTATAAACTAAGTTTAATGACCTAATTATTGAAGAACATGTTCAAACAAAGGAACCTAAACCATTATTTGTTGACAATGAAAATTTTGGACCTATAGAGTTGACGCACTCCCAACTCTTTGAAAGATTCAAATGTGAATCTAAGTAGAAAACAACGGAAGAAGGAGGAGTCGGGGCACGTTCCTTAGCTCACAACACTTTGGGGGGTAGAAAGGCGTGTTGGAGCTCCAGGATGGGATTAGGAAAAGTTGACAAGCTCCACTCACTCACACGGGCCTGCACAAAACCCACACAAGGTGGTTAGTGCGTAGTTGGAGCACTTTTGGTGCTAGGACGAGCCATGGGCAACATGGACACACAAGACTCACCACTGCCCAGACTTGGGGGACGCCACCACCTTCCCCTTTATAGTATACTCTACACCTCTCCATGGGGCCCACATCCAAATGGCTTTTTGTCCCGAGACTCCCACTTGGGAGTCCCGAAATTGCCCAAGTTGGGACTCCCGTGACTTTGGAGCCCATAACTTTGCAAGCAAAATTCGGATCTAGATGCGGTATGAAGCAAAGTTGTATCCCTTGTCGAGAGTTTTTCAACAGTGTGTCGCACGCCATTTGCAGACAAGTAAATCAGGTCGATTCCCGACTTTTTCTGGTCAGGAGTCAAATTGGTAGTTTGACTCCCGACCCTTCTTTTGGCCATAACTCGTGTTTCAAATATCCAAATGAGAAATGCAAGCCCATTTTAAACATATAAGTTCCAAGAACTTTCTAATGATATAAAGAACGCCACAATTCATTGAATTTTGACCCCTAAATTTATTCTCTGAAGTTTTGGAAGTCCACCGGGAACTCCATCTCCCAAAGTGGGAGTTGCCTTGGGAATGTGAGGGTTCACTCCCTCACACGTTCCTACACTCCCGGGAGTATGTGATGTGACTCCTAGGCTTTCTCTTGGCCCGCACCTTTGCAACCCCTTTGCCTTGGTCGTGAGCCCAAAGCTATGGTTGCGACAAGAGTTTTGGTTGGATAATAATAATTTGATACATGGAAATATTATTGGAACGAATCTACTTGTTCAATAACATAATGATGTAAATTTTGAAATTAACTATGTACATGATTATAATGACCAAAATGACGCATTTAGTAAAGGACCTATAGATGTTTATACCCTAAAAGTCACATCTATTCATTAACGTAAAGTTGTTATCAACTAAAAAGTTATAAAGAATCATCACTTCCCTTGTCTTGCTTCTTCATTCTTGTTTATTTTTTTTCTACTATTAGAGACAATGAATGAAAACACCTTAGAGAAGTTGAAAAAAAAAAGAAAAAAAAGTTTGAGAAGAAAGTTGAAGCATCCAAAAGAGAATAAATGGAAAGAATAAGAGAGTGAAACAAATTCATTTAACTGGAGCAATTTACATTGAACCTTTAGTTTTGCATGAACCTACCACTACTAGAATTATAGTTTTTCAAATGTTCCAAGTTGATTAATTGGTTTTTTTTAACCAATAGACTTGTCCATTTTGACTAAAGGTTCAAAACATGTATTTTTTGACAAACCAACTTGACTATAATGACTTATTTAACCAATACATCTAGTCAAGTTGAACAACCTTAGTCAAATAACGAATGAGTTTTAGTCAAATGAAATGTTTAGTCAAATTGAACATAAAAAATTGACATCAATAATCAAAATGACCAATGTTATCTACTCAAATGGAACATCTTAAATGCCTATTACATACCTACCTCCCACCTACAATCTTATAACCTACCTACGTACCAACCCACCCACCCACTTACTAAGATGTACTACCTATCTACCTACCTATCCACCCACCTACTTACCTACATATTACCTACCTACCTACTTATCAACCCATTCACCTACCTATTTACATGCTACCTACCTACCTACATATTAACTACGTACTTACCCACTCACCCATTTAGATGTACTACTTACTTACTTGCCTACCTACCCACCCAACTACCATGTCCTACAACATACTTACCTAGTTGATTAACATCTTATAACCAACCTAAGTTTATGTACCTCCTAAACCACCTACCTACATAATATAATTTTATATGTTACCTACCTTCCTATCTACTAAATAATTTTCTGTTACTTACCTATTTATAACCTACCTCCTACCTCCCATCTACGATGGCCATACAAGTTATCTACCTACTTGTTTAACATTGTATCACCTACCTAAGTTTATGTACTTTCAACCTACCTAGTTACAATTGAATTATACCTACTATTTACTTACCTCTCAACTTTCACCTCCTTCCCACCCTACAACCTACCTACCTCTTCTACCTTCCTATTTACCTACCCAACCTACCTATGACATGTACCTTACCTAGTTTAATGAATGGAGTTTGAAATGGAAAAATCAAAATTTAAGAAGTTTTGAAAATTGTCATCAAATTGTAATTTTCAAAAATATTTTCTTACAACTCATTTGAGCATTTACAAAAATATATTGATTATATTGATTGGATTTTGAATAAGCTACAAGATTATGCCTTTATTTGCTTCACTTGAATTACAAATCAATAAAAAATGCCGAAGTTGGGATTTCCAAACTATTTCATAATTAACAAGATAAAAATAAAATGTTGCACATATTTCATCAACAAAGAGTTGTGTGACTTGTTGGCTAAAACATTTGGATGTTTCCATGAGGTCTTGGGTTCAAACTTGGGCAACTCATGTACATGAATTTGTATACTTGGTGGCATATACATGTAGATGTATACATACAATGTAAGGAGGTCATAAGAGGTTACCTACCAACCTACCATTTTATCACATAACAATGTGTTGACACGCGGCACCATGCAAATGTTGCCACATGGTAGAACATAATGTTACCATGTGGCAACATTCATATGATGCCACATTTTAACTAAATGATTAATAAAAAAACTAAATTATTGGTTATATTTTATTAATATCAGTTGACCATTAGTTAAAAGGTACCAATCTAAAAAATTGGTAAAAAACACCACCCTAGGGTTGGTAAAAAAAACCATCATAATCATATTGGACTTGTTAAAATCAACTCGTCCTAAAAAACTAAAGGGTTTTTTTTATGCCTATCACTTTGGGGTTCCTTTTGACCAGAAAACATAGTTTGAAAAACCTAGAATTCTAGTAATATACAATAGAAAAGTTTAGAATTTTTGAGTAAGAACAAAAAAGTAGGGAGTTAGAAAAGGAATTACAAGCAACTTTTAATTTTTTTAGAATGACTACTATTTCTATAACAACACTAGAGTCGCAAATTATAGTTATTTCATATTCAAAAGAGGAGGTGGAAATAATCTCTCAATTTATTGTAGAAGAGTAGAGACCCCAAGCTCTTGAATCAAAAACATGTGGAGGAAGAAGTTGAGTTGTAGCAACTCGTGAATAGAGATAGTGGAAAATAATTTCTTTGAGAAGGGTGAAAGCACACTATGGGGGGGCTACTTTGGGCACTTTCATGACATGTATGTAAAATATATTTTTTCAAAATGGATTGCATTTAATTTTGGGTTTCACTTTTAGTGTTTGGGTTTGATATTTTGACTTTCACAAAGTTAATGATATCTAATATTATTTGAAACAAAGAAATAAATTTTAAAAGTTTAAATTCAAGGAATAATGAGTATATTTATGGTATATATAATAAAATAAAGCATGTTTCTATTCTTGGACTACAATAGGTTTGGGTTTGAATTAGTTAGCCAAAAAAGTTTGAAATGAAAATTTAAAAAATAACTCGCTTCACATATATTGTCATTTTCCATTTGAAAGTGATAGTTTGTCAAAATGTTAATTTATCACATACTTATGGTCATCACCCCCAAAAACACCCATTTGTGATATGATAATTATCAAACTTTTCATATGACTTACAAACTTATTCTAATCATATGGAATCACAATGTTTAAAAGATATTACAAATTTCATAAAAATTAAAAATCATTTCAATCATTTTTTGAATATATTTGCAATTTTTAATACATAGTTACATACATTTTTTTGCCACAAATATATTTTGGAATCACACAATATAAATTAGAGAAATTTTTTAAAAATTCAATTGAATTTTTTGTGTTATAATCTACCATGTTATGCAAATTTTTTGGAAAAATATGCTCCAATATTACCATGGTTGAAGTTCAAACATTGACACCCTTAGAAAGCAATATAATGTGACAACATTTTTGGCCCCCTCATAGTGTGCTTTCACCCATAATTCTTTGGAGAAAAACTTGTTTGAAGTGCTATTCCTCAACACTCACAATCAAGGACCAAAGCCATGATGAAGAGAAAAGGCAAAGTGCTTGTAGAAAAATAGGTTTAGAAACTTGTTAAAAAGAAGATAAAGTTTAAGGTGAAGGAGACCTAGAAGATGTTGTAGTGGATTAAAATGAATGCCAACAAACTCAAATGGGCCAGACAAATCAATTTGGAAAACTTGTTCACCATGTAGTGATTGCGTTACAAAAGGACCTATTACAAGAATTTTTACAAATGTGGGAAGAACTAAAGGATGGAAAAGTCCAAGGACAAATGCGTGGTCAAGAAATTTTGATTGATAAGGTACTTATTCATGAACAACTTGGGATTTCCAAAGAAGGTGTAGTAAATGTTGCAAATGCAACATTTGATGAAGCAAACGTTGTTTTGAGGAAGATTGCAAGTCCACATGCTTTTGTGGAAAATGAACAATGCAATGTAGTTCGCGTGAAAGAAGAATTTCATGTGAGATTTGTAACCATTTTGCAAATGATTTACCAACGAGAAAGGTTAGCATATTTTAACAACAAGATTACTATTACTTTTGACCTAGTTAACAAGGGGCAACTTGTTAACTAATGCTTTATAATGCTGACCCAACTATTAGTTGAGTTATTTCGTTGGACAAAATGTTAGAAGAAAGCAACAACTAACCCAGTGCCTAATAAAACCAAAGTAAATAATTGTTATTTAAGGATTATCCTATATATTTTATTTAGGAAATGGTTCCCATTATCTAAGTTGACTTCACCAATAACAACAACCCCAAAAGAACTTGTGTCATTGGCCAACCAAGGGTGACAAGTTGCTTAAAAGTAATAGGTTTCACCTGAACTTATCACAAGGGAGCAATTCTTGAAAGAAAAAAGACTAGCACATTCAACCATAACTTCACCTTTATTAGTATGTCAATGTCATAGACTAAAGACATGCACATAATTGCCTACACCAAGGGATAAGTTCAATCTCGAACATGTTACTTCAACACTAAGAAAAAAGTCTATAACTAGTTTCAAGTCATAGGTTGTTGACTCAAAGGAGGATGAAGAGGAAACTTGTTCAAACAAAATGGGAGGTGGAGGTGGAGAAGAGTTTCAAGCAACAGTTACATAGGGCAATCTAAAAGAAGAACATGAACCTAATCTGGACCAAGTAATTGATAACATCCAAGCTAAACCTGTTGAACCTATGGTACTTATTACAGAGTTTCAATAACATGTGGTTGTAGTTGCAGAGGCATCAAAACTAGTTCAACCTATAATTGAACATGTTCATGTAGAAAACCCATTATTTTTTATAACCCATCATGTCCTAGTTTTTGGTCATTCCATAGATAACCTGAGATAAATTAATATGTTTTTAGAACAAGTTACCTAGAATGCCACAACATGGTTCAAGGGCATTGCAAGAACTTGCCAACTTTAGAATTGAATGTGAACAAACTAGGGGAAACTTGTCTAAGACCAACAACCGCCTAGAAACAATGTAATAAACCTTTAAAAACTATGACAACAAATTGGTCATAGTTAAAGGGCAATTGAATAAGGTTTAACATGAAAACCAGAACTTGTTTAACAAGTTGAAAGAGGCAAAATATGTTGTTAGGAAAACTGAAAACCTACAATAGGAATATGTAGAGCTCAATCAACTCAATTGGAAAATTCACAATAATTTGAAATGTCTCCAAACAAACTTTGAGAGCAAATGACATGAGATTACAACAAAATGGAGGAGTCTAATATGCAATTATATAGTACCATAATTGTTTTGGAGCAAACTTGTCAAGAGCTTAAGGAGCAACAAGTAGTTGCTCACATAAATTTTGAAAAGGAAAAATAAATTTTGACTGGCCAAATCCGAGATTGGAAAGGTTAGTATGAAATAGTTAAGGTACAATTGAACATACCCAACCCCATTATATTTGTTAGGATGAACAACACGATGAAGGAATTCGAAGAGTTATTATTGAACAATACACTATTCAAAATGTAGAATCAAGCCTTGGGAGATAAAAACCCCAAGTGGAAGCAATGGTGGCAAACTGTTCAAGAGTTCATGTGGAAGGGCAAATTTAAGAAAACATGGAATTAGCCCACTTTGATGAACAAGGTTACCAACTAGAGCTGTAAGCATATTGAATTATTTTTCTTGACTTTAAATATAAGCCCCTTAATTTTGTATATGTGGAAACTAGAACCAATAACAAAGCACCATCAACACCATTTATGGTATAACATGTTGCCACTATTAAATTAGTTAGACCATTAAGAGGTGGAACATGTTTAGAGATCATACCTTTACATGTTTAGACTTTTACCATACATATTCAAATTACCACTATTACTATTGAACATGTGAAAGGTAGTGAGAAGTTTGTTAAGAAACATGTTAAACCTATTGATCCTTCATTTATTGTACTAGATAATCGAGTAAGACCCTTGGAGTTCTTATTTGCTATTTTATCACTAACCCCACACCATACAGGTGTAGGTTACGAAATTATTTTTCAATTTCCAGTACCATGCATGTTTAAGAAGTATTCACAACACCCATAACAACCTTTGAAGAAACATTTGATCAACTGAAAATTGCAACATTAACAAGTCTTCAAATTTTGAATAAAGCTAAACCTGTGGAGGAAGTAGGTGCTAAACCTATTCAAGGAATCATCAATCAACTCGTTGCAAAAGACCAAGCTAACCTAGGACTTTGAGCTAGTATTTTGAGGACGAAATGTAATTTTCAAAGGGGGATAATGTTACCTAGATTTAGTAAAATGTGACTTAATAGGTTATAAATTTAAGCATGTTATTTAACCTAACCTATGACATTAACCTAACTTATTAATAAACCTAATGGGTAGTATTATACTAGGTTAGTAGACATGTTGATAGGATAGTCAACTAGCAGTCTACAAAATAGGTGGTAAAACAAGTAGTTGAAAAACTAGTGAAACATGGTGTAATTTTTTGAAAATTTGGAAGGTACGGGTATAATTAAACTTTTTGTACAAATTTTCTTATGTGCATTTAATCTAATGTATGTAAATTTTGAAATAATCTAACCCACCACTTTTCAATCGAAATTCCCAATATGTATTAAGAATGATCTCATTATTTGAATTGCAGATTGTCACCATTGCCAACTCTAAGCCATATCAATTGTTTGATTCATCAACTCTCGATTATGATGGAACAACATTTTGCTCCCCAAGTCTCGGTTGTAATGGAACAACAATTTGTTCCCCAATTGTCAATTTTGATGAAACAACATTTTGCTTCTAAGCTTCTAGATCACCACCAAGTTTTTTCAATTTCTTTCCTATAGCCATTACAACCCTAAACTTAAAAAAAAGAACCACGAGATCATTGTCATCTTCTTAAGGAAGTCATAATGGAGAAACATTTTTTCTTCCTAACTAAAAAAAAGAATAGAAGAAGACAAATAAAAAGAAGAAGAAAGCAATGACAACATCCTCTCATCGCCTTTTTTGCAGCAAAAGGACCACATAAGAAGATGATAGCCATTGTTGTTGTCTTCTTCTTCTCAAGCAGAAAAGAAGAAGAAGGCGATGGTAGCAAAAGGACTAGAGAAGAAAACAATAACCATTATTGTCATCTTCTTCTTCTAAAGTAGAAAAGAAGAAGAAGGCAACAGAACAAAAGGACCAGAGAAGAAGACAATGACCATTTCCATCGCCGCTTAATTCACAACAAAAGAACCAAAGAAAAAATCAAAAATGAGGAGAAGGGAAGGAGGTTACCTTCAAGCTGACACTTTTGCCATTGGGTTGAAGGTCCTCTTGCCTCATGTCTCCACTTTCCTAAGCTCCCTTGCCTTGTGTTTCCACATTCCTAAGCTCATCTTGCCTTGCGTCTCCATGTTCCTAAGCTTGCCTTGAAGCTCTAAGCTACTCAAGCTCTACTAAGCTCTAGTGATGGAGGTGAACGCAAAATGAGCTTGGTGGGGAGGGATTGGTGGGATGACGGAGGTAGGCGGGGAAAACTAGGTAGGAGGGTAGAAGCGGGGAGGTAGGTAGGAGGGGAA
>Ga0209208_10000125_pt1 | contig 79835 bp, 60 predicted proteins | sample S1TSphfallax_3_FD_187694 | JGI IMG/M metagenome (GOLD analysis project Ga0209208, IMG submission 187694) | Host-associated microbial communities from peat moss isolated from Minnesota, USA - S1T2_Fd - Sphagnum fallax MG (SPAdes) (version 2) | ecosystem: Host-associated > Plants > Peat moss >... | reverse complement strand
TTAGCCTTGTGGCTTCAGGTCACTTTCTTCCCTCTGAAAGTTGAATGAGGCTGGAAGAGATAGTTTTGACTTTCGGATTTATACTGACGTAGCCGGTATAATGAAAAGATCCTGATAAATTATCTATGATGATTTATTATGTTCGGGAAAATAACTTAGTTGGTTAGAGTGCTGGTCTGTCACGCCAAAAGTCGCGGGTTCAAATCCCATTTTTCCCAATTAAATTCAAATCCAAGAATAAATTATTATAAAATCAGTTTATAAAAAAATATCTCTTTTATATTAATATAATCGAATGATTTTAAATTAAGAATTCAAAAATACCATTTATATTTCTAACTAATAATAATTAATAATAATTCAATTTATAATGATGATGATGACTATGTGTCAACAAGGTGTTACAACTAGTAGTTAACCTAATGATTCATGACATTAATTTCAAAAAATATATATTTATTAATTAGTCAAAAAAATCATAATGCTAAAACATGTTTTTTATGACTTGTCCTATGCAACCACAATGTTCAACATGATGAAAGAAATGGCTAAAAATGTCTTTAACAACTAGTAGTCAACCTAATGACTCATGGCATTAATTGGTCAAAAGTGTTCATAATGCCAAAACATATTCTTTATGACTTGTCCTAAGCAACTACAATGTCCCGACACAATTAAGAAAACAACTAAAAATGTCTTCAACAACTATTAATCAACCTTATGACTCATGCAACATGGATGTTATTTCACGAGCATGCGACCCTAAGCATGAGCAAGGGAGCAAGACTGAATTTTTTTTTAATATTCTTCCCACATACATAACATATTTTTAAAATATTGTCACACCTAAGACAAAATATTTGGTGATGTGGAAGAATATTATTCCACGTGTCATGGATGAATGATATTTATGGATGAAAATGTGAATGAAAATTGACTATGGATGAACTTTTTCATGAACATTCTCAACAAGTTTTGTTTTTCAAAAAATTGAACAAAAGAAACAAGATATAAGAAATTTATGTTGGTTTATTGTGAACAATTCGTCACATGAAATGTTCAAGTTATACTTGAATTAATATTTCATTATCTAGCTTTGCAACATCCAAGCAATATAAAATTTGAAATTACATCAAATTCAATGGCACATAAACATGTTGACCCACCAAGAGGTATGTGCCAATTCAAATAGTACCTGTCTAGCACAAAGAGGTATGTGACCATTAGGAATTGAAACAATATCAAGCACCCCAAGACACCTTACCATTTTAAAGTCATTTTAATTTTCATTCACTTTTTCAACCCCTTGGATACTTGCACAATGAAATTGCATTCTTTTTCATTCTACTAGTAATTTGCATGCAAAATACCTTAAATTGTAATATTTGCATAGATACTTCCTGGTTGCAACCTTTATTATTCAATCGCATGCTTGCAATTGTAAAACCTTTCTACTCCAATGGCAAAAAGAAAAAATTTCACCAAATGTCACACCAAACACATTGGAATGTATGATTGAATACATGTTACTTTCAAGCATACTAGAAAAAACTTGCAAGATGACAAAAAAATCATTGGAATATCCAAAAGATAATACCATGTTTGACCCCTTTAGGCATTTGTTCAAAATTAGAACATGGGGAACAAAATGGAAGAAAGTAATTAACAAAATAGTGGAATGGGCGACATGGCAATTGGCAAATGTGAAGATGGACAAAGAGAATCTTTTTATAATGAGACAAAGTGTGAACATTTCCAAGGATGATATGGAGGACTACAATTTGGCAATGTTTCCACATGCAATGGACTTCTTCAAAGAATGTGGGAGTTTAAATAAGCCAATTCTAGAGCATTTTTTCACAAGCTTATTGAACGATTTGTCAACAAAAGATTTGCTAACATTTGGGAATTTGCTATCCATAGAATTCAAGAATATTCAATGACGACTTTATGCAACTCTAAATAGGCGAACTTGGGTTCCACAGAAATTGAGGATAAAGTTTTAAAACAACCAATTAATTGTCAAATGATAAGGTTGGCCATGAAACCACAAGACATCTATGAAACAAAAAAAAACGACAAATCGAAAATTGAATGAGAAACAAAAATCCTATTTTTTACATTGAATCATAGCTCAATAGACATGTGAAGATGAATATTTGTTCAAAATATGAGATCAAAGAAGGAAATATTTATTTATGCAAAATTAAAATAAAATTATGGCTGAACTTGAACAACCTTGAACAAATTCGTAGTGACTGTTGAGACAAATAGTTAATAAAAACTTCAAATAAAAGCAATAAATGATATTCAAAATCATATACATGATGTTGTGGCTATTGAGACAAATGTTGTGGCTAACGAAACAAATGAGAAAAGTGTATGAATAATAGTTGTTAGAGGGCATGAATTGGACACATGGCATGGAGACATGAACGCAAACAAAAAATGGTATGAAGCCACATAAGGCCAAAGGGTCAATGGAGTGATCACAACTACATGTTACACACACCACACATGACACAAGTAGGAAACATAGTTGTTTTGCCAATTATAACATTTTAGTGTAGTTTAAATGATCCAAAAAAAGGTAGATATTTTCCAAGAAACCATTGAATGTGGTAATCTCATAGAGACCCTATAAAATTCTAGACTTTGGGAGATGTTTACAATTTTGTAACATTGCACGAATATAGTTTAAAATCTTTTGACTTCCAAGTAACAATAAAAAAAAACAAATTCTCAATAGAATTGTTCATTTCCACAATGTCAAGATATCCATATCCCATGCACACTTGTTGAACACTGAAGGATTTGGACGATTACCCTTTAGTAGATAAAAGAGAGTTGAAAAGTATAAATGCAAAGTTCCAGGTAGAGGTTGGGTACTGGGCATTTTATAACCATTTGCAAGATTACAATATATATGGGACAATGATAAAAATGTTTTACCAAGAGTTTCTGAATAGCTTGTGACAACCTCCTAGAGATAATCCATGGCCAATGCACTCGACTATTCAAAACTATAGAATGCGGTTTCATAGGTAGTGTGATTACTTACTCAGATTTCAAGTTGCAAAGAAAATAAATGAATCACTCATGTTATGAAATTGGCCAAGGAACACTTTTGACACTAAAGACATTGAATATGAAACATTACTATTCGTTTACAACAAAAGTTGGATTCCCTAATGTCAACCAATTACATTACTAGAAGCCCAAAGGAAGAGGAGAGCTCCCCACCACACAGAAGATATAATGATGAACTCAAAAGAAGAGATAAAGAATACTCTCCCACCATTCCAGGGATATGTCGTTATGGATTCAAAAGACATGACCCCAATGCCTACACCATAGTTCGCAATGGGTTCCAACAAATTCAATGACTCACCAATAGAACCTGGCTCAACTCAATATATCCAAAATAGAGTCTATAGATGCCTTTGAAGTTGGCAACAATTGGAAACCTTAGAAGGAGAAGTCAACAAGTCTATGTAAACAAGGTTTTTCAAGGCTATGGTGCATGAACATCAGGGCAAAACAAATAGTAAAAAATGCATAGATTAATTCAAGTAAAGGATGTTATTGTTATGTATGAAAAATGTTTTTGTGGAAAAGAATTGAAGTTTTATAGTAACCATAAAAGTGAAGTTGGAGAAAACATGTTGCCTCCAAGATTACAAACCGTACCAAAAGCTAATTAAGTTGATGCCACAAATATCTGAAATAGATCATTGTCTCTTTATTTAAATTCTATACATGTGAGATAAAATGTTTCAAAATGTAAATTAAAACTGACCCAAGGCATGATGCACTAGGGTTAATAAATGCGAGAAAAGAAATTTTATGAGTATGAACCAGATACATTAAAGGTAAGTGCAAAAAAATACATCGAACAATTTTTTCCTTTATGATTTTGGCATTATTCATTTTTTAGAATTACATTCCTTTCATAGTTATGTGTTAACTATCACTATTTCAATAACATTTTACATTTACTCAAACTGCTTAAGACACTACACTTCCTTTTCTTTTCACTTTGATTAGATTTATTGGGCTTGGAATTACTATATTTAACAATTTAAATTGATTATTATTGTTTGTTGTATTCATCCAAAATAATATCATTATATGTGATAGATTTGAAGCTCATTCTATCATTTATATATTGTCATAAAAAAAAATTCAACTATTGTTACTTTGTATGTATCAAACCACAAAAGTTAATTATTGTTCATTATGCCACCTACTATTATTTTTTGGGTTATGTTCCCTTTTCAATAGATGATTTTTGGTTTTTCAACAATATTTTTATTTTCAAATATCCGTGTATATTTTGCATGATTGCATCCAACATTTAATTATAATTGTTCTACCTTGTCCTTTTTTGTGAATTGTTATTTCCCATCTTTTTTACACATTTTTCAATCTTGATATCATGTAGCTAAGAAAACATTGAAGCCCACTATAACCCACCCACTTCATTGGGTATGAAAAAGGTTGGGTATCCTTGCTCTTCATATACTTATTAAAATCCATGCCTTGTTTCCATGTTTTTTTCATTTTCCATGAAGATTTGTCCATTGATTTAGTTCGTCAATTAATATTGTATTAGTTTTTTTTTCATGGTTGGTTTGTGGGGGCATGATGTTTTCGTTTGTTTTGAATGTAGTCCTTGTTTTTTTTGTCTTTTCAAATAACTAGCTTGATAGTTCCTTTTCGTCCTTCCATTGCCTTTGTGCATATAATGGCAACATTTCATTCACAAGGAAAACATGAGTTCACCATCCTTCCAAATGCTTCTAAAGTACTGTTTGTTACTAAAAATGTTAATGTGTGATGTTTGGCTTTGAGTATGGAACTGTGCACATTTCAAATGATGATGCATACAATGACAACAATAATGTCACCAAATCTATTTATCAACTCCAATTTTCAACTTGAAGGGCTTGCAATGGTTGATCAATTGTCAACATATTCAAGATCATCGATAATAGTATGTCCAAAACCTCACAAAACAATATGTTCGTGCTAGGGATTTTCCCTTATGTGGTTAATGAAACGGAACATGGTGTGGAAGTCAAACAATAACTGACCACTTTTGGAAATAAACCTTCAATGTTTCATATGAATCACAATTCATCATTCATTGACTTGTGTGACTTTTCTAATGACAACAAAACATTCCCTAATTCTTCCTACCCTTCAACATCTTCACCTTTGAATCATTTGAGTTTTCATGAAATGTATCTTTGAAATCAATTCCACTTTTGGCATCTACTAGTAATTCCTATGTCCTTAATGTTGTTGATTGCCTTTGGGCCATGTTTCAAGCCCTACACATTACTTCTAAGTTATGCTTTTCCAAGTTACTAAAATAGATTATTGATTCAAAAGGTTCCATTTGTTCCGATCAAATTCAATGGTGACGTCCTTTTTGAACTTCCTCCATTTGAAAACCCGAAAGGCCATTTTGGCCAAATGTAATGAATGAATAAATAATATAATAGTCATGCTTGGTGTAACATGAAAACAATGAACATAAATAATGATTTCAATCTTGTTTTTTGCAAGGTACAATGTTTGGGTCATTTATAATGTTGCAACATGACAAATGTGAATATTTCCTTTTGAATAGTAGTAGCAACAAAATAACTTGGACTAATAACATTGTCTTTCATTTTAGTAAGCAAACACCTAGTCCCGGCCACCATTTTCAAAGTTTGCTCCACCCCTCCCTTTTGTGTTGACACATGTGCCGCAAACATGTAATACGTTGTCCACAAGAAGTGCAATTTGACTTGAATAACAATCCATCATGGTCCACATTACCATCTAGTGGCTGATGGGAGGTGTAGAAAGGTTGTTGCATAGGTCAAACTTTTGTTCAAGGAGGAGGTTTCGTGCACACCATCTACAACAAATTTTATAATTGTTTTAGCTAAGAGCAAAACATTTCTATTTGTGCAATTGTTGAACAAGGATGATAATGACCCCTGGAACTTCTTCAAGGTGATAAACTAAATCAAACAATGGACAAGTTTGTAAAGTTCTATTCTCCCAATGTTAAGAATTTAGTTTCATCCCTTAAGCATTATTTGTGGAACCAAAACTACCTTTCCATCATTTTGGCCTTCAAATATAAAAGTGGTTACAATTACATTGAAAATAATTGTTTTCCAATTCAATAATCTAAAAATAATAATTATGTACAATTTCGGTGACTCAAATGAACCTATGGTTGACAAGGAGTGTACTTGTTATTTTCATTCGACCTAATCCATGGATAAACACACAAAACAACAAATTAAGCCAAAGTTGTTTGAACAACATAAAACATTGTGCTATGAGTGTAAGAATGCCACGTCATTGGAAGAGGTTGATGTTTGATATGCAACCATTCTTTGTCATTCGTATTCTTTAGGTGTTGTTGATGAAGTTGGACTTCAAGAATTGGAAAATTAGCTTAGTTTTGGCACTTTTGTGTATGGCAATGGGGAAGGTTTATGAAACATCTCAAGTTTTAAACACTTTGTTGCATCCCCCATTTCATCCTTTCTTAGTTATATCTTCACAAAATATTATAGCATATCTAAAAAGGAGGTTGACATAAATACATGTTGGTTTGCATAAATTCTTTCTAGAAAAGGTTGTATACATGCCTACCTGCAACTTGTCAAAAACAGTTCATATCGTTTAGCTACAATAGTTAGGGAAAAAGGGATCTTCTTTGTATGATGTGACAATTGATTATTATGTTTGAACTTTCAAGCAAGCAACATTATATTACCTATTTAGGAAAGGTGGTCATTTTGGCTAAGGATTCGACACTAGAAGTGAACTCCTTTTGCAAAAAGTAACCATGTCTAATGATCCTATCACTATTACAAATCATGGTTTTTTGAAAGTTTCAAGTTAATTACTTTGTCATTTTTTACTACTGGACATGTACATTTGATTTTAATGGCTACGGGCTTGAATGACACATTTATTTTTTGACTAATATATCAACTTGATAATAATTGTTTATTTGACTAGATACATATAGTCAAATTGTACAACTTCAATCAAAATAACCAATGGTTTTTGGTCAAATGGAACATTTTGTCAAGGTGGCCAATGATATTTAGTCAAATGCCACATGATTTGCTACCTTATGTATCTACCTTTTACCTATTTAATGACCTATTTATTTAGTTAACTACATACATGCCTATTATTGATCAATGCAACCTATTATTTACTTACCAACCTAGCTACCTATATCTTTTCACCTTTGTACAACCTATTTACATACTTGCCCACCTACCTACATACTACCTACCTACCTATCCACCCATTTACCTATTTAAGTTTAGTCATTAGGTGTAGTCATTAGGTGTAACCACTAGGTTTAGTCACTATGTTTAACCATTAGATTTAGCCAAAATTTTGTCAAATTTTAACTATTAGGTTTAATTTAAGTTTAGTCATTAGGTTTAAGTATTAATTGTAGGCACTATGTTTAACCATTAAGTGTAGTCATTAAGTGCAACCTCTAGGTTTAGCCATTAAATTTAGTCAAATTTTAGCCAAATTCTAACCATTAAATTTAACTTAAGTTTAATCATTAGGTTTAGGCCTAGGTGTAGGCACTAGGTTTAACATTAGGTTTAGCCTAAGTTTTGCCACTAAGTATGGCCTAGGTTAAGCCATTAAATTAACCCATTATGTTTAAGCACCATGTTATTTAGCTCAAGTTTAATCACTATGTTTAGACAAGTTTTGTCATTGTGTTTAACCATTAAATTTAACCACTAGATTTAACCTAAATTTAATTATTATATTTAGCCAAGGTTTAATTATGTTATGTTTATCCACTAAATTTAGCCACTAAGTTCACCAAGGTTTAGTCAATATGTTCAACCATTAGATTTAGCCATTAGGTTTAACCAAAGTTTAGCCGTTAAGTTTATCAACTAAGCTTAACCACTTTGTTTAGCCAAGGATTAATTAGGTTAGGTTAGGCTAACACTTACCTACCCATTAATTTTTAAAATAATAATCTAAAAATTGATTTTAATTTAGGTCTAAATTTGACCTAATCAAATAATCCATTATTTACCAATCAAGTAATTAATCATTTTTTTATCACTTTGTCAATCAAATTGACAAGGTCCAAATTGATTACCAAGTTGCATGGCAAGTCCAAATTGACTTGTCTAGATTGATAAGATGGTCTTTTTTACTCTTGTCATTTTTGAATATTTTTTTACTAAAAAACCCAATAAAAAAACCATGAATTTTACTAATGTATTCAACCTTGACAATTAATGTCACCCATTTGGAAGGTGAAGAAATATTTAGCTATACTACAAATAGAAGTCAAATTTGCATCTTGGATTAGAAAAAGGATTCCCATTAACACAATTGTGTCAATTCTTCCCACCAATGTTGATGCACCCCCAAGCTCTTTGATAGATTCAATTGTGAGTCCAAAGGTGAAAACAATGGAAGGATAAGGAGTTGGGGTATGTTCCTTGGCTCACAACACTTCGGGGGTAGAGGGGTGTGTTGGAGCTCTGGGATGGGGACTAGGAAGAGTGATAAGCGAGTGGAATAGAGTTGTGTGCACCAACAATTTCAGAATGTCTCCCAAGTGAAACACCCTTTGGTTTCTTTCGTTAGTTCCACACTTTAAAATATCCAAAACCCCCCTCTGTTTCCTACCCTTTTTTCAGTTGCCATATGGAAATACTTTTCATTCACATGGACAAAATATTTCATCCACCATAAAGTGTTCTATCCACATGGATGAAATATTCAGTCCACATGACAATAATACATCATCCACAGTTTTTTGTTTATGTGGCACTAATTTTGTTTTTAAATTGTTGCTCAAATAATGAAATTCACAAGCTCATTGTTCATTCTCACAAGGCCGCAACATGGGTTTTTAATTATACTAAGAAATAATAGTTTTACAACAAAATCTTCCAACCACATTAAGACATTTTTAGAGATTGGATCCATGGAAACAAGTCCTTGCCCATTCATAAAACGACTCAAATGATTGGATGACTCATCATCTAAAAAGTTCAATTGCTTTATGTAAATTGGTTGTTAGTTTCAAATTACAATTGAAATGACAATGGGCAACTAAAGTGGGAAGGACTATTATGGGCGACCAAAGTGGGGAGGATTATTGTGGGCAATTGAAAATAAGGGATTATAAAAATAGGAAATGCCAAATGTTTTTCATTCAATATCTAGCCTCGGTTGGCACATTTGGAGTTTGAAAACCTTGATTTCAATAAGCAATCAATGTTTGGAACCTTTGAACCTTAAGGGGTTTTTTCTTATGGGGTTTAAAGACCTTGGTTGCTTCATGCAATCAATGTTTCCAGCCCCTTTTAAGGAATCTATAATTGTCAAGATTGTGATTTTGCTTCAACTTTAAATATTAAAAAGATGTTGAATCCATGATCATTGGTTGTTTCATGAATTTAGGCACCCACTTAAATTCATTTTCACTCACTTCAAGACTTGTGAACTTGTGTTTCATGAGGACAAAAGATTGAAGCAAATGTTGGTTAGGTGGAAAAAGCTCCTTAAAAACATTTTCCACATGGACTTAGCTCCAAATTAAACCATGGGGTTGATTTTGCTTTTGTGTTGTTACTTTGTGTGGGTTGGGTTTTGCCATCCCTTTTACATTGATAAGGAGCTTGTAATGATGGAAGTAAAAGGCATTTGTTGAAAACAATTGAAGATGGAAAGATACAATTTCTTGTCCATTACATATGGCCCATTCTCAAATGTTACCTTGAAACACCTTTCTTTTTTTGGGTATTGCAATAAGTTTTTTAACAATGTAAAAAGGTTGATAAACTTGCACAAAAAAAAGAATCATTGTTACTAAAAAAATCTTTGTAGTAGGTGTCTATGAACCAATTTTATTATTTCAAACCAATAGTTCAATAATAGGCAAGACATATGAAAGGAAAATTAATAGAATAGGTTATAAGGCATATTTCAAAATTTTGACTATTCATTTTACACATATTGGTTAGTCACTATTTATCATTGAATAGGACATTTATTAGTTTGAATTTTATGAATATAAGGGAGGATGATGAACCTGAAGAGATATATTTTTACATGACCATTTATCTTCCTTTTTTTTCCTTGTTTTCACTTTGATGTACAAACTATTTTCTAATTTTTGATATGTGAACTTTTGCTTTCATTTTAAATTTACAAAACTTGTTAGTGTCCTTCTTGTGTGAACTTCTTTAAGATGATTAGGAAAATTAGATTTGCATAAATGGGAATATAGAAAAACCTTTTAACAATCACAAACAAAGACTTCCAATATGACATGATTTAGACCCTAATCAAGTATCTTATTTTAGAAGCATTATTTAAACATTATTCATCTTGATTGATGGGTCACATGGAAGGACTCAATGTTTGGTGAACACTTGGTGAATCAATGCCAATGTATATGGTTCTTAATAGTTGGTAGCACTTGGGTTCAAATCTTACAACTTTCAATGTTATTTCAATGTTCAAATTTAAAAATTCAACGTTCCAATGGCCTTGTGTAAAATCCAAATAATAATTTTAAGGCATCAAAGTTATGAACTTTACATGGGTTTAATGAATCCAAAGAATACAAAAAAAGGTTGTACAAACCCCCACATACAACCTATAGTTATTTCACATCCATAGATTTTGAAAATGGGTCCTTTCAATTGTGGCCCTTGTCTAGTTTATGACCAAAATCCAATTCCAAGTTGGACCTGGATCCTATTGGTTACGACCTTTGTCTAGATTGCAAGGGAATTTTCAGTCACATCTTGGACTTGGGTCCTTTTGGTTGTGGCCCTTGTTCATGGTGCAACTAAATTTCTAGCTGTGGCTCCTATCTAGTTTTTGAATTGAACCCTTATTCAACCCCTAAAATTACATGAAATAAATACAATTTTTTGTGTGTTGGTTTAATGAAGGTGGTTACGTGGAAAAATAGAAGAAATAATAAATAAAATTCTAAGAAATGAAATGCTTGTAATAAAATAAAATTAAACATAGAGTAGGGCATGCATAATTCATTATGAAGCAATGAGTTTGGACACAAATTAAATTTTTTAATTCTTTTTTTTTTTAATAAAGAAAGTTGGAAATCAACAATAGGGAAAAATGAAACCCAATATAATAAAAAATTGGTCATATGGAAAGTACAATCACACAATGTGGGTAGTGGCAACCAAGTAACCCTAAACCCATATAAGTGCAACCATATTTTGAATCAAGGTCTACCTCTAATGGTGATGGTTGTTCACTCACATTACCCCTCCTAGTACCTTCCCCCCATTGCATAGCTAACCATTATAAAACACCACAAGTTGTGGTTTCAAAATCTTTGGTTAAAATCTTTTGTAAGCCACAAAACAACATTAACCCTTGGAAGAGCCAAAGCATATGGGGACTATATGGTTGAACAAATAGTCTTGAGCTACCTCATAGAAAGGTCAACCATGGGTAATTCTTCCACATTGAAAACATTATTACAAACAACCTCCCATTGCAAGCATCGTTGTCAAAACCAATGCGACATGACATTTTTGTGTTTGTCATCACATTAACATCAGTTGTGATGTGTTAATTTGTCAGGTCAACACTAATGTTGCCTAATTGTTCCCATAATAAAAATAAAATCACAATTTTTCTACCATGCAAGTAAGTTTAATTATTAATAAGTTTATAATTAATCATAAAAAATTATATTTCATCGATAAATCATTTTGCGACAAGACTTAAGTCATCAAAATACAATTGAAGTGTAAATCTATTACAATTGAAAATATTAGTGGTTGAAATGGTGACCAAAATCCAATCAACATTTTTCAATGGTCAAGATTTTTTTAAATTTGAGTCATTTAATTAATTTTTTCTTTCAGAACTAGATTTTGGTCATTAGATTACAACCAAGGTTTGGACCGGTTGTGATCAAAATTCTTGGTAGTTGAAATGGTGACCAAATTTGGTCAACATTTTTTTTCAATTTTATTTATTTATTTATCTATCATGTTTAGATTTTGGTCATCATATTACTATTGAAATGTGGATTAGTTGCAATCAAAAATCTTAGTAGTTGAAATGATGATAAAAATATGGTCAACATTTTTCAATTGTTAAGATTTTTTTTCAATATTTTTTGGCTTTCAAGACAAGATTTCGGTTGCCACATTATGATTAGGGTCTGAACTGATTACAATTGAAAATCTTGGCCATTGAAATGGTGATCAAAATTTGGTTGACATATTTTGAAAATTAAGATTTTTTTCCAATTTTTTTTTGTTTATTTTGACTTTTTTGATGGTCAAGACTTTTTTCAATTTCTTTTATTCTCAAAATTGAATTTAGGTCATTGGATTGTGATTGGGGTGTGGACTATTTGCAATTGAGAATCTTGGCCATTGAAATGGTGACCAAAATTCAGTTGACATTTTTTCATAATCAAGATTTTTTTTAGGTTTTTTTTTTGTTCTTGGGACTACATTCAAGTTGCTAGACTTCAATTGGGGTGTAAATTGGTTATGAAAAAAAAATCTTTGCCATTGAAATAATGATTGAAATTTGATTACCATTTTTCAATGGTTAAGATTTTTTTAAAATATTTTTTACTTTTTGGGACTGGATTTAGGTCATTGGATTTAATGGTTTGAATTAATTTTTTTGCAATCGTAATTGTTGGTTGCCATTGGGGTAAATTTTATACCCCTACATGAAAAATTATTATTTTGACCTAGGTTGACTTTTAAATAACATGATGTTGGGCTACATGAGTGTCATAATTGACTTGATCTGATGTGACACTAATAACCCTACTAATTGCAAGTTGAACCAATTGTCATTAGGATGTGTTCCAAAGTGGAATTATTCTTGCATGGTATCCTAATATCCTTTTGCCACTTTGGAAAAATAATCTTGATGTCCATCATTTGGGTTTGGGTACAAAGCATGGCAAGTTGTAGTGACCATGGTGGTGTCTTTTTGAAAATTGAAAGGTTGCCACAAAATCTAGCACATGCACAACATGTCACCACTTCCTTTTGTAACTAATCACATATTGTTGATCTTATTTTTGTCTAGTTTTTAGTAGCGTTTGTTGGAGCTATTCCATCTTCCTTGAATGGGTCCTTGGATGGCAATGCCTCATGTTGACCTACAAGTTATTTTCCACACTACAAGGTTTGAATTCTCACATTCAATTGTTTTCAGAATTCAAGAACTTCACATTCAACCTTCTTAGTCTATGATTCCATATTTTACAAATGTCCCCATAATTTCGCAACTTGTTCTTTTGCGAATTTTTTCCTAGCCCCTAATTATGCAACATGTGTATATGCTTGATGTTCTATCTCTAGTTGGAACCCCCACCTATTAATGTTGTAAGGGCATCATTGAAGCTATCTAGGTCCACAACTTGGTTTGTTTGCGCATTTTCAAACATGTTAGGAAAATCATGTTCAATATTTATTTCATCATCATGGGCACTTGCATCAAAAGATACAATAAGGGGATTGGGCACCACTAGGGATCATTCGGATTTAGAGGCTTCAAATGGATCAAGCATATTAGTTCTACTACATATTATCCACAAGGAAGTAGACATGCATAGTCCACTAACAAAGTGATTGGTAGATTATTCACCAAGTTGGTTAATGAGAAAAGAATAAACTGGGATGAACATCTGTCTATAATATTGTTTTCATATAGGATTGTTTATAAGGTGGCAATAGGTTATACACCTTATCGGTTAGTCTATGGTTTGCATCCTCTAACGACAATAGAATATGTTATGTCGACTATTACTAATGAGCATAGAAAGGTAGGACTAGGGTGCTAACAACCATAATTACAGAATTGGAAAAATTACATGAAAACAAATTGGAAGCTTAGAATAATGTGGGAGCCAACTAGTGGAGTAGATTTCTATGGAATCAATAGAAAAATATTGAGAAGTTCCAATTTGGAGATTATGTTTTATGGTTTCCCAAAGGAAAAAAAACATATCCGAGAAAATACAAGAAAAGATGGTTTGCTCCATTCAAGGTATAATATTGTTTACCCAATAATATTGTTCTTCTTGTTTATGTTAATAATTTTGAACCAAACCCAATATTAGTCAATGTTAATAAGTTGAAACCATATACATATGTGGATCAGACAATGAAAGGGATTTAAAGTTTAGAGAATTAAAAGTCTTTCCCATCCATAAATGAAGACTCCATGGGAGAACATCTAATGAAGATTCAAAATATTAAAAAAAAACATATACTATTGGGATTAATCAGTCAATAATTTCATAATAAGCCCTAGTAAATATGATTAACCAACATGTTATGAACAAATACCCAAACCATGATTATGCAAATTTATAATTACTGGATTATGGGGTAGATAAGTTAGTGATGTCAGAACAAAAATCTGTTGACTTGATGATTTAGCATGGGTCAAAGGGAATTTGTAATGTAAACAACACTAGGACATCAGATTCAAGAGTGTCATCAAAGTTACCCAATGCCATGAACTCTTTGGTCAGTAGGTATTTACTTTAGCCCATGTTGATGTCAGTGTGAATTTAAGAAGGAGATGACAAGTGTTAAACAATTTGAAAAAAATATAAATCATTAAAATGCTAGCCCTAAAAAGAAAAGTTGAAACACCATTTCATGAAACAAGGTGATAACATTTTAAAAGGTGGCAAACACTATAATTCATTTTCTACAAGCATGTTTCAATTTTTTTTGTTTCCAGAATGAGTGTTAAAGAAAATCTGATGGAAAACTTACAAATATAGTCTAGAAAGAAGTTATAGAACTTGAAAGAGGTGCAAGAAAGATTAATAGAGCAATAAAAATTTGCAAACACTTTGTTTCTACAATCTAGGTTTCTAGAAAGAGGTTCGCCTTTTTCTTCATTAATTTATTCTTCTTTTTCTTTTCAGAAATCTTTTCCGATATCCAAATTTGAGAAAACTTTTAAAGCAATCAGAAAAAATGAGAGATTGTAAGGAAACATTGAAAATATATAGTTTTAGAAAGCCCAAAATACATGCAAGTCTTAGTGAGCAAGTCAGTTCCATTTCTATTTTAGATTCTGAAGGAGACAATTTGCAACAATAACAATAATTGCCATTACATCAAAAGGAGCATACTTAATAGCACATTCCAAAAAGAATTCATATTCCCAACAAGAAGCGCATAACAATAACAAGTCGGCAAGCAATGGCTGCAAATCTACATGGGAAAAAATTGGGTATTTATCAGGATGATGAGATTAAATACATCTTTACTCCAATAGAACAAAGTTAAAATTGCAACCTGAAAAAACATTTTGCTTTGGACTAGCTTCAGAGAGGAAGAAAGAGTTTGGGCAAACAAAGCTCGATTGGTAGGCTTGTTTGAAATTGAATGGAAAACATTTCGCTACATCATTCTAGTTGAATTTTTGAACAATTGGAAGTTGGATCCTAAACATAATAGAATTTAGGCTATGTTGGGGGAGGAATAAAGAATAATATATAAGCATGTGTTGGTAGAAGTTTCTAGAATCTACCATACAGGAAAGGCATACGAAGACCAGGCATAAATGTTTGATGCTAGAGTAGCATTGGCAAAAATAATAGAATATTTGACACTTACAATATCAATGAAGGGTGGGTTGTGAAAAAGATGAGGTTAGAGTATGCTAATAGAATTGTTGCCATTTTTCCAATTATTTACTAAAAGGATAAGGTGCAATATTTTAGCAATAAGTGTACTATGATGATATTTAAAGCAAATGATGGAAAGTCTATTAATTAGGCTACAATCATGTATTTTCAATTGGTTAAACAATTGATTAGATGGGAGAAGTGTCAAAAAAATATGATTGAGGGAACAATTAAAAAAAAACCCAAAAATGATGTATGTCATTTTGCCATAGTCCTCGAAATTATGTTTTAGAAGTGGATTCCATTAGATGGAGCAAAATCACAAGAGAGAAAGAAATAAGCAAAGCAACCTCAAAAGGACAAAAGAAGAAGAGATAGTATGAAGAGAGTTTCATTAAGAATAAAAGGCCTCTGAACCCCACACACATTTGTCTTAAAAAGGAGAAACAGCTAAAGATTAGGACAACCAATAAAACAATTTTGATGTCTCAATTTAATGATGATGAGGAGAGAAATACTCAGTAGAAGAGGTAGAGAAGATATGAGAATGTTGTAATGAAAGGCAATATTGATCCTCAACAAGTGGCAGAATTGTTGAGGAAGTAATAACAACAAAATCAAAAACAAAAGGAGAAATTCATATTTCCTAAATTTAATCCAAGACTACTAATTTCTCCCAAGTAGGAGCAGAAGTTTGATCAACAGGATCATCAAAGATGGCCCAAGAAACAATCATACTCTCAAGGACAATAGTTACCAAAGGAGTAGATTCAAGATTTTGATTGAAATTCACCATAAGTCCAACAATATGTTCCATCACCACAAAAGAATGAAGGTATGCTACCTTCAGAACCAAGTTCTACAACATGCATGAATGTATTTGGAGAAATCTAGATTGCACACAGAAGTCTAGGTTCATCATGTATAAGTTCCAAAGGTTAGACTCTAGGTTTAATACATCAGGGTCTATGGAAGTGCTAGAAGCAGAATTGGATGAAACAAAAAAACCATTATTATGTTTCAACATGTAGTGGAATACAACGAATAAATGATAAATATTTTGCTTAGACTTTCTACTTTGGAGATGAAGAACAAGCAAATTGTAGAGGAGAAGGATAGATTTGTTCAAAATCTACAAGGAACTTTGGAGAAGGAGTAGAAGTTCAAGGCAAAGTTACAAGATAGGACAATGAAAATAGTTAGGTATTGGTAGAACTCTAGGCATCCAGATAGAAGATTAATAACATGGAGAAGCAGAGTAAAGATTTGTTGAACATTAGAATGGAAAGAGATTTTTTGCTAGCAATTTTAAAGGAGACAGATGCCAATTATTTGGGTTTAAAAGCAAAGATATTCTAAGTATAGAGCATAACAAATTTCAAAGGGATTATAGGCACATGGAAGAAACTCTTTTGAAGTAACAGAAGGAGGTGGAGGAACTCATAGTGGACAATGCCAATGCATATAAGATTTAAAATGAAATACAAAAGCAAGCTGACCAAAGGTATCCACAAATGGATATAAATTTACAGAAACAACTAGCCTTAATGAAAAGTTGAATAAACTTTTGGAGTAGACCCATAAGACAAACCCCTTCAATTATGATACTACCTTTATAGAAAATAATGAATTCAAGAACCATAATACTTTGCTTCAAGTAAAACTCAAAGCACTATCAATGGAGGAAAAATATGTAAACGTATGGTGGGATGTAGTTCAGGACATTGTCCAAAACGATATTAAGAAGGTTTGTAGGAAATATGAGAGGAGTGAAAGGCTATATAGACACATGATTTCTTAGATGGAAAAAGTTATGCCATCATTTGAGTATGAGCCTTTAGTTATGTCTCCAAAACTAGAGACTTTAGATGAGGAAAAAGATAGAAGGGATATAGATGGGGCAAGACCATCATGTACAAAAGTTGTAGAGGAGCTAGGAAACCTTTGAGGAGGAATGGAAAGCCTTGAGAGGGAGGTTGCTGAAAAGACTCTAAAATAAGTAGAATTTTTTTTGCAAGAAATTAATTATTAAAAGTATGCATTTAAAACCACAAAGATAAGGGAGCATATATAACCCAAGGAATCTATAATTCTACAAAATCAATAGGGTCGGATTGAGTATGTGTCAAAGTTGTAGCAATAGGATTAGACTCATATTACATCAGATCTGTAATCAAATCAGCAACTACAAATTCTATCAAAGTTGTAACAATAAGAGCAAACTTAGATCACATCAAATATGAAGTCATAACAGTAGTTACAAGTGACAATAGAATTGCAGCCACAAGAACAAAGAACAACCCATCAACAAACAATTACATAGTTATCAACAAAAGCATCAGAAGAGTAGCAACACACTTTGTATACAACAAAAAGTCAAATAGTGCTTCAAACTAAAGAACACAAAGAACATATTGTAGTATAGATAGAGCAAATTACAATACAAAAATATCAAATTTCTAAATCATAAAATCAAAAAAACATCATACGTAACTTTCTTAACAATTTTTTCATCCAGAATTTTGGGACATAATTTAAAGTACGGGTGGGGTAATGTTAAGGGGGTAGTTACTTGTGGTAATTATTAGTTAGTATATGTCTATTTACCTAGTTATTGTTTATAAGAATTACTAGCTAGATTACATTTTTTTATCACCATTTGAATTTGAATATAACATAGGTTTTTTTTTTTTTAAGGTATACCTTTCAAGAAGATAAAGAGATGAATACCATTGTATAATTGTAGAACATGGAGCTTTAATGGAATATGAGAGAAATATGTTTTGATTTTTGGAAGAACTTTCTTTCCATAGTTAGAATTGTTATTTTTATGTTTTTTTTTAGCATACTTTCATTATTGGATTTTAGTTTTAAAACTAGTTCTAAATAGATCTAGTAGACTTTGTTAGTATTAATTTTATTGTATTTCAGTTTAAATTTTAGACTAGAATATAGGATTAGAGATTATGTATTTACCAAACATGTCCATTTCAATCACAAGTTAAACATGGGGTGACTTGTTTAATTTGTGACCAAATTTGTCCATTTTTGGTCAGAAGCTAAACAAGGGTGCTATGTAAATTACAAAAAAAATCGGATAGGTTTGGTCACAAGTTAAACAAGGGGTGTTTTATCCAACCAAATATCAATGTATCCATTGGGACCTATATACAAACTAATGCATCCAAACAAATGTTGACACAAAAATTAACACAAAAATGGCACATCATGTCAGTTTTTACAACCTAATGTAAATTAATACTAATCAAATTAGTGTACTAGTTTTATTATACTAGTCAGTTAATGGCCATATATTTATATTTAAGTTTTGAATTACTCTAGATAGATTCAATTCTAGGGATTGATTAAAAGTTAGATGGTTTGAAAAAATAACATTTGACATTCTTTTTTTATCATTCAACATCCATTATTGAGAAATGAACATTTTAAAAATATTTTACAATATTGAATTTAAAAAAATTCTTGTGTGATTTTTTTTTTTGTTTTTTTTGCAATGTTTTGTAGTATAAGTAGTTCAATGTTAAGATAAACATATAATAACTAAAAAATTAAAAACCAAATAAGAGAAGAACATTAAAAGTTGAATACATTATATTGAATTCAAAAAAAGTTTTATAAAAATGAGATCTATGAAAAAATAGTATAATAAAATAATTTAAAAAAAATTCCCACATAAATAGGTATGAAGGTAGGTAATACATGTAGCTTTAGGTTGGAGGTACGTTAGTTTTAAGTATCATGTTGGATGTAAGTAGGTAGGTTACATAGGTAAAATAGCCTATTAACTTACCTACCTTACGAAAACCTAATCTAATTAATAACTTAAAACTTAACCTAGGCTACTTAGGCTACCTAGCTTATTAACTAGTTAGCCAAGTTAATGACCTGGGTTACATACTTAGTCTATCAGAACTAGTAGCCCTAAATTACTTATATAGTTTAACATAATTAATAGGCTAGGTTAGTTCAATTGAAAAAAAAAGTGTTTTTGCAATTGTCATATGTAACTAAAATTTGGTTGTATGTGACACATGCAATTAAAATTCCTTGTAATTGAGTTGGACAAGTTGTGGGTGACATGTAGTTGCATGCAACAATATTTGAATTATATATATTGTAAGGCTATACAATATATATAATATGGATATACATTTCTACAATCTATGATTAGTTGCATCTTTTTAGTTGCACATGCAAGTATTTTGATGACCACATAATTTATGACATGTGTTAAGGCTATGATCAATCAAATTTGAACACATGACTTGGTAGGTAGATAGGTACCTAAGGAGGTAGGTAGGTAGGCCACATAAATAGCCTATGTTAACTAGACCACCTAGGCAACCTAGATATTGACACATGGCACTTAGGTAGGTAATTACACCTAATTATGTAAGTAGGTAGCTAGGGTTAGGCTACATAGTTAGGTTTAGGATAATCCTATTTTATTTTTGTGATTAACAATAAGGTCAAGCTTCTTTTATTGGTTCATCCCAAATGGCACTTGGTATTTGGTTTGTGAATATGTCTCATGCACTTATTTATATAGAGTGTAAAATTGGAATGGAAGACAAAACATATGAGATAAACAAATTAGTTGCAAGCATGACCAACTTAGTTGCAAGTTAAATACAACTATTATTTAATATCTATGGTATATTAACAAGTATTACATGCTAGTTATATTAGTTATGTTATAGGTAATAATGGTTAATAGGTAACAATATTAGTTATCATATTATTAATATGAATATATTGAATAATGACACCAATTATTATTATTATTATTTATTTTATTAATAATTTATTTAACATAGTAATATTATACTATTTTATTTATTAATTTATTACTAATGATTATTATTTATTATACAAAAATATTTAATCTTAATTTCAATCCTTATGAAAAAACAATAATATATATTTTTATTATTATTTGTAGCTAGCATCCAATGTAGGCTAGGGTATTTATAGGTTAATAAGTGTATGATATTATATGTTAGCCATACATGTACTAGAAATATTAATATTTAGTAAAAAAATCTTATTATTGTAAAAGATCAGAATTAATTTAATTAATAAAATTAATAAAATAAAATAATAGTAATATCTTAGTGGCCTAGGCTAGTTAATACTAGGTTAAATTAAGCTATGTTAGACTAACTTTATTATTATTATTATTATTAGTTCTTGGATGGGTTAATTAGTTGTAATGTTATTATTACTATTATTATTATATAATTTATAACATAATAGGTTAACTACTATAGCCTATAGTTAGTTATAAGTGTACTTAGCTTAATTAGACTATCTTTTTGTTACTTAGTTTAAGTTATATGTAGTTATATTATATTATTAAATTTTGTTATACTAGTTTAGGTCATTCTTTTTATGACATGTGTTCATTTCATACATCAATAATTGCATGTTAGTTGCACACAACCATATACAACAAAAACTATACAATGCCAATTTTGTAATTGCAAGCATGACCAATTTAGTTACAAATGACAATTAGTTGCACATAGTTGCAAAGTGACTAGTTGCAAAAACATAGTTTTCTTCTAGTGGTTATGCTAGGTTAGGTAGGTAGCTATTAAGTCTACTTGATAATATTTCAAGTTTTGTGTATGAAAGAAATAGGAGCAAAGGTGCAATACATGCCTTGTGTCATTTTAAATGACAAATAGTCAAAGACAACCATAGTTCAAATAAATTATCATCTTTTCAAATGAAAGTATGTGAAATAAACTTATAGAAAATCCAACATTCGATGTTGTCAAAACAAATACAACTTCAAGACAATTTCCATTTAAAAATCAACTATAATTTTATCAAGAAGCAAATACAACTTTGAAAGCAAAATTGCAAAACTTCCCAATGGAGTATACCTTTAATTTCAAATCAATATGGTTGATTTGATGAAGCCTTGCCATCATGATTGACCTTGTTTTTTTCATTTGCTCCTTTTGACTAGATGTTCAAATTGACACCTAATCAAAAATCTCATTTTAGTTAAGTGTATTGGTCAAAAGTAACATGTGTTTGCCATGCTTTAGGCCTTTAGTCAAGGTGATCCCCTTCAATTCCACATAATTCTAAATCCTTGCCACAATTGAATGTTAAACAACCCACAGAATGTATTATGACATTATTAAGCATATGATTTATTTGAGTAATTGGAAGATTGAATTTAGTATGATTCTTGATTTTGTGTAATGATATTCAAAAAATATATGCTTGGTAAGTAATAAGTAAGTTAATTTGGAATGCAAGTTTGTTTAAAATCTTTCTTTTTATAGTGTCCACTTTTGTAAAGCAGGTGCAAAGTAGATCCAAATCTTGTTCAATCAAATTTCTAAAGGAACTTTCAAATATGTTACAAATTCCATAAAACAATGCATTATAAAATTTTACTTTAATTTTATAATGGACGTAGGTTGTTCTAACACAAATTCAACAAATGTTTTCAAACCTACTTTACTTATATTTGTGATGCAAATATTTCACAACTTCATGTTACATTTTATGATCTTAGTAGAGGGCCATAAACATTGTTACTATAATACCTTTTCAAGTTTGGTGGTAATTAAATTATTTTTGGAAATGCTGAATTTTCTAGCAATAATCTATTTGACACATTGAAATTTAAGGAGATTAAAGCAAAGGGAAAATACAAAACATGGAAGAAACGTAGGAATGTTTTGTTTCAGGCCAATTGTCAATCCAACATTGCAAAGTAGGTATCCAATAATGAAAAATAAATAAAATAAACATTATCTCTCCCCATGTTTGCAAAAAGAAGTTTAAAATGTTTTAAAAGGTCTCATTATGTTAGAGATTTAGAGTTTAGAAAACCTAGCAAGAAGTTGTTTATATTTATTGCTGAAGTTTCATAAATTCTTATTTGTATTGACAATGTGGTTTTTGAAAAAATAAAATAAAAATTCAATACCTTAATGTCCAACTTGAAAAATAAAATGATACTGTACTATTAGAACCCCATTGCTAGGGGAAAAGCTATGTATTTATGGAATTAATGTATTATAATAGATAAATAAAAATTTAAATTAAGCTTCACTTTGAAAATATGAAAAAAAAGGAATAATGCTAAAGGAGATGGAGATTTATCAATTTAATAAAATGTGCCCTAGTCCCCCCCCCCTTTTCCCTTCATATGAATCATTAAAATTTTGAACTTTGTATTGGAACATATTCATATTTGTCTAAATCTTTTTATGGATGATCACCACTTTGGCTTTACTGCAAAATTCCTAAACTAGACACTGATCCAAACAAGTTAAATTATGCTTGAAAAGTAGTCCTAAATAGTGCAAAAGTGAGAATTCATGAAAATTGAACTGCAGGGCATATATGAAAACTTAATGAAATAAAAAACAACATGGGCATGTTTAAATTAAAAGTTTCAAATTTAGATTTGTCACTCTAAATTGTTCTCCAAAGTTGTCTAAAGTTTGAAGTTTAAATTTGTCTACTCTACCGTTTCACTCCCACCTCCTTTAAACAAAGGCATTACATGCACTTTTATCTATATTTTTCTTGGATTACAAGTAATATTGGTTGGCCCATAAAAAGAGCTGTTGAGTACTGGCCAACATTCTAATATGCGGCCTACTTAACTTAACCTAAGGGCCAACACATCTAATTTGAGGAAATTCTTGAAGGCCATGGCTTTACATCCTAAAAAAGGACATGGATGTTGACCTAGAACCATATAGGGATGTCTTATATGAAATGTATGAATGAACCCTTATATGTTTATAAAGTCTTCAAAGAATTGTATGGACATGGATTTTACCCACAAAATAAATCACAAAAGAACAACACAAACAAGTCATTCGTTCTGTAAATTAAAAGACAATTTTTTATTTTGAAAATTCCAGTCCAAGAAAACCTGCATACTTTTGTGAAAAGTGGTGTTTGAATATAACTTTGAAAAACGTTTGAACAGCTTTGATTTTAAAATGCTGGGTATTGACAAGCTTACATGGGTTTCTTTGACAATGTAACATTCAAGATTTACTAAAGAGCCTTATTGTTTTTTCTGGTGAAACAAAAATTCACAAGGATGGCTTTAGTTTTGTTTCAAAGTAGTTATTGTCTTAAACTTTAAATGGTTTAAATTAAAGAACATTATAGGTTGATATTCAACAATATAACATTAAAAATTGCAACAAGAGCAATAGGGGTTAATATTTATTGACGCATCCAGTACTTTTCATTAACATCAATCAGTGGCTACTACCCTCGGACCTTGGCAGGTTTGGTAGGAACCTGTCGAATAATTAATATATTTTTGAAATTTTAATTGGATAGCTTAGTTTTGATTTTGAAGATTTTTGATTGGTATAAAATAAATATAATAAAAGTACTTTCACTATCAAAAGTTTTCAGTTGTCTTCCTGCTTGGACTGTCCTCATGGACTTGTACTATATTGGAGAGGGTCTAACATAATAAGTTTTTTGTTTTTCAAAACTTTGACAAAATTAAAAATAATTTAATTTGTGTTGAAGATGCCAAGGTATTGAAGTGTTGTCTGAAGGGGATTTTAAGCCACACATCGATGTCTATGTTTCAATCGGATACCATTTTGTAGGATTGCAAGCTTGTGTGTCTTGATTTATTTAAGTTTTCATACTTGTAAGTAGTTTTGCAAATTGTCAGATATTCCTGTTGAAAATTTGCAAATTGTTAGTATAGAAGGGTTTTTACTAAATTTCCTTCTAGTGATATCTTCAATGTAAAAGTTGTCAACAACCATAGGAATTTTATGGAAATCAATTTGCAAATAAGTGATGATAGGGTCCTCCAAACTGGATGACAGGAAGGCCATGAAAAAAATGTGGATAAAGAAACCCTATAAATTATAATTTAAAAAAATTATCCAAAACTCAATCCCATGATTGTTAGTTTCAATAGCAATGGAATAAAAGTTCAATAAAAATACTAAATAAACTATACATTGAATTGGGTTTTGTCCCTTCTTCCCTTCTCTTTTGGCCCTCACATGCTAGTGTCCTATTGGATTGATTGTGCTTATTGCTTCTAATTAGCCCTTGCTTGCTTGGTTGTTGGATTCAATCCCCTAATCAAAAATTGAGCTTGGATTTGCACTTGGTGCACATCTTTAACTTGGTTTCCTCTTCTTGCACAATTTCACAAGTGGAGGTTGTTTTATTCTTCACTTAATTTTAAAATTGTGATTCAAATGTCTTCAATAGCTCCCTCTGCTGAAAGAATATTTTTTATGGCTAGTTATACATGTATGGCATTTTCTTGTGTTTTTTTCCAATTCCTTCCATTCACTCTAGAAGTATAATCATGTGCAAAAAAATTCTCCACTTAGATAATATTGTCAAACAAATACACAATTTAAAAAATGTAGGTAAGTAACATTTGACTGGTAAATCAACTATATAAACCAGTTCTCACCATATATATATATACATATGACAAGTGAAAACCAGTTAGGATATCAAGAATTTGTTTTTTTCTTAATCAAACTGTCGGTTATCACAAACGTAAAAACAATTAGTTCTTTTGACTAGTTCTCACAAATTGATTATCAATTTTCTTTTTTACATATAGTGTTCCTTCAAAGTGGGAGGGTTCTTCCACCTTAGTAAGAGTCATAATTTTTGTACACTTTTAAGTAAGAGGTTTAAGATTACTCCTCCTTTCTAAAAGAGGGTAAGGTAGAACGGTCAGTGAACAAACATTTAAGCATTTAGGGCAGGCTGGATCCAAGGGGAAAGCTTTCTTGTTTACGATGTCCAAACAAAACTTGAACCCCTTATCTTGGCACATTTGACTCACTCAAAATTGTCAAAAACAGATTAGAAATGAGAAAGTTAAGGCCCCCAAAGGAGAGAGGGTCAAGAACTCAGAAAAACAAACCACAGAAAATTACAAAGCCGGTTCCCAAACACATAGAAAATTACTTGTATGTTGCTTCTTTGTTATTAAAGTTCCAAGATGATTTGTAGAACTGAAGGTGGCATTCCTATAGCACTTTAAATTGTGTAAAATGAACATGAAATGAGAAAGTTAGAAGCTTTCAAAGTAGGAGAGGTTCAAAGAGAAGAAAAAAGAAAAAAAAACGCATTTTGTGAGTTGAAAAACTTATTTTTCTTCTTGCTATTCTTTCATTACTCCTTTTCCTTTGCACTTCAAAGATGATTCCTAAAGTTTGAGGTAGCACTCCCATAACATTTTAAATCACTCAAAATGAAGCACAAATGACAAAGATCTAAATAAATGTTTGGTGATAGGGTAATGATTGACGATGGGCAATTCTAACCTATTCATGTATAGAAGGTGATTTCCAAATGCTTTACAGGATGTGTATGAAAATTCTTACATATGGCATAAACTTTGGATATGAAGTTTTCAACTAAATTACCATTGCTAGGCTAGTTGACTTCAATTAAGGGCTCCAGAAAAATTGATTGAAGGTTGGAGTGAAAATTTCAAAATAGAAAATCCAATAACATACTTAGAGCACAATGTCCATTAAATTACATTTATTTCATTAGCTAGAGTGCAGTGTCCATCAAATTACATTTATTTTCATCAAGACTAAAATTACAGCAAACTAATACCCAATTTTTAGGATAGTTATCAGAGATTTTAGCTTGTAATCTGACGCCTGTTCACTAGCTTGTTATTGGGTTGTCTATCACTTGAGAAACAGACTCAAGTTAAGCCATTGATGGTAATCGGGTCTTGTTATTTAAAAATTGTATAATTGTAACGGGTTCTCTAGGTTTGGTTCTCACTTGAGTGAAAAATGATGGATTGATTATCAAATTGATGACAGGGTATCACACAATATGATAACTTTTAGTTCTCAATGTGAAACCAATCAATTATCTGAAGGTTTTGTGATACCCATCCAACATTGGAAATTACATGCCTATCAATGTCAAAGTTTTTGAGAACTTGAAATAGTTGTTTGGGTTTTTTTTTTTTTAAATTCGTTATCTTCTATCTATTAGGTAGGTGATTTACTAATTGTATGCTTAGCAACACCTACAGTGTGACAATGTCTACTAGAAAGTTCACTTAAGTTGGGGGATAAAGTGGAGTTCCTACCTTGCAACCAAGAATTGTGATAAGAAGAAAATATTGTCCAAAACTTCGCTTTGAATGAGATATTTTCATTGAACATTAAGTTGAATGCTGGGTCATTATTGCCGAATATTTTGATTTTAGCTTTTTATTAGGCCAAAACTTTCATAGTTTACGTTTTTAATTTACGAAATCGATTTTTAAAAATAAAATAAAATTTCAACACCTGATTGCAGAACTAGATAAGATATTACAGTATGGGTAAATTGACATTATCGATTTGAAAAACTAAAATAGTCTATCCCTCTCAGCCTACTGTACTTGAATTTGACTCATAGATGCAGATAAGACTGGAAACCTCGTCTCACTATACTCAAGTCCTCCATCCCTAGTCAGGTGGGGGAATCAGGGATGAATGATCATGAACCTCACTACCTACAAAACTTAACCCTACCATATCATAATGGAGCAAGGTTTTCCCATCATATTTGCCCTTGCCCTTATCTGGCCCCACTTCAGTTTTGAGCCTCTCACAGAAACAAACAAGGTTTCCGTGCCATTAGACAAAAAATATTGAAAGGGCAACACTTTTTAGATCATTTTACTCAAATTCATTTAATTACATGTCATTAGCTTGCAAAAACACATTTTGCAAACTTTCTCCACACTAGTAAATGCCAATGCCAAATGCCATGTCCTTCCAACATGCTATGATGTCTCGAATCTTAACATAACTGCAAGTGAATGACCTATGGCTAGGTTCTCCAATCATTATGAACAGCTAAAACAAATGAATAATCTTAGAACAGATAGTATCAGGGGTTTTTTTTTTTTCCCCCCAATTTTGTCAAGTAGGTGGATTGAGGAATGAGCCAAATTTGGCTACAGATCAGACAGGAAAATAGAATTTTTTTAGAATCCTGCTTTGTTTTGGCTATCTCCAGGAACTGCGATGTCTAAAACCTTTTGCTCATTTTTTCCTAAAGATCCCTTTGTACACCGCAGTAGATTTTTTTGGTCATCACGGTGTGAAATTTCGCCTCCAAAAAGATACTGGATAACATAATGGCATTGACATTATGCATGTATAATGTGGACATATGGGTGGGCCTTTTTTGGGGCGTGGGCTGTGGGTTCTTGCATCCTTATGCCCTACTCAAACAAAGACTTATTTTTGGAAAAGAATGCCCCAAAGACGAAGGACTTGTTTTTGAAGTTTTTAGATTTAGACAATAAATCTACGATATGGCAAAAATATAGTAAGATTCCTAAACTTTTTCTATTTACCGGCTGTCAATTGTAGCCAAATTTGGCTTAAGTCCTCTTGTGGAGGATATCCTGGACACCTACCTCACAAAATTGAAAAAAAGAAAAGGAGAAAAACACTGATTCTGGATGCATGGGGGAAGTGAGATTTACAACTATGCATTTTGTATTTTAGTTTTAGAAGTGTTAACCTCAACCTTTTTGGATGGCAGTGCATTGAGAACTGCAACCTAAAAAATCCTTTTCATACTTTATTATCCCTTCACCTCGACTACTGAGGAGGGAACTGAAATGGGCCCAGCCAACTCTTGAAACTGCTGGGACCTCAACTTTTTTGGCTAATGAGTGCATTTGTGTTCATTCGGTGGCCATTAGAAAGTTCCTAACAACCATACCCCTGGACATGCTAATTGAGGAGGCATCTGATCGTGCACACACAACCCTCACAACCATACCCTGGACCTTCCAATCCATCATTCTGATGTTGGTATCTGCATGAAGCGGCCAGTTGGGTACCATGAGCTCGTTGTGGGTCAGAAGGCTTTTTTTTCAATTTTTTGTTGTCGTCATTGTTCTTCTTCTTCTTAGCCATGAATCCTCGTGCCAATTTTATTTTTTTCCAAAGACATTATCTGACTTCACTCCACCTTAGGAAACATGCAAAAGACATGAGGCCGTACTTTTGATGTTCTTGTTCCAAAGTCCTTTCTGTGAATGTATCCATGCATTGGTCCATTGGCTCCAAGGCTGTTTCTCAAGGCCTCATACTCAAGGCTCACAGGACAAATTGTTTTTATACTTTGCTCTGTGTTTTGTGGACAGATAAGGTACCACTCCTGTTACAATATTTTCTTACTATTCTTTTGGGACTAGAGGGTAGTAGTACGTACCTACTGTGTAGCTTTGGTTTGGGCAATTGTCAGACTCTGTATTCTGTCTCTACTTTGCAACTGTTTTTCGGGCCTGGTGGTATGTAAGGACTTTGTTGTGGCTGCCTATTCACCTAGTGATTTGAGTCCTGTTGGTATGATAGATACCAAATTGTCTAACTGCTATGTAACTACTTTTTGACCCTTGAGGGTATATAATACTTTGTTCTGCTGAGCCTGTACCTACTGGGTTTTACAGTCCAATTTGGCCATATCGAAACAAACAATGAAACCTTGGAGGAAAAAATCAATACTTGTTCTCTGTGTCTAGAGTAAAATTATACTTGTTGTCTGAGACTTTGTTGGGTTTTCTTGAGGAGGAAATAAATGAACTTATTTCATTATATATATCATGTTTTTTTTTAAAAAGTAAATAAATAAATAAAGGAAAAACACCTGACAAAGGAACAAAAGAAGAAAAAAGAAAGGACTAAAGTCCAAACAAAAGACCACACCCGAAAGTGTAGAACGCACATTGGGGAGCCCTAAGAGGAGAAAACACAAAACCTAGGACCTAAACCCATCACTAGTAGCATGAAGCAAGTCATGTGAGGAGATGGGTGAAAAACTTGGAAGGACACCAAGCTTAGAAAAGGCTTCTCCCATTGCCACAACTGCTTGACACAAGATAATAGCGGCTTGAACTTTCTATAGAGCCATTTACACCTTCTACCTATCAAATGAACATATAATTGAAAGAGGAGGACCTCCAAAAAGCCCTTCATTGACTGTGTCATTTTAGCACATCAATGAAGGAAGTCATTCACATGCTAGTGTAAACATCCAAATATTTTTACTGCTAAAGGGATGAAATCATCCTCAAGGTGTTGATCATGATGTGACACAACCTTTGCCCTAGTTGTAATCATCGCAATCATTCCCAAAGAAAAAATGGTTCATGAAACAAGTTGAATAAGCAATGATTATGTTTGCCAAAGTGTGAATAACATTTGTTGTAAACACAACATCCATTCATTGTTGTGATGACTAGAGAGATGGCATTGGAAGAACATGTGTTTGCTCTTGCAAAACATGGAACCTGACGTCCTTAACAATGGGTGCAGAAAAATTTCAAACTACATAATGTGTGGCCGTGTGTTCTCCCTTACTATCAAAAGGAGGCTCGACATCACCATTTTTATTTCCCTCATTCTTTCCCTCTTATATTTCATTAACTACCCTAAAAGCCTTCTCCACAACATCTAAAGCTCTAGCTTCCAATGCCACCGAATCATTTACTAGCTAAAATGCATCAACTACCATAACTTGCATATCAATAACATAATCAAGCTCTTGGGTTTGTGATATTGTTGGAACCCTAATTTCTTGTAGCCACTCCTCATCCTATGAGTCTTTTTTGGGTAAAAACACACCACAATGGACTTTTTTGGATGTCACAATGGTAGTTTTTTCAAGGTGAGTCAAGTATTATTGCATTGTATTCAAATATATTTGAAAAAGTTGGCAAAAGTGAGATGAAAAATTAAAACTTACATTCTAATCTTTCAAACCCAAAAAAACATTTACCAAAAGGATAAATGTTCAATCCAAGGTGAACTTTACAATACATGGTACATCCAATGTCACAATCCAAATAAAAAGATGCTTCTAAGGACATACCTAAGATAATTTTATAGATGAACATTTGGAATTGGAAATTGAAAATAATGCCAAGTACTTGCATTCTCATGAACTTAAAAAGAAGGTGAAATATTAATGGTCTCAAGCACATATATACAAAGGATAGATATAAGTTAGGGTAGGCTAGGTAGGCATGTAAGTGGGTAGGGTAGCTAGGTTAGAAAAAAATGTTCATAATAATATGATGACAAAGCATATTACTTAATGAACAATTGTAATGGTGTAGGTAAGGAGTTCAAATCCACATACTTGCAACCTACATGTAACCTAGTTTAGGGTAACTAGCCCATGCTAAGCAATTTAACCTAAGCTAAATTACTTAGTTGACCTAGGATTCTAAACTACTTAACCTGACCTAGGTTAAATTTCTAGCCTATATTGCCTATTAGGCTAAGTTTTTAAGCTAGCTTAGTAGGTAGGTAGATAAGCAAGTAGGTAGAATAGTTTAGGCTTGTAGGTAGGTGTGGATAGTTATGTTAATTATAACTATTGTATTGAGTGTTATAACTATTATACAAGATGTTTGGTTTGATTACATAGCGTGTGATTATATATGGCATAAACAATTATGTATGTGGTCATTTATGCAATCATAAAAACCATTGGCATAGTGTAAATTCAAAATTCATGGGTAAACATTGTGTTCAAACATATGTTCCAACTAGTGGGTACTCGTTAATTGCTTCAACCAATTAATAACGCACGCACGCTCTCAGGACTTGGGTTTCAGGACCTCGATATTTGGCTCTCAGGACCTGGGTTTCAGGCCCTCTGTATTTGGCTCTCAGGACCAGGGTTTCAGGACCTCGAAAGCTCTCCATCCTACGGTCGTTTTATCTTTTTCCCGTCACTTTTCTCTGTGTCCAGTGGTCACAGACGGACATACGCACGGACTAAGTGAATTTATATATAAGATTGGAACATTGGTAGATTATGCACATAATTTGCAAAACTTGAAAAAATATTATTTTATATTTAAGGTTCCATTAACTTTAAAATGCAAAAAATCCAATTAAAATCCTATGTTCACTTACATGACACCTATTTTGCAAAAAGGGAGTTTGCAAAAGGGAGCAAGAAAATGTGAAAAACATAAGAAAATAAGACAAGAAGATTGAGTTTTTAAAAAGAAAGAAAAATAGGAATGAAAGGGAATTTAAAAAAAAAACAAAACAAAACTTAAAGTGAAGCAAAATTTGGAGCGTTCTAGGATCATAAGAGGAGATCTAGACAATGAACCAAAAGCTAGCTTGGTTGCCTAAGGTAAGGAGAGGAGAAGCGTTAGGAGGAAGCCTTGACCTAGATGCCATCATGTTTATGGTACAATGCATCCAAAGCATGTTAAAGCACATGCTGGTGATGATGGCTTGCCTTGTTTATTTAAGACTCAAGCTTTGCCCTTCAAACATGTGCTACTGATTACACCTTGACTTGTTTAATATTTTAAGGTTCAAACTTTGGCTATTAAAAGAAAATAAACAATAATGGATAATAGTGGTTTTAAAGACTTATCTGTACTTTGTGAAGATAATGGATTTATAATGGACATCCAATGTATGTTTACAATGTATTTTGTGGAAGTGAAATAAGACCTTTAAGCCCAAACTCAATTTTCCCTTTGCACTGTACATGTTGGAATGTCCGTACCTTCTTTGAATGACAATGGAATTCTATATTCTCAGTGCCAATATTTTTTTCAATTTTGTGATGTAGCCCTAGTGACAAATCATCCATACAATGATCCAGCCAAATTTGGCTATAAACAAAAATATGAAAGTAAAGCAATTAAGCACACTTTTATATTGTTGGCTACATATTGAAACCCGATGTAAAATATGGCAGATTAATCTTCTAAAAAAATTGGTGATCCAATAGCCCACAATAATACTCATTCTCCACAGTTTTGGAAAATAAAAATAAAAATCACCCAAGTGACCAAAAATTTGCCCAAAAAAGAAGAAAATTGATGTAGTGCTTGGCCTTTACTGCTGCAGGGTGGTTTTTGCAAGTGCTGTCTATCATTGTGTATAAATGATGGTGTTAGGGGCCTGAAAGCTGTAAGAGGGGTACTCGAACAAGGGCCCACTTACCGGCCCCTAGGAGCCACTAACCGGTCCTACCAACTGGGGGTCCACTTACCACACCTGAAGGAACGCCGTTGGGCCAGGGGAGCCTTTTTCTGCCATGCTTAAATCGAAGCCTCGTCTTCCTATAGAGTAAGGTACCGTCCCAACACTCGTCTGTCTGTCTGATTGGGTTCGTTCATTCAGTAATGGAGACTGTCAGTTTTGCAGAGGAGCAGGGGGAGAGTTTTGGTGGGTTGGCGTACCAGGACAGTTGGTCAGTGCGGCCGCTGTAGCAGCCGAGGAGGACTATCTTAGAGACGGGGTTGTTGTGAGAGAGAGTAGGGCCCAGAAAAGAAGGAAGGACCCTTGGGGCTTGGGACCCAGACACACTTTTCAATTTGTTTAATAACATGTGTAAGTAACATTGTGGTGTAGAGTGAAGCAGGTTGAGAAGATACCAGGCGTGTCCAAGACAGGCATAGCAGAATCTGCTACTTACTTACCTTCCTGCCAGAGTGAACCAGCCCCCATGAACACACCACCATGGATGGATGGATGGATGGTGTGTGGACCAAACACTTTTTTTCATTGGGTTCTTGCTCCCCAGCTAAACTCCTCATAGCGGAGGGTTCTAAATGTGTGCCAGGGGTTCTAAAACTAGATGGCCTCAAAACGGGAAAATGGGGTGGTGCATAACTGGGTGCAAGGTGACAACAGCCCACCCACCAACACACCATCCACTGGATGCCCATTGTGATTCAGTTGTCAATGAACCACAATTAAGTTAATATCTACTTCACCTTGGTAACCCATTGTGTAAGAAGTAAGTCCTATATATAAACAGATAGGTAAGAAAATAAGTGACTGATAGGTAAGTAGATGGTTTACAGTCTACACATAGGTAAGGGCTGTCTTTACTACCTACCTACTAACAACTTGCGAGTGAGTTGTTAGTAGTTAATATGGAGGAGGTAGTTAAATAAGCTAACTGAGCTAACAATGGTTAGCTAGGGGAAGAGAACTGTTTCCTGACCACTCACCATCCACCCTTCATGTTGCACTGGTGAGTGTGGACCTCATTTACGCTCATACCTTTCTTTCTCTTTCGTGTCCCTTCCTTTCACAGGTTGCACCTCCAGGTCCAACTACCTACCCATGACACCTCCAACCCCAGTCAAACTGTGAACCATCAACAGACATGATTGTACGCACATGGGGGACTACGGGCCCGGGTGGCAGGCTTTGCCACCTCCCATAGTAATACTAATGTATCATGAGTTTGGGGGGTGTCAGTCAGATCAGAAAGGAAGTGCAGAGAATAAGGTCTTTCTCATTAATTGCTTGCTGGGCTGGGCTATCCCAAAAGTGCAAATAGGAGCTCTTGTGAATGATGATGATGATGAAGAAGAAGAAGAAGATGCAGAATCATTTTGATTCTTCTTCCATGCTCAGACTCACTGAAAACCTTCACATGATCGAGTAACCACAAGAAGCGAACTTGCAGGCTTACAGTAAGTTCACAATGTAAACTTTTCCCAGAGGGCACAGACATTTTTTGTTACCTGAAACTAGCAAGGAATTAGATAGTGTTGTTGCTCCTGTTGTTGCCTTCTCTCCTCTCGTAATTTGTAAATGACTGCCCAGTAGTGGACTTTTAGACCATTTCCACCCGCACCCCTTATTTTGGGCCTCAGTCAATATTTACCATATTCAACATACACTGTTAATTGTTCCTGCATACTCACCCTTAAACATGACAAAGTGGACAGTACAAAGTGAGATATATATAAATCTTTCAACTCGGTGAATTGATTTTCAGCAAATGAAAGAAGAATGGAAAAAGTAATTTCTAAGATATTTTTTCGAAATAAAAACAATTAAATTAGCCACATCTAGACCTAGGCACTCTTTGGTCATCACATCTAATAGCACTTTTGTAGAAATGCTACAGCCCACCTAGGACAATCACCATTCAATGCTAATTAATTATAGGGATCCTCACTGGTGGACCTACTTGAGGAATTTGAAAAAAAAAACAACCCAGGTGAGGATCTATTTAAATGTCACTTTGTGATCCAATCATTATGACTGACCAATACAAAATACTCGTGTCCTTGAACTGATCCTCGTAGAGGGCACTGTACTGTGGTCATATATGCCGGCCCAAACTGGAGTTTCACACTACTTGACTAAATTAAGTTTGTGGTCTGTTCTAGTGCTCTGGCTGGGGATGCTCTAATTGAAATTGTCACGCTCAGTGCAAGTTTTTCTGTAGTTAGATCAAGGCAGAAAGTTTTTTCTAAAGGCCACACAAATGAAATCATAAGAGAGATCCAGTAGTTCCACCTGCATGCGCCTAAAACCAAAATAAAACATTAAAAACTTAAAAAATCAAAAGAGCTCACAATTCTGCATTCGATCATGTTGTTTGTCTTAAATATGACAATTGGATATCCACACAAAAAACCTTAAATCGATAACAGCCTTGGACCTTCATATCTGCCACAATGCAAAATGTTCAAGAAATTGACTAGTAAGCAGGTACCCTGATGATGTAACTTGTATTTTGAGATTTTGCAAATGGTGTTTATGATCGAGCACTTTTTGTGAATTGTTGGTACGTAGGGGTTTTATTTGTTGTTGATTTGATAAGAGTTTCAAGAACTCAAAGTTCTGTATATTACTTGCACAGTTATTTACATAACTGTAAGTGCCTTCATATTTCATTTTATTTGTACCCCAATCCAGCCTGCATGAAGTTTTAGAAAGTGGGTAGAAATTAAGCCAAGTCATACTGGTGGGTATAACACTCATAGAAAAATCCAAATAAGCCAGTAGATGTGCGAAAAACCAAGTGAAGCTACCAAATACAAAATGAGCAGATTGAGATGATTGCATGTCTTAGGGTCCAACCCTAGGACATACATATAATAGGCAAGGACCATGCTACTAGGACACACCAATCTGTTCGGGCAATCACTGAAATGCTTTTGGGCACCAACTAAAAGATTTCAGTCATTAAATCAATGGTGGAGATTGAACCATTGTCCATTGGACAATTGGTTTTATTTTTAACAGAGCCCAAAAACTTCAGTCGTTAAATTTTTGGTTGCCTGATTTGGTTATTGAAATTTTTTGATCACATGATTTGGCAACTGAAATTTTTTGGATGCTTAGTTTTGTAACCAAAAATTTTCAGCATCGCCCAAGTAGCAATTGAAGTTTTTGAGCATTGCCCAGAAATTTCAGGCAACAATTGAGATTTTTCAGGCATTGCCACATATTTTAGGCAACAACCAAATTTTTTGGGTAGTGATCAAAATTTTCTTAGTTGCTACATTGATGGTGGAGATTGAGGCATTGTTAATTGGATGAATGAAAATTTCAAGCAACACCCAAAAAAATTTTGTGTGACAAGTGAAATTTTTCAGTTGCCCAATTTAGTGACTAAAAAATTCCGATCACTTTAACCAATCAAACCAAAAGTTTTCAATCACTTAAAAAAATGGTCGACATCAATTTTGATGGATGAAACTGATGTGTTTAGATGGACACTAAAATGATGATGAATGCAAAGTGGGCACTTCACATCCATTTTGACAATTTTGCATCCACATCCATTGCAATCTTGAATAAGGGTTGTAGGATCTCAAGAAAGATGTCATGGTCTAGTTCAATGAGTAGAACATGTCTTCCAAGGAACTCACATGTTATCAAATGTTGTTCATAAGAAATGTAGATGCACTGAGAATATTGTGAGGGAGTTGAGAAATGGAATTTGAATGAATGATTGGCATACAAATGCACCTAGGGAAGCATTTATGCCCATGACCAAGCTCCATGAAGATGACAAAACCTGAATGAAGAGCTGGAACGTGGATACATGGATCTTGTGCCCAGTTCTAAAGGGTGCCCCAGTCATGGGATTTTATAGAGATTTGAGGGTTGTTTAGTAGTAAATCCTCTTCGACACTTGGGCCATGAAAATGGTTATGCACAAAACTCTTTTTAAAAAATAAATCCATCAGCTCTTGAACAAGCAAAGTAGTCCAATTCAACAGAGTTTAGAAGAAAAAAAAGAGGATCTATGTTAATAGGTTGACACAATTGGACATCTCAAGGAAAAAATCTAGAAGAATATTTTGGAAGACAAACTTGATTTGGGATAGAACAAAACCTTTCTTGATAAGAACTCAGGGCTGGTGCAATGTAAAGAGTTGGCAATAGCCCACTTGGAGTGAATCTTATAATTGTAGTTGTTGAAGTAAGACAATGTCCTCAACCCCTAATGGTTGTCATCATGAAATAAAAGAACATTACTTGTGCTTGCCAAATATTTGTTTACAAAACCAAAAATGAACATGACATAGTTGTGAATTTTGGTGTTCCATGGGGGGATGATGGAACTAGGATTTGACACATGAAGAACTAACAACTTGTAAGGGACCTCCCCAATGACAAGATATGTTTGTGCTTTCAGAGATCCTTGCAAAAATGACTTGGTTAAGGTCATGAAGTATAAAATGATCTTATCTTTCATGACAAAGACAATGAAGGTTGACATATAATCATTTTTTTCCAAAATTGGATGATCTTTTCAAAACTTGGAGGCTAAGCTTTTATGGCCACCTTTGATTCCACAAGAGAAAGCCAAGACATGTTTTCACCAATTTGCGTGTGGTTTGAATGGAAAAAATGATGGGGCTCTGATGAGGATGCACATGATGAACATGAGGCTTCAAATCTACACCAATATTACTAGATTTTTTTTGCTTGCAAGAATAAGTGATGGGATTAGACCAAAAAAAATTATTTTCCTAAGAGCATATGGTGATTCCTCTTGTGGTTGAGCAGGAGAAAGTGAAAATACTTCCTTCCACTTGAATGGAAGTGGCTCAACTTCAACTACAATGGTAGGGTCCTCCATTGTAGATTGCCAAGTTGAACCCCTAGGTGTGTTGGTTCAAGCATCATCCTTTTGCTTCCTTTTCCTCTTTCTTTTTGGTATCTACCTTCTTATTCAAAGCAAAACCATGATAAAGTATGCTAGAATGAGGGATACTTGATTTTTTTGGGAAAGTGTCCATAAATAAACCTTAATATATTGAACACATGAATTTTTTAATTTCAATGATCAACAAGAGGGAGTTCTTTGACTTCACTAAATAATATTAAAAGATTGCATGTTTTAATACACATTTCAATACATTTTTAAAAATACAAGTACAAGAAAGTATGTGTTTCACTTTTCAACAAGTATATGAAAATATGATGAAAGTAAAATTATTTATACTTTCAAATGGATGAAGCATTAATATGTTTTGATGTGTTATACTAATTAGACACAACATCTCTAAGGGTAAAACTAAACAAATTACTAATCTTTGCATCATTTTTTTCACCATTTGTTCTAATGGCAACTTTAAAAACTTTGACATGAGCATCTGGGTCAAAATCCTTCACATACTTAGGATAGTCAAGTGGCTGATGATAAGGCCTATTTGGTGGTAATAGTGGCTTGCTTGAATTCATTATTGGCATTCCAAAATATCCTAAAGGTTCTGGAGGTTTTAATTTTTTCATATTATAGCCATAATCTACTAAATTTTTCATATAAAAGTATATTTAAAATTTAAAAATCTAGCCAATTTAAAACATTTTTTTCATCCTTTTTTTTACAAAAATTCTTCGCACTTTGTGTAGCTAACTATAAACTCAATGGAATGCACTATTGCCTCATAATGAAAATTAAGAAATTTTGAATAATTTTTTTCATGTTTATGCCATAAAGTGACCATGAGTACATGGTGGACATTTTTTTGGCATACTTTACCATGCTTTCACCTTTCACCTTAGAAAAGTTAAACTTGTCCATGAAATCATAATCAAACTTTTGTCTAATAGTACCTTTTAGAGGTAAAAGTGGAGTCAAGTGGGTAATCCACATACCATCCACATGTCTTGAGGTGTGTAAACAACCAATCTCTCAAGAGGTCCTTCTTATATATAATGCTTTCAAACTATGGATCACACCAAATCTTGAAAAGCTATGGAATCTCTCTAATGGCATTCCCCAAGAGTAGTACATGGACAAAATACTTTTGAGGATCAATAAAAAAATGGGAGTGGATTGAAATGGTTGAAACATTGAAGGATAATGAAGTGGGTAGAAATGGGAACAATGCTTATAAAAAACTCATTTCATAGCTTCCTTGGCCCCATTTTGATGTTCACACACTTTCCCTCAAAGAATCCTTGTCTTAACCTTGAATTCCTTTTAGCAAGTAGTCTCCCAAACCTAAAGCTTCCAATTTTGTACATGTATTCATTTACAGTACAAATGTTTATTGAACAATCAATGATTACATGGAGGTCTTGCATGGTGGAATAAAAAAAATTCATGGCCTAATGTTCCAATTACAAAAATGAAACATTTTAAACAAGAAAATGTGAATGGAACACGGTTTTTTGATAAATAAAAAAAAATTGTGTTGAATAAGGATTTGAGATCTAGAAACCTAGTGACAAAAAGTAGCCTTGTGAAGTCACTAGTCAAAAGTGGCATCCGAGAATCCTTGACTAGGAAACTTTTGGGCCTAGCTAAGGACTGAAAATTAATTCCATTGTTGCAACTAGTGCATTTGTTGGTCATTTTTTATAAAAGCTAAAATCAACATTTGTGATTTTTGGTGAACATTTTTAGTTCTGGATTCATATCATAGTGCAATTGGATTTGGTGTAAAAAATCGGTGCCCAATGTAAGATCACACATAGGCAAGCATTTGTGGAGTGCAATCATGTGTTCCTTACAAACAACCTCCATAACCTTAGTGCTCAAGGACTTAAGTTAATCTAAGTCTCATTGATCGGGATCAACGACATCAACAAAATACATTTGGTAGGGAATGTCTAGTGCCATTGCAAGCTCGTGCTACACATTGTGAGAGAGTTTAATATCAAATGTTAGTTCATCACAAGTCCATACATTCTCTAAAACTTTAATGGGAGAATTTTACAAAATCAAAATTTCACTTTATACATATAATCAAAAAGCATTTTCTAGGTGAGGTTATACCACATCTTCCTAGTCTTAGTCTTGCATCTTTTGTACTGTTCATAAAGTATCACATCCTTGAATTGCTAAAACAAAATCATTTCAATCCTTTAGATCTTGAAAAACTCATGCACTAAAGATGGCCTAATGTGATCCAATTCCATTATCTTGCATTGTTGAAATAACAAATGTGTGAATCAACAAATCTACTTGGTGGACATGATGGGATTAGGTTTTGAAAGAAATGTTTACTTGCTCACCTCAATCATGGCTATGAAAAGCTCAACAAGCTCACTACTCATGTCAAAAACAAAGTTGTTGACACAAATGTGTCAATCCTCCTAATTAAGATGGACCTTATCAATGTAAGGCAATTGGGCTTGAAGCCTATGGTTGCCATCCCAACATAGAACATCTTCCCAAACAATTTGTAGAGGTTTGGGTCCACTAAGAAAAACTTTCGAAACTTGGCATTCTTCTTCACCCATAATGGATCCCATGAGCCTTCAAAGTTCAACATGGATTCCTTTTGACCCCACCAATATGTATGCAAAATGAAAAAGGCCTTTTCATCTTCCATGTAACCCATTTGGAATGTTTGTTCCATCTTCAACACATCAATTTAAAGAGTTGGCTGAACAATTGGCATCAAAATCATTCAACACAACAAAATATTCACCTTGGATACTTTTTGATTTAAACAAATCTTGAATTTTTCCAATGCCTCATTGGTGTTGAATTTATTTTGCTTATGAATGTCTTTAATCTTGACATCACAAGAAGCCATATTTTGCATAAATGAATGAAAGATAAGTCTATGAACAAAAAAATGAGGTGCAAATAAGATATTAAATTAAGGAGACAAAATGAAAAGAGTCCTGGTTAAATTTTGACTTTTAATAAACCCTAAAACTCAAAATTTGAAATTTACATAATCAAGTGACTATGAAAAAAACATCATCATGCACTTATAAAAGATTCAAGTGTAATGGGAATGTTTTTCAAAAGAAACTTTTGTGACAATCTACGAATTGGAGAGGATTTCATATGATCAAGGACTGGAACATAAAGCTACCAATATGGATTAACATTTCAAGAGATTCCAATCTTGCATAATTTTCCATGAGTATTGGGTGGAAAATATTGCCCCCCCCCCCCCCATGGAAAACTATTATCACAATAATAATTGCATAAAATAAGAACCCATGGCTGAATTGAATCAATTCTTAAGGAGAACAATGTGCCAATTGTCCAATGGTAGGCATTGATTAAGGGGAAGAGGGATCATCAAAAAGTATTTTCACATATGGAATCTAATTCAAACCAAATTAAAGAGGATTTAATTGGATAAAGGATTTGAACATAGACCTAACAACATGAACTAAATATTTTATCAGTTCAAAACATTCTAACGAGCTTCAAAATCTTTCATGAATATTGGGAGGACTTGGAATTCCTTTTCAATTCACCCATTTGGCCCTCCCCCATGGAAGATTACTAACACACATGTCATTGCATCCATCATGAACCCATGGTTGAACTAGTTTAAACCTTAAAGAAATCAATGTTCAACTTGTTTATTGGTCGACACCAATTGTGGGGAGATCATCAAAAAAAGTTTTCACATATGGAATCTAACGCAAACATAATTGGGGAAGATTTAATTGGATTAAAAGCTTGAACATTGACTTGGCAATATGATTTATTTAATTTATTATTTCAATAAACGATGGGTATCAAGAAAGGTGGGGCTTCTTTCTCAACCATTTGGTCCCCCATGGAATACAATTAGCACAACAACAATTGCATAAATCAAGAACCCATGGTTGAATTGCCTGAAAGCTTTAAAATATCAATTTGGCCCATGTCAAATGAAATTCACCATTTCAAAGGGAGGAAAAAAATAAAATCAAATAAAGAATTAAAACAATTTTTTTTTGTAAAGGATTTAATTGGATCAAGAGCATGAACATAAACCTATAAATTTGGAGTTAAATGATTTATTATTTTGATTCCAATCTTGCATAATCTACCATGAATTTGGGGAGAATTTGGGGAGAATTTGGGATTTTTTTTCGCTCATTTAGGCCTTAATGTAACCTAAAAAATTGCATACATCAAGAACCCATAACCAAATTAATTCAAACAAAAAGAATTCAAAGGTCAACACAAATTGAGGGGAGGAAAGATCATTAAGAAAACTTTTCACACAAGGTGCAAATTGCCTAATAAGAGCCATCAAAGCATATCACCTTGTCCTTCACACTATCCTTAGGAAGGAAAATTTCCTATGAAAAGAACCACTTGTCAGCATGTTAGTAGCTAAGTCAAAGAACTTAATTTTAACCCATAAAATTCAAAATCAATCACGAGTTGCAAGGTTTTTGCATGTGAAGGGTCAATTGTGCATAGTTGGGTCAATATAAGGTTGTTTTCTTCCATGATGAGGTGCACAAGGTGAGAGGCGCAATTGAGTTATTGTATCTTGGATTGAGCTTGTGTTTTTGTTATGAGTTTTATTTAATGCCTAAACTTTCTTCCTTCTAAAATTGTCAACTTCTTTGAAAGGATAGATAAGTATTTTCATGTGTTCTTATCGATTCTATTAAGCATGACCCTCTTGCTTTAGGTTTAGAAAGCCATATTCATTTCAGCAACATGATGATTGATTGTTCCAAACTTCCAAAGTCCAACAAAATGCCACACAATTTAGAGATATTGGGAGAAGTCCAAACTTGGGAGAAAATAAACTACAAACTCCAAATATATGATTTTTTTTGCATTTGTCAAAAAGTTGAACAATAAGGGTTTGAACCGTAGAACTCAAATCACCAATGTCCATGTGATTGATGAGGACATTGTAAAGGTATTTGGAAAATCACGAGTCCTTAAAACTATAAATTTCAATCTTGATCCCAACACCAAGTTGGAATTATTTTGTTTATATTCACAGTGCTACGACACTACCAACGTTACCAACAATGAGTGTTATCTTTGGTTTGTCAAAGGTTTCATTCTTTAAGAAAAAGGTATAGATGTAAACTGGGCAATATGGGCAATTTCTACTAAAATAGAGAAGTTGATCTAAAAGGAACAAAAGTGAATAAAGGGATGTCATTTTGCAGTTTCTACTATCCAAATAAGATGCAAATGACATCCCTTTATTCACTTTGATGAACTCATCAATTTGTGCAACATACTCTTTTAATGAGAACATGACATTATGTCACAAACAAGAGCCTCCTCCTTCTCCTTGTTAATAAATAACCCAGATAAGATGCAAATGACATCCCTTTATTAACTTTTAGATTCATCAATTTATGCCTCTTTTGATGATGATCGGACATTACCTCCCTCCTTGAAACCTATTTCCATGCCCCTATTTTGCCACCTATTTCTTTTGTTTTGATCCTTGTCAATGATTTCACTACTTCCAATACTTCTAGTTTGTCCATTGTTGTCAATTGCTTGAAGGCAATGCCTTTCACCTTGAATGCTTCAAACAAGTTGAAATTTTTGAATTATCACACAATCATCATTCAAATGGTCCTTTGTCTTCTTAGTATATTCAATGGCAACATTCTCTTTGAACTCCCACCACTATGATAACCAATAAAACATTTCGCGATTTTCAGGATAGCAAATATAAGGCATGGATCAGAAGCATGATGACCATGCTTGGTGTTAGGTCAAGATAAGAAACATAAAAAATAACTTCAATCGCGATTTTCATAGTAGCAAATGTTTGAGCCATCCCCAATGTCAAAGTGACTTTTGTGCTAAGTTTGTTTGGATTGGTCTCTAGAATAAAGTCAGATGGGCAGGTGATTCCACACAAGTTCTTGTCATAGGTCATTTCATACTTGGTCTTCCTGCATGCACATTTTTTTGTAAATTTTGTGAAAGTGTGCCTTTTTTACATTGACACATGCAAGTCCATAACATATTATATCCTCCATAAAATTATCACCTTTACAAGGGTATTGATTCATCTCAAAAGGCATGCTCAACTTGTTCAAGATGACATGTGTAGGGAGTCACTAGAAGAGATCAAAGCATTGGTTGAAAATGTGGTTTGTTGCACACCTAGTGTAAAGAATTCCACAATTGGTTTTTTTATGAGTAAGTTTTTCTTGTCCCAACACCTATTCAATGAGGATGTGTGATGACCCTATTGAGCTTTTGAAAGGGGAACACTTGAACAAGGTGATGGACAATTCCATGCCCTTGTGTTTTCCCAACATTTGTAATCTTGTTGTGTTGTTCAAGTGCCATCCTACCAATAGAGGATATATTGACAACATTCTTTTGTTCAAGTCTAAGAGTAGTTACAATTACATTCAAAATAATTGTTTTTTTAGACAATTTTCAAATCAAAAGGTGTTCCTCTTTAAGATGTCTATTGATGGTGTTGCCAATGGTGTTGATTTGGTCAAGTGAATGCAACTTGGTGGTGATTTGGAAAATGCTTGGATTATTCTTAATCATTTCAAGCACATAGAGGGATGGAACACTATGTATAGCATGTCACATTTATGACCCTATGTATTGTAAAATCTTAACCATTTCTCTTTACAACATACACTCAAAATCCACCAAAGTTCAATGTGTTTCATGGTAGATGGTGCACATGTGAATTGGAATGTTATCAAAATTAAATATAGGTTAGGTGATCCCACCATATATATGGTTGGGAAAGAACGTATTTACTTGTTTTAGATTGGATTCTATCCTTTGATTAACATGTCAAGTAGTTGATTGCACCATAGTTCCAGGAGGAACATAAGGCGCTTTGCCACAAGTATAAAATTTCCACTTCTCTAGAAGAGGTTCATCTATGTTATGATGCAATTTGATGTTGGTGGTTAATTTGGGGGCTGCCATTGAAAATTGAAAATGTGATCCTTGAAATAAATAATTGTTGGAGTTTTGGCATTTCCATGTTAGAAAATGGGGAGGATTCATTGCCTTTCATTTTAATTTTGTTTCGTTTTTTTTTGTCATCTCCTTGGTCATGTCATGTTGACATTGTTGATTTTATTTGTTTGTAGAAATTCACAATGGAAGAGGTTGTCAACATGACAACATGTAATTTGTTTAAGATGGTTCTAACAATTTTAAAAAAGAGGCGCATGCTTTCACACTACAACTTCTGATCATTATGTGCGAACTTTTAAGTAGAGTACATTGTACCTGCATATTTGAAAGGTGGTCCATTGGGAAAAGGTTCAAATAGGAATGAATTTTGTTTGTGTAAAGTTAGTGAATCTAGAGACCTCTTGTTATCAATTGCAATTGTTGCAAAATATGCACCAAGTTGTTTTTATGCATCAAGGATGTCACACATGGAAGGTGAAAAGGTTTTTAAATCTTGCAAACAAGGCACAAATCTCCCCCCTAGGTCAAAGGGGGATTCACACAAACATGACCACATTAACTTCTTTTGTCCTTGAATGGACACAGCTTCCATTGGCATCAACACTAGAGTACTTGGTGGTGGTCCTATGCCCATTATTGGAGCCCATTGTGTGATTCTATTCGTCACCCACAATGGTGGCAAAGTCTATCAAAGTACTTGTGGACATGGTGTTTGGCATATTGAATGTTGTCCCCTTAGATCCAATTTTTAATGTAATGTTTTACAAAAAGGACATCAACCATGAATGTAAATTGAAAATCATATCTTTGAAAATTACTAGTGTTTTTGTTCCATGTTATGATGGTTGGAAAAATAACTTCAAAGGTGGTTTTTGAAAATCATTGAAAATCTGGATTTGTCATGATGATTTGAATTGCTATGTGGGAGGTTATGAAAAAAGTATGTGGTTAATTGTGCCTATAATCAGGCATGTCAAGGAAGCAACCAATCTCACACATGATGAAATAATAACCAAAAAAAAAAGTTGGTTTTGTTTTTTCTAAGGTTGGAAAGTGTCTTTTTCAAAATTTATTTAGTAATTAGAAATTAGTCCCTATGCATAAACATTTAGATCCATATGTTTGGCCCAAAACTTAGAAATGGCAAAGCTATTCAATGCCTTGTTGTATTCAAGTTCTCCGAGGGGTGTTGGCAAGTTAAAGTAGACAAAAGAAAGTAATCCACCCTAAATCCATTTTTTAAATGAAACAATTTTTGATATGGACATAAAAAAGTAAATTCAAAATATCTTGAAATTGAGTTATGAAAAACTAGGTCATTGCATTTAGTTTATGGGAAGGATACAAAATCTAAACTTTGGTATCATAAAAGTAGGTTGAAAATATGTTTGAAATTGTTTCAGTCAATATGGTGTTCAAACCTACTTCATATTAAAAATTTGATATATTATGATTATAAAATGCATAATTTGACAATACATAAGTAATTTTTTAAGGGCCCCACTAACTTGAATTATTTTTTTAATTGATATTTCATTTACATGTAGTATAATTTGTAAAATCATACATCTTGTGCAAGCATATGAATTTTTGAAATTTTTACTTAATTCTACTTTCAAGATAGGGTTTTTCAACATTTTAAGTATAAAATGAAATATTATTATCATGTTAATTATTGTACAAAATAAAATTTTCTACTTTCAATACATTGAAACTTTTTAATGGCTACTTGTAATGTTTTTGATGTAAAGTAAGGAGCCATTTACTTTCCCTTGCTTGCACCCAAAGGAGCATGAAAATACAATCATTTTTAAATTTTCAGATGTTTTTCCATCAAGTTATGGATTCATTTATAACATCACCTTTGGTGCAGTCAAAATAAAAAATCATATAAAGTTATAATTGGAGATTACCCATCCTTCAATTGTTTAGGTTTTATCACAATGATGGCAAGTTTGTTAGGGGGGCGGGGAAAATGGGTGTAATGTAAACACATTTACTACATTTTTCAACATATGATGTATTGCGGGTAGATGGAAGATTCATTCATTATTTGAGTTGGAGTTGAAATGAAGTCCAACACTTAATTAGTCATGTTAAATGAATAAAGTCTTTTTCCCTTTTAGAGTTTGAAGCATTTTTCAAAATGGCAAACTTGTTGTAATGCATCTACATGAAGAATGCATTACATGTGAGGAAGTTTGTGTTGTGTTCATTCTTTTGGGTTCGTTCATGAATTTGGAGAGTAAGAGAGTGTTTCTCCTTTATATGGTTGATTTTGAAAATCAATTTTTTCAACCTTTAATAATTATTTTAAAATTATTTGATGTAAACTAAAGTTCATAAAATATTTTAAACTAGAAGTAAACATCCATTGACACCTATATACATGTTAATATCCATCACAAGGTTTGAAATTTGTTGTTCAATCACAAATAAACAAATGTATGTACATATGCCACCACATAGCAAAATATTTTTCCATGTCAAAAAATATTCCAATGATGCGGCAAGAATATTTTAAGAATATTTTATCTATGTGGCAAGGAAAATTTCACAAAAGATTCCTCAAAGCTCACATGTTCATGTTCATACCCACATTCACATGCTCACAAATTAATGCCATTGTTGATTCCACAATCCACCAATTAATCATTGTTTCCTTCAAACTTGGAGGCAAAATGTTCTAGACTACTTAATTTTGCTTGTAATTCAACTAAAATGCATTATGAGAATTATGTAACAAAACTTTTTGATTGGTACCTCTTAGTATTTCACTTGTCAATAACAAGCAATCTTACAATTCCTCTTTCACTGCTCACAACTTGTGAAACAGGAAGGCTACATACGATGTCTTTAGCATCACAACCTTGGATTCTTCTTGCCCCACCAAATGTGTGTTCATTCCTTGTTTAATATTTTGAACAACTTCAAGATTCTGTTTTATACTAAGATCACTGAAATATGGTGGCAAAGAATCTCTCACCAATGAATGAGACAACATTTTCTCAATGGCTAACTATCAAATGGTTGTTCCAAAAAATTTGAAGTTGTTGATTGTGAAGGAGACAATTTTTTTGTTAGTTCAACATTGATTTTGTGCTCCCACTTACTTGAACAATTCAAAATGTCAAAACCTAGAGATTCTAAGGAGTTGATCTTTTGCACAACACTTGAAACATCATTAGTCATCCTTCATTGAGACCTTTTACACATTCATGATATCTCCTTGTGTGCCCACATCTATCATGCCTCTTCTTGTTTGCATACCAAGTGCGATGAGTCAACTTGTTGTTTTCTCCCTCCTTTGAACAAGTTTTGATTACTTGTTTTGAATGCTTGAAACCTTGAAACTTGACTTGTTTCAACTATTTGAAGCCCCAAAACCCTTTTCATTCTAGCAGAGCTCATGAAGATCCTTGTAGATTTACAACAAAACCTATACCCCATACAAATCATATGGTTTAGTGAACTATGAGATGGATTCACCTACCACATTCTTAATTAGGCAACAATGCAACATTTCAAGAGCTTAAGATGCATTAACCTAACATCATTTGAATGAAAGAACATTGTAACATTTCTAGCATTTCATATGTTCCTCCACAATGCATATATGCTCCAAAATTGCCAACTAGCTTCTTCAATTCTTCATGCTTGTCTTAGTGTCATTTTTTCACAACAATTACATCTTTCCATCTAGTCCTCATGCTCTAGATAAAAAGCTATAATAGGATTCATGCACACTAAACAAACGGGAATCAAAACTGTTGCAACAAATCCATGAATTGCCCATTGCCACTTAGCAGATGGTGCTTGAATTAAATGCAACAGAATAGATTCAAAATCCTTTGCATTGAATTCAAGCACCATCTATGAAGATGGGTTTGCACTTGAAGGTTCTGTTAACCTTCATTTAACTCACAAGAATATTATGTTCTTGGGGAGAATTAACCATCTCCAAAGCTTGGGTGTTATTTTTGCATTAAATGAATCAGTAGCAAGTTCAAAGCATGTAGAATTGCATCTATATACAGTTTGAACCCAGTAAACCCTTAGTATGTGGGCATTGTTATCTGTGGGATTCCTGTGCTTGAAGAACAAGGGAGTTTGTTTATGAAATTGGTTGCTAATTACCACTCTGCATATTGCAAAGTACTAAGAGTTGCAACTCTCAAAACCCAAAAGTTTGAAAACTCGTGCAATATGGCTCAGATGTTGTAGTACTCTGCTCCAATCAAAATCACCAATGTTTACTTGAAGCATGAGAACATTCAACAGAATTGAACTGGTTTTCAGAATTCATCCCATGACAGTACTACTTCTGAATCTTGCCTGCTTGCTCTACAAGATTAACTGGAGCAACCTTACACCTTACTCTTAAGGACTTTGAAGAATGTACAGGTGTCTTTTCTACCTGCTGTTTTGGATCTTGCTTCCGGACTCTGATAGCAGGGGATCTCAAGAACAAGGCTAACTTGTCAGCCTCAGCCATTTCTGCACTTACAACTGGATTGTCTTGTCTCCTGAGCTGACTCCCATTGTTGTGAACCATGTGCTGCGATGGATGGCTGTGTGTCATGTGCTTCACCATCTCTTGAGGTCGTGTGATCCGTACACGAATAGCGGGTGATTTGAGCAATGAGTTGCAATGTCTCTCTGATGGAAATTCGGCTTGGCAATGTTGGTGAACCACATCAACTGCAGGTTGCTGTGCATCATTGCAAACTACATGCACTGACGAACTCTCACCCAATGTTGGATGAGATGCAGGTGCAGAGAAAAGAGCCCTTGGAGTAATTGTCTCTTGTTCTGTGACAGGAACAATAGATTGCTTTGGCGTACACTCAGGACCAAATTGCAAGAATTTTGGAGTCTTCAATGTTTTCTGTGTGTTTGAGGTGACTGACACATTCCACAAATGCCTAACCTGTAATATTCACACAGCCCCACAATAGAGGTTTGAGGAGCTTTGAAGAATGATTCTTCCTCCAAGTAATTGCTCAAAGAAAACTCCTTGGGCATGGGTCATAATGAACTGGTTATCAGGACCGTCAAAGCACAATCTGATACAAATGTCACATGATTGCTTCAAATGGTGTGCTATGCACATATGGCCTCACTACTGTTTCATTAGTGATGACCTTGTCATAAAAGTCCTGAGAGTTCAACAACCCAAATCAATGAGCAATACATGACTTGGGGACTGTTCCTAGGTAAAATCAGCTGTTGAAAGAAGGGGATTTCAAGGACACACCATGTTCTGCTCTTGGCCACAGATTGGTATGCGCACTGCACTCCCTTTGAGAGCTCCAATCTTCATTGCACTCTGGTAGAAACCAACATACTAGGAGAAGCTGAGAGAGGGAAACAGAGGCCTTTTGACTTCTCTTAGTCATTGTTATCCTGTGGCCTTCCACCCCAATATTATGTTCTTGCTTCTGGAGAAGTTACATGAAGTCTTTTACTGGGAGACATCAACAGATTGAGGAACTTGCACAAGCAATCAATACCCAACAGTGTTATGTTGCACAAGTAACTTGCCTGCACTTCCAGCGTCGCAGGCTGGTGATTTGTTTCTGGGATTGCATTACAATTTGAATGCTGTGGTGACGTCGCTAAAAAGAGACAATGCCTGGACTTTGGAGTCGCTCTTTTACTAGCTGGGGTGTAACAAACTTGTTCTCCACTTGAATATAACGGCACGCGCATAGGCTGACAACCAACTCCCTCATCAGTACTCTGACAATGAAAGTGGGTCAATCCTCCTTAGTCGTTGTAACGCCGCATTAGCGACAACCTTAGTGAAGTGAATGTTTGCCATCTTTGCTCTGAAACCGTTCACTGATGACAATGCTTTTCCAATGCACAAAATCATCAAGCAAGATGAAGGGGGAAAAAAAAATCTAGATGCCGGTGGACAGTATCTTACCGATCCAAGATCACGCTTTGTAATCGGAATCCGAATAGCGCTGCCTCCACAGACTGCCTTGTTGCAGCTCTGGGATCGGACCTGCAAGAACCGAGCCGACTGTTTGGATCCTTCAATTTGGCCTCTTCTCTTTCGCCTGTCTCTCTTCTAGGACCTCCAGTACGATTCGAAGATCGGCAATGGAAATTGTTGCACAAGATTCGATGAATAGAAAACAGGACTTATCAATACTATACCTAAACATGACATCGTCTTTCTCTTCTATCATCCTCTGCCAATTCTTATCAAGACTGCAATCAACCAGACATCATCTCTCTCTTCTATCGTTCTCTGCCAATTCTTACTTACCATAGATGACACTACACTTGAAATTTTCATTTCCCTAATAATCACAAGAGTAAATATCCTGCAGAACGAAACCTCAGGGAAAAGAAAAGAAAAGAGAAGCGACAATGGATAATAGAAAGCTTCGATTAACGAACCGGGTTTGTGGCAGCCGTGAGATCCTGCATTTGTGGCGTTTTCGGTGCGTCGACTGCTATTTTGGCTGACGATGTTTCAACTTCAAGGCCACGACTCTTGCTTGTCGCACAAGACGCAACTGCTCTTCTTCTTCTTCTTCGGAGTTGGATCACTCGCTTTGTTATGTGTGCGTGTGTCTCTCTCCCACGAAACGCACAGCCAGAGCTCTTAGACCATCCCGGTAGGAGTCACAGACCGCTCAGAGACGACCGCACGGACCAGACATAGACAGTTCTCCTCAGAGCTGCATTGTCAGAGCTGCAACGCTCAGAGTCTCTGCCCGCTGGTCCAATTCATCTCTCTCTCTCTCTCAGACCTTTTCTGGCTCCCTGCGCATGCTCCGTGTTTGCTCTACTACAGTTCTCCTCAAAGCTGCACTGTCAGAGCTGTAATGCTCAGAGTCCGCCACTTCCCTCCAAAACCCTTAGAGGAACTCCATCGCTGCTCGCCGTCAGTGTGTGACCACTTCGTGAGAGACTCGGCCAGAGTACCATTACCATTACCGTTAACCGTTACCGTTCAGCACAGGCTGTTGCCGCACGCGAATGTTTCACGAATGTATGCCGAATGTTTTGACAAGGTGCTTTACCACGTAAATTCGCGAATTTTAAAATGCAAAATGACGAATGTCATAACTAGGGAACATCCAATGCCACTTTCCATTATTTCTATTTTGATGGGGCATATCTATAGAATTTGAATCGAATTATGTTTTTCAAATTGAATTTTCTTGGCTTTAGCACAAACATGACCCATTTACATAAAAATGATGAGAGAATGTCTTTTAAGTCTATCAAATTTGTTTTTTAACTCACTTGCCTTTTTCCTTACACACAATCTTTTCATTTCATTCTCATCCTTATGTTTTGCTTTCTACCAGCCCATAAATAATTATGTAGGATAATTTTGCACCTTTGGATCACCTTTTTGGAGCTAGCCCAAACACTCAAAAAGAACTAAAGGAAGGAAGCAAAGATAAAATTGATCATTAACACCTTACTTGCCAAAGGGAGGTGTACCATGTACCAACACCTCATTTTTTCCCTCAAGGTCTCCCAACCAAGAACTCATCAATGTTCTTCATGTTCACATCAATTCCAAAAGGGGTGACCAAGAGTTGGATACATCTCCTTCCACCCACCTCCACTTGCATAGCACACACCATGGTGGCTTAGGTTGTTTGTATGCCTTCCAATATCCTTGGTTTTTTTTTTAAAGCTTAATTCCAAGCTAGATGCTACAAGGAATTCTTCCAAAAGTTTAATCACATTCTTCACATTGTCTTTGTCACCTCCAAATGTTAACCATGTGTCATTTGCATATTGTGAGATGATTTGTTATCCTTTTTTTTCCCGAAGTTTTATTCCTTGGATTACACCTTCTTTAATAGCCTAATTCACCATCACATTCAACATTTTCCTTATGATGAAGAAGAGATGTGGTGCTAGTGGATAGCCTTGCATAATTCCTCTTCTAATCTCAACTGTTTTTGTCATTTTGCCATTTAAGTTGATTGTAACTTTCACATTTACAAACAGTACTTGGACCATTGGGATGAACTCAACTGTTGTTCCAATCTTTCCCATGATTTGGAAGAGACTTTCCCATACCACTTTGTTGTAGGCCCTAGCAAAATCAAGTTTCCTAAAAATCTAGTTGTTGTTTTGTTCATTTGGCCCAATCAATTGTTTCGTGTGCTAACAAAACATTATCAAGATATATCTCAATGGTGAAAATGCAGTTTAATCATTGTTTACTATTTCTATGAGTAATGGTTGTAACCTTAGTTGTAAGGCCTTGGCATAAATTTTGTAGGTGGTATTGAGAAAGGTTATGAAGCGTTAATTGCACAATTATTTTCTCATGCTAATTTTGAAAATTACAGTAATTAAACCTTTATTAACACCTTTGGGAAACTCTCCTTGACTAATAACGTCTTAGATCATTTTAATATACTATGTTCCTATCACATGCCAAACCTCACATAAAAATTTGTCACCACCTCATTTGGGCCATAACTTTAGCAACCTTCAAAATTTTAGGTTTTGTGATTAGCATTTGTACGACCTCGTTCATGCCATTTGTGAACTTGGTTGGAATTTGCTTTATAATTTTTTCCCTAGTTTGCTCAATTTGATGGGTGGGAGTTGGGGCCTTATACAAGGTTTGATTAAATTCATAGCAAGTGGCCTCCACATCTTTGTAATCTGTGAGTATGTTCCCATCCTGATCTTTCAATGCCATGATGAATGAAGTAGTTGAACATACTTTGATAACGAAGAAAAATTCTTTATTCATGGCATTACCCTTGTCTTTCCATTGGATTCTAGCTTGGATGCAATAGCTCGTCACCTTGATGTTTTTTGGCTCCTTTAACTTCTCCCTTGTATTGTCCACCAACCTTTGTAGATCTTCATCAGAGGAGTTAAAATGAAGTTACTCCATCACTGCCCTAAGTTCAGTTTTTAACCACTCCTCATCCTACTTGAACTCTTTAACTCTCACCAGATAAAAACCCCATTTCACAACTTTTTTCATTTTGGCAAAGAATGTGGCCTCTAACAAACTTCTTTCCTAGCGTTGTTTCATCTTTTTAGCAACTCCATTAAATTATTTAATGTTCATTTTCTAGTAGGATCCTCTAGTCCTTTTTTTCTTCCATTATGTTGATTACAATTGAAATAGGTTGGTGGTTTGATTTGGAGGCATCTCCCTTTACAAAATATTGAAAAACTTTCAATATTTGACATGTACTACCACCCTTTGTCATTTAAAGCTTGTCCAACCCGACAAGAATTTTTGCATTATCATGCCGAAAATTATCCCAAGAAAATTTTAGTCAATGTTGTGAGTGTATGGGATTTTTAATGTTTAGAACATCTTCTTTTGCCATGCAAATTTCTCTTTATTTGAAAGGATGTGGCCACATGCTGAAGTTTTATCCTCCATTTTTTCAACTATGTTCAAGTTTCCACGAAAAGTCAAATCACAATCTTTGGGTAGGTCCAACAACATTTGTTCCCAGATTTGAGACCTCTTTGAGGTAGCATTTGGTGCACAAACATTTATTAGACCTAGATTACCTCTTAGGTGCCTTTTGATTTAAATATAGTTAGCTTTATTCCCTCTAATTACCCCCTAATGTGTAGCCAAATTGACCCATTGTTCATGCATTATGATTTTTGTCCCACCTTTGCTTGTTCCCATGTTCTTATCATGTGTTGAATATCTAGGTGAAGTTTTTGTAAACCAACTTGCAGTTCTCTTCCACACAACTTTACCAACCTCATTAGCCTTATCTCTTTTTAGCTGTACCACTCTATGAAGGCCTCTCCTTCCCCCAAATCCTCGATTAGGTGTTCAAGCCTGAAGGATAACCTATAAAATATTAGGTATCATTCATAGTCAATGAGCACTTCAACTTTGCAATCTAACCTTAAAATATCCACTTTGGCCACCCATCCAACATCTAGGTCTAAAGCAACACAAAACTTGGGGCCCCATCATTATCTTGAATCTCACACATCATGGTGATTATCTTGAATCTTAATGCCAATGAAAATGACTATGACTATGTGAACATTGTGGTATTTTATTTCAACTTGTACACATCTAATTAAAGGTCTTGAGGGGAAACACTCACCATTCTTTTTATGAGTAATCCGTTGTGATTTTTGAATGAATTTGGCAAGATGACTTTTCCCTCTATTGGTTCAAATGGGTTCACTCTTCCACTTCCCACTAGCTTTCCTACCAATATGTTCATTATGCCAAAAACCTCCCATGTTGTGACATCTTCCATCTCACTACCTCTTGCTTATGCACCATGGCTTGGGTTTTCATGGTTGGTAGAAACTTGCAAAATTTATTTGTAAAAAGCTTTTATGGTGCCCATCCTCAACCACCATGTTGCTTCCTTGAGCTCCAACATCACTTATTAGGTTAAACCAACTTGAAAAGTTGTGACACGCAAAACTTAACTTTCTTCGAAAAAATAAAAAAACACAACAATCCGACATAGAGCACAAACCTAAACTACACGTGGGACATAAAATCGAAACAAATCACCATAAGATAATGCATCCAAAACTCTAGATTGTATTCAAGTGGTTAGCGACCACACATCCATGGTAAAGACTTTCATTGTCCCCCCAATACATTGTTGCATTTATTGCATTTTAAAAAAGTGATTCCATTTGTATTTTTTTATTTGTGCTAACAAGTTTTTTCTTTTTTATGCCTTTTTTTTCCTTCTTTTTTTCTACCTCCTTCCTTCTTTTTCCTTTTCTTTTCATTTCTTTTCATTTTTTTCATTTTTTTGTTGCACACACACAATTTTTAATTTGCCATTACTTGCTTAAATTGTTTATGTTTTGAGTTTGTGTTGCCTCCTATCTATTTGCATTGTATTTTGAACTCGTTGCTACGATTCTATTTTCATTGTTGCATTTTTGTGTCCGTCATTATCTTTTGTCATTATTATTTATTTATATCATGCTTTTCATTGTTGCCTAATTATTTTCACCACTACATCTTTACTTTTGTTATTGTTTGTTGCCTTTCAAATACTTGTTGTTTGTGCATTTCCACCATTGTGTACTTGTGTTTTGTATGTTTTGAATTTTCATTCCCACTTAGTATTAAACCCCCCCTTGCCTTTGCGTAGGTGTGAAAATTTGAACTTCAAAACTCAAAATTTTTAACAAAATTCAATATTCAAGTTGTTTCTAGCTAGTAACTTTTTCTTGATTTGCTTAAAGGTTTTTTTTCTTTTTGTCTATGTCTTGATTGTTTATATTTGAAATTTTTTGTTTATAAATTTAAATCCAATATACTTGTTTTTTTTTTGGTGTGTGCATGATGTTTGAAGGATAGTTTACATAAAACATATTTCACATATTTACACTTTTGAATTTTTTTGCTCACAATGAGAGGAAAGAAAAATGAGTAATTTGTAATTTTTAAAAAATCCTAAATATCTTAAACTTGACCATTTCTTTATGTTTTTCGTTTACCCTTTGTTGTTTAAGGTAACATACATAATTACTAGTATTGAACCATTGTTCCTTTTTGAAAGAACAACTATTTGGATTTGACATTTTAAAATTTATGTGGAAGTTTTCCAAGTAGGGATTTGAACCAAGTTTTTCCAAAATTTGAACCTTTTGGATTTAGTTCCATCACAATATTTCAAATTCAAGAACCTTTGAACTTGATTTTTGAACCAAGAGAAGTTTCATGTACACACTACGCATTCTCCAAATCTAAAGATTATGTGAGTACAAAGTTTTACAACAAATTAAAACAAGGGTCTATGTAAGTATAGAGTAGTTGAAAAATTAGTTTAAATTAATATTTAAATTATAAAATTTTATCTATTTACTAACCCATTTTTTTAAATCATTTTTTTAACATACATATCTTGACCATGTTTTCAAAAATATTTTTTCATGGTTTTAGTTCTAGTTCCAAACCTTACCCAAAAAAATTCCATGATTTGATTCTTGAACCAACTTAAACAAAATGATGTCAACTCAAATCCAAGTCACAATAATTTAACCTTGAACCCTTGGTTTTTACCCTTCAAACTAAATACCTTCTCAACACTATTAATTTCAAGGACTTAAGATTGCTTACATATTCATATTCTAGATCTTTTATAACTTTTGTTAAAACAAATAACTTGTTTAGTTTTCTCCATTTCTTAGTAACATTCTTGTGAAAATTGGAAATAGGAATTGTATCTTGATTTGAAAACACAACCTAAATAAATCAACACACATTTCATTTAACCTTAAACTTAAAACCCTAAATAATCCTACACTTTGTATCATGGATAAATCTTATCAAGATTAAATTAAAAAGAATTAAAAATACAAAAATGATTAAAGTGCAATTAACATTATCTCAAACATAATTTTTGATTTATTTGAATCATGTACAAATTTGAAGGAATGATTTTTCCCACATTTAATCTTCTCATGTTTTCATTTGATATTTTTTCATAACATTGCACATTAAGTGAAAATTCACACACCTAATGACTATAAGTTTAGCTCATTACATTTATTTTCAACCCATAAATTTGATAGAGATACATTTTTACAATGTTATCATGGAGATAAACATACAACTTTTCATAATGTTTTTGTTTTCATTGGTATAAATGTTATGTTTCACATTTTCATGAGTAAACACATGATCTTTCATCACCTTCGCCTTCATTTTAATTTTCATTATGATGCATTGACATCTTATTATTCACATATGAAGCTTTTACTTTAGTTGATATCATCATTTTTAATTTCAAATTGTCACATTTATTTTGAATTTTTTTGTTTTTAAATACAACAATCATGACTTAAATAGAAGACAAGTTCTATCACAATTTATAAAGATATGTTTTTATTTTTTGATGTGAAAGTATTCGGTTGCTTTCATCGAGAAACAAATGACTTTTTACATTAATGTGTTAATATGGCATGATCAGTTAATGACATTGTAAGTATTTTTTTGTGAAGTTTAAAAGCATTTTATGAATAAAAGATGATTATTTTTCTGTAAATAGCATAAGCTTCATATATTTTGAAATAAGTTAATATTGTTAATAGGACTTTTTCTAAGCTTGGCATTTTTTCAAAATTATTTTTTCTCATTTTGTTTAATTTGCTTCACATGACTAATGAAAGGTTTAAAACTTATACTTAGGATACAAATTTGGGCAAATGTTTGTTCCTTTCTTTTGATTTCGAGCTTTGTCTTTAATTATGACATTGGTTTTTTCTTTGTATTACTCCTTTTCCCTTTTCGATTGGCATTATTTTTTATTTAATATATTTAAATTAGTTTACAAATTAATATATTAGTTTATATAATTTGACAAATGTAACATTTCTTTACAATAAAAACAAGGGCCAAATTTAAAAACACAATTCACATGTCAATTTTTTGCTCTAAACATTAACATGATTCCAACTTTTGTACAATAAAAAGTTATGATATAAAAACCTCACCAAGGAGCTTTTATATACCATCCCATAAATTTACCAACATTTATTCATTATGGTACATTTCTAGGAGACTTCAATTATGTTTGAACTTTGAACATCATCACATGATGGCCTATACTATATCTTGCTAAGGTCAAAAAGTTAAAATATCAATTTCTTACAATTGTAAACTCAATTATGAAGTATAACAAATAATATATTTGTTTTTATGTTGCAAGGAGTCAAAAGGTGAAGCCTAGTAAAATAGTCTTTAAACTTATTTTGTCTTGCACATATTAACCATGGCTCATTCATCCCATGAGCATTTCATAGGACATTTACAACACTCCCAATCAATATATTTTTTATTGGGGAGATTTCACCAATTTTTTTCGGGTTGAAATCTGATTTTCAGCTGAATTCCCTCCGTCAGCCCCACATTATTGCCACAGCAATTCTCAGCTCGTATGACAAGGCCTGACCATGAGATGTTGCCAGCCATAAAATGCTGGCCTTGGTCTTTTCAATAATTATGTGATTACATGGATCAAATATCAAGTGATCTCTCACATCTACTTTGTAGTAGATACCAAAATGTCATGAAGCAGAATTAAAAGGATGTCATGCATTCTCAATTGTGCACAGGTTGAACTACAGAGTGTCAATTCCAAAAATTACTGGAAATCTCAGGGCTTTGAGTGGCTCATCAGAAGTGCTTCCACTTGTGCATATGAGGCACTTCAACATGTGTCCTGGAGCTCACACAAAACAAACCGTACCAACAACTGCTCAAAACAGTGATGCAAGCTCTGAAATCAGCTCAGAATCCTTCCAACAGTACCTGCTGGTCCACACATTTTAACAACAGTTCTTCTAACTTTGATGGTCCACCAACTGGGGCCCAAGAGTTCAATCAGTATAACCAACAACCACTGGTTTGGACAACAGAATTCTAGACAGTAGAGAACTCCAACAAGTAGATATCATTAATTGACACTCATTGAATTTGGATTTTCATGATGTTGCAACCTACAGAATTTCCCTTCATCATGACTTTCACACTACAATTTGAAGGATATGTAAGTAACCTACCTGGCATGTGAAGGGCAAATTTTCAAAGACAAAAATTGAAGGATTTGGTTTTCAAATTTCAGGGCTCCTGCGAACATTAACAGAATGTGACATATCTCTAATGATGTACACTTGATTGGGTAGGTTCCTTCTGCCCCTCAATTTTCTAGTGGAACTTCTCAAACCTTGCAAGCCATGTGGTGAACAAATATGAACAGTTGGAACAAACGTGGCAAGTAACTGGCCCTGCCAGAAATGACTTCATTGTCTTTCATGAACGTGAAAGGACACCCTTGGAACTGCATTAGCACAAAGGGATCTGTTAGCACAATATTCACCAAACCATTCAGCAGGGAGAAAAGGTATTTCTGTGTTAGAGCAGGGATAAACAAGCTGGATTCCCAACTTGTATAACACAACTGGGAATTGACACTGAAGTATTTATTCTGCAACAGATTCAAAAAGCAGCTGAGAAATAAACCTGGGGATGCTCCCCCTTCGACGTTCATCGTACTCTGTAGCCTGCCGAAGGGCTCTTGCAAATGCTTTGAAGGTGGCCTCAATTATGTGATGAGAGTTTTTGCCAGAAAGCTACACCCATTCACAGATAATTCCACAAATGAGTTGCAGTTCAGAATTGAGCCACAGTAGCTAGGATAATGTGACCAATGTGTCCTGTATACCCTGTTAGAATGATAAAGTTGCACTCAGTCTCCACTTGATTGGTGTATACTTGTTTGTCAAGGCAAACTAGAGGCTATAGATAACTAGCAGAAAACAGCTGAAACACATTCATGAGCAGTTTGGGAGAGGCATTATATAAAGGCATACCAGCAGAGAGTGTCTCATATGCCACTGAATGCAATTGAAAGGAAAATGACAAGTCTAATGATACTTCCATTGCAATGGCCTCATAAAAGAAATAAGATGAGTAAAATGGGATAGGAGAGTTATGCACCTGGCGAATATGAAGGGTCATTCCTGAAGTGTTCACCAATGATTGGAAAAAGTGTTCCACCAACTGTAATTTTATGATCATATCAAGAGGCTGCAATTGTAGTCATAAACAATTGGATCTTCTGTTCTTTTACCCATTTTCACAAGCAGCATGAGAGCAAGAATGAAACAAAGAGTGAACTTATACCTGGGTATCATAGTTGCCAACATGTTGTGTTGGAATGTCAAGGCTGTACCCTAAATAGGGACGCCCAGACAAATCCTGTATCCAAAACCACATAGAATTAACTCCTGGAGGTCCTTGCCTTGTCAGCAAGTCTCTGAAAAGAGGATGCAACATGGAAATTTTCAAGGATGTACATGCAGAATCAGGGTTGGTGGTAGAGCAAGGAACACATGACCACAAACACAACTGCAAAAGGTGAAGGGAATAACCAGAACAACGTGCACCAGAGCTTCATCAAGAGGAGCAGTGAAGTCACCAAAGCGATGAATGCCCTTGCGATCCCCTAAGGCTCTCAAAAGTGCCTGCAATTTGATATCTATGTGTTTCATTCATTTCACCTCTATCAAGCTTTGTGCTCATGCCTTCATTCTTAATACTTCACAACACAGTTCAACTATGTTGCAGTTCAGAAGGAACACATTGAAGACATGACTGAGAGCACAACAAAAAGGAGATTTGAAGAAAGTCTCAACAATGGGCATGGAACATACAGTTCCAAGAGCAAGAGCAATATCCTCATTTGTATGATGATCATCAATGTGAGTGTCCCCCTTGGCCTTAACTCTGACATCAAAAAGACCATGTGATGCCAATTGCTGCAAATGATAAAAATTCACTAGATTAGGCCTATGCCACTTGGGGTAATCCTGTATTTGAGGTGCACAATATGAACAAAACTAATTACTCACATGAAGCACATGGTCCAAGAAGGGAATGCCAGTATCACAGTTGCAGATGCAATGACCTGAAATTCTGTATTTGAGGTACACAATATGAACAGAACTAATCACTCACATCAAGCATATGGTCCAAGAATGGAATGCCCGTATCACAGTCACAGATGCCATTCCCATTCAGGTCAATGTTGATTTCAACACTTGTTTCCTTGGTTACTCTAAACTCTGATCCAATGCGAGAAACTTTTGCTGCACAAGACAAACAAATCCAATCAAGCATCAGGCCAGAACTGCAGTCTCATGTTATGACGGAGAGCATATGGAGGTATCTTATGAGGTTCAAGAAGAACGCACAAATATTACATTCACCATTTATACACAAGTTCTCAAATTAGCAGAGTACAGCATCAGTATGACATGAATGGTGAAAAACAGGAAAAAAAACTGTTCTCAACAGATATCTCCAGTCAAGCTTGGGGCCTCTAACTTGCTTGACATCAAAGACAAAGGTATTGTATACTATGAGAAGAGATTACATGCATAAAACCAACAGAACATAGGCAACCATGATCAGCTATCCTAAATACAATCATGCAAAATTACCCTTGACAATGTCTTTGGATTTGTGCAAGACATTTCAGAGCAAGTATACTCTTCATGTGATATCACCAGAACTTGGTAAAAGAGTTACAAACAAGATGCAACCCATTTGATAGACAAACACACTCCCCACTTCGTTGGTGGAAACTAGTATCAAAACAAAATTGAAGAAAATTTCATCTTCCACAACATTACCCATGTTGGCAAGAAAATTGTAATACTGCAGCCTCTTTCTGTGAAGAAAATCCTGCCGAATTGGGTCCTTTGATTTCAGAAGTCTGAACCCACTACCTAGCTTGATATTCTGCTTTGCTCTTAGAAATGACACTGAGGTACGTGCCTGTATTTGAACCTCTTTCCGTAGAAGCATTTTCTGCAAAACCCTAATTCTAGCAAAACGCAGGAGGACGGAGGACGCAGGGGAATTGTTGAGGATGAGTATGGCTACATACCTTCATTTTCTGTCAAGGTTTTTTGAGCATGGGACACGGTCTCCGACGAGGAAGAGGAGGAGGAATTGGAAGACAGTGAGACAGCGCGGGAAAACACGGTGAAGGTCCGGGACTCATTTGCCCTAACAAGCTCCACGGAAGCCGGCCAACGTGAATTTCTTGCAAAGCAACAACTTGGTTCCTTTCTTCCCGGCGACGACGACGATACAACTTGCTGCTTCGATTGCTGATGCTGCTGCCGCCACTGCATCAGATGTGATCCCGCCACACCAACCTCCACCAACATCGCCATCTCCATCACACAAAAACCCCACAACCACCCTCTTCGAGCTCCTTACCTGGTCTAAAGAATGGGTAGCAACACAACATCCAAATACACTAAAAAAATTCTTGCTGGTTTTTCTGTGTAGGGTAAAGTGGACGGTGAAGGCATTACTGAAGCCAGGGCCCATACGAGGCACCAATTGAACTCATCTCTTTCCAGGTGTTTTATTTTTTAGTAGATTGCAACAATCTAGTATAAGAGCATCCCCACCCGTGTTCAGTATGTGACCCTGCAACAGTATTTCTCACATCCAAGTTTACTTATTTACTGTTTTGCAACCCCACCCATAAAACTGAAGCGAGGACTGCAAATAGGTGGGAACTACTAATAGCAAACCACCTGGACGAATCATAATGATTGGCCAATCAAAAACAGGGAGCAGCAGTCACTTCATATTTATTACACTCGTCACTAGCAGGTGCACAGCATTTTACCAGCCTCAGCAAACTGAACAAATATGCAAATAGAAAAAACATTTTCCTGAGCCTGCATCTGTTGACTTTTGTTCGTCCGGTTTTATTGTGCAGGTTCACACACTCAAAATTGGTGGGGAATCGATGCTCTAAGGAAGAAAGTAGAAAGTGTATTCTCCAATGGAGACGCACAAATCAAATGAATGGAGTCTGAACTCTGTGTCATACAATCTAACAAAACAGACACAGATGTCCCCAGTAAGAACAATGCCAAAATGACGACACGTAAAGCTTTTCATTGAGCACTTGCTGATTTGATTTCAAATTATAGAAATCCCTTATTGCCACACCACAAATGCAATTGTGACCTTCCTTTGGCTAGCATGTTTTCACAAAAAGTCCAACTCAGATACCAATAACTTGTCTATCCCTTCAATGATACTATAAACCTTACACTTGACTTGTGTGACCTTCCCATCGACAACTATATTAGATTATGCCCATGAATCTTGGAAATTACAATTAAGTTCATACATTTTCTTTATTTGCTATTGATTAAGTCTATTTCTACTTGTGATGAATTGACAATCACAACAATAGGTAAAGGGTTTTGGCTAGAAGTTGCAATGTTTGAAGGATTGACATGGATGTGATTAATAAAAAACTTATGTTTGAATATTTTTGGGACATTTAAGGGGGGAGGGGTGTGCCATGGCAACAAACACAACTACTTAACAACTAACTCCAAACCTCAACAACAAACTAAAACCAACAACAATAGACCTCAATGTTGAACAAGATATTTAGATAGTAAACTTTGGCTTCAAGCAATGTAGGTATGGACTTTCATGTGGTTATTTCATTTGTGAAATGTGATGGCCCTTTTTATAACCCATGACTCATTGTAGCAAACTCCAATGAAGCTTGAAAGTTTGCAAGTTTAAAAGACTTGAGACTTGAAAGAATTATCACACTAGTGATTAATAATTTGATAACTATAGAATCCAAATCCAAATTGCATCAAGTAACAAGCTTGTGTAGCGTGCCCATACCCTCTTAGAAACTAGTCACTATAGTTAACCTTCGATATTCAATTGAAGACATAATTATACTGATTGCACAATTGTAGATCTTTTGACCATTACATAATTGCATCATGCATGATTAATCATTAAAGCCTAACTCTTAGTCCTAGTTTGCAAGCAATGTAGGGCATTACAAGCATGTTGTCACATTGTAGTAAGTCTACTATCTACCATTTAGTAGTTTGTTGTCTAGATTCTCAAATACACCATGGTAGTGTTCAATTGTTTATGGCATAAAACTTAAAAGTTTACTTGATAGTAAAAGCATGATGGTCGTTGGTGATTGGACTTGCAACCTACAATGAATAGCTTCAATTTTGGAATTTGAATCTTGATGTTGATAATTGAAAGAGTTAAATCACAATTCACAATCAAGTGAATATCGGTGATGTCACATATTCCAACATTCATAATTGGTGTTCAAAGATATGGACATCAATGATAAATTATTGTTTGTACCCTACACCCCAACTTTTAAATCATGTAAACAAAAATTTGGTTGTTGGAGCAATGTGTGTGATTAATTCAACAAACCTTCAACCAATTGAATAACTATTAATTTCTAGTTCATAAATACATTCAACCATCGATGTCATGCTACAAGGGATTGAATAACATCATTGAGACTTGAACCTTAAAAAGACCAATCATTAAGTTAAAACTTGTTCAAAATTGGTTGAATATTTCAATGAAATCACAAATCCAACATGGATGAAATATGTGATTTGTGATAACAATGGAAACATTGCCATTTGGCTATATCAAAATCAAAATACCACTTATACATTCCAAATTAAAACCAAAAGCACAAAAAATGATTATGTAAATATGTATGAATTGTACATATAATCAACTAAAAATATGGAATCAAAATAAAATTGATTGTAAAACCTTTTACCATTTGAATCCTCATGTGGCAACCTTTGCTTTTGTAGTCAATGCAACCCCAATTTGAATGTATCCAATGTTTGGCCTTGTGCCATGATAAACCTCATTTGAATGAAAATTTAAAATAATGTCATGTTGTGGTCAAAAGTATAATTGATATTTGGGGAATACAAAGTATCCTCCACCTCAAATGTGTCGTCTTCTAAATGAAGTTCCTATTCCATCCAATGCAATATAAACAAATTTATCACATTTCAATCCATCATTAACATTACACTAACTTGGCAAATGATCAAGTATGGTTTAAAACACTCACAATTAAGAAACCATATGATGTAACTAAACATGGAAACCCCATCATCATGTGGAAGGATATTGTATGTTTTTATGATCTTCATCGTTGTAAAAAACGTATTACCAATTTTCCCCAAACCTTCCTTATATTCATGGAGATGTTTGAGGTCCCCTCCAAATTTTGAAAATAATCCCAAAATGAATGAATGTAAAATGTTAACCAAGTTATTGGTATATAATTCCAATTCATTTGGAATTGCCCATGAAAAATTGAAAACATCATTCTTTTCTTTCTTTGCCCTTGTAGGGTGAGTGTACCTATTGTTAAACAAAACAAAAAACCAAATGTTAATGATTGATGTCATCAAATTACATGCATCACATGTGAATGAAAATAAATTATATACTTACCTTCCATATTCTTGTGCATATTTCCAACCAAACATCACCATAGGAGAAGAATTCTTGCACTTTCAATGCTCCATGTATCCACCATTGTGAAATAACAATGAAACCTTTTTAGCACAAGATAACGTCATGTCTTTTGGAATGATTTTACAACAAATAATTACCACAATATCTTTGCCATCCATACAAAGACGAATCTAAACAATTCAAAACTCAAGCTCAATTTTTCATGTCAATCATTTTTTTGTCTAACCCCTTGAAATTTAAAACTTTTTGTACTTGCATAATAACATAAACATTATTTGGAATATCAAACACCAAATCCCTTTATGCTTGGATAATGTTTCTAACTTCAACAAAAGGCAAAGAAACCACCAATGGCCTCACACCTACACATGAAAAAAACTTCATAAATCTAATGAACCAATAGTTAAAATGAAAACCATCCTCATCACATTCCATTAATTAAATTTTATGTGAAATGAAATTGCAAATGAATAATTGAAACACAAATATGAAAAAGGAGTTTGATTAACCATTTGAAGACCCTAAAAAATAATCATATTTGTCCACCAAATAATTCATCTTGCCATGATTTTCAAGCATGCTTAATTGTTTCAATGTGTTTTTGTGTTTTTTAACAAAGTTATTATGTTCATGATGCAACAATGACTAATAATGTGAGCCTCACCATCACACCTATCAAAACCATTTCACAAAATAAAAAATAAAAAAATCATATTTGTGAAAATAATTCATCCAACATGAAAAAAAAAAGTTTTAAAGTTTATGGTTTAATTTGATAAAATGCATTAGTAAATTGGGCCAACATCAAAGGAATGAAAATCATAAACAATTTGCATAGACTTTCATCGCTTTAGTGTTAAACACACAAAATACCTATGATAGAAACTCACCTTGTTTCTATGGAAATAGACCTTTAAAAGCTATTACCTTACACGTCAAACAAAATGGGCATCCATGCATTGTGTAGTCATTTCATGTGAAAAGGCACAAATAAATAACACAAGGAATTATTGAAGATTAAATGTGTCTTATGTCAACGCCATTTCACCCCAAAAACAAATTAATACATTATTTTTAATTTTGAAAATGTACATAGGGAAATAAAGCCAACATTGAAAGAATGAAGATTGCATACAATTTGCATACACCTTCATCATTGTTAACCCAATGATGTTAGCCCAATTTAAGGTATAAGGTTTAATTTTAAAAAATTCATTGGAAAATCAGACCTACATTGAATATAAATATTGTTAATTTTCATTATGAGAAAATCATGTCCATTGCAACTAGGCTATCTAACTATAATCTAGTTCTATCGGACATTTTTTAGTTGTAATCTAATTTTATCAAACATTTTTTAGTTGCAACAAACACAAATTTTTCATATTGTTTTATTGTTTTATTATATGAATTACAAAAAATAGGGAAATAAACAAGGATTAAATCAAGAGCAAAGATGATTCACATGGAAACACATTGAGCTAAAGTTGCAAGAGATGCTAAAATTTCAACATGTTGGGCAAATTGAGTTGGAGTTGTAGGTGGTTTCATTCTTTCAATATGTGTGGGAGTTGTTGCACTATAACACATGTGACCTATAACACTGGGAGTGCGCAAAATTTATGTGTGTTAATACTACATAATCTAGCTTTGCCTAATTTGAATCACTAGACTATGTAGGAACTTGGACATAAAACAAATGATAATAGTAGGAGTAGGGATTTTATAGTGGGGTGGAACCAACCCACTTCTTTTATGTTAGAATAACACATTGGCTTCAAGCTAGAAAAGCTCCAAGCCCAAAAAGATGTTGAACCAGCCAAAAATATTGGCACCTATTCCTATCAACTAGTGACTCACATACTAGATTGGTTTCAAAGATTGTCCTCTACTTATAGACACACACAAAAATTGAAAATTCATCAAAATATATCATCAACAGATTGTAATACAAGTTGCATTATTAGGCCATAACTAAAAATTAGAACAAAGATAATTGGATACTTTGAGGGTAAATTTTAGCTTGAAAACCATACAAAAAACACTTTTCTTTCACTTCTTACAACAATTTTGTTCACATTTCTCAACAAAATTGAATCAGAAAATTATAGTAGAAGGTTACTTCTGATTGAGCAATCCACATATACCAAGACACCTTTGTACTCATTGCTTAAAGAGACAGTCACTTAGGTGAGTCAAAAGATAACCTGCCAAACCATAGTCTAAGGCTTCAAATTGCTCATATAGTCCATTGCAGCAATAGCATCCAAATGAAATTCAAGTATCCTTTATAGGTTAGGCCTCAATCCAAACACTACTTATGTGTGAAGATTAGGAAAAAAATCATCCTTGTAAAATGGGAGAATTTTCATTATATCGTGGTACCTTTTATAGTAGATTGGTGAAACAAAAAATTATTGAATTTTATGTTGCAAATGAACACACAAATATTTTAAGCCCTTGCATATGAAGGAAGATTTTCAATAATTTCCTTAGTGTCAAGTTCATAGAAAAACATGTGCACATGATATAGGAAGGGTTGGTTGATAATTCAATATCAATATGTCCTAGCATGTCATAAATAAAAGTTTTGCACTCTAGTGACGACAACCTATACACCTAATCTAAAAAATTATAGGTTTGAGAAGAAGAATGACAAGATCCCACAATTGAAAAAAGAAAAAAAAAAACATACACAATTTAGTTGACTTTCAACTAAAAAGCTAGATTTTTCCAAAACACTTGCCCATTTTTTGGTTGAAAAAATCATTGGTCATAACCAATATAGTGGGTATTTTATTTTGTGGATAGCCATTGATTTCCATTTTTTTTAATTAAAAAAAAAAACTCCAATTTATGGTTATTTGAAAACACCCAAAGAGTTAATAGTTATCATGAAAGAGTCAAAAAAGAACTATTGACTTAATATTTACTTGATTACCCTAATACCTTGGCCATTTTGACCTTAATTATATTATTTTCAAAAAAACATTTTTCCAAAAAAAGCATTTGCAAAGGAAAATATTGAATATTTAAAAATATTCCATATGTCAAAATGAACATTTCAAAATTAATCAATTATTTGACAAACATTGTTGAATTTAAAGTTTTAATACCCCATTTATGGATCATAATAGGAGATTTCAAGGTCACAAATTGTGCATTGTCCTCTAGCACTCATTTCAACCAATCCTTGTTGACTACCTAATGTTTGTGACACAATTCGTAAGGTGAAGTTTGCAAGTTCATGTTCTGCATCAAGCTTGCATGTTCAACAAAAGTTTCCTTGTCTCTTCAATCATTCTTGTATCAAAACCTTGTACTTAAGTGCATCCATTGTATGCATTGGTTCACAAATGTGTTTACAATGACTAAAGAAATAGTTTCGTAAATCATTAGACATGCCTTGAAATCACATGTAGAATGTCGTAGATTTGTACTCCAATACTTCATATGGTAAGATATGCAATAGTTCTTTCAATTGGCACATAAATATATCTTATCTTTTGGAATTATAATTGAAGTAAAAACAAGGACTTTAACATTTAACTAGGGCATAATTGCTTTCAAAAGCGATGAATTCACATTACTTGTCAAAAAACGACACAAACACTTGTGCTTTGAAAACTCAAAGAGATCAATTATTTGCATGAGTTCCTAAAGCCAAGGTATGACAAACTAATGCATGCAAAAGAGTGTTTGTTCCCCACAAACTTTTTCGTATGAAAAAAACTTGGAAACCAAAATAAACAAGCGTAATAACAAAAAAGATAGCTTTCAAAGGCTCGGACTCCAACATTCTAATCCCGCATCTTGTAGTTAATACCACATCCTAGAATAACAATCCACCAACGAAATCAACCAAAAATGAAATAAAAATAAAATGTTTACGGACACACATTATAAATGTCAAACTAAGATTTATTCCCTCTCCATATTCCCCCACCTGTAATAACAAGGTTGTGCACTTGGAATTATTTATGACATCAATATGTCATGTGTTAAAATATTGTATTATGAGTGAATGCACCAATAATGTGCATTGAACTTCCACAACCTCATGTTTAGTCTTGTTGTCACTATTGCAACTTCAATAACCTATAGGCACCCAATATCATCATGAGCAAGCAACAGATCAACACCACAACATGTCATTGTGAAAAAATCGCTACTAGTAGTATTACTATTAATTAAAGTCCACCAAAAGCTATTGGAGCTAGACCATACAATTCCTATAGGATTACTATCAACAACAAGAGAAATGGTCATAGTTTTTGCAAAAATTGCAAGGAAAGTTGAAAAGTGGGAAAAGAAACATGAAAAAGGAAGGGAGGGGAAGCATAAAAAGAAGAAACTTTAGGGGGAAATAAAACAAAAAAGAAAAAGAAGAATAATACATTGTTTTGTTTTTCAAGCTCTTCTCTTATGAAGATTCCTTCGACGTCTTATTCATGGTTTTAAGCATTGTTGGTGTGATGCAAAATGGTCTTGTAATGTGGCTCATGACCACCATCTATGCTTTTGTTAATAAGCAACATGACAACAATGTATATCTTTGGTAATAATTGCCTCCTTGGCCATCATTAGATTGCTATAGCCAAAAAAACAAAACAAAGCCATGTGCATATAATCTACAATAATAATAAGAAATTAGAAATATGATCAAAACATTTTTTAGTAGCTACATCACAAATCAATGTTCACACGGGTAATCTTGATCCATGATGGAAATCTCAGATGAATAATCTTAATTCGCAATGGAAATTTTGCATGGGTAATCCTAATTTGTAATAGAAATCTTGCACAAGTAATCTTGATCCACAATGCGAATTTTGCTTGGGTAGGCTAATACTAATAAATAGTGGAAATCTATGGTGAGTTATGTGGTGAATTGGTTTAAAATATTGTGTCAAAACTATTGAAATGTAATGATGTTAAAATCAATCGTTTTAATTTTGCAAGCATAATAATATATAGTTTACAAAATTTTAATATATATTATGTTACAATGTTAAAATATTTAAAATAAAAATATACTATTATTTTACAATGTCAATTTGTGTTATATAATTTTATCATCAATATTATAACATGTATGTAATGTCATAAAAAATGTTACATAATATCATAGTATATTGGACCATAAACTTCTAATCATGTGTACATTGTAAAATAACGATAATGTTACATCATATACAAAATGATGTGTTCAATAATGTACATACTTGTTTCATGTTGTGAAATGTTTTACATATCATCCATTTATCCATGGCCAATTCAACATTAGCAAATAAAATTGTTAAAAAATAGTCTTGGCATGATTTTAATTTTAATTTTGAACATTATCATGATAATATGCTCGTATAATTGAAGCTCACAAATTACATTTAACATTTATTATCAATATTGAATTCTTGTGGAAATCTCATTTGAATGTTCACAAATTGAAAAAAGTTGAGCTCCATTTTCCATTTTTCCAAATGCAAGTATTTTGCTGAAAATTTGGGAATTTGTTTACACTTTGTAAATGAGAGTTATGTCAATGTTACATTTGATAACAAACACATCCAAGGAATTTCATGGATTTGATGATTCATACACATTACATGAAAGACAAATTGGATTTAAATAAACAAAGCTAATCACATATTATAAATATATATTTACAAATTGAAAACATGGAAAGTTATGCTTCATAAAACATCATTTTTATTTTAATCCATGCAAATTTTAAATGTTTGTTGTTTTGTTTTGTTCTACATGGAAAGTGGTTTTGAAATTATTTGTCAACCCAATTTGAGCTGCTTAGAAACTTAGGGATTAAATCTTTGGTCTTAAAGTTATGATGTTTTATTCTCTTTGTAACTTTTCTTTTTTTTTTTCTCTTTGTTCTTTCATATATTTCTTCTTGTGGTATTTTCTTTTTCTTTTTCTATGTTAAACATTTTGTTGAATTGGCCAACATCATTGGCTTTAATTATTTTCCTTTTAGTTGATCTTATGATTTAAATTCAACGTAATAGTACTTTTACCATTTCAATAACAAATAGCCGAATATTTAATAAAATTTGAAATCTTAACTTTGGCACTTGGTTTTTTATTTCTAAACTTTTTGGCAAGTAATGGTTATATCAAATAATAACATGGCTTTATCACTATTATGGAATGGTGAAATGTGTTTAAACTATCTTAGTTTTAAGTCCTTGTCATGGGAGATCTACAATTCAAGACTTGACAATTGAGCTTCTTGATGTTATTACTAGAACCCCATGACCGGGGAAAAAAACTCTAGATTAATCGAAGGGAAACTATTGGGAAACTCAATATTCAGCAAGCTAGAAAACTCTACAAAAGACTCCAAAATAGACTCCAAGGTAGAATTGCATAGATGTGAAAGTAAGCACTCATAACACATACAATTGGTTCAATTCTCAAGGGTGGATTCAACAAATATGCAAATGTAAGGAATTTTTTTCCTAATACATGTGTGATCATAATCACCACTTGCTAAACATTTAACAATAGTGGGTTTTTTCACTAAGATCAAGTTTGTTCAAGAAAATTGGACACATAAACACCACTATTTGTGTGACAAACAACTCTTCAAAAGCCACATGGAATGGTTCAAACAAGGAACAATGGAAGAATCTTTCTATTATTGTACTTTAAAAAACATGGTTTGCTTTATGGCGAACACAACTTCTTCCCTATTGTCAAGGGCTTCTTGCAATTGCTTGCTCTTGGTCTCAAAGGCCTCTTCCTTGGTGATCACATCTTGGAATTGCTATTGCAAACTCTGATCAAGATATGCAAAGTAATCCTTGAAGTTTTTCCACTCCATGGTAATATCCATTATCGTTCTTTTTTGGACTTCCAAATTGGTAAATACCTTGTCTAGGTAGTCTTTTTGTTTAAAGCCACCCTCTTATTCTTGCACTATGGGATCCTCCTATGTTGCCATTCCCAATTTCCACCTTAAAACACTTTCTAGACCAAGTGTTGATTTTGCAGAAATAAAGACCGACTGAAATATCCATTTTCCTCATGAAAATTTTAAAAAACTCCCAAATTTTGTAGAAACAATTCAATTACCGATATTATGAAATCCTTCTATTAGAAGTTGAATTCTACCTGCAAGTTGAGCAAACTTTAGTGAGATAACGGAACCATCCTTTTTGTGTGGCTTTGCTCCTAGTGGCACATATGGAACTAAAGGTTCAAAAGGGCGAAAGTCTGCAAGCCTTGTTGTAAAATGACCAAGGATTTCAACATTCAAACCCACATTTGTGGCCAAAATACATGAGACCATTAGCTTGCGAAAGTGTTGCTAATGTGTTTCATTTAATGAACCAATCATGTTCACTATCTCTTGCCCCTACATGATTGCTTAATGTCAATGATTGATCCACAAAACAAGGTGTGAATGAACAAAAGGTTAAACTTCTATTGAAAGTTGAGGTCCCAATATTTAGCAAGAGGATTGTAAATTTGGCCATATTTAATAGGTGGTTGCATGTTTTCAAGAAACCCAATGCATCATTTGACAACACTTTACATAGTCCAACAAATGTTATGTATTACATGTTATTTGGACCTACAACATTGTTACATGTCAAAATTTTAGCAAACACATATTCCAAGGGACACATACATGATGTGCAATAGAAGTTCAATGGGCTCTTCGAATAATTTTGTTCCCAAAATCTCCTACGAGTGCAAACTTGAAAGAATGTTTTCTCATTCAACACAAAAAAATGCATGATATGTTTATGGCATAACTCCAAGATAGAGTTGACATACTTTATTTCAACTCCAAGGGCTTTGTATAGCTTAAAATACAACAATAGATTCAAATCAATTGACATGTAATGTTTGGTATGGCAAAAACTTAAGCTAAAGGAAACATGCTAGTACCCTCATGGTTAAGAGGTGGTAGCAACATGATGACTTTCTAGCACAACTTTATCATTGTATCAAAGTGTAATAAGATCATTTGCGACAACTAGAAATGCATTGGTGAGATTGGGGCAATCAAAATCATGGAATGACGCAACAAGAGCAAGAGCAAATATTTCCAGTTCATTCAACCTTTGTGCACCCTCTATGAGAACGAATAATAAATACTTGCAACCCACATTCCATCAATGGTTTCAAAACCCCAACTGTGACTATACCGTCATAAAACACAAGCAACATGATCTCTCATTACTTATTTCATGTGGATCTAGATTTTCAATCCAAGGTTCCCAATGTGAAAGTTCATTCTTTCAAGTATTTTGTAACAATAATGTGTAACGTCATAATCCAAAAGAAATGCAATCTTGTTCACCTTGGAAAAGATAAATATGGGAGAAGATGATGTCAGTATGACACTGGATTCCAACAACATGCCTTCTCATGTGCTAGACAAACCATACTATTTCCAAACATATACCTAAGATTGAGATTTCTAGGGTATCCCTAGAAAGTCATGTTGAATGTTTACCACCATGTTGATTTATGAAATTGCCATATGAATGGAATGCATGTTTTTCCACACATTTTAAGAAATGATCTACCAACATTTTCATATCATAATGATTAATCAATGTGAGACTAGTGGACAAGGAAACTGAAAGAAAAAACAAAAAAAATTTCAAAGATGTTAACTACCCTACAGAAAGGGGGGGAAATTATACCAATGGCTATGGGATAAAAAGTTGCTCAAACCAAAATGGAGGGAATGAAAAAAATCTCACATGCCATTCGGGGGTTGATCAAATACATGAATTCAATCATGAAGTAATAAACAATTGTTATATGTTGTGCAAGAAATTGATCAACCCACCTTTCACCTCCACCCAATGCCTAAAATCATTAGAGAAAAAACCCCATTTTTTAATTAGTGAATGATAGTGAATTCTCCTAAACATTTGCAGCTCTATGGAAGTTCACTTGGATTCTTTAACCAAGAAAACTACTTTATAAATGTCTGATTATCATGCTAACTAGTGAGGGGTCCACATAGTATTCTTCTTTGTCAAAATGCAGAAAAATAACCTTTTTGGTTACATATGTTAACAAAGAATGGGAATTAGAATCATAGAACCACACTCCACATCAATTAAGAAAACAAGGTATTCCAAATTTCTATAGTTAAGAGGTGATGTAGTTCATTCCAATTCTCTGTAAAATGAACTTTCAAGTAGTTTGGACGCTTCCACCAGCCAAAGCTCTCATACATATGCAACATGGACACAAAGGCTACAACATGTTTTACTAGTCAAAGGTTTCAGAAGAATAGACTTCACAGGTGAATTTTGAAAACTCAAAATTGGTGCCTATTTACATGACATTTATAGAAGCTAGCTACTAATAAAATGCCCACTCAACACCACTTCACATTGGTTGGCATTACATTTCCAACATTCAAGATTAACAAGTTATTGGATGCTAATGTGAAAATGAACAAGGAAAATTTGTACCTAGTTATGACAAACATATAAGCATGTTCACAAATGGGCACGATACCACAATAAATATTCTTAAAATTAATTTGTCATGAGCCCCACCAAAACTATCCTTCACTAATCAATGAAACAATTAAAAGTTTCAGCCCATTTGTATATGTATCTTCCAAGTTACTAGTCAACTTTATATCAAATAGTTGAATTATCACACAACTTACCAAAGTAAGGAACCCTTGTAATTGTTTTCAACACATAGAAACGAACATTTAAGCAAACTTTGCATAAAAAACATCCAACACCATGATTACAACCTCTTGCAATTAGTTTCTTATAAAACAATCTACAAAGAAAGACCAATTTGCACATGGCAAATGAAACCATAATTATGCCTAAATTTAGTACAATGTGTTATCCTTAGCCCTCACAAACAACTTATTGGATTTTTGTCACCATGAAACCCAAACTTAGACCCCAAATTTCAAGGACCAATGATAGCTTATAATAGTAAACACATTGAAAACTTTTTCCACATGAATGATCTATGCTTCTCAAGCCCTTTTGCAGGAAGCTTTGTATCATTTTAACTTGGTTCAAACCCATTCTCCTCCACCACTTTTGTCTCCACCTTGCTATTTGTGTTACACCTAAGCAATTGACACAAGCCTTTTATAAATTGTGATTTGTAGCCCACACATTGAAAGACGCATCAGTAATAGCAATTCCAAATTTGCTAGTTCTCCATCCAAAAAACCTATCAATCAATTTCAGTAATTAGAAACATGTTAAGCATCATTACCTTATGGATTTAGGGCCCTATGGTAGTTGCAACCCATATCATTGCAACAAAAAACCATGGTATGTAATAGAATCATGTGTTCATTCAAATCCAAGTCATGTACCTACAAGCCTTGTTTAGTAGCTTCTCCCGTCCCTTGCACACAACTTTGCAAGGACACACAACACAAAGTTCAAAAGACATTATCTTTTTCTCAAGGTCTATAAGAAGGTGAAATCATGAATCGGGGGATTGTTTGGACAGTCACATTTGTAGTTATTATGGATTACATACAAATGTAAAATCTAAAGCCATATTCAAAATTAACATTTTCAATTTTTTAATTATTTGTGTTTTCATAGACTTTAATGGGAATCATCATAATTTTTTTGGATAAATTTTAAAAAGATTATGGACTCGTAATGGACTTTTGAAATGACAACACTATGTTTGTCACATCAAGAAAATGGAAAATGTGGATTCAAAAAAAATGTCAAAGTAGTGTCAAAATATAAATTAAAAAAATAAAGCATCATCAAATGAAGAATTTATTAGTGAAGTGCATTGAAGCTTTCTTAATATATGTATTTTAATTTTTTTAAAAATTAAATGACGTGATTGTTATGAATTTTATCCTTGAGAGTCCATTTCACATTAAATTTTTTAATATTTTGCATGGATTTTTTGATCAACCACATGTTTAGGGATATTCATAGGTTGGTTTATTAATATTTATGATTAAAATCATAGAGGATAATTATAGGATTTATGGTTTCATAATTGTTAAAATTGTTAATGGATTTTCAAATGCCACTTTTGAGGCATCTAACCATGCTTTCACCCAAGCAGCTAACAATGCAAGGTGTGGCTTACATGAAACAACCAGAAATATACAAGAATGACAATGTTGTAAGTTCAACTTTAGGGATTTACCATGAATTATATTGCGTATTTAGGTGAAACAATATCCTTTACTTTGGTATGATAAAGGGTATAGTTTTTTAATTTTTTCTATAAGCATGTTCATGTAATAGATTCCAAACTTGTCCACCTAATCATTGATTTTGGATACAAATAGTAACAAGAATAAAACCAAGGGGGTTCTCCAACTTCAAGAAGGCAAATGAGATTTATAGTTAGGTCTCAAAAACTCATGTCCTAGGTCACATTAACCAACCTCATCTTTCATTATGATGAACCTTAAACTTCCATGGATGACTAAAAAGAAAATGAGAGTTGAAAGAAGCCAACTCCTCACCTTTAGATCGTAGATAAAACCATGCACTAACCAGTAAGGTGTATAAACAATAACCTCACAATCTAAGCCATGCATATGAAAATGTGTAAAGTTTAGCACTAGCATGCCATGTTAGTAAAAGTCTCCAACCCCCATAACATTCCATAATCTTTAAGATCTATAAGACATGAAAATTGCATTTGCAACAATATTTTTGTATTTGACAAGGTGGGGTCTGCTATCCAAAGAAACATAAAAGATGAAACAAAATTATTGATGAAATTGCAGAAGGAACTCCAATAAAATATTTTCAAGGCAACCACTTTATGTCATTCTTGGCCAAACCAAAAATGAACATGATAAAAATAAATGGGTCATAACCTTGTGAATGCCATTCACAAAGTATCAAACCATCACTTTCATCATGTTTCATTAACTTAATTTCATTCCAACAGTGGGTGTTGATAAACATATAATGATCTGCTCAAGACCTAGGGAAAACAATCATATAAAAATTTGCATCCTAAGTTTGTCACATTCCTAGAAGGAACAAGAAGATATAATCATGATGTCATTTAACACCCAACAAGAGGCACAACAAAAAGATATAATTGCATTGATATAAACACTAATTTGGAAAATAATTAGTTCATTTTTTAACACAACTTGAGGGTCTTGCTGAATGCTTTTGCCCAATTCCTTTGCAAATACATGGAACTCCTCTATTTTGCATGACAAGTATATGCATGTGAGCCTACCCCATCCCACAACATTATGTTTCGTCCTATTTTCTTTGCTATTGGTATTATTCAAATTGAAGAGTACGATATAATTGATGGGCTATATATATGGCCATGTATGTATAATTACATTACATGCCAAAAATATAATAGCATAATAGTTTCCTAACTTATGTTTATAGCCAATAGCATCTCTTGGACACTGGAAAACTCACATAATGTGTTTGGGGTCATGTTCCACCACAAAACATTTTTGATAGAATTGCTTGAAGTATAGGATGGCAATTGCTTGAAACATAAGTAATTAGTTACTAGAAAATATTCATTTTAGAGAACCACAACTTTCCACAAATTTCAGAATTACTAACACTTACTTGCTTATAGTCATTCTATCAAACACAATAGGCTTGATTACTACATGGTGCTACTGGTGTACATGTTGCATATAGTGAGAGCACATTTGTTTTCTGCCAATGAAAAGTGGGGTTGAGCTCCAAATCACAGTGCCTCATAAGTACTACAAAACACTTCAATGGGAGTCCAATTAGACTTGTATTTTGTAAGGGAAAGAGAAAATTGTGTTGACTTGCTAAATCTTTTGTTCATAAAACCTTCACACAAAAGCTCCTCAACTATAATCAAAGGCACCAATAAGGATCCTTGTCTTGCTCTAGACAACCACAAAATTGTTCTAAAATTGCATTCATATGACCAAAACGAGTTCATAAATGACAAATGCAAACTATTGAAGGAAGATTGAACATGATTTGCAAATATATAACTTTGTAACTATGTAAAGCAATTGGAGAAGAATCAATAGGCCTTCTTTAATGCATATTTTGTTGTTCCCATCTTGACTCATATTCAAACTATAACAACTTTCATTACACCAACTGCCACATAGTTGTTTTTGTACAAAAAATGCCAATTCTCACATTCCCAAAAACAATATGCATTTTTTAGAATGAAAATTATCATGAACAACCTTTCACTAGGATTCTTGAATTGCTTCAAAATTCCCTCCTTTGGTCCATCATCTATCATTCCATAAGTTTTTTTCTAGTTCATGGACAAGCATTTGCAATCTCTCAAGCACGCTTTACTGGACATAGCCTAACCCTAAACTATTTGAGCTTTTTCGCACCCTCATGTAAAAAAATCTTAGGTCCTAAATGAGCCTTCATGTTGCCTTCCTTTTCCATTGTTCCTATAGTAATGATATTCTTTAGTTGGTGTTGTAACCAAGTTCTTTGCTTTGCTTGCTACGCAATGAAACCATTGCAAGCTACATAAATGTTAGCCAACAATATGCGAACTTGTGTACCGTAAGACAATGTTGAATGTCTAAAATTTTACAAAGAAGAAAATGAAGAACTTATTTTATGATTTGCTTGATGCTCCTTAGAAAACATGTTACTTTTGCAAATTGAAATATGCTTACTTTCGACATGTGTGTCTATTTTGGAACTTCTTCTTTTTCAATTAGAAACATCAAGTTATTTGTTCTTTCTCTCTACATCAAGCTTGGACATGGTTACCTACTAGAGGAAGAGAAACATTTGTGTTGATAGAATGGGACAATTGGAATGACAAGACTATTGTGAACGACAACATATTACCTCCTCCTCCTCCTTTGCAATCTTCCAAATTAGCAACAAGGATTATAACAAAATGGACATGCATTTCCACGCAAAAACAATGTGTCTTTTCATATTTAATAGTTAAGAATGTGTCTTTTTGTATTAAAAAAAAATTAGGGTGCACAAATATACATGGCTTGAAACCATAAACTCTAGATAAATCCAAAGAAAAATTTCAGCACAAATAAATAAAATTTCAAAATTTTGGCAATAAATAAATAAATAATAATGCCAAAATGGTAAAAGTACTATGGTATGTTGGTTAATGTTTAACATAAAACCTCACCCTTTGGTAAAAACTAGCAAAATTAATTGGAAAGTTATGGTAGGTAGTCAATACATTCATGTTGTTATTCAAGGTTTTTGAACATGTGTGTGAGTGTCCCATCCAATTGTTAAATTTCACTTAATTTTTTTTTCAATAATATTTTGAGGTCCTTTTTTTTTTCCAAAATAATTTTAGTATGTGGTTGGGGTC
>Ga0209208_10000124_pt1 | contig 80082 bp, 72 predicted proteins | sample S1TSphfallax_3_FD_187694 | JGI IMG/M metagenome (GOLD analysis project Ga0209208, IMG submission 187694) | Host-associated microbial communities from peat moss isolated from Minnesota, USA - S1T2_Fd - Sphagnum fallax MG (SPAdes) (version 2) | ecosystem: Host-associated > Plants > Peat moss >... | reverse complement strand
CCACTCTCGCAGGTACCAGTGAAAGCTCGCGATCAGCGGCTGCGTCCACATGCTCTCCCATAGCTCGACCGGGCCATTGGATAGCGGAATCTCGCGGGGAAACGGCGCGAAAAGCCCGGTTCGGGGCAGCGTCGCGGCGATCAGGTACCAAGCACGATCCCCCAAGCCGTAAAATGGTGGTGAGAGAGGGACTCGAACCCTCGACCCCGGCATTATGAGTGCCGTGCTCTAACCAGCTGAGCTACCTCACCATCTCTTCAACTCTTGCTTTATTCTTGCCTCTTCACCCGTGCTTGCCTGGCATCGGGGCCGGGGATTCTGCTGACCCTCCCCCGGCCCTGTCAACCCATCAAACGTTGAACCTAAAATGCATCACATCGCCCTCGCGGACAAGGTATTCCTTGCCCTCGAGGCGTAATTTTCCCGCCTCTTTGGCCCCCGCCTCACCGTTGCAGGCGACGAAATCCTCGTAGGCGATGTCTTCGGCGCGGATGAAGCCCTTTTCGAAGTCGGTGTGAATGACGCCGGCCGCCTGCGGCGCGGTCGCGCCCCGATGCACGGTCCACGCGCGTACCTCTTTGACGCCCGCGGTGAAATACGTCTGCAAGCCCAAGAGCGCGTAGCCGCCGCGGATCACGCGATTGAGCCCCGGTTCGTCGAGCTTCAGTTCGGCGAGAAAATCGGCGCGGTCGGCTTCGTCGAGCTGGGCGATCTCCGCCTCGATCGCGGCGCACACGGGGACGACGATGGCGCCCTCGAGCGCGGCCAGTTCGCGGACGCGATCGAGGCGCAGATTGTTGACGAAGCCAGATTCGTCGACGTTCGCGACGTACATCACCGGCTTGTCGGTCAATAGATGGAAGTCGCGCAGGAGTAGGTGCTCGTTCGCGTCCAGCCCCAAGCTGCGCACGGGTTTCGCTTCGTTGAGCTGATTACGAACGCGTTCGAGCAGGTCGCGCTGCTTGATCGTCTCCTTGTCGCCGGTCTTCGCCGCCTTGACCGCCTTTTGATAGGCGCGCTCGACGCTGTCCAGATCCGCGAGCGCGAGTTCCGTATTGATTACCTCGATGTCGTTCGCCGGATCGATGCGCCCCGCGACGTGCACGATGTCGTCGTTCTCGAAACAGCGTACGACGTGCGCGATCGCGTCGACCTCGCGGATATGCGCGAGGAATTTGTTACCGAGGCCTTCGCCCTTCGAGGCGCCCGCGACGAGTCCCGCGATGTCGACGAACTCGACGGTCGTCGGCAGGATACGCTCCGGCGTCACGATGCCGGCAAGCACCTCGAGACGCGGGTCGGGCACGGGAACGACCCCGACGTTCGGATCGATCGTACAGAACGGATAATTCTCCGCCGCAATCTGCGCGCGCGTAAGCGCATTGAACAGGGTGGACTTACCCACGTTCGGCAGGCCGACGATTCCACAGCGAATTGGCATTAAGTCTGTCCCGGGGGGCGGCTGTGCAGCTTGGTCATGACGCGTTCCGCCCCTTGTTCGAGCAATAAAGACATGTGGTCGGCGGCATTCGCGACTGCCGACAGGATCAGTTCTTCCTCGGCGTGCGGCGCACGCGTGAGGACGTAGTCGATGACATCGGCCTTGTTGCCGGGGTGACCCACCCCGATGCGCAAGCGCCAAAAATTCTCACCCATGTGCGCGATTATGTCGCGCAAACCGTTGTGCCCGCCGTGGCCACCGGCGAACTTGAGGCGCAGCCCGCCGACCGGCAGGTCCATCTCGTCGTGCGCCACGAGGATCTCATCGGCCGGGACCTTGTAGAAATCGCTCAGCTGACGCACCGACAAACCGCTTCGGTTCATGTACGTCGTCGGCTTCAACAGGACGAGATCATGGCCGTCGATGGTGATGCGCGCGGTCTCACCCGAGTATTTGCGATAATCGCGAAATTCTCCGCCGTGGCGGCGCGCGAGCACGTCCACGAACCAGAAGCCCGCGTTGTGCCGGGTTAGCTGATGTTCGGGGCCCGGATTGCCGAGACCGACGATGATCTTCAACGGTAAACCCGCCATGCTCGCTGCACTCGCTCGTCGCTAAATGACCGCAAACTGCGCCCCGCGGGGCGTCCCAAAACGCAATGGGGTCGCCGATGCGGCGACCCCAGAGCTGAGTCCGACCGACGCCGAAGATTACTTCTTCGCGTCCTTCTTGGCCGGTTCCTTCTTCGCGTCCTCCTTCTTCGCGGGCTCGGCTTTCTTCGCCGCATCGCCCGCCGCCGCCGCCGCGGGTGCGGCCGCGTCCGTCGCCGCAGCCACCACGGCCTCCGGCTCCTCGGCGCGTGGGCTGTAGATCGTCACGACCGCCGCATCTTCCTTGGCGAGCTCGACGAGTTGCACGCCCGCGGGGATCTTCAGCTGCGACAAGTGCACGCTTTCGTTCAGCGAGAGACCCGACAAGTCGACCTCGATGAACTCGGGCAGATCCTTCGGCAGACAGGAGACTTCGACTTCCGTGCGGATGTGCGAGACCAGGCCGCCTTGGGTCTTCACGCCCGGGGAGACCGCCTCGCCCTTGAAGTGCAGCGGGATGCTGATGCGGATCTTCTCGTTGTCTTCGACGCGCTGAAAGTCGATGTGCAGGATCGCGTTCTTGAACGGATGGCGTTGCACGTCCTTCAAGATCGCGGCTTGCTTCTGCTCGCCGACCTTGAGATTCAGAATGGTCGAGTAGAACCGCTCGTTGTCGAGAAGGATCAACAACTTCTGGTGATTGAGGCTCAGACGTCGCGCATCGCTGTGCCCGCCGTAGAGGATCGCCGGTACTTTTCCTTCGTGACGCAGGCGGCGGCTCGCACCTTTGCCTTGCGTCTCGCGGAACTCGGCATCGAGTTCGAAAGAGGTTTTCATAATCTTCTCCAGTTACATCACAAACACAGCGTCCCGACACCGCGACCAGTTGCCGGAACACCGACCAATACACGCGCCCGCGGGCGCATCAATCGACGTATAGCGAACTCACCGACTCGTCGTCGCTGATCCGCCGGATCGTCTCGGCGAGCAGGCCCGATACACTGAGCTGGCGGATCCGCGCACAATTCTTGCCTGCATCCGACAAGGGGATCGTGTCGGTCACGATCAGTTCGTCCAAGACGGATTTCGAGATTCTCTCGATCGCCGCGCCCGACAACACCGCGTGCGTGATGTAGGCGACGACCTTGACCGCACCTTCGTCCTTGAGCGCCTGCGCGGCCTGGCACAGCGTTCCAGCCGTGTCGACCATGTCGTCGATGAGCACGCAGTTCTTGCCTTCCACCTCGCCGATGATGTTCATCACCTTCGATTCGTTGGGGCGCGGCCGGCGCTTGTCGATGATCGCGAGATCCGCATCGTCCAAGCGTTTGGCGAGCGCCCGGGCACGAATCACGCCGCCGACGTCCGGCGAGACCACGACCATGTTCTCGTCCTGCTTCTTCCAGGCATCGCCGAGCAACACGGGCGAGGCATAGACATTGTCGACCGGTATGTCGAAAAACCCTTGAATTTGGTCCGCGTGCAAATCCACCGTCAACAGCCGATCGACGCCTGCGCGCACGATCATGTTCGCCACGAGCTTCGCGCCGATGGCGACCCGCGTCGCACGCGGCCGGCGATCCTGACGGGCGTAGCCGAAGTACGGCACGACCGCCGTGATGCGCTTCGCCGACGCGCGCCGGCAAGCGTCCGTCATCAACAACAACTCCATCAAATTGTCGTTGACCGGCGGACAGGTCGGCTGCACGATGAACACATCGCGGCCGCGTACGTTCTCCATCAATTCCGCGGTCACTTCGCCGTCGCTGAAGCGTCCGACCTGCGACCTTCCGAGCGGGACGCGCAGATGCCGAGTGATCTCGTGCGCGAGCGACGGATTGGCGTTGCCCGTGAACACCGATATGCTCAGCGAATCGAATTCATCACGTCGCGACATAGAAACCGCTTCCGAAAAAATGGCTGGGGTGGAAGGATTATTCGGCGCTGCGCGCCTCACCCCTTCGGGGCCGCCCTTTGGGCGTTATCCTTCCGTTCCCAACCCAACATCTAGGGCCATTTCGAACCGACCAAACGTCCCTACCCACGTATGTGGCTGGGGTGGAAGGATTATTCGGCGCTGCGCGCCTCACCCCTTCGGGGCCGCCCTTTGGGCGTTATCCTTCCGTTCCCAACTCAACATCTAGGACCGTTTTAACTCAACGAACAGTCCCTACCGAACAATGTGGCTGGGGTGGAAGGATTATTCGGCGCTGCGCGCCTCACCCCTTCGGGGCCGCCCTTTGGGCGTTATCCTTCCGTTCCCAACTCAACATCTAGGACCGTTTCGAACCGACCAAACGTCCCTACCCACGTATATGGCTGGGGTGGAAGGATTCGAACCTCCGAATGGCGGGATCAAAACCCGCTGCCTTACCACTTGGCGACACCCCAATCGAACTAACCGTCAGCGCCCATAAGTCGGACCCAAAAGCGGGACTGTCATTCAGCCCGTCGCGTGCGTCCCAGCAAAGGTGAGGTGTTCAGTCCGCGAACCAAAAAGGCTTCGTACTGTGGAGGCACCTCGCTCAATATCTCGCGTCCGCGTCCGGCCGAGCCGCAATCCACGAAAACGCACGCACCCGTGCCCGTGAGACGTGCCGTCCCGAAACGGGATAGCCAATCGAGCGCCTCCGCCACGGCGGGATATCGGCGCCGCACGACGGGCTCGCAGTCATTCCGACCGCCGGCCTCAAGGAAGCCCGCAATTGTGATCGGCGGGGTATTTCTTGTCAATTCAGGGTCCTGCAACACCGCTTGCGTGCTGATCGACACATTTGGCTTTAAAATCAAATAGTTAGCCTCCGGAGGCGCGGCTTGGCCGGCGAGCGGCGTCAAGCGCTCCCCGACGCCTTCCCCCCAAGCAGCCTCGCCGCGAACGAATACCGGAACGTCGGCGCCGAGTTGCAGGCCCAATTCCGCCAGTCGGTCCACGCTGAGCCGCGTTGCCCAGAGCAGATCGAGAGCCCGCAGCGTCGTCGCCGCATCGGAACTGCCCCCACCCAAGCCTGCGCCCATTGGAATCCGCTTCTGCACCTCGATGTCGGCGCCCAAGGCGGTGCCGCTGACCTGCTGCAGGAGCCGCGCTGCGCGGATGCTGAGATCGGCATCCGGCGGCACATCGGGCGCACCGGCGCCGCGCAAGATGCGCCCGTCGGCGCGCACGCGAATCCGCACCTCGTCGCACAAGTCGATGAATTGAAAACAGGTCTGTAGGTCGTGATAGCCGTCGGGTCGGCGCCCGACGATGTGTAAAAAGAGATTGAGTTTCGCGGGTGCGGGCCAGACGCTGAGCGCGGCGCGGTGCTCGGTCATGACGGCAGGTCCCAGTGATCGATGACGATGCGCACGCGTACGAGGTCGCGGGTGAGCAGCAAGCGAGTCGGCAAGACATCGCCGCCCACGGCCAGATAGCGATCGTAAGCGATCGTCCAGCCGGCTTGGCGCAATTCCTGGGCGCGACCCTCGGAGTTTTGCACGAGCTCCGAGGGCTCGCCCGGCGCCGGCACGCCGAGTACCCAATAACGTAAATTCGCGAGAGGCAAGTCGAATCCCAAGCGCTCCTGCAGCTGCGCGAGCGCATCGGGACCGCTCTGGCCGCCGTTGACCGACAAGCCCTCGGGCGTGAGTTTGAGCTGCGTCGCGCTCAAGCCGAGCGGCCCGGCAAGATGCGCCTCGCTGACCGCTGCCCGCTGGTGCCAGTCGAGACTCGCCTGCCAACCTTGCGTACCGAGCGCAACCGCTGCGCGCCCGGAGAAACTCCACCGATCGAGGCTTTGCAGCACCGTGACGCGCTCATCCCAGTCCGTCGCGGGTGTCACTACGGGACTCGGGGCGTGCCGTGTCGTGGCGCAGGCCGAGAGCAGCAACAGCAGGCCGAAGGTGAGTGCGGAACGCAGCTTCTTCATGGCTGGGCGCGGGACCGCCGGCTCAGCTGCCGGCATGCGCCTGATCGTGCAGGCGCTGGCGCGTCGTTTGCACCAGGCGATTGTCGCTGTCGACACGCCGCGCCTCGGTCCAGACATGCTCGGCCGCGTCGCGCCGATCGAGCTTCCAGAGCACCTCGCCTAAATGCGCACCGATCTCGCCTCCGGGCTCATCGGCGAAAGCGCCTTGCAAATAAGGCAACGCCTCCGCGGCCTGCCCCTGGCGATACAAGACCCAACCCAGACTATCGCGGATCGCGGCGCTCTTCGGAGCGGCCGTATAGGCTTGCTCGATCAACGCGCGTGCACGGCGCAGTTGGCGTGAATGATCGGCGAGCGTATAGCCGAGCGCGTTCATGGCCGCCGGGTCATCCGGACGCTCCTTGAAGAGCTGGCGCAACTGCTCGAGTGCGGCGTCGACCTGCCCGATCTGTTCCAACTCCGTGGCCATGGCATAGCGCAGTTCGACGCTATACGGATATTGCAGCCGGGACTGCTCGAGCAGTGTCAGCGCGCGGTCGCTCTGCCCGGCCTGCGCGTAGAGATCCGCGCGTGCGGCGAGGATCTCCGGCGCGGACGCGGACGCATCGCTCTGCAAGCGATCGAGCAACTCGTCGGCTTGTCCCTCGGCGCCATGCTTATAGAGTATCGACGCGGCCCGCAGCAGCGCCGGCACCAAATTCTCCCCGCCCTGCACGCGCGCATAGGAGCGCAGCGCGCGCTCGAGATCGCCATGCCGATCGGCGATCAATCCGAGGTAATAGAAACAGTCGTCGAGGTAGGCGCCCGAGGTCGCCAACTCCGTGAAGCGAGTGGCCGCCCCGGCATCGTCGCCCGACTGGAAATCGATGAGCGCGAGCACGCGCAGCGCTTCCGGACGCGATTGCGGCTCGGTGGCCAGGGACTGCAATTGCGCCCGCGCGAGTGCATCGCGCCGGGCCGACCAGAGCAACAAGGCATAATCGAAACGGTGTTCCGCGCTGCCGTCCTTGAGGGCTTCCGCCTGCGCCTCGGCGAGCGGTGTCTCGATCTCACCGGCGAGCACGCGCGCGCGCCGCCAAGCCTGGGTGAGTTCGCCGCGCGGATCGGGGCTGCCCGGCTGGGCAAGCGCGGCCGCGAAACTGCGCGCCGCCGCGGCCGGATCGTCGGCGCGCAAGGCGGTATATCCCTGTAAGCGCAGGCTCAGCGTCGAGGGCGGGGCGCCCTGCGCGAGCCGGTCGGCAACCTGTCGGGCGCCGTAAATATCGTCGGCCGACCGCAGTTCCGTCTCGAGACGCGCGGCTTCCGCCTCGATGCCGTCGGGCGCGTTGTTGAGCAAATAGCGATCGTGCGCGGCCGAGGTGGCGATCAGATGCAGGGCGAGCGCGGCTCGGGCGGCCGCGCGTTGGGCGGCGAGTTCCTCGGCATCGGCGCGGATCCAGCGCTCGGCCTCCTGTAACTCGACATCGGGCTGCAGACCTTCATCGGCCACCTGCACGGCGCGCGGCAAGAGCTCGCGATCGAGGTCGGCGGCGGTCACGTACTGGAGTGACGCAACGCGCGGTTCGCGGCGAGCCAGCGCCAATTCGGCGGTGACAGTATAAAATACGACAGATTGGGGGGGAGGGTCGGCTCGGTGACCCACCCCGGCACACGCCGCTGAGGCTATGATGCCGCCGCCCGCAACGAAGCGCTTGAAGAATGATGTCGAGAACACAGCCTCACTATAGCGAAACAGATATGCTTCCGGCATATCTTCCACGAGAATCATAGGCATACGATCGAAAAGCGCGTTCATGGCAGTCAATATTCTCGGCATCAATCACAAGACCGCGCCGGTCGCGCTGCGGGAAAAGGTCGCCTTCAGCGAGGGCCGCCTGGTTGCCGCCTTGCGCACATTGCGGGAGGAATCGGGTGTCAGCGAGGTGGTGATTCTCTCGACCTGCAATCGCACCGAACTCTATTGGTCGGGCTCGGCCAGCGGGACTGAACTCACCCAGTGGCTCGCGCGCCACCATGGCGCGAGCCTCGATCTCGCCTCCAGTTTGTACGTGCACCAGGAGCGCCACGCGGTCACGCATGCGTTCAGCGTCGCCTCCGGCCTCGATTCGATGGTGCTCGGGGAGGCGCAAATCTTGGGCCAGCTCAAGGACGCCTATCGCGTCGCTCAGGAGGCGGGCGCGACCGGGCCTGCCTTGAACAAGCTGTTCCAAGCCGCCTTCTCGGTCGCCAAGCGCGTGCGCACCGAGACGCGTATCGGCGCCAATGCCGTGTCCCTGGCCTCGGCGACCGTTAGCCTGGCGCGGCGGGTCTATGCGGACTTGAGCGAACGCACGGCGCTGCTGGTCGGCGCCGGCGAGATGATCGCGCTGACCGCGCGTCATTTGTCCACCCAGGGCGTCAAGCGCATGGTCATTGCGAATCGCAGCATTGGTCGCGCGCAGATGCTCGCCGCGGAGCTCAAGGCCTATGCAGTCGAGCTCAGCGATCTGCCCGGGGAATTGGCCCAGGCCGACATCGTGATCAGCTGTACGGCGAGTCCCGTGCCGCTGATCACCAAGAGCCTCGCGGAAGCAGCCGTGCGCGCCCGCCGCCGCCGGCCGATCTTCATGGTCGATCTCGCCGTACCGCGCGATATCGAACCGCAGGTCGCTGATCTCGAAGACGTTTATTTGTTTTCCATCGACGATTTACAGCAGCTCGTCGACGAAAACCGCCAGCAGCGTGAAGTGGCCGCCGATGGCGCGCGCCTCGTGATCGACGAGGAAGTCGCCCGGTTTCTGGCCGAGACGCGTGCCCACGACGCCGGCCCCGCGATCCGCAGTCTGCGCACGCAGGCCGACACGATACGCATCCAAACCGTCGAACAGGCCAAGCGCATGCTCGCCCACGGCCGCAGCACCGACGAGGTGCTCGAGTTCCTGGCGAGCACGCTGACCAATCGGCTCCTGCACTCCCCGACGCAGGCCCTGCGCCAGGCGGCGGAGCTCGCGGATTCCACCCTGGCGGAGACCATTACCCGACTGCTGATCGAAGAACGTAACCGGCACTGAGGTGAAAGACTCCATCAGGCGCAAACTCGAGAAGCTCGATGAGCGATTCGAGGAAATCAGCCGACTTTTGTCGGACCCGGGCGTCATTGGGCGTCAAAATCAGTTTCGCGAGCTGTCGATGGAATACTCGCGTCTCGGGCCCCTGGTCGAACGCTATCGCAAGTTCACGGCCCTCGAGGCCGATCTCGCCACCGCTCATGAAATAGCCGCCGATGCGGACCCGGAGACCCAGGCCATGGGACGGGAGGAAGCCTTGGCGCTGCAGCCGCGCCTCGTCGCCGAGGAACTGGAATTGCAGCGCCTGCTGATCCCGAAGGATCCACAGGACGACAGCAACATCTTCCTCGAGGTCCGCGCCGGCACCGGTGGCGACGAGGCGGCAATTTTCGCCGGGGACTTGTTCCGCATGTACGCGCGTTTCGCCGAATCCAAGGGCTGGGAAGTCGAAATCCTCAGCGAGAGTCCGGGCGAACACGGCGGTTACAAAGAGATCATCAGCCGCATCATCGGCCGCGGTGCCTATTCGGTGCTCAAATTCGAGTCCGGCACGCATCGCGTGCAGCGCGTGCCCGCCACCGAGGCCCAAGGGCGCATTCATACCTCGGCGGTCACGGTCGCGATCCTGCCCGAGCTCGAGGAAGTCGCGGCGATCGAGCTGAACCCCGCGGATCTGCGCATCGACACCTTCCGTTCGTCCGGTGCCGGCGGTCAGCACGTCAACAAGACGGACTCCGCGATCCGGATCACGCACATTCCGTCGGGCCTCGTCGTCGAGTGCCAGGACGAGCGCTCGCAGCACAAAAATCGCTCGCGCGCGCTGTCCCTGCTCAAAGCGCGGCTGCTCGCGAACGAGCGCGAGAAGCAGGCCGCACACCAGGCACAAACCCGCAAGCTGCAGGTGGGCTCGGGCGACCGCTCCGAGCGCATCCGGACCTATAATTTTCCCCAAGGCCGCGTCACCGACCATCGCATCAACTTGACGCTCTACAAACTCGACGACGTCATGAAGGGCCAGGTCGACGAGCTGGTGCAGGCGCTCAACCAAGAGCACCAGGCCGAAGAGCTCGCGCACCAGGTCGACTGAACCATGAGCACGGTCGCAGAGAGCTTGGCGCACGCAGCACGGCAACTTGCCACGGCTAGCGAGTCACCGCGACTCGACGCGGAACTGCTGCTCGGCAAGGTGCTCGCGCGCTCGCGCTCCGGGCTCATCGTCGACGGCGACCGACCCATCGGCGGGACCGAAGCGAGCGCCTACGCCAAGCTGCTCGCGCAACGCGCCGCCGGTACGCCGGTCGCGTATCTGGTCGGCGAACGTGAGTTCTGGTCCTTGCCGCTCGCCGTGACACCGGCCGTGCTCGTGCCGCGCCCGGAAACCGAGACCCTGGTCGCGGCCGTACTTGCGGCCGTGCCGGTGGGCAGTGACTGCCGGATCCTCGATTTAGGCACCGGCAGTGGTGCAATCGCGCTCGCGCTCGCGAGCGAGCGGCCGCGGGCGCGCCTCACCGCGACCGATTTGTCGGCGGACGCGTTAGGCGTTGCCGTCGGCAACGCGCGGCGGCTGGGGATATCCTCGATCGATTGGCGCCATGGTGCCTGGTTCGCGGCCGTGCCGGGCGAGCGCTTCGACGTGATCGTCTCGAACCCCCCATATGTCGCGGACGACGATCCGGCCTTGCAGGCGCTGCGCGCGGAGCCGCGGCTCGCACTGACGCCGGGCAGCACCGGCCTCGAGGCCTTAGCGCTGATCATTTCGGGAGCCGCCGCTCACGGCCAAGGCATGGGCTTGCTTGCGCTCGAACATGGCAGCGGCCAGGCTGAGGATGTCGCCGGACTCCTGGCCCGGCACGGCTTCATCGACATCGAGACGCATCGCGACGGCAGTGACCGGCCGCGCGTCACCCTGGCCACCATTCAAACCACCCGATTCAAACCACCAGAATAGGAACCATCATGATCCGATTCGAAACCACCCTGGGCAGCTTCACGATCGAGTTCTTCGAGAAGGAAGCCCCCATTTCGGTCGCCAATTTTCTCGCCTATATCGACGAGGGCTTTTTCGACGGCACGATTTTTCATCGCATCGTGCCCGGCTTCGTGATCCAAGGCGGCGGCTTTACCGAGGACCTGAGCCAGAAGCGCACCAAGCCGGCGATCAAGAACGAGGCGGACAACGGCCTGAAGAATGAGCGGGGCACCTTGTCGATGGCACGCACCAACGACATCAACAGCGCAACCTCGCAGTTCTTCGTGAACCTCAAGGACAACGACTTCCTCGATCACAAGCGCGGCAACTTCGGCTACGCCGTGTTCGCACGGGTCACCGAAGGCCTCGATGTGATCGACAAGATCGCCGTGGTGGAAACGGGCCGCAAACGCGGCATGGACGACGTTCCCCTCGAGCCCGTGATCATGACGAGCGTGCGCCGCGTCGACGCCTGAACGCCCGCACCGGACTGTCGGCGCTGTGGCAGCGAAGCGAAGCTGGGCGGGGCGCGCAGTGCGGGCCGTGCTCATCGCGGCTTTCCTGTGCATCGTCGTCTCGGTTCTGCTGGTCGTGCTGTTGCGCTGGATCAATCCGCGCATCAGCGCCTTCATGATCGAGGCGACGATCTCGGCCTGGGTGAACCGGGACCATGACTATTCGCTGCGCCACCAATGGGTCGATTTGCAGCAAATATCGCCGAATCTCGCGCTCGCGGTCGTCGCCTCCGAGGACCAGAAATTCCCCGAACACTGGGGCTTCGATGTCGAGGCGATCGAGAAGGCCTACCAACTCAATCAGCACAGTCACCGCATCCGTGGCGCGAGCACGATCAGCCAGCAGGTCGCGAAGAATCTGTTTCTTTGGTCGGGCCGCAGTTATTTCCGCAAGGGACTCGAGGCGTATTTTACGGTCCTGATCGAGACCTTCTGGCCCAAGCGGCGCATTCTCGAGGTGTACTTGAACAGCGCCGAATTCGGCAACGGCACCTTTGGCGCGGAAGCCGCCGCCGAACGGTATTTCCACAAACCGGCCTCGCGCCTGACGCGCAGCGATGCCGCGGTGATGGCGGCCGTGTTGCCGAATCCCGAGCGATTCTTGATTGCCGCGCCTTCACGCTTCGTCGAGCAACGGCGCGCGTGGATCGAAGGCCAGATGCAGGCGCTAGGCGGACCCGAAATGCTCGACGACATCGATGCCTATCCGAACCGGCGCTGAGCGCCGCCAAGGGCGCTGACGCCGCCAAGGGCGCTAACGCCGCCGCGTTAGGCCACAGCCAACGCAGGCGAGGGCGCGCGTTCGCCGCCTGGTTCGTAGCCGAGGTTCGGTGCCAGCCAACGCTCAGCGTCCTGCAGCGACATACCCTTGCGCTCGGCATAGTCGGCCACCTGGTCGCGGTCGATCTGGCCGACTCCGAAATAGCGGGCTTGCGGGTGGGAGAAATAGAAGCCGCTGACCGCGGCCGTGGGCAACATGGCGAAGGACTCTGTCAGGCTGATGCCGGCCGTGTGCTCGGCGTCGAGCAAGGTCCAGAGCGTGGCCTTCTCCGTGTGGTCCGGACAGGCGGGATAGCCCGGCGCGGGCCGGATGCCGCGATAGTCTTCGCGCACGAGGCCCGCCGCATCGAGGCTCTCGTCGGGCGCATAGCCCCAAAGCTCGCGCCGCGTACGCTCGTGCAGACGCTCGGCGAAGGCTTCGGCGAGCCTGTCGCTAAGTGCCTTGAGCAGGATGCTGCGGTAGTCGTCGTGCGCCGCCTCGAAGCGGGCGATGTGTGCGTCGATGCCGATGCCCGCGGTCACCGCAAAAGCGCCGAGGTAATCGCGCTTGCCCGAGGCGGCGGGCGCAATGAAGTCAGCGAGACAGGACTGTGGCTGGCCCGCGCCCTTGTGCTTCTGCTGGCGCAGGTGATGCAGGCGTGCGCGCACGACGCGCCGCGTGTCGTCCGCGTAAATCAACACGTCGTCGTCATCGATGCTCGCGGCGGGGAAAAAACCAACGACTGCTCGCGCCCGCAGCCAGCGCTCGCGAATCAGCTGATCGAGCATCTCGCGGGCGTCGGCATAGAGACTGCTCGCCGCCTCGCCGATCACCGGGTCCGTGAGGATGTCGGGAAACTTGCCGGCAAACTCCCAGGCATTGAAGAACGGCATCCAATCGATGTACGGCACCAGTTCGGCGAGCGGATAGTCATCGAATTGGCGCAGCCCCTGGAAGCTCGGCACCGGCGGCGTGTACTCGCGCCAATCGAGGCTGAGTTTTTGCGTGCGGGCCTGGCGCAAGGACAGCTGCGGTGCCTTGGCGCTCTTGTTGCGATGCTGTTCGCGGCGTCGCTCGTTATCGGCCTTGATCTCTGCCACATAGGCGGCGCGCGTTGCCGGCGTCACGAGTTGCTGACAGACGCCGACCGAGCGGGAGGCATCCTTGACGTAGACGACGGCGCCCGCGTAATGCGGATCGATTTTCACGGCCGTATGCGCGGGCGACGTGGTCGCGCCACCGATCAGCAAGGGCACCGTGAAGCCGCGGCGCTGCATCTCCTTCGCGACGTGCACCATCTCGTCGAGCGACGGCGTAATGAGACCCGACAGCCCGATCAGGCTCGCGCCCTCGCGGATCGCCGCGTCCAAGATCTTGTCGCAGGACACCATGACCCCGAGATCGACGACCTCGAAGTTATTGCACTGGAGCACGACGCCGACGATGTTCTTGCCGATGTCGTGGACGTCGCCTTTGACCGTGGCGATCACGACTTTGCCGTTCGATCGGCTTTCGCCGGCGCCGAGCGCGCCCTTCTCCAGATCGATATAGGGAATCAGGATCGCGACGGCTTTTTTCATGACGCGCGCGGACTTGACCACCTGCGGCAGAAACATCTTGCCGGCGCCGAACAAGTCGCCGACCACGTTCATGCCGTCCATGAGCGGTCCCTCGATGACGTCGAGCGGCCGGGCGGCCGCGAGTCGCGCCTCCTCCGTGTCCTCGCGCACGAACTCGTCGATGCCCTTGATGAGCGCATGCGCAAGACGCTGCGCGACGGGCAGCTTGCGCCATTCGAGGTCGTCGCCACGCTTCGCACTCGCGTCGCCCTTGAAACGCTCGGCCACCTCGAGCAGGCGCTCGGTCGCATCGTCGCGGCGCGCCAGGATCACGTCCGAGGCGGCTTCGCGCAGATCCGTCGGGATATCCTCGTAGATCGCCAGCTGTCCCGCATTGACGATGCCCATCGACAAACCGGCGCGGATCGCGTGATACAAGAACACCGAGTGCATGGCCTCACGCACGCGCTCGTTGCCGCGAAACGAGAACGACACGTTGCTGACGCCGCCGCTGACCTGCACGCGCGGCATACGCCGGCGGATTTCGGCGGTCGCCTCGATGAAATCCAGGCTGTAGCGGTGATGCTCCTCGATGCCGGTCGCCACGGCGAAGATATTCGGATCGAAGACGATGTCTTCGGCTGCGAAACCGACCCGTTCGGTGAGCAGTTGATAGGCACGTTCGCAGATCGCGACCTTGCGTGCGATGGTATCCGCCTGACCCTGCTCGTCGAAGGCCATGACGACGACCGCGGCGCCATAGCGCATCACGAGGCGCGCCTGCGCGAGGAAGGCGTCCTCGCCCTCCTTGAGGCTGATCGAGTTGACGATGGGCTTGCCTTGGACGCACTTGAGGCCGGCCTCGATGACCGACCACTTCGACGAGTCGATCATCACCGGGACGCGGGCGATGTCCGGCTCCGCGGCGATGAGGCTCAAGAAGCGCACCATCGCGGCCTGGGAGTCGAGCATGCCCTCGTCCATGTTGACGTCGATGAGCTGGGCGCCATTGGCCACTTGCTGGCGCGCCACCTCGACCGCGGCCGCATAGTCGCCGGCTTCGATGAGCTTGCGAAACTTCGCCGACCCGGTCACGTTCGTGCGCTCGCCGACGTTGACGAACAGGCTGGTCGCATCGATGTTGAGCGGTTCGAGACCGGCGAGCCGGCAGGCCGGCGCGATCTCGGGCACACGGCGTGGTGCGAGCCCGGTAACCGCGTCCGCAATCGCCCGAATATGCTCGGGCGTCGTACCGCAACAGCCGCCGACCATATTGACGAAGCCGCTGCTCGCAAACTCGCGCAGGATGCCGGCGGTCTGCTCGGGCGTTTCGTCGTATTCGCCGAAGGCATTGGGCAGACCGGCATTCGGATACGCGCAGACATGGGTATCGGCAATCCGCGCGAACTCCTCGATATAGGGACGCAGCTGCGCGCCGCCGAGCGCGCAATTGAGGCCGACCACCGTCGGTCGTGCGTGGCGTATCGAGTTCCAGAAGGCCTCGGTCGTCTGGCCCGACAGGGTGCGTCCCGAGGCGTCGGTGATCGTTCCGGACACGAGGATCGGCAACTCCTCGCCGAGCGCATCAAGTACCTCGCGCACGGCGAACAGCGCGGCCTTCGCATTGAGCGTATCGAACACGGTTTCGATCAGCAGCAGATCGGCACCGCCCGCGATCAAGGCGCGCGCCGCCCCGGCGTAGCTCGCAACGAGTTCATCGAAGCTCACGTTGCGAAAGCCAGGATCATTGACATCGGGCGAGAGCGAGGCGGTACGACTGGTGGGCCCGAGCGCGCCGGCGACGAAGCGCGGTCTGCCCGAGCTTGCAGCGACTTCATCGGCGACCGCGCGCGCGAGCCGCGCGGCCGTCTCGTTGAGTTCCGCGACTAGGGCGCCCATGCGGTAATCCGCCTGCGAAATCGCGTTCGAATTGAAGGTGTTGGTCGCGATGACGTCGGCGCCTGCGGCCAAGTAGCCGCGATGAATCGCGGTAATGATCTGCGGCTGGGTGAGCACCAAGAGGTCGTTGTTACCGCGTAAATCGCTGGGCCAATCGTGGAAGCGGCCACCGCGAAATTCCGCTTCGCTAAGCCCGTGGCGCTGGATCATCGTACCCATCGCCCCGTCCAAGACGACGATGCGTTCGCGCAGCAAACGCTCGAAGGCGAGCGTGCGGGCGACGCGTTCTGGACTAGGCATCAGACCACGACGGCATCGCCGACCGCAGCGGGCTCTGCGACCGGCCGCAGGCCCATGGCGTGGCAGATCGCATAGCTGAGTTCAGCGCGATTGAGCGTGTAGAAATGAAACTCCTCGACACCGTGGCGGCGCAGCCGTTCGACCTGCTCGATCGCGACGTTGGCGGCGATGAGTCGCCGCGTCTCCGGGTCCGCATCGAGTCCGGCGAAACGCCGATGCAGCCAGTCCGGTACGCTCGCCCCACAGCGCGCGGCGAATTTCAGCAATTGCGCAAAGCGCGTGATCGGCAGGATGCCCGGAACGAGCTTGACGTCGATGCCGGAGGCCGCGCAGCGATCGCGGTAACTCAAGAACAGGTCCGTGTCGAAGAAGAATTGCGTGATCGCCCGCGTCGCGCCGGCATCCACCTTGCGCCGCAGATTCTCCAGATCGGCCTCGACGGTGCCGGTCTCCGGATGACCCTCGGGATAGGCCGCGACGGAAATGTCGAAACCACCGAGCTCGTGCAGCCCACGGACGAGATCTGACGCGAACGCAAAGCCGCGACTCTGCGCCTGCGGCGACGGCGTCGCGCCGTCCTGCGGCAGGTCACCGCGCAAGGCGACGAGATGACGCACGCCCGCGCGCCCGTAGTCCGCGGCGATGCCGAGCACCTCGTCGCGCGTCGCGCCGATGCAGGTCAAATGCGGCGCGACCACGAGGTCGGTCTCGCGCAGGATGCGCATCACACAATCATGAGTCCGATTGCGCGTCGAGCCGTCGGCACCATAGGTCACCGAAACGAATTTCGGCCGCAGCGGCGCCAAGCGTCGCACCGCATCCCAGAGGCTCTTGGCCGCCGGCTCGTCGCCGGGCGGGAAGAACTCGAAGGAAACTTGGACGGGATCGTTCATGGCACCAGCATGCAAGGCCTTGGTCTATGATTCAAACTCATTATCTTCATGCCGGAGATGAAAGAGGCTCATGAGCAAAATGGCCCTGGAACTGCGCCACCTGGAAACCTTGCTGGCGCTCGCCGAGTGCGGCAGCTTGTCCAAAGCCGCCGACCGGCTCTATTTGACACAATCGGCGCTTTCTCACCAGCTGCGGGCTCTGGAGGCGCATTTTGGCGCGGCGGTCGTCGAAAAGAGCGCCCGGCCGCTGCGGTTTACCGCGATCGGCCAACGCTTGCTCGAGCTCGCGCGTGCCGTTCTGCCCCAGGTAGCCGAGGCGGGTCGCGACATTGCGCGCCTTGCCCAAGGCCATGGCGGACCCTTGCGTGTTGCGGTGCAATGCCATAACTGCTTCGATTGGTTGATGCCGGCCATGGATGCTTATCGGTCGCTTTGGCCGGAAGTGGAACTGGACATCGTTTCCGGGTTCGTCGTCGATCCTCTGCCCCTGCTCGAACGCTCGGAAGCCGAACTCGCCGTCGTGCACGACAAGCCCGACGCGCGCCCCAATTTGTGCTTCAGTCCGCTGTTCCGCTATGAGAGCGTCGCGCTGATGAGCCCGCGGCATCGGCTCGCCGCCAAGCCCTGGCTCGCGGCCGCGGATTTCGCCGACGAGACCCTGATCACCTATCCCGTGCCCGATGAAATGCTCGACGTCATGAAGCATTGCCTGACGCCCGCGGCGGTCAACCCGCGCCGGCGCACCGCGGAACTGACCGTGGCGATCTTGCAGTTGGTCGCGAGCGGCCGCGGCATTGCGGCATTGCCCTCCTGGACGGTCGGCAATTACATCGATCGCGGCTATGTCGTGTCGCGGCCGATCGGTCCGAATGGCCTTTACTGCGAACTCTATGCCGCGACCAGTCGCGCCGGCGCCGAAACAACCTACATTCGCGAGTTCATTGCGTTGACGCGCGCGCAAAGCCTCACGGAATTGCGCGGTGTCTCGGCCTTGTGACGGAAGCCGCAAGGGTCAGCCGCTAAGGACGCACGTGACGAACGCAGAAAGCGACGTCACGGATCAGAGAGTTCGTGTCAGTGCAACTGCCGGCCCTTCGCAGGGTACATACAGTCAGCCTTACACAATCGCAATTCACTAAGAGGTATTTCAATGCGCTCTCTCTCACGTTCATGCGTGTCAATGCTAACTATCGTGCCTTTGCTTGCCTTGCAAGCTGCCGGTGCATGGGCCGCAACGGCGGATCACAACGATGGCTCCTATCAAGCGACACCGCTGGTTTCCGATACCGGTACATCCGGCACCATGCAAGACGCCAATCTGATCAACGCTTGGGGCATCGCCTTCAATCCGACGGGAGCCGTCTGGGTCGCCGATAATGGCAGCGGCAAATCCACCCTGTATCTCGGCAACGGCGCGCCCGTGCCTCTGGTGGTTACTGTCCCCGCGGGGGCTGCGAGCGGCTCGGTCGCCGGATCGCCGACGGGGATCATCTTCAACGATTCAACGGAATTCGTAGTCTCTGAAACGGTCCCGACAAGCGGAGGCGGCACGACCACCCTTACCGGCGCAGCCAGCTTCGTTTTCTCGACCGAAGACGGTGTAATCGCCGGTTGGTCTCCCAGCGTCGATCAAACGAACGCGCGCATCGCGGTCGATAATTCGGCGCAGAGTTCGGTCTACAAGGGTCTGGCGATTGCGGGAACCGGTGCGACGCTTCAACTCTATGCGACGGACTTCAGGCATCGGCGCATCGATGTGTTCGGTGCCACGTTCAACCCGGTGACGGAAAAGGCGGGAGCCTTTCAAGATCCGCTTCTGCCGGCAGATTACGCGCCCTTTGGCATTCAGAACATCAACGGCGATCTCTACGTAACCTATGCCAAACAGGACGCGGCACGCCATGATGACGTCCCGGGCATCGGCGCGGGTTATGTCGATGTGTACGATACGTCCGGCAAATTGATCCGTCGTATTGCCGAGCAAGGAGCGCTGGATGCCCCATGGGGACTTGCGCTCGCACCCGCCTCGTTTGGCCGCTTCGGCGGGGCCCTGCTGGTTGGCAACTTCGGTGACGGTCGCATCAATGCATACGACCTCCTGACCGGTCGGCACTTGGGGGCCTTGGGCGACAAGGATGGTCAGGCAATCGTCATCAACGGACTCTGGGGGATTGCTTTCGGCAATGGCGTCGATACCCAACCGGCGAACGCGCTGTTCTATGCAGCGGGACCCGGCAACGAATCGCACGGCGCCTATGGAGTCGTGTCGGCCGCGACTGTGGAGTAGGCGCCTCACCGGTCTCCCCGTCGGGTCCCGTGACGGCTAGGTTTCCAGTCATGGCGCCCGGCTTGTAATAATCCCAAGTGAACTGGCCGCTGACGGCGACGTCGGCGGACCAGCGCACTTGATCCAGCGGGAACAGGTAGGTGCTTCCCGCGGCATTGCTGACGTAGTTCCACGTCCCGGTGGTTTGCTCTATCGCGCCGATCGGACCAATCAATTGTTCTTTCGGGCGTTGCAGCGGCAGACTCGGCTGAACCAAGTTCCAGGCGCTGGGAGGCCGCGATGACGACTGCTGAATTGCAACTCGGATTGAGCCATCGAACCACGCATGCGATCGGCGAAGTGCTCGCCGGGCGCAGCAGCGGCCTGCGCGCGAAACTGTTGTTCGCGGGGCCCGCGGTCGTCGCCTCGATTGCGTATATGGATCCGGGCAACTTCGCCACGAATTTGCAGGCGGGCGCCCGCTTTGGCGATAGCTTGCTATGGGCCGTGCTCGCCGCCAACGTGATCGCGATGCTGTTTCAGTCGCTATCGGCGAAATTGGGCATCGTCACGCACCGCAACCTCGCGGAACTGAGCCGGGCGCATTTCCCGGCTCCGGTCGTCCACGCGATGTGGGCTGCCAGCGAGATCGCGTCGATGGCGACCGATCTGGCCGAATTCATGGGTGGCGCGATCGGCATCGCGCTGCTGTTTCACTTGCCGCTGATGCTCGGCATGGCGATCACAGGCCTGGTCACCTACGCGATCCTGAGCGCGGAGAGTCAGGGCTACCGCCCGCTCGAACTGGCCATCGGCGCGCTCGTGATTGCGGTCGCGCTGGCCTATGTCGCCGAGTTGCTGATCGTGCCGGTGGCATGGCCTGCCGTTGCGCTCGGCACGTTGGTGCCCAGCCTCCCGAATGGCAGCGCCTTGTTGGTCGTGGTCGGGATCGTCGGCGCAACGGTCATGCCCCATGCAATCTATCTGCATTCCGGCTTGACCCAGAATCGCGCCCCGGCCCGCACTGATGCCGGCCGCCGTAAATTGCTGCACTTTTCCAATCGGGAGGTCGTGATCGCCCTATCGCTTGCAGGTCTCGTCAACATGGCGATGGTGATCATGGCATCGGGCGCCTTTCACGCAGGCCACCCGGAAGTGGCCGAGATCGAAACCGCCTATCACACCTTGACCCCGCTGCTGGGAGCCGGCGCGGCCGACATCTTCCTCTTGTCCCTGCTGGCCGCGGGCATCTCGAGCTCGGTGGTCGGCACGATGGCGGGGCAAATGATCATGCAGGGCTTCGTTGGTTTCCGGATACCCGTGTGGCTGCGCCGCCTGGTGACGATGGTGCCGGCCTTTATCGTGGTGGGACTCGGCATCAATGCGACCGACGCGCTGGTGTATAGCCAGGTGATCTTGAGCTTCGCGTTGCCGATCCCAATGATCGCACTGGTGCTCCTGACCCGCCGGCGCGACATCATGGGAGCATTCGTCAACAGCCGCCTGGTCGACAACGCCGCTATTCTGGGCACGCTGGTGATCGTCGGTTTGAACGTCGTCCTACTGCTGCACACGTTTGGCGTCGCGATCGCGTAGTTTCCTCATGGCGCATCCGGCACGGCGGATTGCAGCACAGCGTCAATCAGCGCTGGGCCATGCGGGCTGCCGAAGCCGGTCACTAAATCGTATCCCTTGACCGCCGTGTACAGACCGCTGGTACCGCCGATCGTGTCGTGAAAGAGGGCCTGGTAATTCTTCTGCCCGCCGAGTGCGTAGACGAGGGGGTTCAAGAATCCGATGCGCGGCGCACCGCGTTCGGCCGCTTGCTGATTGGCAAGCGCCAAGAAGCCGGCCCAGATGGGCGACGCGAAACTCGTGCCACCCCATTGGCCGCTGCACTTCTGCTCGGCGCAGATATAGTTGAGTGTATCCGCATCCCCGCCGATGTCGGGCACGTTGCGCAGCGTGGGGGAGCCCTGGTTCGCCGCGTTGATGAAGGGAAGCTGATAGGCGGGAATCGTGATCTCAGGGTCGACCGAGGGACCTCCGGCACTGTCCTTCCAGCCAATCTCACCCGCCCAAGCCCCGCCCGGGCCGGTGGTGCGCAGGTCGGTGCCACCCACGCCGGTAATGTAGGCGCTTTCCTCGGGCCACGGACCGCTCTTGATCAGCGTCGAATAGTCCCCACTGGCCGTGAGCAGCGTCTGACCTTGAACCGCCATCTCCATGAAAATCGGGTCGTCCGTGGCCGCCTCCTGTTTCCAACCCCACGAGGTGCTGAGTTGCGCACTGACGTTATCGCTAGCCATGCGATTCAGCACGCTGTCCGCTGTCGCGGCAACGTAGACCTGAACCTGGGTGAGCGCGGGCGCCATCGCAATGGCGTATTCGATGTCGAGGGCCTGTTCCACATCGTTGCACTTCCCCGAACAAGTCGCCGGGCTACCGTCGGTCGATATCGGCACCACCGCCGTGCTGAGCGGCGGACCGAACTGCGCGAAGTAGTCGTCGATGTCGGTTGGATCGTAGGGGCCGAGTTCCATGAGTCCCAGCGACTGGCCGGCGCCGGTGAGCGCGCCGCCGCCGTAGTATGCGGCTCGAATATCGCTGCCTAGGTACCACCCACCCGGTGCGGAACCGGTGAGACTTCCCGCTCCGGCCGCCAGCTCGGCGCCATGGATCACGCGCGGCGTCGGCAGCGTGAAATCGTCGAGTCCCACCACATGCAACAGCGGCACGTTCAAATCCACGGCGGGCTCGATTGCCGGTGCTATGAACAGCCGGCTCTCAGCGGGGTGCTGATATAGGCCGAACTTGACGTGCAGCACGCGCTCGAGCGTAGCAACACTGGCGGTCGCATCGATCATGTAGCGATTGGCCGCGGTGCCCGTGATCTTGAGTCCTTGTTCGCCAAAGAACTGGAGTGCCGCCGCGTAGTCTGCGGCGCTCGGCCCGAACCGTTCGGTGAATTGAGCGACGGAAAGATAATGCCGATAGGCAGGGTGCGCTGGATCGTAAATGTCCCGGATGAGAGCGTCGAGTCCGGCCAGATCGCGCATCGGCAGCACGATGGCGATGCGCAGCGTGCGCGCGGGGTCGGGTGCCGCGACCAACGGGGCGCTGCCGTCGGCGACCGAAGGCGGAACGTGGAGGGTGAGCAGTGCGGTCGCGTGTCCGCCGCTTGCAAACGCGCCGGCGAGCACCAGCAACAGCGCACGAGGCCAATCTGCCAGACGCCGGGAAAAAACCGTCAGACCATCGCGCATTGTCGACTCCCGATTATTTTTTTCACCGCGCCGACGCTACACGAAACAAGGCAGGCTCGGCAGAATTTGTCGCAGCGGCCCGGAGACGATTGAGGCGGCTCGGGAAGCTGTGTATGGTGGCTCATACCAAATTTGCATGAGCTCATAAGTAATAGACATAATATGACGCAGCCTACGAACGCATCGCCGGCCCGACCCGAGAATGTCTTATCGCTGTCGGCACCTGATCCCGATGCAGCCGTGCAGACGCTGGTGCGCGAGCTCGCGGCATTGCCCCGGCCGCTCTCAGCCGGCGATTTGTCACGAGCGCTGGTCAGAAGCAAACTCACGCTCGCGGACGTCGCCCAGCATGTCGCTCCCACTCCTGGACATTACGCTCGGCGACGCATCGCGCGCACCGACCATTTCGAAGTTCTGGTGCTGACCTGGTTGCCTGGCCAGGGCGGTGGAGCCCACGACCACGCGGAGTCGCTGTCAGGGTTCATGATCCTGCAGGGTAGCGCCACCGAAACTTTGTATCGGGAGTCGATCGACGGAATGGCCGAACCCCATGCCAGCACTGCGTTATCGGCGGGCGACGTGGGCGTCGATCCTGCCGGTGTGATTCACTCGGTGTGCAACGATGCGGATAGTCGGCAGACGCTCGTGAGCCTGCATGTCTATGCGCCCCCGCTGCCGGAGTTGCGCGGCTACCGCACCCGGCTATCTGGGGCGCCGCCCGCGGCCTATCGGCGTACCGCTGCGCCGGGCGCTGCGGTGGTAAGCATCATCGGCGGGGGATTTTCCGGGGTCATGGCCGCCGCCCATCTGCTGCGGGAGGCAGCCGCCACCAACCGGAACCTGCATCTCGTGATGATCGACCGCCAGACCGCGCTCGGCGAGGGTACTGCCTATCGGACTCCGGACCCGAGCCATGTTCTGAACCTTCCAGCATCCCAGATGAGCGCCTGGCCCGATCGGCCCGACGATTTTCTCGACTGGGCCCGGCGCAGCGACCCTGGCGCCGACGCCAATGACTTCCTGCCTCGGCACACCTATGGGATGTACCTTCACGCGACGCTGTCCAAGGCGCTCGAACAGGCCGGTACCGGCACGAGCGTCGAATTCCGGCGGGACGAGGCGGTCCGGGTACTGCGCGGCGGTAGCCGCGGCTGGAGCGTGGCCTGCGAAAGCGGGCCCGACTTCGATGCGGACGCGGTCGTGCTCGCGACCGGGCATCGGCCGCCGGACGACCCGCTCGCGCGACTCTGGTGGGGACCACGGGCCCGCTACATCGTGGATCCCTGGGCGGAACTGGCGCTAGCCGCCATCGGCGCGCATGAATCGGTCTGTCTGCTGGGCACGGGGCTCACCGCCATCGATGTCTTGCAAACTCTGCTCCGCTCACAGCACACCGCCCCCATCGTGGCGGTCTCGCGCCGGGGTCTGTTGCCCATGAGCCATGCGACGACGGCTCTGTCACCGCTCGATCCGCAGGCTTGGCTGAACCCCCTGTTGCGCACGCATGCTCCTCTCGAGGTGCGGGCGCTGACGCGGGAAATCCGCCGGTCCGTCGCGCGCGCGTGCGCGCAGGGCATGGACTGGCGACAGGTCATCGATGGCCTACGGCCTTACCTCACCGACATTTGGCGCGCGCTGCCGGCACCTGAGCGGCGTCGGTTCATGCGTCATCTGCGCGCTTTTTGGGAAGTCGTGCGCCATCGAACGGCGCCGTCGGTCGCCGACAACGTGCGGCTTGCGCGCGAGGCGCACGTGTTCACGACCGCGGCCGCTCGCGTGGTGGCTGCGCGCGGGGACGCGGATGGCGTCAAGTTATCCCTGTGCAGCCGCGGCGCATCGAGCCCGCTGACCCGCAAGTTCGACTGGGTCATCAATTGCACCGGACCGGGAAGCGGCCAGGGTCTGCCTCCCCTGCTGGCGAATCTGGTAAACGATGGCCTGCTCGAAGCGGACCCCTTGGGACTCGGCGTCCTCAGCATGAACGATGGCAGAGCCCGGGCGCATGGGCGGGTTTTCGACGATCTGCTGCTCGTCGGTACTTTGCGTAAGCCGGATCTCTGGGAGTCCACCGCGGTTCCGGATCTTAGGGTGCAGGCGGCCCAGGCCGCGATCGCGATTGCAAAATTGGTCGACCGGGCGGACTAAATATTTCGTCGCCCCACGCTAAGGCACAGGTTCCAGCCCGGGGAATCGATAGCGCCCATCCAGCAACTCAGCGCGCGGTTGATAAGCGCGCAAGATGATCCTTACCGGTCCTTGTGGGATGGGCAGCCAATTTGCCGCGAGTGAACCCTGCGGCGGATCTTGCTGGATGAGGATGTCGAGGCTGCCGTCGGGATTCGATACGAGGCCCTGGGTCCGGTCGCCGATGGCGTATCGATGAATTGGGTTCTCTGCAAAATAGAGCGCTCCATTCAGCTCTTCTTCGTAAGCGGTCAGCGACCAGAAGGCGTCCACCGGCAAACCTTCCGCAGGAATGTGCCAACGGTAGTGTCGATCGCTCTGCAACGGATCACCGTTTCGATCGGCGACCGGATTGCTGTACACAGCCTCGGCCGGTTCCAGTGCGGCCAGGCCTACCACGGCGACGACTGCGCGAAACCGATAGTTGGTGCCGAACTTGCCGAGGTCAGTGGTTCGATAGTTCCAGCCCTCGTGAATCGTCGGTGGCTGCAGGGTCGCGAACGTGGCGAGAAGCCGTTTACGCAACTCGGGGAATTGCGCCTGCCACGCCGCCAACAGCGCGCCGGTCGGCGCTTTCGCACTCGCGCCGATACCGACTCGGCCTATTCGCGCGAGTTCGGCGCGATCCGCGTGCGGCGGCGGGTTGTCGCGCAGCGCTTCATTGACGACCGCGAGGAAGTTGGCGGCATCGTCCGTTTTCGGCTCGATCTGTGTGCCCGGAGAGACCTCCTTGATGGCACGCAGCCCGATGCCATCCTGCAAGGAGCGCACCTCGCTGAGTTCCTCCGGCCCTTGGATCAGAATGCGCACGAGCACCCAGACCCAATCCCCCGGCGCGCGAATCAGCGTCGCTCCCGGCGGAACGGTGCCTTTCCAGCGCGGTCCCGCGACAAGATAGTGCTGCGGCCGGGTGCCGGTCGTGCGTCGCCCGATCACGGCAAAGTTGTTCGAAAACACGTCCATGAAAGCCACCGAAAAGTATCGGTTGTTGAACTCAGGCGTGGTGATCTCCACCGCCGAATCCCGCAAATCGAGAAAGGCCTGCGAGTACAGGGTATCGTTGTTCGGAGTGGTGACCGTCCGGTTTTCAGCAGTCGTGAGATTGCGTCGATGCCGGAGCTGATTCAATGCCGACTTGTCAGCGGGACGGCCAAGCGTACTGGAATAGCGTACCCGCGCGATCTCGAACACCGGCAGCGCATACACATAGGCCTCTTCAATGTCGGCGGCGACGGCCTGAGCGCGGGTATGAGCGCTCGCCCCAGCGGGGCACGACCCACCCAGAACGAACAATCCCAAAGCTAGCAGCGCCATCCCCATCGCCGAGCAATGACGCCGATTGATGGGATCAATGATCATGAACGCCCTCGCAACGACACCTCAGCGGATTCGTTGCATCTTACCGTAGCGGCTGGCGGGACGCGCAAACACGCCGTCGCGGCAGGTAATGAGCTTTGAACATAACGGTCTTGGTCTTTCGGCGGGAGCTGGAATATCCTCGCCGCGCCCGGGCACCCGTGTTTAAATCGATGGGAATTTGAATGTGTCCTTTCGATCCCACTCGTAGCGCCAAGGATTCACATGCGCCTCTCGTTCGGTTTCGAAAATTACGGCTGGAACAAGGCGCGAAATGACCTCATCGCCGGCGCGACCGTAGCCGCCATCGCAATTCCGCAAGCGATGGCCTACGCATTGATCGCTGGGGTGGACCCGCGGTTCGGCCTGTACTCCGCGATCGTCGTTACCATCGCCGCCGCCGCCTTCAATTCCTCTTCGCATCTCATCAATGGGCCCACGAACGCCATTTCGCTGGTCGTATTCAGCGCATTGATCTCCTTCGACGGGCGATTCGAGGCCTATCAGGCGCTTTTTCTGCTCGGCATCATGGTCGGCATCATCCAGATCCTGGTCGCGACCCTCAAACTCGGCGATCTGACGCGGTACGTGTCCGAGTCGGTCATTCTCGGATTCATGGCAGGAGCGGGTTTACTGATTGCACTGGGCCAAATAGGAAACTTTGTCGGAGCGGCCAAGAAGGCCAAAGGTGATCCCTCGGTGGTCGAACAAACGTGGCAGATCCTGGTTCACGGATCGCCATTCAACGTCCATGCCATCGTCATCGGTGGAGGCACGATCATCATCGTCCTGCTGCTTCGTCGGGTCATTGTCAGATACAGGCTGCCGAGAATCGATATGCTGTTGGGTCTGATCATCGCGACCCTGGTCGCGGGCCATTTTGGCTGGTCGCTGCCCGCACAGGACGGGACAACCCTCGTTGCGACCGTTGGCGCCGTGCCCGCCGCGCTGCCTAACTTCTATATTCCGCAGTTCGATATCGGCTCGATGCGAAGGCTTATCACCGGTGCGCTCGCCATTTCTTGTCTCGGATTGCTCGAGGCCTTGGCGGTTGCCAAATCGATCGCTACGTACACCCGCCAGCCACTCGACTACAACCGCCAATGCCTCGCGGAAGGCGTCGGCAACCTGGTCGGCGGCTTCTTCCAGTCGCTGCCGGGATCGGGATCGCTGACTCGCTCAGCCATCAACTTCCAGTCCGGCGCCGCATCGCGTGCCTCGGGCATTTACTCTGGAATCATCGTGGCGCTGGTAGTCCTGATCGGCGGACCCTACGCGCGATTCATCCCGAAATCTGCTCTCGCGGGTCTCCTTTTTATCACGGCGGCCCGGTTGGTCGATTGGAAGAGACTGAGCTATGCGCTGCGCGCTTCGCGCTTCGATGCGATTTTGGTCGGGGCAACCGGCCTGACGGCGGTCTTCATCAGTGTCGACTATTCGATTCTCGTGGGGGTGGCTCTGTCCATTGTCCTGTTTGTTTCCCGCGCCTCCAAGCCCAGCATCCGGGAACTCATCGTGACTTCGGAGCGGGTGGTGCGTGAGCGTCTGCCCGATGAGCCGCGCACCAGCCCTCTGCTCATCTATGACCTTGAGGGGGAGTTCTTCTTCGGCGCAGCGCCCGAGTTCGATCGCTATTTGTCGGATATCTTGGATGAGACCGAACGGACGGGAATCCGTTACGTGGTGTTGCGGATCAGGAGGGGCCGCAATCCCGACGTCGGCGCCATCGAACATCTCGAACGCTTTCTGCGCGAGGCCGAGCGCCTCCAAGTCACCGTTCTGCTCGCCGGACTGCGCCCGGATTTCGTCAAGATCATGAACAACGTCGGGATCCATAAGTGGTTTCCGAAGGAGCGCGTCTTTCCGGAGGAACACCAGACATTTTCCGCCACTTTGCGTGCGGTCCGTTACGCGCGACAGTTGGCGAAAGCGAGTCGTGAAGCCGCCGGCACCGGTCCTGACGGAACAAAAGCAAGCGTCGGAACGGACGAGGAGCCCGTTTACTATTTGGTCTGAGATGTCTTTACCCATGCTTGGGGTGATGCCAACATCGATCCGCCTTTGAACGAGGCGCAGCGGCCCGATGCGCGAACCAGCCGCGGTATTTCCGTTGAAACAGGAACCCGACCGGTCGAAACTGCAGCGTAACGACAAGCGCAATAATTAGCTTGCGTTATCTGCACATCGAGGTCAGCCATGAGCCATTCTCCGCAACCACCCGTTGCGGCGCAGCGTAGAACGAGCGACGAGACCCGCGGACGGCCCTTGCTTCACCGCGGCTTCATCGCTGCGGGCGGCATGCTCCTCGTCGCCGCGCTCGCCACTGACTATGCCTACTACGCGACAGCGCTTTGGCAATGGGCGAACTTTTCGGCTTGGCTCATCGCCGCCGGCCTGATCGTCATGCTGGTCGCCGTCATCGTTCTCGCGATCGACTTCGCAACGGGGCGTGCCGCCCGTCTCAATGCGGGATCGTTCACGTTGGTTGCTGCGGCCACGTTGCTCGCGTTGATCAACGCCTTGGTGCATAGCCGCGACGCCTGGACCTCCGTCATACCGCAAGGGATTTTCCTGTCCGCCGTGTCCACGATCCTGCTGCTGATCGCCGCCGTGCGGGGATGGAGCATCGCGACGAGCCGCGCGACTGCAGAGCGCGCATGAGAACGACGACTCTTCGCCCGATCGGCGCGCTGCTCGCGTTCGCCGCGGCGCTCACGGCCTGCGGTGATCAGGGTGGCGATCCAGCGCGGCAATATGGCGCGGATCCCTACTTGCCCGAGCCCCATCAGTACTTGTTGCCGCCCATGAGCGTCCCGCAGGAGATCGGCTGGAAAACCGGCGAGAAACCCACGGTTACCGCCGGCCTCAAGGTCGAGGCGCTGGCGACCGGGCTCGAGCACCCGCGCATGGTTTATACGCTGCCAAACGCTGACATTCTGGTCGTTGAGACCAATAGCCCAGGCACCGAGGCCTATCGACCCAAGGACTTCATCGCCGGCAAGGTCAAGGCGCGCGCTGGCGCCGCAGCGAAAGGCGGCAATCGCATTATCTTGCTACGCGGCGCGACCGCCGACGGCCAGCCCGCCCTCAGGACCGTTTTCATCGACCATCTCCACTCCCCCTATGGGATAGCGCTCGTGGGGGACACGCTCTACGTCGCGAATACCGACGCGATCCTCGCCTTCGCTTACGTGACCGGAATGACGCAGATCACTTCGCCGGGCGTGAAGCTCACCGATCTTCCGGCAGGCCCGATCGACCATCACTGGACCAAGGCGATGACAGTGAGTGCGGACGGTTCGAAGCTCTATGTGGGCGTGGGCTCGAACAGTAACATCACGGAAAACGGCATGGCCGTCGAGGAAGGCCGCGCGGCGATCTACGAGGTCGACCGATCGACCGGCGCGAAGCGCATCTTCGCGGCGGGCACGAGGAACCCCACCGGACTCGCCTTCGAGCCCCAGACGGGCCAGTTGTTCGCCGTCGTCAACGAGCGCGACGAGATCGGTCCCGACCTCGTCCCCGATTACCTGACCTCGATTCGCCAGGGCGGCTTCTACGGCTGGCCGTACAGCTATTGGGGAAGCCATATCGACGTCCGCGTACAGCCTCAGCGGCCGGACCTCGTCGCGCGCGCGATCAAGCCCGACTATGGCTTGAGTTCCCACGTCGCGCCGCTCAGTCTGCTTTTCAGCGAGGGGCAGAGCCTGTCGCCCAACTTTGCCAATGGAGCATTCATCAGTGAGCACGGCAGCTGGGACCGCAGCCCCTTGAACGGCTACCAGGTGATCTTCGTAGCTTTCGTCAACGGCCAGCCGGTCGGCAAGCCGGTGCCGGTCGTCACCGGTTTCCTCGGCACGGACGGCGAGACAGTTCATGGACGGCCCGTGGGCCTTGCACTCGACCGCACCGGGGCACTACTCGTGGCAGACGATGCCGGCGACGCAGTCTGGCGCGTCAGCCCGACGCAGCCAGGAAGCTAAGCTGTCGGGTTATGACCGCGGTCCGTCGCTCTGACAGCCGATTGGCGTCGGGTCGCGAGGACAACCGCGAGACCTAAACCGGAGAGCAGCGCTCCGCCGATCGAGACGGCCGGATATCCCCAGTCGAGTGCAATCACAGCGCCGCCCATCGCGGCGCCGAGCGCGTTGCCGAGATTGAAGGCGCCCACATTGGTCGACGAGGCCAGGGTGGGCGCGCCCGCAGCGGCCGTCATCACCTGCATTTGCAGCGGCGAAATGAGCGCGAAGGTCGCCACTCCCCACGCGAAGATCGTGATGGCGGCCGGCACGTGCCAATTCATCGTCACGGCAAACAGCAGCAAGAACCCGCTGACGGCGGCAAGCGCGACGATCAGGGTCACCTGGATCGATCGGTCCGCATAGCGTCCCCCGAGCCAGTTACCCACCGTGAGGCCGATGCCATAAAGAACCAAAATCGCTGTCAGGAACGCCGGTGAACCCTGTGTGCGTTGGTGAATGATCGGCGCGATGTAAGTGAATACGGTGAACATGGCGCCGGATGCGAGCACGGTCACTGTCATGGCGATGAGCACCGACGGCCGACGCAGTGCCCGCAGTTCTGACCATACGTCGATCGTCGCAGTCGCCGCGATCCACGGCAACGCCAGTTGCAGCGCCAACATCGCGGCGACCCCGAGCGCGGCGATCCCCATGAAGGCGGCGCGCCATCCGATCATCTGGCCGATCCAGGCGGCGAGCGGTACGCCACCGATATTGGCGACGGTGAGTCCCATGAACATCGTGGCGATGGCCGCAGCCCGCCGACCCTCGGGCGCGAGGCTCACGGCCACCATCGAGCCCACGCCAAACAGCGCGCCATGACAAAGAGAGGTGACGAGCCGCGCGGCCAACAGCATTGCATAGCTAGCCGACAGAAATGCCATGCAATTGCCCAAAGTGAACACACCCATGAGCAGGATCAGCAGCAACTTACGCGGAATCCGCAAGGTCGCGAGCGTCACCACGGGAGCACCGAGCATCACGCCGATGGCGTAGCCCGTGACCAGCATGCCGGCTGCGGGGATGGTCACCTTGAGGTCAGCGGCGATCAGCGGCAGCAGCGCCATCGGCGCGAATTCGGTCACCCCGATTCCGAAAGCACAAAGCGCAAGCGCCGCGAGCGGCAATGCCCCCTTCATGTCAGGGCTCAACGAACCGCCCGCATCGGGTCTGAAGCATCAGCGTGGATGGCCAAGCGCACGCCCTCGCCGGCCGCGCCTACTTCGCGCCGCCGTTGCGCGTCTTCTCGATGAAGGCCGCGACATTGGCATGCAGTTCCTTCAATGCCGGCTCATGGGCATAGACCATGTGCCCCGACTGATAGAAATGCGCTTCGATGTTCGCCTGCAAGGCGGCTTCGATCGGTAACTGGCGCAATTCATAGATCGCGGCGAAATACGGCGTGGCGAGATCGTAGTAACCACCGTTCAATTGCACCTTGAGGTTCGGATTTTGCTGCATCGTGACGGCAAGATCCGGCATCACGTTCGTCGGCCCGGGAATCTTCATCGGGACACCCGGTGGTTGGTGCTCGAAATCCCACTTCAGATCGCTGAACACTTCCGGCTTGTAGGTCTTGCGGTCACCGAACTTGAGCGTCGTGCGCACGTAGTCATTGAACGCCGAGACATAGGCCGAGGAGATCGCCGCCGACTGGGGATCATAGTCTGCTTCCTTGCTCATGGGATCGATCGTCGGTCCCGAGAACCGGGTGTCCAGCCGACCCGCGGTCGTTTCGCTGCCGAGCAAGTTCTTCTCGAATTCACCGCCGTTGATGCGCAAATTCGCGCGCAGAATGTAGTCGACGGGCAGGCCCGTGTAGTCGTGCAGCTTTGCCGCGATCGCCGCCTTGCGCGCAGGGTCTAAAGTGGCGCCTGCGAGCAGCGCCTGCGTATAGTCGCCGAGCGCGAAAGCCTCGACTTCGTGCAGCAGCGGCTCGAGCGCCGCGGGCGGAGCCGGCAGTTTGTGGTGGTACCACGCCGTCGCGGCATACGTCGGCAGCGCGAGCGCATACGGCAGGTCGATGCCGGGATTGAACTGTGGCGCATCGACACTGTCGTCGAAGTTCAGGATCTGCGAGAGCAGGATCACGCCGTTCAAGTCCACTGCCTTCTCGTTCTCGAGGAGATAGGCCACGACCGCCGAGCGCGTCGTGCCGTAGCTTTCGCCGAACAGATATTTCGGCGAGTTCCAGCGCCCGTGGCGCGACAGGAACTCGGTGATGAAGTTCGCGAAGGCGTGGCCGTCCTGGTCGACGCCGAAGAAGGCTTTTTCCTTGTCGTTGCCGCGCAGGTGCCCGAAACCCGTGCCCGGCGCATCGATGAACACCAGGTCGCTGACATCGAGCAGGCTATATTCGTTGTCGACGACCTTGTAGGGGGCCGCGGCGCTGTGGCTGTCGTCGGCGGTCAAGACCCGCTTCGGGCCGAACGCGCCCATGTGCAGCCAGACCGTCGAGGAGCCCGGACCGCCGTTATAGAGGAACGTGATCGGGCGATGGGGATCCTCCTTGTCGCCCTTGAAGTAGGCCACATAGGACATGGTCGCCTCGGGCGGTTGCGGCGGAGGCGGTGCACCGCTTTTGTCGCCCGGAGGCGGCACGTCCTCGTCCATCGGATCCTTCAAGTGTACGACCATGACGCCGGCCTCGGCTTGATAGGCGAGCGCATGGCCGCCGACCTGGATCGAGGCTTGGGTGACCGCCTTGTCGTCCTGCAAATAGCGCGGCGTCTCCGTGGGCTCGGGAACGACGGCGATCTTGGTATCGGGCCGGTCGGACGTCGCCGCATGCTCCGCGGGCGCGGCCGCAGCCGCGCCAGCCACGAGAAGCGCCACGCAAGTCATGCCCCAAATACAGATCCCAGTCGATTTCATCGCAACCCCTTTTTGACCTCAGATGATTCGGCAGCGCCCGTCCGCAGGCCGATTCACTATCTTACTGCAATCGCAATGACGCGGAAAAACGTACTTCTCGCTCGCCCAGAACGATGTCGGTGCCGGCGACAGCGGCCTGTGAAGCGACGCGCAGATCTGCCGTACTCTCTAGCGGCAATGGCCGGCGCAGTCCGCCGGCTCGAACTGCGTTGGCGGGGCCTTCGCGCACAGCCCACGGTTGCGAACGGCCGGGTCCCCGTGTTTTCCTATTATCAACAGACGATCTTCGGGTTCGGCGGGCGCTGCCCGAGCCGAACGGTCTTCCGAGCAACCAAGGGGTTCCCATGCACGATCTAGATCGACGACTCGCCGCTCCGCGGTTTGTCGCGGCGTTACTCGGGGCGGCATTGCTGTCCTCGTTGGCCGCTTGCGGCGACGGGGACCCGAATCACCGCGTGAACGGCGACGTGCACGTCCAAGCGGGTGCCGCGGCAACGGGCGCCGATTCGGTCAACGGCTCCATCACGATCGACGACGGCGCCAGTTTCACCGACGCCAATACCGTCAATGGCGCGATCACGGTCGGCGCCAAGTCGACGGGTGCGTCGGTACGGACCGTCAACGGGGCGGTCAGCGTCAGCCCGGCGGCGCATTTGAGCGGTTCCGTGACGACGGTCAACGGCGGCATCAGCCTGCAGGAAGGCGCGAGTGTCGCCGGCACCATCACCGCCGTGAACGGCACGATCGACCTGAGCGGCGCGCAGGTCGGCGGCGGCATCAAGTCCGCCAATGCCAACATCGTGATCACCGGAGATTCGCGCGTCTCCGGCGGTATCACGGTGGAGAAGGGCGCGAACGGCTTCGCCTCGACGAGCGGAACTCCGCCGCGGATCGTGATCGGTCCGGGCGCAACGGTGCTCGGCGAATTGCGCTTCGAGCGGCCCGTGAAACTCTACGTGAGCGATCACGCGACGATCGGTACGGTCGTCGGCGCAACCGCCGTGCAGTTCACGGGCGACAAACCGGCCGAGTGAGGCGGACCGCGTCGCAACGAAACGCAAGCAGCCGGATTTCCTGTCATGATCGCGCGCGTGCGACGAGTCTGGAGATGACGTCGGCTTCATGAATCCCAAGTCCGACTTCCTGCGCTGGCGACGCTTGCTCGTCGCCGGCAGCCTGTTGCTCGCGCTCGCCGCGCTTCCCTTGGTCGTGCGCGTCAACGCAGAACTCGACGCCTCCGCCCGCTTGAGCGGCAGTGAATCGGCGCGCGTCGCCGATGTCTTGCGGGATCGGTTCCATTCGCCCTATACGCAAATTGCGCTGTTGCGCCTGAGCGGCGTCCCGTCGTCGCGTTCCGCGCAAGGGCGCCCGATCCTCGCCGATCTCGTGGCAGCGCTGCGGGCGAGCGCCGACGTACAAGGAGTCACTTCCTATATTGACCGTGACGACTCGCTGTTCGTCGGTGAGGACGGTAGCGCGCTGCTGGTGGTCGGCTTGAACACGCAGCAACAGGCTGCCCCAGCCGCGTTGGCAGCCCTGCACGAAACGACGGACGCTTTGCAGCAGCGCTTGCGGGCGGCCTATCCTGCGGCCGCCGTAGAGTGGACCGGCGAAGCGGTCGTCAACGCCGACATCCGGCGTACGAGCGCCGACGAAACGCGCAGCGCGGAGCTGCGCGTGCTGCCGCTCACGGTGCTGCTGCTGTGGCTTGCGTTCCGCAGTCCGATCGCCGCCTTGCTGCCCCTCGCTTGCGGCGCGTTGACGATCGTCCTGGCGCTCGCGGGTCTCGAGATCATCAACCGCTATCATCCGGTCTCGGTGCTCGCGGTCAGCATCGTCAGCATGGTGGGTCTCGGCCTCAGCATAGACTACGCGTTGCTGATCGTGAGCCGCTATCGCGACGCGCTTGCCCGGGGATTGTCCCGCACCGCCGCCGTAGCCGAAGCCTCGGCCGAGGGTGGCCGCACGATCGCGGTCTCGGGCGCGACGGTCGCGATCGGTTTCGCAGCGCTGTTGCTCGTGCGGGTCAGCGACGTGCGCTCGATCGCGATCGGTGGTTTGCTGGTCAGCGCGCTTGCCGTCGCGATGGCGGCGACCGTGGTTCCGGTGCTGCTGTCGCTCGGGGGTGCGTGGCTTGATCGAACAGGAACGGGAGGTAAGCCACGCCGCGACGCGCATGAATATTGGCGCCGCTGGGCGAACTGGGTGACGCGACATCCGCTTGCCGTGCTCTGCACCGGCGGCATTCCGCTCTTGTTGCTGGCCTCGCAGATGACGGCGCTGCGCGTCGATCTGCCGCGCGGCCGCTGGCTGCCGGACAGTGCGGAGTCGGTCCGCATCCTGCACGACATCGAATCCGTCGCGCGCGGCAATTTCGGTCAAATCGTCAACGTGATCCTCGTGCTGCCCGCAGGTGACCGGATCGAGGACGAAGCGGGTTGGCGTGCCGAGTCGCGGCTGACGCGTCGACTCGCCCGCGATCCGCGCATCCAACACGTCTGGTCGGTGTCGACGCTGAGCACGGCGCCGATGCTCGGGCCCGAACTGCTCACGCGTCTGCCGGACGACGTACGCCGTAGATTCGTCAGCGAGGACGGTCAGCTCACCTTGATCGAACTGTTACCACGCAAGAATTTGGCGACCCGCGACGCGGTTGCGCTCGCGCGCGAGTTGCGCGCGCTCGATGTCGAGGCCGTCACCGGACTGCGCGGCGCACGGATCGAGGTGGGCGGAATTCCAGCCTTCAATGCCGATTACTTGGCTGCGATCGAGCATGCGATGCTCGGCGTTGCTGCCTGCGTCATCTGCATCACCTTGGTGGCGCTCGCCCTGGCTTTCCGCAGCGTGCTGATTCCGCTGAAAGCTGTCGCGCTGAATCTGCTCTCGGTGGCCGCCGCATTCGGCGCCGTGTCGATCGTGTTCCAACGAGGCATCGGCGCGAGCCTGATCGGCCTGTCCCGGCCGATGGACGGGGTGTTCCCGATCGTGCCGGTCGTCGTGTTCTGTATCGTCTTCGGCCTGAGCATGGATTATGAGGTTTTTTTGGTCGCGCAAATGGCGCGCTTGCGTCGTCTCGGACTCGGGGACCGCGATGCGCTCGTCGAGGGGCTGGCGAGCACGGGACGGATCATCAGCTATGCCGCCGCGATCATGGTCGCGGTATTTGGCGCGTTTGTCGCAGGTGAATTCGCGCTGATCAAGATCTTGGGATTCGCCTTGGCCGTCGCCGTCTTGGTTGATGCGACCGTGATCCGGCTGGCCGTGGGCCCGGCACTGATCAGTCTGGCCGGTCGCTGGAACTGGTGGCCGGGTACACGCTGAAGGCTGGGAGCACGAGGGGCCGGCGACCCAGCGCGCGGAGCGCGACGTCGAAGTCGCCGAAGCGCGCCGGCGTGGGCCTCGCTTGCTGCAACACGATCAGCGCATTATTCAGTGGGGTCAGGTTGAGACGATTTGGTGATCCGAGGCATCGCCTAGGACTGCCATTGAGTCCTCCCTCGCCTCATCGCATGGGCGACGCCGTGTACCCATCGGTCAGCGTCTCGAGAAACGCCAGCAGATCCTTGACGTCTTGCGCATCTAGCGCCGGCGCATCGCCGAGCCGGCGACCGAACGGCGGCAGGCGATCGACGTTCGCTTGGGTTGCCTGCGGTAAATCGTCGAACTTTTGCGGCTTGCCGTCGCTGCCCCGCGGATAAAACCGGCCGGGATCCGTGTCGCGCGCGGCATAGAATTCGAGCACGTCGAGCAGACGATGGTAGACGCCGTTGTGAAAGAACACGCGCCGGGTCGCCACGTTGCGCAAGGACGGAGTACGAAACATGCCGCAATATTCTTGTCTGTCGGCGAGATCCCGGCGCAGCGGTCCGCAGAGCCCGAGATCGAAGTAGTGCGGGTCGCGATTCGCCGGCAGCGCCCGGTTGCGCGGCACGCCGAGGGCGGCATAACCATAATCGGTGAATTGCGGCAGGCCGCTTTCCGTGATCCCGCTGAGGTGACAGCTCGCGCAGTTGCCTTTGGTCGGATCGTTGAACACAGCGAGGCCGCGCGCCTCCTGCGCACTGAGTTGCGCGCGATGTCGCAGCCAGGCGTCGTACTTGCTCGTGTACGGATAGAACAGCGCGGGTTCCTGCTGGAAGGTCTCGAGCGCCATCAAGGCGGCGCGCACCAAGCGCGCGTCATCGTCGAGGCCACGCTTGCCGAAGGCGGCGGCGAAACGCTCGAAGTAATCCGCCCGGCGCAGACGGGCCGCGATTGCGTGCTGGTCGGGATTCGCCATTTCGAGCGGCGACAGCAAGGGCTCGAGCGCCTGTTCGTGCGCGGACTGTGCCCGTCCGTCCCAGGTGCGGCCGCCGGCCGGCCCCTGATCGATGCTGTCGTCGTCCTCGTCGTCGCTATAGTGTTCGGTGAACGGCGGCACGGTCTGCGTATACATCAAGGATTGCGCGGCGCGCAGGCCGGCGCGATCGCGGCGCGCGCCGCCGTGTTGCACGGACAAGGCGTTCGGTGGCCCGAAGTGGCTCGCCGGATCATGGCAGCTCGCGCATGCGAGGGTCCCCGACGCAGACAACGAAGGATCGAAGAACAAGATGCGGCCGAGTTCGCTCAAGGTACGCGCCTTGGGCTGCCGCTCGAAATCATTCGCATAGAACGGCGCCTGGGCCGCGGTGGGCATGGCAGCCGGCGCGATGGATGCCGGGGCCGCCGGTTCGGCCCGCGCGTGCGCCAAGCCAACAGATAGCGCGAGCAGCAGCGCCGCCGCTTCAGTGCACCGAACTGCCACTGACACCCGGTATGGCCGGCTTGAATAATTGTTCGACGTCGACCGCATCGAACAGGTAGGCGCGATTGCAGAAATCACAACGCACTTCCACTTCGCCGCGCTCGGCGAGCACCGAGCGGGTCTCTGCTGCACCGAGGCCTTGCAACATGCCGCCGACCCGTTCGCGCGAACAGCGGCAGCGGAAAAACACCGGCGATGCCTCGTAGAGACGCAAGTCGTCCTCGTGAAAGAGCCGGTGCAGGATCTCCGTGTCGGCGAGCGTCAGCAATTCTTCGGCCGTCAAGGTATCGCCGATCAACTGCACGCGGCGCCAGGCATCGTCGATGCCGGCTTCGTCGTGGCGCACCGCGCCGCTTTTCGTGCCCCCGGTGCCCCCCTCCTGCGGCAATCGCTGCAGCAACATGCCGCAGGCCCGTTCGCCGTTCGCGAACAGCCACAAGCGCGTCGGCAGCTGCTCGGAGTTGGCGAAATACAATTGCAAGGAATCCGCGAGGCCCGGACCCGTGATCGGGACGATGCCTTGGTAGCGCTGCGACTGATCGTCCGTCTCGAGCGTCACGGTCAGCGTACCGGCGCCCAACAACTCGATGAAGTCCGTCGCCTTGGCGACGGCGTCGGCTTCGCGATAACGCGCGAGTCCGCGCACGCCGAGTCCGCTGGTGCACTGCGCGAGCAACAGGTGCACAGGCCCGTCGCCCTGCAATTGCAGCGACAGGACGCCGTTGAATTTGATCGTACCGGCGAGCAGCACCGAGGCCGCGACGGCCTCGCCCAAGCGATCGCGCAAACCGACGGGGTAGGTGCGGTGCTCGATCAAGGCGCGCCAGGACGCATCGAGGTGCACCAACTGACCGCGGATCGGGTAACCCTCGAACAGGAATCGATGCAGAGAGTCGCGATCGTCCATTGCTTAAGTGCGCAAGCCCAACGCTCAGCCGAGCTTCTGTTTGAGCAAGTCGTTGAGTTGCGCCGGATTCGCCTTGCCCTGGGTTTCTTTCATGACTTGGCCGACGAAGAAGCGGAACAACTTGTCGTTGCCGGACCGGTAGTCGGCGAGCTGTTTCGGGTTGGCCGCGATGACGGACTCGATGATCGCCTCGATCTCGCCGCTATCCGTGATTTGCTTCAATCCCTTGGCCGCGATGATCGCATCGGCGTCGCCGCCCTCGATCCAGAGGGCCTCGAACACCTCTTTGGCGATCTTGCCCGAGATCGTATGGTCCAAGATGCGCGCGAGCAGGCCCGCGAGCGCCGTGGGCGTGACCTTCGCGGCGCCGATCTCGACGCCGTCGCGATTGAGCGCACTCGACAGCTCCCCCATGACCCAATTCGCGGCCAGCTTCGCGTTGACCGCGCCGACCGCGGCCACGACGGCCTCGAAGTAGGCACCGAGTTCGCGGCTGGACGAGAGTACACCGGCGTCGTAAGGCGAGAGGCCGAACTCGGCGGCGAAACGCGCCGCCTTCTCGTCCGGCAGTTCGGGCAGCGTCGCGCGCACGGCTGCGATGAAACCAGCATCGATTTCCAGCGGCAGCAGATCCGGATCCGGGAAGTAGCGGTAGTCGTTGGCTTCCTCTTTGGAGCGCATCGATCGCGTTTCGTGCTTGTCAGAATCGTAGAGGCGCGTCTCCTGGACCACTTTGCCACCGCTCTCGATCAGTTCGATCTGCCGCGCGACCTCGTACTGAATCGCCTTCTCGACGAAGCGAAACGAGTTCAGGTTCTTGATTTCGGCGCGCGTGCCGAACTGCGTCTGGCCGCGCGGTCGCACCGAGACATTGGCGTCGCAGCGGAACGAGCCTTCCTGCATGTTGCCGTCGCAGATCTCGAGATAGCGCACCAGCGTGTGCACCTTCTTCATGTAGGCCACCGCTTCCTTGGCCGAACGCAGGTCGGGCTCGGAAACGATTTCGAGCAAGGGCGTGCCGGCGCGGTTCAAGTCGATGCCGCTCGCGTTCGCAATGCCCTCGTGCAAGGACTTGCCGGCGTCCTCCTCCAAATGCGCCCGGGTGATGCCGACGGTCTTGACCGTGCCGTCATCGAGCACGATCGCGAGGGTCCCGCGCTGCACGACCGGGTGCTCGTACTGGCTGATCTGATAACCCTTGGGCAAGTCGGGGTAAAAATAGTTCTTGCGCGCGAACACCGAGCGCTCGGCCACTGTGGCGCCGATCGCGAGTCCGAACTTGACCGCCATGCGCACCGCTTCGGCGTTGAGCACGGGCAGAACCCCCGGATAGGCGAGGTCGACGAGGCTGGCCTGCGAGTTGGGCGAGGCGCCATACGCCGTGGCGGCGCCCGAAAAAATCTTCGAGCGCGTGGCCAACTGCGCATGGATCTCGAGCCCGATCACGACTTCCCAGTCAGCCATCACGCGTACCCGCTCGGCGCCTGCAGGTGCCAATCGGTGGCCCGTTGGTACTGATGGGCGGCATTGAGCACCCGGGCTTCCGCGAAATGCGGCCCGATCAATTGCAGCCCCATGGGCAAACCGTCGATGCTGCCGCAGGGCATCGACAAGCCCGGCAAACCCGCGAGGTTCGCACCGATCGTATAAATATCGTTCAAATACATGGTGATCGGGTCGTCGATCTTGGCGCCCAGCGCGAACGCGGGCGTCGGCGTCGTTGGCCCGAGCAACAGATCCACGCGCGTAAAGGCGGCGCGGAACTCGTCGGTGATCAACTGCCGCGCCTTTTGGGCCTTCAAGTAGTACGCGTCGAAATAGCCTGCCGAGAGCACATAGGTGCCCGTCATGATGCGCCGCTTCACCTCCGCGCCGAAGCCCTCGCCGCGCGAGCGCTTGTACAGGTCCATCAAGTCCTTCGGCGAGTCACAGCGGTAACCGAAACGCACACCGTCGTAGCGCGACAGGTTCGAGGAGCACTCGGCCGGCGCGACGACGTAATAAGTCGGCACCGACAAGGGCAAATGCGGCAGGCTGACATCGACCGTCTCGGCGCCGAGTGAGCGATAGACCGCGAGCGCGGCCTCGATCAGCGCCACGTTACGCGCCTCCAGACCAGCGAAGAATTCCGCCAGCAAGCCGATTTTAAGGCCTTTGAGCGGCTGCTCGAGCGCCGCGCGGTAGTCGGGCACGGGCACGTCGACGCTGGTCGAGTCGCGCGAATCGAAGCCCGCCATGGCTTGCAGCACCGTAGCGGCATCCGCGGCCGAGCGCGCGAACACGCCGGCTTGATCCAAGCTCGAGGCAAACGCAATGATCCCGTAGCGCGAAACCCGACCGTAGGTGGGCTTGATGCCGGTAACCCCGGTCAACGCGGCGGGCTGGCGTATCGAGCCCCCGGTATCGGTACCGGTCGCATAGGGCGCCAGGCGCGCCGCCGTCGCGGCGGCCGAGCCGCCGGAGGACCCGCCCGGCACTTTGCTCGTATCCCAGGGGTTCTTCACCGGCCCGTAGTAGCTCGTTTCGTTCGACGAGCCCATCGCGAATTCGTCCATGTTCGCCTTGCCCAACATCACGCCGCCGGCCGCGCGCAAGCGCTCGACCACGGTCGCATCGTAGGGCGCGACGAAATTATCGAGCATGCGCGAACCGCAGCTCGTGCGCACGCCGTCGGTGCAGAAAATGTCTTTATGAATGAGAGGGATGCCGAGCAGCGGCCCCCGCTCCCCGCGCTGCAGTCGAAGGTCCGCCGCCGCCGCCTCGAGCAGCGCCTGCTCGCCCGTCGCGGTGATCAGGGCATTGAGCGACGGATTGTGCCGCTCGATGCGGCTCAAGAAGTGGCGCGTCAGTTCGACACTCGAGATCTGGCGATCGCTCAGCAGATCGGCCAATGCGCCGATGGAAAGATCGTGCAGCATCGTGGCGCTTATTCGATGACCCGCGGCACCACGTACAAACCCGCCTGCACGCTGGGAGCATTTGCTTGATACCGTTCGTGCTGATCCGTCTCGGTCACTGCATCGGCGCGCAGCCGCTGATGCAGTCCCGTGAGCGGATGCGCCATCGGGGCCACGTTGCCGGTGTCGGCGCGGGCGAGTTCGGCGACGAAGTCGACGATGCTCGACAGACTGGTGACGTAGATCGGCAGCTCTTGTTCGCTGATCGACAGGCGCGCGAGGTGCGCGATCTTCTCGACTTCTTGACGGGTCAGACTCATGACTTCAGGTGTTGGTGTGCGCTGCAAAGGCGCAAAGAAAGCTTTCGCAAGATCATACACGTTGCCTTGCTGAAAGTCCTATCGGTTGTTACATTAGCGCAACTTTTTTTACCCCCTTCGCACTAGAAAAACACCGCATGTTCAAACGCCTTAGAGGTTATTTTTCAAATGACCTCTCAATAGATCTTGGGACCGCCAACACGCTCATTTACGTGCGTGAGCGAGGCATCGTCTTGAACGAGCCGTCGGTCGTCGCCGTGCAGGACGAACCGACCCGCGGCGGCAAAATCATCGTCGCCGTCGGTGTGGAGGCGAAGAATATGCTGGGGCGCACCCCCGGGCACATCACGGCCGTGCGCCCGATGAAGGACGGCGTCATCGCCGACTTCACCTACACGGAAAAAATGCTGCAGTATTTCATCAAGAAGGTGCACGGCAATCGCTTCTTGAGCCCTAGCCCGCGCGTGCTCGTTTGCGTGCCCTTCGGCTCGACCCAGGTCGAACGGCGTGCGATCAAGGAATCCGCGGAGGGCGCCGGCGCTCGCAGCGTGGACATCGTCCCGGAACCCATGGCTGCGGCCGTGGGCGCGGGACTCCCCGTCCAAGAGGCGCGCGGTTCGATGGTGCTCGACATCGGCGGGGGTACTTCCGAAGTCGCCGTGATCTCGCTGAACGGCATCGTCTATGCCGCGAGCGTGCGCATCGGCGGCGACAAGTTCGACGAGGCGATCACGAACTACGTGCGCCGCAATTACGGCATTCTGATCGGCGAGGCCACTGCGGAACGCATCAAGCTCGAGATCGGTTCGGCCTACCCCGGTCAGCAGGTGCGCGAGATCTCGGTCAAGGGCCGCAATCTCTCGGAGGGCGTGCCGCGCAGCTTCACGCTCAACTCGAACGAAATCCTGGAAGCTCTGCAAGAGCCCCTGCAAGGCATCGTCGGTGCGGTCAAACAAGCCCTCGAGCAGACGCCGCCCGAACTCGGCGCGGACGTCGCCGACCGCGGCATCGTGCTCACGGGCGGCGGCGCGCTGCTGCGCGATGTCGACAAACTCCTGATGGAAGAGACGGGATTGCCCGTGGTCGTCGCAGACGATCCGCTGACTTGCGTGGCCCGCGGCGGCGGTCGCATCCTCGAACTGACCGAAGAGCACGGACCGGGCATCTTCGGATTGGAGTAGCCCACCCACCCCCAATGCTCGCCTTTCGCAGTTCCGACACCTCGGCTCGCTCCACGGGACTCTTGCTTCGCTGCATTTTGTTTGCGTTGCTGGCCTTGGGGCTGATGATCGTCGACAAGCGCTACCAGGACCTGGGCAAGATCCGCCGCGCGCTCTCGATCGTCGCCTACCCGGCGCAAGTCGCGGTCGCGAGTCCCTTCGAGGGCTGGGCCTGGTTGCGAGAGAGTCTGACCACGCGCGAGGCGCTGCGCGCCGACAAGTCTCGTTTGGAGGAGCAGCTGCGCGTCGCGCAGTTTCGTCTGCAGCGCTTCGAGGCGCTCGAAGCCGAAAGTCGTCGCCTGCGGGCGCTGCGTGACAATACGGCCGGCGTCAGCGCCCGATTTCTGGTCGGCAACGTCATGGACGTGGATCTCGATGCGTTTCGCGAGCGCGTGCTGGTCGACAAAGGTGCGCACGACGGCGTCTACGTCGGCCAAGCGGTGCTCGATGCCGGCGGCGTTTTCGGCCAGGTCGCGCGCGTCGGTGAGATGACCAGCGAAGTCATTTTGATCAGCGATGCCGCCCATGCGATCCCCGTACAGGACAACCGCAACGGCCTGCGCACGATCGCCGTCGGCACGGGCGATGTCAGCCACATCAAGCTGCCCTACATTTCGACCGCAGCCGACATCGTCAAGGGCGATTTGCTCGTGACCTCGGGGTTGGGCGGCGGCTTTCCGGCCGGCTATCCTGTCGGTACCGTCGTCGAAATCAAGCGCGATCCGGCGCAATCCCTCGCCGACGTCGAGGTCAGTCCCGCCGCCGCGCTCGACCGCGCGCAGGAACTGCTGTTCGTCTGGCCCGCGGGCGGCGCCACGCCGGCGGCCACGCTGACGCCCGCGACCGCGAAACCCGCGACCACGCCGCCGCCGCGCGCCGCTGCGCCGGCGAAGCCCGCTGACGCGGCCAAGACCGCTGAGGCCGCCAAGACCGGCGAGGCGGCCAAAAAATGATGCGCGCCGAACGGATCCGGCGCCTGCCGATGGCGCTCTCGGCGCTGGTCGCGCTGACGCTCGCGATCGTGCCGCTGCCGGAGGTCATCGACGCGTTCCGACCGGATTTTCTCGTGCTGGTCGTGTTCTTCTGGTCGATCGAGTCGCCGCGCGCGGGCGGTCTCACGCTCGCCTTCGTCAGCGGCCTCGCGCTCGATATCATCAAGGGTGCCGTACTCGGCCAACACGCTCTCGCGCTGACCCTGATGGCGGCGTGGGCGACGCATTTGCGCCTGCGGCTGCGGGTGTTTTCAGTGCTGTCGCAGTCGCTGACGATCTTCGCGCTGCTCACCGGCTATCAATTCATTCTCTTTTGGATCGACGGCGCGACCGGCAACCCCGTGACCTCGTTCAGCCGCTGGCTCGCACCGGTGATCGGCGCGCTGATCTGGCCTGTCATGGTCGGCACTTTGAGTCGCCTGCGTGAACGTTGAGCGCGTCGCGAGGTCTGCCACTCCATGATATTCGATGAGTTCTCGCCCTCCCGGACGCGCCGCACCCTGACCGCGGGCGGCCGCACGCTGCGTGCACTGGGCCTCGACGGGCCGCTGACCGGCATACTCGCGGTGATCGTCTGCTTAGGTATTCTGGTCGTCTACAGCGCCTCCGGACAGAACCTGAAGATGGTGGAACACCACCTGGGCAACATCGCGATCGCGATCGTCGCGATGCTCGCGCTCGCCCGGCTCGCCACGCCGCAGTACCTGCGGCTGTTCACGCCGATCGCCTATGTCGCCGGGGTCTTGTTGCTCGTGGTCGTGGACGTCACGGGACACATCGGCAAGGGTGCGCAGCGCTGGCTGGATGTCGGCTTCATGCGCTTCCAGCCCTCCGAGATCATGAAACTGGCCGTGCCGATGATGTGCGCCTGGTACATGCACGAGCGTCCACTGCCCCTGACGTTCAAGGATTTGCTCGTGCTGGGGATCCTGATCGCGATACCGACGGCAATGATCGTCACGCAGCCGGATCTCGGCACCGCCCTGTTGATCGCCGCCTCGGGTCTGATCGTGATGCTGCTCGCGGGCCTGCAGATCCGCATCATCCTCGTCTCGATTCCGTTGCTGGTGCTCGTGGCCTGGGGCGGCTGGCACTTCATTCACGATTATCAGCGACAGCGCATTTTGACGTTCATCAACCCGGAGAACGACCCGTTGGGGGCGGGCTATCACATCATTCAATCGCAGATCGCGATCGGCTCGGGCGGTGTCTTCGGCAAGGGTTATATGAACGGCAGCCAGGCGCAGCTCGATTTTCTGCCCGAACGGTCGACCGATTTCATCTTCGCGGTCATCGGCGAGGAGTTCGGCTTGTTGGGGCAACTGCTGCTGCTGTTCCTGTATGCGCTCGTGATCGGCCGCTCGCTGTATTTGGCGATGCAAGGGCAGGATACCTTCTCCCGACTCACGGGCGGGGCGATCGCCTTGAGCTTCTTCGTCTACGTGTTCGTCAATTCAGGTATGGTCAGCGGCATCTTGCCCGTGGTCGGCGTGCCGCTGCCCTTGATCAGCTACGGCGGGACCTCGATGGTGACGCTGCTCGCCGGCTTCGGGATCCTGATGGCACTGCATTCCCATCGCAAACTCATCGGTTCTTAGGAATCGCGCCTAGATGACCCGCCGCCCGCGCCGCTCCTTACTCGCCCCGCAGATCGCCGCGCTGCTCGCCGCGACGATCGGACTCGGCGCAGCACCGGTGCCCGCGGCAGCGCTCGACACCCGGCGGCCCGAGGTCCGGGAGTTCATTGCGGCCATGGTGCGCGAGGATTCCTTCGACCGGCGCACGCTGCGCAAGTGGCTGCGCGCGGCGCAAATCCAGCCCGCGATCCTCGAGGCCATGGACCGGCCCGCCGAGCGGGCAAAGCTCTGGTACGAGTACCGGCCGATCTTCATCAACGAAAAACGCATCCAGGAAGGGGTCGACTTCTGGACCGCGCATCGCGCGGAGCTGGATCGCGCCAGCACGCAAAGCGGCGTGCCGCCCGAGTACCTGGTCGCGATCCTCGGCGTCGAGACCTATTATGGCCGCCTGACCGGGCGCTATCGCGTGCTCGATGCCTTGGCGACGCTGGCTTTCGAATATCCCGCGCGCGCCAAGTTTTTCCAGGGTGAACTGGAACAGTTCTTCCTGCTGACGCGCGAGGCCTCGATCGACCCGCTGAGGGCGACCGGTTCGTATGCCGGCGCCATGGGGGCGCCACAATTTATGCCGTCGAATTATCGCCGTTACGCCGTCGACGCCGATCACGACGGCCACATTGATTTGTGGAGCAATTGGCCCGACGTGTTCGCGAGCGTCGGCAATTACTTCAAGGAACACGGCTGGAATCCGGGCGAACCGGTCTTGAGCGAAGCCTCGATCGAGCCCGACAATCCGCAGATCCTCGACGGCCGCAAACTGAATCTGTCGGAAACCGTCGGCATGCTGCGTGCGCAAGGCATTCGCTTCGACAGCGCGCTGCCCGTGACCGCCCCCGCGTTGCTGATCGCGGCCGACGGCAGCGACGGCATCCACTGGCGCGTGGGCTATGAGAATTTTTACGTGATCACGCGCTACAACCATAGTGCGCTTTACGCAATGGCCGTCTACGACCTGGCCTGCGCCGTGAAATCGCGCGTGCCGTTTTGAAACCCGCGCGCGCGCCGCCGCTGTCGGTTGCGCCGCGCTCGCCGACAGCGGCACTCGTCCTGCTGGGTTTGATCTTGGCCTCCTGCGCGAGCCCGCCTGCGCGCCAGGTCCCGAGCCCCGCCGTGGTACCGGCGCCGGTCCTGATCCCGCCCGTGCCGCCGGACAGCGTGCCGGACGCCGTGCCGCGCGTCGAACCTCGCTCCCGCTATGGGAATCCGCCGTTTTACGAGGTGTTCGGCAAGCGCTATCGCGTGCTGCCCTCGAGCGCGGGCTATGTCGAACGCGGCGTCGCGTCATGGTACGGACCCGGATTCCACGAGGAGCGCACGTCCACGGGCGAACCCTACGACATGTTCGGCATGACGGCTGCTCACAAGACGCTGCCGCTGCCGGTCTATGTACGCGTCACCAATCTACAAAACGGCCGTAGCATCGTCGTGCGCGTCAATGACCGCGGGCCTTTCGTCGGCAACCGGATCATCGACTTGTCGTATACCGCGGCGGCGAAGCTCGACATGCTGCGCAACGGCACGGCCTTCGTCGAGATCCGGGCGATCGACCCGGCCGCGCCCGAACCCGTGGTCCTTGCGGCGACACCCGCCTCACCGCCCACGGCGCCGCCGGGCACATCGACGCCGCCCTTGGGCTTACCACCCCCGAGCACTCCGGCGCCACCGGCGCCGCTTGCGACCGGGCTGTTCATTCAAGCCGGCGCGTTCGCGAATTCCACGAATGCAGAGCGGCTCGCGGAAAAACTGCGCGGTGGCGGATACGGCACCGTGTTCGTGCGCGAGAGCGAAATCGCCGGCCGCAAGTTCTATCGCGTGCGCATCGGCCCCGTCCCCGATGTCACGGAATTCGATCGCGTCGTCGCAGCGCTCGCCCAAGCCGGCGTCGGCGATGCCCATCTCGCGCTCGATTGACCGGTGCAGCTACTGCCGATCGCTGATCGCCGGTACACTGGGTCGCTTTTAGCGAGGGCTTGACCGACCATGTTTCGTCCGCTGTTTGCCGTAATGCTCCTGCTCGTGACCGGTGCCGCCGCCGTTCGCGCCGACACACCGATTCCGACGCCGCCCGAGGTGGATGCGCGCGCCTATATCGTGATCGACTTCCACACCGACAAGGTGCTCGCGGCCAAAGACGCGGTTGCGCGCCTGGAGCCGGCCAGTCTGACGAAGCTCATGACCGCCTACATCGTGTTCGAGCAGCTCCGCGCCGGCAAGCTCAAACTCGACGAACCGGTCACGGTCAGCGAACACGCGTGGCGTTCAGAGGGCTCGCGCAGCTTCATCGAACTCGGTAAACCCGTGCCGGTCGAGACCTTGATCCTCGGCATGGTGGTGCAGAGCGGTAACGATGCCACGATCGCACTCGCCGAGCGCATTGCCGGCACCGAAGACACGTTCGCCCAGCTCATGAACAGCACGGCGCAGCGCCTCGGCATGGTGGGCACGCATTTCGCAAACAGCTCCGGATTGCCCGCGCCGGAGCATTACACGACCGCACGCGACTTGTCGTTGCTGGCGACCGCGTTGATTCGCGATTTCCCGCAGTACTACCAATGGTTCTCCGTGCGCGAATTCGAATACAACGGGATCAAGCAGCAGAATCGCAATGGACTGCTCGACAAGGACTCGAGTGTCGATGGCCTCAAGACCGGGCACACGGACTCCGCGGGCTACTGCCTGGTCACCTCGGCCCAGCGCGACGGCATGCGTTTGATCTCGGTGGTGCTCGGCTCGTCGAGCTTCAAGGGCCGCGAGAACGCCAGTGGCGCGCTGCTGAACTACGGCTTCACCTTCTACGAAACGCCCTTGGTCGCGAAGGCCGGTGCCAAGCTTGCCTCGACGCCGGTCTGGAAAGCCCAAACTACGCCGCTCGATCTCGGTATCAAGCGCGACTTGTACGTGACCGTGCCGCGCGGCGCCGCGGGCGCGATCAAGACCACGGTGCAACTGCAGCCCCGCTTGATCGCTCCGTTGACGACCGAGACGGTCGTGGGTCAATTCCAGGTCGGAAATGCCGGCCAGACGCTCGCCACCGTCCCGCTGCACCCGCTCGCCAACGACGCCGCGGGTGGCTGGTGGCGCCGCTTGATCGATACGATCCGGCTCTGGTTCGCTTGACGCCATGGCCGTCCCGCTGCCGATCTGCTATCTGAACGGTCGATACCTGCCGCTCGCGACCGCGACGATCTCGCCGCTGGACCGCGGTTTCTTGTTCGGCGATGCCGTCTACGAAGTGATTCCGGTCTACGGCGGGCGGCCGTTTCGCGCCCGGGAGCATTTCGATCGCCTGACGCGCAGCCTCTCAGGGATCCGCATGGCGGCGCCCTTGAGTCACGCCGAGTGGCTGGCCATCTGCCGCGAGCTCATCGCGCGCAACGCGGCCGAGGGCCAGGACGTTTATATCTATCTGCAAGTGAGTCGCGGCGGGGAATTCGGCCGCAACCACGCCTGGCCCGAGGGCCTCGCGCCAACGCTGTTCGCCTATCTGTCGCCGCTTGAGCCCGTGTCCGAGGCGCTGCTCGAACGGGGCGTCGCCGCCGTGAGCGCTCACGATACGCGCTGGGCACGCCGCGACCTCAAGTCGACCGCGCTGCTCGCCAACGTGCTGCTGAAGAAACTTGCACAGGATGCGGGCGCCTTCGAAACGATCCTGCTCGAGGACGGTTATTTGACCGAGGGCTCGTCGACGACCGTCCACGTGATTCGCGGCGGCACGCTGCATACGCCGCCGAACGGCACGCAAATCCTCCCGGGGACGACGCGGGACGTGGTCACCGAATTGGCGGCACGCTTGACGCTGCACAGCGTTGTCGGTCCCGTCGCCGAGTCGGAGCTGCGCGGTGCCGAAGAAATCTGGCTGAGTTTTTCGACGCGCGGCGTGCTGCCCGTGACGCGGCTCGACGGCGCGGCGGTCGGCGACGGCAAGCCGGGACCGGCGTTTCGGCGCATCTACGCGGCGTTCCTCGACTATCGGCGCGAGTTGGCCGGAGTGCCGGTGCTGTGAGTACACCGACGATTCAAGAATTTCCGTCCGAGTTTCCAATCAAGGTCATGGGGCGTCGTGACGGCGACCTGCGTGCCCTCACGCAGAGCATCGTCGAGCGCCACGCGGGCCCGCTCGCCGACTCCGCGATCCGCGAGCGGAGCAGTGGCGACGGCAATTTCCTCGCGATTACCTATGTCGTCATGGCGCAGAGTCGCGCGCAGCTCGACGCCATCTACCGCGAGTTGACCGCCTGCAAAGCGGTGTTGATGGCACTGTAGGGCGCGACGGTGCCGGCGCCTGCCGGACTGGCGCCCAGTTCGCGCAACAGATACGGCTCGATACCGCGGGCCGTTGCCTCGAGCTCGGCCGGCGCGGCGCATAGATCGCAAAGACGCGTCGCCTCGAGACCCCGATAGCCGCAGACATTGATGCGCCGGAACGGCTCGAGCTCGACGCTGACGTTCATCGCCAGGCCGTGATAACTCGCGCCGCGCCGCACGCGCAGCCCGACGCTCGCGAGTTTTCGGCCCTCGACATACACGCCCGGCGCCTCGCGTCGCGAAACCGCGGTGACGCCGAATTGCGCCGCATAACCGATCACGGCTTGTTCGAGAGCGACTACGAGCGTGCGCACGCTCAAGCCGCGGCGACGCAGATCGATCAAAGCATAGATCAGCAATTGCCCGGGTCCGTGATAGGTTACCTGGCCGCCGCGATCGACACCGAGCACCGGGATGTCGCCGGGCATGAGCAGATGCTCGCGGCCCGCATTCAAGCCCAGCGTGAAGATCGGCGGATGCTCGACGAACCAGAGTTCATCGGGCGTGTTCGCAGTGCGCTCTTCGGTGAAGCGTTGCATGGCCCGCCAGGTCGGCTCGTAGTCCTGCCGCCCTAACTGCCGGATCAGCGGCGACTCGGTCATGCGCGGTTGACGAGGCCCGCGTTGTTGCGCGCGAGCGCCTGCTCGGCGCGATAGCTCGAACGCACGAGCGGCCCGGAGACGCACTCGAGAAATCCCAAACTCAGGGCCAGCGTCCGGTAGTGGTCGAATTCCGCCGGCGTCACGTAGCGCACGATGTCGAGATGATGGACCGTCGGCCGCAAATACTGACCCAGCGTCAAGAGATCCACGGCCGCGGAGCGCAGATCCCGCATCGTCGCTTCGATCTCGGCGTCCGTTTCTCCGAGCCCGAGCATCAAACTCGTTTTCGTGAGCGCGCTCGGCCGGTGGGCCTTGGCATGGCGCAGTACGTTCAAGGTCTGTGCATAACCTGCGCGGGGATCGCGCACCGGATGGGTCAAGCGGGCAACCGTCTCGACGTTTTGCGCGAAGACATCGACGCCGGCATCGAGCACGGTGTCGACGTCGGCGAGCACGCCTTGAAAATCCGGCGTCAGCGCCTCGACCGCGGTGCCGGGCCGACGCTGCTTGATCGCGCGCACCGCGGCGGCGTAATGCGCGGCGCCGCCATCGGGCAGGTCGTCGCGATTGACCGAGGTCAGCACGACATACTGGAGTTTCATCAACTCGACCGAACGGGCCACGTTGTCGGGCTCCTCCGGATCGAGCCAGCCGCGTGGATTACCGGTGTCGACCGCGCAAAATCGGCAGGCGCGCGTGCACACCGCACCCATCAACATGATCGTCGCCGTGCCTGCGCTCCAGCACTCGCCGATGTTCGGACATTTCGCCTCTTCGCAGACCGTACTCAGCCGATGCTCTTTGACGATGTTCCGGACGGCGTCGTACCCCGCACCGCCCGCGAGCGCGGCGCGCAGCCAGGGCGGCTTACGCTGGGCGCTGGTCGCTGCGAAGCCGCCGTCCGCGGGCTTGGCCTCGGCGGCGCCGCGGGGCGCGCCCGGCCGGATGCCGTCCTTGATCGCCGTGTGGCCTTGGGGAGTGGTATATTTGCTGCCGCTACGGATCGGCTGTTTGAGATCGGACATCGCGCAATTGTAACGCAAGCCCGCCTCAGGGGCGGTTAAGCGCGGCCAGGCGGGCGGGCGTGCCGACGTCCTCCCAGAGTCCCTGATAGATCTCGCCCGTGCAGCGGTCGCGTTCCATGGCAGCAACGAGCAACGGTTTGAGCGGCCGTACGCCGTCTGCGCAGGCCGCGAACATCGCCCGCCGATAAAGGGCGATCCCGGCGAACGTGAAACGCTGTGCCGCCACGGCGAGCACGCGCCCATTCCTCAAGCCGAAATCCCCTTCCGGGTGCTGCGGCGGATTGGGGACGAGCACCAGGTGCGCGTCCGCAGCCACGCCCAGCCGCAGCCCGGCGAGCGGATAGTCGGTATAAATGTCGCCGTTGACGACGATGAAAAGGTCGCTGCCGAGCAAGCGCAGCGCGCGCACGATGCCGCCTGCGGTCTCGAGCGCTGCGGCGCCCTCCTCGCTGTAGGCGATCTCGACACCGTAGCGCGATCCGTCGCCGAGGCGCTCGCGAATCTGGGCACCCAACCACCAGAGGTTGATCACGATGCGGCGGATGCCGGCCGTTGCACAGGCTCGCACATGGCGTTCGATCAGTGTCTCGTCGCGCACGACGAGCAGCGGCTTCGGGGTACGATCGGTCAGCGGCCGCATGCGTTCGCCGCGACCGGCAGCGAGGATCATCGCCGCCGGCGCAGGTGCCGCGTTGCCGGCCGCGCTCACGCCGACACTCGGGCCTGCGCGGCGGCAAACGCGGCGGCGACGGGTCCGCTCAGGAACTCGGCAAACTCGGCGGTTTCCGGGTAGCCGGCGGCGGCGACGCTCGCGTAATGCAGCACGCGGGGCAGGTCCTGCAGATACTGCGACTTGCCGTCGCGGTAAAAAAGCCGGCAGAAAATACCCAGGACCTTGACATGGCGCTGCAGGCCGACGAGATCGAACCAGCGCAGGAACTCGACCTCGTCCGCGCCGGCGGCGCCACCCGCGGCCAGCAGTCGCTGCCGAAACTCGAGCGCCCAGTGCCGTGCGCGCGCGGCCGGCCAGGCGACATAGCAATCCTTGAGCAAAGAAACGAGGTCGTAGGTCAAGGGTCCCGCCACGGCATCCTGAAAGTCGAGGATGCCCGGATTGTCGCTGTCGACGAGCATCAAGTTGCGCGAGTGGAAGTCACGATGCACGAGGGTCACCGGTTGCGCCAGCGCGGCGCGGGTTATGGCCGCGAACGTGCGCTCGAGCATCGCGTGCTGAGGCGCGCCGAGTTCCAGCTGCAGATGGCGTTGCAGGAACCACTCCGGCAGCAAGGCCATCTCGCGGTTCAACAGCGCGGCATCATAGGCAGGCAATTGCGCGACGAACGCTGCGCCGCGCGTCTGCAGCGTGACGAGCGCGGCGAGCGCATCCGTGTAGAGGCGGTCGACGTCGTGATTCGCGAGCAAGGCGCCGAGGTATTGCCGCGAGCCGAGATCGGTGAGCAGCAGCAACCCCTCGGCCTCGTTGCGCGCCAAAATCAGGGGAACGTTCAAGCCGATGTCGGCGAACATGGCCGCCACCCGCAGAAAGGGACCGAGAGCCTCCTTGTCCGGCGGGGCGTCCATGGCGATGTAGGTCTCGCCGCCGTGCGCGACGCGAAAATAACGTCGGAAACTCGCATCCGCCGAGGCGGGCTCGATCCGGCTGGACGTGAAACCCAGGTCCTCCTCGACCCAGCGGCGCAGCACCGACAAGCGCAAATCGTTCTCGGCGAGCGCCGTCATATCAGCCTATCCTTCGCGCGTAAGCTTAAGCAGCGCCGAGTATACCGACTATAATGCGGGCGCCGACACGACCCTCCAAGGCGACTTCAATTTGCGCACCGACTCCTGTTTGCGAGCCGCATCCCTGCTGATCGTGCTGTTTGCGGCCACCGAAACGCGGGCCGGCGACATGTGCCCCGCGCCGCCGCATCACGTGGCGCGCATGCCGGAGGAAGTCGCGGCCGACGATCATCAGATCCACATCGATGCCGATGGGATTACCGAAGCGATCAGCACCGGTGTTCTCGCTCTGACCGGCCACGTGGTCGTCAAACAGGACGACCGCAGCGTCAGCGCGGATTCGGTGACCTACACGCAGGAGACCGGCCATGTCACGTTCAACGGCGCCGTGGACTTCGAGGATCCCCTCATACGCGTGCAGAGCGAGTCGGGCAGCTATGACACGAATGGGGGCGCCGACTTCCGGAAATCGACGTTCGAACTGCTGGACCGGGCGGGCCGCGGGTCGGCCACCGACATCGGCGTGCGGCCCGCGGGCAAGGTTTCACTCGAACAGGTGCGCTACACGACTTGTCCGGTCGGCGACAAGGATTGGATGTTGCAAGCCTCGTCGATCAATCTCGACACCGTGATCCACCAGGGCGTCGCGCGTGATGCCTGGGTTGAATTCAAGGGCGTGCCGATCTTTTATACCCCCTATTTGTCCTTCCCCATGGATTCCGAGCGCAAATCCGGCCTGCTCGCGCCGATACTCGACCATTCCGGTACCAACGGTTACGAACTGGGCGTCACCTATTACTTCAATCTGGCACCCAATTACGATCTCACGCTGAGCCCGGAATATCTGTCGGCGCGCGGCGTCGAACTGGGCAGCCAGTTTCGTTTTCTGACTTCTACGTCGCATGGCCAGGTCGATGCGAACGTGCTGCCCAACGACACCGAGACCAACGACGACCGGTTCTTCTTTCATGCCACCGACACCACCGATTTCAAACCCGGGCTGCGCGGCGAGGTCGACCTCGCGGCGGTCAGCGACAGCACGTATTTCGAGGACTTCGGCGTCGGCTCCGAGGAAACCAGCGTGACCTTCCTCGAGCGCCGCGCGGACCTCAAGTATTACGATGACTACTGGCGCATCCAGGGCGAGTTGCAGAACTTCCAGACCATCGACACGACGGTGTTCGCTTACGAGCGCCCCTACTCGCGCGTACCGCGCATCGATGCGCAAGGCTTGTTCCCGCTGGGCGAAAGCGATTTCGAATTCGCCGTGGACAGCGAAGCGGTCAATTTCCTGCGCAACTTGGACGATGTCGTGAACGGCCAGCGGCTGGTCGAACCCTCCGGCGTGCGCCTCGACGTGACGCCCGAGTTTCGTTGGAACTACACCGAAGCCGGTTACCATTTCGTGCCCGCGGTCGGCTGGCATCTGACCCAATACAGTCTCGAGGATGCCGGCGCGTTCCTGCCCGTGGGCGATCACGTCGAGAGTGCGCCGTTCCGCTCGGTCCCCTACGGCAGCGTCGATACGGGGCTGGTCTTCGACCGCGACTCCGGCGCCGACGGCCAGCGCACGCAGACCTTGGAACCGCGTTTGGTTTATACCTACGTGCCCTACCGGAATCAGAACAACCTGCCGGTGTTCGACACGGCGCTGCCCGACCTGAACCTGTCCGAATTGTTCCGCACCAATCGCTACGTCGGCGATGATCGCATCAGCGATGCCAATCAGCTCGCCGCCGGCGTCACGACGCGCCTGTTCGACCAGAATACGGGCCAGCAATTGCTGGCGGCGACGATCGGCCAGATCCGCTACTTCTCCGTGCCGAAAGTCGGCCTGCCCTGTCCGGTGCCGATCAGCAACGTGCAGCAGGTGAACTTTCCCTCGCAACTCGGCGTGCCCTGCCCCTCCGGCGAGGTGTTCAACGCCTCGGACCTGGTCGGGGACGTCTCGCTCGCCGCCTATAAAAATTGGACCGTGAACCTCGATTACGTCTGGAATCCGTATCTCAACCAAACGGAGAAATCCGAGTTCTCGATCCAATATCGGCCGGACGTCAAACACGTCGTGAATCTCGCCTATCGCTACCAGAAGGACACCTTCGAGCAGTGGGACGCGTCGGTTGCCTGGCCGATCGCCGCGCACTGGAGCGCGGTCGGCCGGCTGGTGTATTCGATCATGGATAAACAGACCATCGAACAGGTCGCGGGCTTCGAATACAAGAGTTGCTGTTGGCGGATTCAGATCGTCCAGCGTCGATATGTCGACAACCGCCCGGCGGCCCCGACCGCGGAAAACCCGAACCCGACGATCCCGCCCCTGGGCCAGTCGATCGCCCTGGAATTGCAACTTATCGGCTTGACCTCGGTCGGAAAAACATCGAATGCTTTCCTGGAACGATCGATTAGCGGATACTCCGCCGGCGATTCTGTGCCCTAGCGACGAGAACCGATTTCTATGCGTAAGTTACTGTCTTTATTGATTTTTATATGCACGATCGGCGTGTCCGGGCAACTCGCCCAGGCGCAGACCCGGGATCTCGGCGTGCACGGCGAGCTGCTCGATCGGATCGCCGCGGTCGTCAACGACGGCCTGGTTCTGCGCAGCGAGCTCGACGCCCAGGTGCAAGCCGTGACCAAGCGCCTGCAGGAGCAAAAAGTCGCGTTGCCGGCGCAGAACGTGCTCTACAGCCAGGTGCTCGACCGGCTGATCCTGCAGGAGATCGAGGCGCAGCGGGCCAAGCGTCTCGGGCTCACGATCTCGGACGAACAATTGAACGGCGCCCTGCAAGAGATTGCGGCGCGTAACAAGATTCCCTTCGATCAACTGCCGACGACCTTGCAGTCCCAGGGCATCGATTACAAGCAATACCGCGAATCGATGCGCAAGGAGCTCACGTTGAGCGAGCTGCGGCAGCGGGACGTGATCACCCACATCATCGTCACACCGCACGAAATCGACCAATTTCTCGAACGCCAGGACAGTGCCGCGGCGAACGACCAGTTCAACGTCTCGCATATTCTCTTGTCCTTGCCGGCCGCGGCCACGCCGCAGCAGCTCGCAGAGATCACCAAGAAAGCCGACGATATCGCGGCGCGCGCGACCAAGGGCGAGGACTTCGGTGAATTGGCGATCGCGAATTCCAACAGCCAGACTGCACTCGACGGCGGCCAGCTCGGCTGGCGCAAGGGTTCGCAGCTGCCGCAGTTCATTCTCGACCTCGTGACCAAGATGAAGCCCGGCGAGGTCAGCGAGCCGATCCGCACGCCGAGCGGCTTTCACATCGTCAAGTTGAACGACCGGCGCAGCGGCGAGGCGCAGGTGATCATCAACCAGATTCACGTGCGTCACATCCTGCTAAAGCCGAACGAGCTCGACGACGATGCGACGGTCCGCGAGAAACTCGCGAAGATCCGGCAGCGAATACTCAATGGCGAGGACTTTGCCGGCATCGCCTCGACCACGTCCCAGGATCCCGGTTCCGCGCCCGATGGCGGCGACCTCGGTTGGACGGGACCGGGCACGTTCGTGCCGGAATTCGACAAGGCGATCGCCGATTTGAAACCTGACGAAATCAGCGAGCCGTTCAAGACCCGTTACGGCTGGCACATCGTGCAGATGCTCGGCACGCGCACCTACGACAGCACGGCCGACGTCCGGCGCCAGCGGGCCTTCGCGCAGATCCGCGAGAGCAAGGCCGACGAGGAAACGGAATTGTGGCTGCGCCGCCTGCGCGACGAGGCCTTCGTCGAAACGAAGATGTAGGCGTGGGCGTGCGCAGCAGCGCAGGTCCGGGACCCCGGTAGCGGTGTACAAGCCGCGGATCGTCATCACCGCGGGCGAGCCTGCCGGGATCGGGCCGGATTGTTGCGTGATGCTCGCGCAACATCCCTGGGACGCCGACTTGGTCGTTGCCGGCGATGCAGCCGTGCTGGAATCCGCCGCGCTCGCGCTCGGGCTGCCGTTGCGCGTCGAACTCTACGATCCTTCGACGCCGGCGCCTGGCTTCACGCCGGGCCGCTTGGCTGTCGCGCACAGTCCCGTTGCCGAGGCGGTCGTGCCCGGGCGGCTCGACCTGCGCAATGCGGCCTATGTGTTGCGCACTCTCGACCGGGCCTGCGACGGCTGCATGAATGGCGAGTTTGCCGCCATGGTCACCGCTCCGGTACAAAAGAGCATCCTGCTCGATGCGGGATTCGCGTTCAGCGGCCATACGGAATATCTCGCGAACCGCACGCGTGCCGCATTGCCGGTGATGCTGCTGGTCGCGGGCAACTTGCGCGTCGCCCTGGTGACGACGCATCTGCCGCTGGCCGAGGTGCCGCGTGCGCTCACGCGCGAGCGCCTGCTGGCCACGTTGCGCATCGTGCACATGGATCTCGGCCGACATTTCAACTTGAGCGCGCCGCGGATCACGGTCCTGGGATTGAATCCGCATGCCGGCGAAGGCGGTCATTTGGGTACCGAGGAAATCGACGTGATCGAGCCCGTGTTGCGCGAGTTGCGCGCCGACGGCATGGACCTGCGCGGGCCGGTCCCCGCCGACACCGCGTTCGCGCCCCGCTTCCTCGCTGAGACCGACGTGATCGTCGCGATGTATCACGACCAGGGCTTGCCGGTGCTCAAACACGTCGGCTTCGGGTCCGCGGTCAACATGACACTGGGACTGCCCATCTTGCGCACCAGTGTCGATCATGGCACCGCCCTGTCGCTGGCACGCACCGGCCAGGCCGACCCCGGCAGCCTGCAGGCGGCGCTTGCGCTCGCGATTCAGTTGACGAGCCGGAGCCGCGCCGATGCCGGTCCGTAAACGCTTCGGTCAGCACTTCCTGCACGATCCCGGGATCATCGCGCGCATCATCGACAGCGTCGCACCCCTGCCCGGACAACGCGTGGTCGAGGTGGGTCCCGGCCGCGGCGCCTTGACCTGGGGGCTGCTCGCACGCGCGGGCCGGCTGGACACGATCGAGATCGACCGGGACCTCGCCGCGGATCTGCGCGCCGATCCGCGCGCTGCGCAGGGGCTGACCGTACACGACGACAACGTGCTCGACACGGATTTCTCCCGGCTGCGCGCCGACGGGCCGGCGCTGCGCATCGTCGGCAACCTGCCGTACAACATCTCCACGCCGCTGCTATTTCGGCTCGTGCAGCAGCGTGCGGCGATCGCGGATATGCACTTCATGTTGCAGAAGGAGGTCGTCGACCGCATGGCCGCAGGAGCCGGCGGCAGCGAGTACGGTCGCCTGACCGTGATGCTCGCAGCCTATGCAGAGGTCGAAGCCTTGTTCGACGTGGGCCCGGGCGCGTTTCAACCGCCACCGCGCGTCTGGTCGGCGGTGGTCCGACTGCGGACCAGCCAGGCGCCGCGCTTCGAGATCGGCAGCGATGCGATGCTAAGGAGCGTCGTTTCCAGCGCCTTTTCGCATCGCCGCAAGACTTTGCGCAATGGACTGAAGGGCCTGCTCACGAGCGAGGACATCGAGGCTTGCGGCGTCGATCCGAATCTGCGTCCGGAGACGCTTGCACCGGCGCAGTTCGGATTGCTCGCGGCACGCCTGCATCGCAGCCGAATGGCGGCGGCACTGACCGTGTAGCCCCGCCGCGATCCGCTATACTCTTCAGTGATGCCAGCCGAACCTGCCCACCCCAAGATTCGTGTCGAAGTCGAGACCTCGTACGTCGAAGAGCAATCCGACCCGCGCGACAAACGCTTCGTGTTCTCGTATACGATCACGATCCGCAATGACGGCCCCGTGCCGGCGCGCCTGTTGACCCGCCATTGGATCATCACCGACGCGAACGGTAACGTGAAGGAAACGCGCGGCGACGGTGTGGTCGGCGAGCAGCCGTATCTCAAGCCCGGTCAGGGCTTTCGCTATTCGAGCGGCGCGGTCATCGAAACGCCCGTGGGCACGATGCAGGGCAGCTACCAGATGGTTGCCGACGGCGGCCAACAATTCGACGCGCCGATCGCACCGTTCCGCTTGGCGATGCCCGGGGTCCTTCATTAGAAGGCCGCAACGCTGATGGCTCTCTATGCGATCGGCGATGTCCAAGGCTGCGACCGAGAACTCGCGCAATTGCTCGAGGCCCTGGATTTTTCCAAGGAGCGCGACCATCTCTGGTTCGTCGGCGACCTCGTCAATCGTGGACCGGACTCGCTCGGCGTGCTCCGGCGCATCCGCGCCTTGGGCGCGGCGGCGACGGTCGTGCTCGGCAATCACGATTTGCATTTGCTCGCGGTCGTGGTCGGCGGGATGCGCACGCGCAGCGGCGACACGCTCGAGGCGGTCCTGCAGGCCAAGGATCGCGCTGAGCTGCTCGACTGGCTGATCACCCGGCCGGTTTTGCACGTGGACTCGGAGCGCCGCCTCGCGCTGCTGCACGCCGGCCTGCCGCCGCAGTGGGACCTGCCGACGGCACAGGGCTGCGCCCGCGAGCTGGAGCGGGCTTTGCGCAGCCGGCCGGAGTTGTTGTTCGCCCAGATGTACGGTGACAAACCGGATCTCTGGGATGAGGGCCTCGAGGGGCTCGACCGGCTGCGATTCATCGCCAACTGCTTCACGCGGCTGCGCTATCTCGACGCCCAGGGCCGGCTCGCCTTGCGCGCCAAGGGCTCGCCGAAGAAGGCGGCCGCGGCCGCGCTCGTCCCCTGGTTCGCCGCGGCCGATGCCCGCTGGCGCGGCTCGCGCATCGTCTTCGGTCATTGGTCGACGCTGGGCTTTCATCGGGACGCCGACGTCGTCGGCCTCGACACCGGTTGTGTCTGGGGCGGCGAGCTGACCGCGCTGCGTCTCGACACCGCCGCGGCCCGCCCGGTCGCCGTCGCCTGTGCCGCCGCGGCCGATCCCGGGTGAGCCCGGCGGCGCTACGGCTATAATCGCTTCATGCCCATCACGCCGCCCTTCAATCTACAACAGTGGCTGGCCGAGCATCGCGCGCAGCTCGTGCCCCCCGTCGGCAACAAGCTGCTCTATCAGGACAGCGAATTGATCGTCATGGCCGTGGGCGGTCCGAATTCGCGCAAGGACTTTCACCACGATCCGGGCGAGGAGTTCTTCCAGCAGCTCGTCGGCGACATCGTGCTGAAGACCGTACAGGACGACAGGATCGTCGACATTCCGATACGCGCCGGCGAAGTGTTCCTCTTGCCGGCCGGGGTGCCGCATTCACCGCGCCGCCCCGCCGGCACGGTCGGCATCGTCATCGAGCGTCGCCGCGCTCCGGAGGAATTGGACGGCTTTTCCTGGTACTGCGAGAACTGCGGCCATCGCCTCTGGCTCGAGCGCGTCCCGGTCGCCAACATCGAAACCGAGTTGCCCGGCATCTTCGCGCGCTTTTATGGCAGCGAGGCGCGGCGAACCTGCGCGGTCTGCGGCACCATCATGCAGGCACCCACGGCGTGACCGCCGCAGCGGCCGCGCATGCCCTGGACGCGGCCGATCCTCTCGCCCCGCTCGCAGCGGAATTCCATCATCCGCAGGATCGCCAGGGCGCGCGCCTGATCTATCTCTGCGGCCACTCCCTGGGGCTGCAGCCGCGATCCGCCGCCGCCGACGTGACGCGCGAACTCGAGGATTGGCGCCACCTCGGCGTCGAGGGCCACTGGTCGGCGATGCGTCCCTGGGCCGACTATCATGAGTGGCTCGCAGCGCCGCTCGCGCTACTCGCCGGCGCGAGCCCCCGTGAAGTCGTCGCGATGAACTCCCTGACCGTGAATCTGCACTTGATGATGGTCAGCTTCTTTCGACCGCACGGCGCGCGTCAGTGCATCTTGATCGAGAAGAGCGCCTTCCCTTCGGATCGCTACGCGGTCGTCTCGCAACTGCTCTATCACGGCCTCGATCCGTCCCAGCATTTGTTCGAGGTGGCGCCGCGCGCGGGCGAGGATCAACTGCGCACCGAGGACTTGCTCGCGACGATCGAGCGACTGGGGTCCCGCCTTGCGTTGGTCTTGCTGCCGGGCGTGCAATACCTCACGGGTCAGCGCTTGGATCTCGGCCCGCTCGCAGACTGCGCGCGGCGCAATGGCGCCGCGGTCGGCTTCGATCTCGCCCATGCGATCGGCAATACGCCCCTGGCCTTGCACGAGTGGCAGGCGGATTTCGCGGTCTGGTGCAGTTACAAGTATTTGAACGGCGGGCCCGGCGCGATCGGCGGCTGCTTCATACACGAGCGCCACGCGCACGATCGGACGCTGCCGCGCTTCGCCGGCTGGTGGGGTCATGACCGCGCGACCCGCTTCGCGATGGGCCCGGATTTCGAACCGATGCCGGGGGCGGCCGGCTGGCAGCTGAGCAATCCGCCGATCCTTGCAACCGCGCCGCTGCTCGCCTCCTTGCGTCTGTTCGAGCGGGCCGGCCTCGACCGTTTGCGCAGCAAATCGATCGCGCTGACTGGCTTTCTGCAGAGCGAGCTCGAGGCGGGACTCGGCGACCTGATCGAACTGGTCACACCGCGCGACCCGGACGCCCGCGGCTGTCAGCTGAGCATCCGTTTGCGGCGCGCGCCGGACGCGGCGCGACGTTGTTTCGAGCGCTTGACCGCGGCCGGCGTGGTCGGCGATTGGCGGGAACCGGACGTGCTGCGACTCGCCCCGTCGCCACTCTACAACTCCTTTCGTGACGTGGCCTTCGCTGCGGCCGCGCTGACCGAGGCGGCGCGCGCGTGACGGCATCGGCCGCCTCGAGCGCTGAGCGCGTGCGCATCATCGGCGCGGGCCCGACCGGTGCGCTGCTCGCGATCCTGCTGCGCCGACGCGGGCTCAGTGTCACGATCTACGAGAGCCGTAGGGATCCGCGCGGCGCGCCGCCGGAGTCGGGCCGTTCCATCAACCTGGCACTGGCCGACCGCGGCATCGCGGCGCTGCGGCGCGTGGGTGTGTTCGACCAGGTGTTTGCACGGCTCGTGCCGATGTCCGGCCGCCTCATCCATGACTTGCGCGGGACCACTTCCTTGCAGCCCTACGGGGTGCGGCCGGCCGAGGTGATCTACTCGATTTCACGCCACGGTCTTAACCAGGCCCTGCTCGATCTTGCGATTCGCAAGCACGGCGTCGAGGTGCATTTCGAACATCGCCTCGAGGCGGCTGATTTCGCGACCGGCGTCGCGCATCTGCGGGATCTGCGCCGTGAGCGCATCGAGACCGTGCCCATGCGGCCCTTGCTCGCCTGCGACGGAGCGGGGTCGCGGCTGCGGCGCGACATGCAGGCGGCGGGATTGATCGCAGCGACCGAACAGGCCTTGGATCACGGTTACAAGGAGCTGGCCATCCCCGCCGGAGCCGGCGGCGACTACCGCATGCTCAAGAACGCCCTGCACATCTGGCCGCGCGGTGAGCATATGCTGATCGCCCTGCCGAACGACGACGCGAGTTTCACCGCGACGCTGTTCCTGCCGAACACCGGCGCGGTGAGCTTTGCGAGCCTCACGGGACCTGCCGAGATCGAGCATTTCCTGGTCGAGAATTTTCCCGACGTCGTGCCGCTGATGCCGGATCGGATTGCGCAGTTCCTGACGCATCCGACCGGCTTCCTCGGGACGGTCTATGCGGACCCCTGGGCGGTCGGCGGCGAGGCCGCGATCATCGGCGACGCGGCCCATGCGATCGTACCCTTTCACGGGCAGGGCATGAATTGCTGCCTGGAGGACTGCCTGGAATTCGACGCCTGCCTCGACGCCCACACCAGCTGGGAGTCTTGCTTTCGCGACTTCCATGCGCGGCGCAAACCGAATACGGATGCGATCGCGAGCATGGCGCTCGAGAACTACCTGGAGATGCGCGCGCACGTCGCCGATGCGCGCTTCCGACTGCGCAGCGCCCTGGCGCTGGAACTCGAGAGGCGTTTTCCGCAGCACTTCATACCGCGCTATTCGATGGTCATGTTTCACCATGAAATCCCCTATGCCACGGCCCTGGCGCGAGGTCGCATACAAGCACGGCTGCTCGAAGAATTGACAGCGGACACGGCGACGCTCGCCGACGTCGATTTCGCGCGCGCGGAGCGCGAGATCCGGCGTCAGCTCGAACCGCTCGCGACGATCCGCTCGAGCGTGACGAACGAGTAGGCATGGGAATGCTTCTCGTCGGCAGCGTGGCGGATACGCCTCGACTCGCGCCACTCGGGCCCGCGCCAGCCGCTGAAGCTCGCGTCCCCGTCCGGGATGTCGGCATGCACGAGCGTCAAATGGATACGCGTGCTGGCGGGGAGGCATTCGCGATAGACCTCGCCGCCGCCGATCACGAGCAGCGGCGTTCCCGCAGGCGTGAGCCCGCGCGCCTCGGCCAAGCTCGCGACGCGTTGGCAGCCTGCAGCAAGGGCCTGCGCCGACCGGCTCAAGACGAGATTCAGGCGTCCCGGCAAGGCCTTGCCGATGGACTCGTGGGTCTTGCGTCCCATGAGCACGGCGTGATCGAGCGTAAGCTCGCGGAAATGGCGCAGATCGGCGGGCAGATGCCAGGGCAGGCGATTGCCCCTGCCGATCACGTCGTTCTCAGCAACCGCAACGACCAATTCGACGGCAGCGGACCGCGGACTCAAGCGGGCATGCGACTGCGCTCGACGCGGCACTCGTTCAAGATCCACTGCGTAAATTCCTGCAGGTCCTCGCGCTCCCGATCCTCGGGCCGCTGCAGGATCACGTAACTCTCGTTCGTGGCGAGTTCGGCGTCGAACAATTTTACGAGGCCGCCGGCGACGAAGCGATCTGCGCTGAGACGCGACGGCACGAGCGCGATACCGACGCCCTGCTCGGCGGCGATGACGACGGCCGACATCGTGTCGAGCCGCACGATGCGATTCGGCTTGATCGGCTCGATGCCGAGCCCGAGGGCCCAGCGCTCCCAGGCTTCGCGCCGCTCCTCGTGGACGAGCAGCGTCTTGCCGTTGAGATCGGCATAACGCAGGATCGGATTGTCGGCGAGAAACGCCGGCGAACAGGCGGCGATGAAGCTCTGCGCGAACAACTCGTGCACCGTGAGTCCTTCCCAGGGGCCCGCACCCACGACGATCGACAAGTCCGCTTCGGGCGGATGGGTCTTAGGCGCTGAAAACGTGGTCTCGATGCGGATATCCGTCTCTTCGCGCGCCTGCGAAAACGAGGCGAGTCGCGGCAGCAGCATCTCGTTGGCGAAGAACGGCATGACGTTGAGCCGGATGATCGTGCGGCCATACCGGATCTGCAACTGCTCGGTCACCGACTCGAGCTTCGAGAAGATGTCGTTGATGTGTTCGAGGTAATGCGCACCCGCGTCCGTCAACGCGAGCGTGCGCACACCGCGCGCGCCCCGCTCGAACAGGGTGACGCCGAGCTGCTCCTCGAGCGCTTTGATTTGATGACTGACTGCGGAGGGTGTGACAAAGAGCTCTTCAGCCGCCGCCTTGAAGCTCTGCAGCTTGGCCGCGACCTGGAAGGTCTTGAGAAATTTCAGCGACGGCAAGCGCATAGATGAAACCAAACCTGATTAGCGGGCTGCACGAATGTGGTATCGGTCCCTCCCGGATATACTGAGGTCATTGTAGCCGATCCACGAATGAGATGAAGCAAAAGTCATGCCAAGGCAGCAACTGCGGGAATTCCACCGTGCGATTCCCTCTACGCCGCCCGTTTTGCCACGATGCAGAGCATCGGCCGGCGCCGGCCGCACGCTCCTAGCGCATCGTGACCAAGACGCACCTGATAACCGGCTCCTTCGGCTCCGGCAAGACGACGGCGATACGCCGCTTGATGGCACATAAACCGGCGCAGGAATTATGGGTCGTGATACTCAATGAATTCACCGACGCCGGCCTCGACGCGCTGGCCGTTGCCGAAGCGGCCAAGGGACGCTACGACGTACGACTGGTCGCGGGCGGCTGTCTGTGCTGCGTCGGGGAACTGGAGTTCGGCAAACAGATCCGCGACATCTTGCGCCATCTGCGGCCCGACCGCTTGCTGATCGAGCCCAGCGGCGCAGCGCATGCGAGCCAGATCGTCGATGAACTCGCGCTCTACGAGAACCAAGGCGTATTGCACCTGGACAGCGTGATCTGTCTCGTCGATGCGCTCGACGCCGTGCGCCTGGAGGCGCGCCGCGCGGGCAACGAGTGGTCGCAGATCCAGGCGGCGGATGTGCTGCTCTTGACCAAACCCGATCTTGCCGACGACGCCGCGCGCGCGGCGTTCGCCTCGATCGTCGCAGCCCAGTATCCGGCCAAGCCCTGCGTCGGCACTTGCAGTCACGGCGTGCTGCCCGAGGAAGCTTTGCAGGCGTACACGCGCGCGCCGGTGTTCTCGCTGATCGAGCCGCGGACTGCGGCCACGCCGCCGGTCCTCGCGGAATTCAAGATCGCCGGATTGATCGCGCGCGAGTCGCGTGTCGATGCGCTGGGCGCCACGGCGGTCAGCTGGATCATGCCGCAGCACTTGGTCTTTTCGCGCAGCGTGCTCGGGCCGCGACTCGAGTGGCTGCTCGAGGCACAACGCGCGACACTGCGGCGGGTCAAGGGCGTCATGCGCACGGGTCCGGGTCCGTCTTGGACCTTTCAGAGCCATGGACGGGGTCTCGCGGCTGAGGACAGTGGCTACCGGCGCGACAGCCGGCTCGAGATTCTCGTCGGGAACGCGCCGACGGCGACTCTGCTCGACGGCTGGCGCGACATGCTCCGTAGCGCGGTGCTCACGCCCGTCGGCGAAACCAGCCGCTGATGCTCCAGCGTATACAGGTTGCAGGCTGCACGGCATGTTCGAGGCCCGGCGTGCGAAAGACGACGAGGCGTCCGCCGAGCGGCGCGATGTCGCGCCACCCACCTGCCGGCGCGAAGACCCGCAAGGCGCCGCCATTCGCCGCCTCCCAGGCAGCGTTCAAATACAACGCGAGCGAGATCTGGCGCTGCTCGCTGCCCTGCGGCTGATCGGCATGCCGGGCAAAAAAAGCGCCGGGCGCATACCGTGCGTAGTGCAATTCGAGATCGAACAAGCCCAGCGTCGCCTCGCGATTGAACGCGAGTCGCAGCGCCTCGAGGCGCTCGAGCAGGCGCCGTTCGGCGGGCAGGTAGGGGGCCGAGAGCCAGCAGATTGCATCAGCGCGCACCTCGTCGATGCGCCGCGCGTGCTCCCCGCCACCGACGCGCGCCGGCGCGAACTCCCCCCGCGCGTGGCGCTGCTCGGCCGAGATCATGAGCTCGCGTCGCTCGGGCTCCGCGAGAAAATCGTCATCGACACAGAGGCCCTCGGCGCAGACCCGCGCGCTGATGCGCGCGACGGCGGCTGCCGCGAGGTCCCGCCCGGAGGCTTCAGCTTGCGCGGCCAGGACTGCGCCCGCGCGTCGGCCGCGCCCTGGCCTTGGTCTTGCCCTTGGCTTTTGCCTTGACCTTGACCTTGACCTTGGTCTTGGTGTCGCGCTTGGCTTTGGTCTTCGCCTTCTTGCGCGGCTTTTTCCTTGCTTCGAGCATGCTGCCCCGACACTTCGCCGCACCACAGCGACAGGCGAAGATCTCATCGACGTTGGGCGGATCATCCGGGTCACGCTGAATCTGATAATCGTAGGCGAGTTCCTCACCCTTCTGTATCGTGCGAATCGCCTCGATGAAGACGCGCCGCTCGCTCGTGGCGCTTTCGCAGTTCGGATCGCAGCCGTGATTTATGTAGCGAGCATCGTTGCCGCCGACTCCGCCGTCGATCACGGTGCGCGCATCGACCGTGAACAAAAAAGTGTGGTTGTCGTCGGCCGCCTTGTTCTCGTAGCGCGTATCCGCTTCGTCGTGGCTGATGCGGTCGCCGATGTATTCCGTGACGGTCGTGCCTTTGCGAATCCGGCGCAGAGCGAACACACCGTATCCGTGGATCGGTGAGTGCCTGACTTCGAACAGCGGCGGGCGTCGGGACGGCGGCTTCTTCATAGACTCCTAAAGGACTCCTAAACTGCGATGGGGGCCTTGATGGCCGGATGATGTTCGTAGCCGACGATCTCGAAATCGTCATATTCATACTCGAACAAGCTCGGCGGACGCCGGCGAAAGCGCAAGCTGGGCAGCGGCAGCGGCGGACGAGCGAGCTGGACGTCGACCTGTTCGAGGTGGTTCAAGTACAGGTGGCAATCGCCGCCGGTCCAGATGAACTCGCCGGGCGCGAGATCGCATTGCTGGGCAAGCATCTGCGTGAGCAGCGCATAGGAGGCGATATTGAACGGCACGCCGAGGAAGGCGTCGGCGCTGCGCTGATACAGCTGACAAGACAGCTTGCCGTCCGCGACGTAGAACTGAAACAGCGCGTGGCAGGGCAGCAGCGCCATCCGGTCGAGTTCACCGACGTTCCAGGCGCTGACGAGGATGCGCCGCGAGTCCGGATTGACCTGCAGCTGGCGCACGACGGTCGCGAGTTGATCGATCTCGCGGCCGTCGGCGGTGGGCCAGTTGCGCCACTGCCTGCCATAGATCGGACCCAGATCCCCGTTGGCGTCGGCCCATTCGTCCCAGATCGTGACGCCGTGTTCATGCAGAAAGGCCACGTTGGTCTCGCCGCGCAGGAACCAGAGCAACTCGTAAATGATGGAGCGCAGATGCAGTTTCTTGGTCGTCACGAGCGGGAAACCCTGCGCGAGATCGAAGCGCATCTGATAGCCGAAGACGCTGAGCGTGCCGGTACCGGTGCGATCCGGCTTGCGCGCGCCGCTGTCGCGGATGTGGCGCAGGAAGTCGAGATACTGACGCATGCTAGATGCGATTGCCGCTGGCCACATCGCGCCGGTACGCGTAGAGCATCGTCGCGAGACCGATCAAGATCATCGGCGTCGACAGCAGCATGCCCATCGTGAGCCAGTCGCCGACCAGATAGCCGATGTTCGCATCCGGCAGCCGCACCGATTCCACCAAGGTGCGCGCGCAGCCATAGATCACGAGGAACAGACCAGTCGGCGCCAATCGCGGCCGCGGGCTGCTCGTATACCACCACAGGATCAGGAACAGCACCAAACCCTCGAGCGTGGCCTCGTAGAGCTGCGACGGGTGACGCGCTATCAGCACGCCTTGGGCGTTCGGCACGCCGAAGCCCCAGGGCAGATCCGTGGGCCGTCCCCAAAGTTCGTCGTTGATGAAGTTGCCGAGGCGGCCCGCCAGGAGGCCGATGCCGGGCAGCGGGGCGAGAAAATCGAACACGTCGGCGATGGCCTTGCGCTTGACGCGCGCGAACACGATCGCGGCGATCAGCACGCCGGCGAGGCCGCCGTGAAAGGACATGCCGCCGTCCCAAATGTGGAACGCATTGAGCCAATTCTCGGCGATCACCTCATGACCGTAGATCAGGCACCAGCCGGTGCGGCCGCCGACGATCACGCCGATCGCGCAGTAGAAAATCAAATCGTCGATGTCGAGCTGAGTCCAGGTCGACCCGGGTTGGCGCGCGCGATGGCGCGCGAGCAGCCAGGCGGCCACGAAGCCGATCAAATACATGATGCCGTACCAATGCACGCGCAAGGGTCCGATGGAAACCGCTATGGGATTGATGTGTGGGTAGGTGAGCATCGCTGCAGTCGTTCGATTATTTCAAAGGTTACGAAACGCGGCAAAAGTATGCCTTCAAATACCGCGTCTCGGGGATTGCCGGATGGACCGGATGGTCGGGCGCCTGGCCGCCCGCTTCCACCATTTGCACGCCCCGCTCGGCGCCGCGCGCGGCTTTGCCGATCGCATCCTGAAGTTCCTCGGCGCTCAAATGATACGAGCAAGAACAGGAAACCAGAATACCCTCGGGCCTGAGCAGTTGCAGCGCCAGCTGGTTGAGCCGCTTATAGGCGGCCTGCGCCTTCGGGCTGTCCTTCTTGCGCTTCGCAAACGCCGGCGGGTCGACGACGACGATGTCGAACTGCGCCTTTTCGCGTGCCAATTCCTCCAGCACATCGAAGGCATCGCCGCGGCGCGTGCGCACGCGCACTCCGTTCTCGCGGCCGTTCCGCTCCGCCAGTTCGAGCGCCGCGGCGGAACTGTCGACGCACAAGACGTCGGCCGCCCCGCTGACCGCCGCGCGCACACCCCAGGCGCCCACGTAACTGAATACATCGAGCACGCGCGCTTCGGGACGAACGTATTTGACGAGCGCGCGCCGGTTCGCGGCCTGATCGAAGAACCAACCCGTTTTTTGGCCACCCTGCAGTGCTGTATGGAAACGCAGGCCGTCCTCGACGACCACAGCCGCATCGAGTTCGCCGCTCGTACCCAGGGTCTGTTCGACGTAGCTCGCCAGACCCTCCATCTCACGCGCGCTGCTGTCGTTCTTGAACAGCAGGCTGCGGGTCCCGAGCACCGCCACCAAGGCCTGTTGGATCTCGGCCTTGTAGCGTTCCATGCCGGCCGTGCCGATCTGCACGACGCTGGTATCTCCGTAGCGGTCGACGACCAAACCCGGCAAACCATCCGACTCACCGTAGACCAGGCGGTAATAGGGCGCGGCGTAAAGACGCTCGCGCCACAGCAGCGCGAGTCGCAAGCGCGCCTCGAACCACGCTGCGCTCGGCAGCTGCCAGGAGCCGAGCAATCGAGCACAGATCAAGGATTTTGGGTTGACATAGGCCAGCCCGAGCGCACGGTCATTGTGCGCCAGCACGCGCACGAGTTCGCCGGCCGAGAATTTCGGCAGCGGTGTCTGGCTCGTGTCCACCTCGTTGCTGAAGACCCAGAGGTGTCCCGCCTGCAGGCGACGATCCTCGTTGCGCTTCAAACGCAGCGCGGGCAGGTCGGCGGCTGTCATGGTGTCGGCCATGGACGCTACAACATCGCGCTCATGGGCAGGCCGCCCGCCCCGAACGAGCGAGAGTCTGGGCGGCGCCGGCGATCGCCGCCGCCAGCTTGGCGAGCGCGCGTTGGTGTGCCTGCACGAGCGCATCGTAGCCGGGGCCTGTCGCGGCGGCGACCGGCTCAGTGATCTCGGTGCTGCAGCTGAGCACGGCGTCCTTGCCGTCGGCGCCGGGCAAGTGCAGAGTCCAGGCCGCTTCGATCGCCGCCTGCACACCCGGGACGGAATCGAAACGCCGCAGGTCGAGCTCGACGCCGAGCGCTGCGCCGCTTGGCTCGGCGAGACCCGTGACGTCCCGTCCCGGCAGGTCGCGCGCGAGATCGGCCGACACCGCTGCACGCACCTCGTCGCCGAGCGGCGCTATCCATCGGTCGCCCTCGAGTAAGTCGATGCGTTGTGGTCCTTCCCGCAGGACCAACTGCGGCTGATCGACCTGCACCGGTACGCGGACGCGCGTCAGCACGAACGGCATGCGCTGCACAGCATCCGCGCCGGCGGGCAGGGGCGCACTGCCGTCGAGCAGCGTGTAGTAGCGGATCGGAGCGGACGAGCAGGCGGCGAGCGTCAGCACACCGAGCACGGCGACGAATCGCGGCAACATCATGGCCCACTCCCTGGCAGCGGCGATGCGGGGGATGCGCGCGGCGCGCCGGGCGGCGACTCCGGCTTCGGCGCGGCATCCGGACGACGGCCGCGAATCAGGGCTTCCGGATGCGCGGACAGATAATCGCTGAACACTCGCAGGGAGCGGGCCATGCGCTGCAATTCCTCGAGTGTCAGGCCGAGATTTTGTTGCAGCGGCGAGTCGCCCGAGAGCGCCTTGTCGGCGCTGCCGAGTGTCTTGTTGATGCCTTGCAGGCTGCCTTTGAGCTGCGGCAAGAGGTCGGTGTTCAGATGATGCAAGGTCGAGCTCAATTGAGTCAGGGACTCGTCGAGATGATCACCGATCTTGTCGAACGGCACTTTTTGGAGTTTGCCGACGATCGCGTCGAGCCGCTCCTGCAATTGACTCAAGCTGCCGCGTTGGGTCGGAATCTCGAGCGGCTTGGCCGCCGGATTGAACGCCACCTTCGGTGCACCCGGCACGAAATCGAGACTGATGTACAGCTGCCCCGTCAACAGGTTGCCATTGCGCGCCTGGGCACGCAAACCATGGCCGACCAGCATGCCGACGGTCTGCGCAAGGCTGTCGGCATCGCCGTGCTTGGCGGCGATCGCCGCAAGCTTGGTCTGCGCCCGACCCAGCCGTCGCGGATAGATCACGGCGCCGACGATGATCGGAAACCGTTCGGTCGTCTCGTCGTAGTCGAGGTTCACGGACACAACATGGCCGATGTCGATGCCGAGAAACTCCACGGGGGCATCGATGTCGAGGCCGCGCACCGACTGGTCGAAACGCATCCGGATGTAGCTGGGCTCGCCATCGGGCGGCCGCATCGCCGTGGCTTCGTCGCCGAACAAGACGAAGTTCGTATCGACCGGCGCCGGCGTATCGTCCTGCGGACCCGGGGCATCCTGAAAGCCGATACCGCCGGCGATCACGGTCGCGAGGGACTCGGTGTTGAGCTTGAGCCCGTTTGCGCCGAGCGAGACATCGACGCCGCTCGCGTTCCAGAAGCGTGTGGCCTGCGTCACGAAGCGGTCGCTGGGCGCATCGATGAACACGTGCAAGGAGACCGTCTTGCCATTCGGATCGAGCTGATAGGACGTGACGTGGCCGACCTGGATGCGCCGGTAATAAACCGGCGAACCCACGTCGATGGAGCCGAGATCGCCGCTGTGCAGTTCGAAGCTCTTGCCCGGTGTGCCGTGCGTGACCGAGGGCGGATTCTCCAGACCGATAAAGTCCCGGCGCGGCTCCGTGGAATCGCCGATGTCGGCGCCGATGAACGCACCCGAAAACAGCGTGTCCACACCCGACACGCCGCCGAGGCCGATCCGCGGCCGCACGACCCAAAAGCGGGTATTCGCGGTGGCAAAGCTCTCCGCGCTCTTGTGCAGATTGACTTTGACGAGGACGCTGTTACGGTCCGCACTGAGGCCCAGGCTGTGCACGGTGCCGATCACGACGCTCTTGTATTTGACCGGAGTCTTGCCGGCCTCCAAGCCCTCGCCGCTCTGAAAACTGATCGTGATCTGCGGGCCGGCCTCGAGCGCGCTGCGCACCACGAGCGAGGCGCCGACGATCGCCGCGAGCGCGGGCACCAGCCATATCCATGAGGCGCTGAAGCGCCTGCGCCGCACGATCGGCTGCGGTACGTCCTCGATGCCCTCGTTCGGGGCCTCCTTGTCAGCCATGCGATTCCTCGTCATCCCAGGTCAGGCGCGGATCGAAACTGCGCGACGCAAACATCGTCAACACGACGGTCAGCCCGAAAAAAATCACGCCCGGCAAGGGCTCCACGGAACTCAGGAGATTGAACCGGACCAGCGCCGTCAGCAAGGCAACGACGAACACGTCGAGCATCGACCAATGGCCGATCAACTCGATCATACGATACAGCTTGGCACGCTGCAGTTGTGCCCAATGTGTGCGCCGATGGACACAGATCAACAGCACCAGCAGGGCGAGAAATTTCAGCATCGGCACGACGATGCTGGCGCAGAACACGATGACCGCCAGCCCCTGGGAATCCTTGTCCCAGAGTTCGAGCACGCCGCTCAAGATGGTGTTGTCGTCGACATCGCCCAAGCTCTCCGTGCGCATGATCGGCAGGATGTTCGCCGGGATGTAAACCATGAAGGCGGCGATCAGCAGCGCCCAGGTGCGCGTCAGGCTCGCGGGCTTGCGCCTCTGCAGAGGCGAGCCGCAGCGTGAACAACCGGCATCGGCAACGTTCGGCGCGCGGCTGACCAGGCTGCAGACCGGGCAGCCGATGAGTCCGAGCTGGTCGGCCCGCGGTGGCGCCGTCATGCGACGCGACTGGGCACGAGGTCCCAGAGGCGCCGCAAGTCGATGCCGGCGAATAAGGTGATGAACACGGTCAGCACGCCGTAGGCGTAGATGCCGGCATCCGGATAGACTTCGAAATACGCCTTCGCCTTGACCATCGCGACCAGTGCGCCGAGCACGAACACCTCGCTCATGGTCCACCGGCCGAGGTGATGCATCAACACCATCAAAGGGCGAAAGCCGGGTGCGCGCCGCCCCAGCCGTCCGAAACCCAGCAACCAGCCCAGAGCCAACATGTTGAACAAGGGAAAGAAGAACAGCGTGACGGCCGTGATCGCGGAAACGACCTGCGAATGGTCATGCCACATGATCAGGATCATGCCCCAGAGGGTCGTGCTGTTTTGCTGGCCGTTCAGCCCCAAGGTCACGACCGGCCAGACATTGCCCTGAATGAACAGGATCAAGGCGGCGAGCACGAGCGCGGTCAGCGCATCGAGACCGAAACGATGATAACGCCCGAGCACCGCCCCGCAACGGGCGCAGCGTGCCACCTCGCCCCGGCCGAGTTCGGGCATCCGGTAGACCGTGTCGCAGTCATCGCAGATGAGCAGTCGCGAAGGAGACGCCATTCCCCTATGGTAATGGATTCGTGCGGCTGATTGCTCGCACTGTCGGTTGCCGCCTACATGGTATTGTGGCGCCGCCGGATGGTCGCCCGGAAACCGATCGACCATAATGCCACGGTCCGTTATACGTCTCTGACTCATTCACTCCACGTCGCATGCGAGGTGCACCATGGCAATCGATGAACCGACGACCGAACGAGCCGCAACCGGCCCGGTGACCGAGACCCCCTTGCCGGACTTGAGCCACGCCAAACATAAGCCGCGGCTGCACATCAGCACCGAAGGCGGCGATAAGCTCGACGAAGATGCTTTGGAGATCGACGCGGAAGAATTGCCGGTCATGGGCACCGATGCCAGTCGGATACCCTGAGCCGCCGTATCCCTGACCGACCGCATTCCCGGCTCGTCGGTACTCCCGGCGCCGCTTTTCCCGGCACCGCGCGATTGCGCGCGGTGCCGGGTTCGATCGACACCCGCTCGCGGCGTTCAGCGGATCGTTGCCGTCCGTCGCGCCACGTCGCTCCAACTTTCTTCGCTGTCGGAACCCATGTAGCGCGAGAACTCCTCTGCGAAGCGCTGCGTCAGCTTCGCCTGCATCTCTGCGGATAATTTTTCCTTGATTTCGAGGAACCAGGTCCCCTCTTCCTCGTAGACGTGGTGGGCAACGGCACCGCGAATGTGCTCGAGTTTGTCCATATAGTCCTGGCTCATCGGCGCGAGGTTTTCCAGCTCGGCCATCTCGACCTTGGCACCCGCCTGCTGCGTATAGGCCATCGTCGCATGCCCCTTCTCGTCGGCCTCGGCGGCGAGCGCCGGATAGAGCACGGATTCCTCGGCGTTCGAATGACCGGTGAGTATGACCGCGAGGCGCTTCTGCGCACTCGTCCGCGACGCCGCGTCGCGGGCCGCCTTGACGGCGTCGAACGCCTTCTCGATCTGCCGGTGTTGCTCGAGCACCAGCGACAACCAATCCCCGGCGGTCGCCGCCGACTGCGCCTTGGCGCGGGCTTCCGCGCGAGCTTGTTCGCTTTCCGGCGGCGTGACGGCCGCCACGACCTTGTCGAATATGGACATGAGACTCTCCTGCGTTGGGTTGCTTGCGTCCGAGCAACGACCTTAAGAAAAGCAGCCCCGGATTCCCATAGGCAAGCACCGCAGGCTGGCGTCGTCCTGCGCTGACGCCTCAGCGCTGCGGAGCCACGAGGAGGTGGGCGAGCGCGCGACGCAGCTCGCCATGCAGGGTGTCGGAAAACGGCGGCGCGGCCGGCCAATCGAGCGCCCAAGGCTGCAGCGTGCGTATGGCGTCGGGCTCGGTGCGCTGCCGTGGAAAGATGTGTGCATGCAAGGCCGGCTCGAGGTTGCCGAACACGGCGTAGTTGATGCGAATTGCGCCGGTCCCGGCGAGCAGCGCATCGCCGACCTGCGCCATGTCGGCGAGGAACTGCGCCCTCGCGACCGCGACCAGCGCATTGAGATCGGTTACGACCGGGTCGGGCAACAAGAGACAATAGCCGGGCAGCACTTGTCGTTCGCCGAGCACGACCCAGCCCGAAGCCAATCTGGCGACGCTGCGCGGGTGCGCTCCGGCGCGACACAGCTCGACCATGCCATGGATCGCGGTTGGCGGCCCTGGCTGCGCCGGGGCCATCAACCCCGCCAGCAGCGCGGCGCGCCGGTATCGAGATGCACGAAATCGCCATCTCGATAATAGCCCACGCCACCGCGGCCGTGGGCCGCCGCCCGTGCGGCGAGATCCGCGCAGGCGACGCCCGCCAGGCGTAAATCGATCGCGCGACCTTGGTGGTGTAAACCACGCCCTGCGCTGCGCGCGGGCGAACGATACGCATCGAGTACGTCGTAGACCGGCAGCTCCGTCCATCCGGCAGCGAGCTCGAGCAGCTGCCGTATCAGTTGCGGGTCGATACGTCCACGCGCGCCGGTCCGCGGATCGCGCAGCACGTTCTCGATTCCCGCCGTGATCGCAGCCGACGGACCCGGTCCGCCGCCGAGCTCGACCGCCAGATGTTCGCCCGTGACGCGGTGACGCAATACCAGGCCGCGAACGCGCACGGTCCGGACACCCGGAGCATCGCCCCAGACAGCGCTCGCGGGCCAGCCTGCGCCGGCCGTCGCGCAGCCGCCGAACTGCAGGAGCTGCCGGCGAGTGATCATGAGGACGCGGTATCGCGCAATAGTCTGCCGCGATCGAGAGCGAGCACGGTCGGCTTCGGGAAGAAGTTGAATTCCGATGCGGTCGCCCAGGTATAGGCGCCCATCATGCGGCCCATGACGAGATCGCCGACGTCGAGCTTGGCCAGCTCGAGATGGTCATTGATCACGTCGATGCTGTCGCAGGTCGGTCCCGCGAGCACGCTCGGGAAGGTCTCCCCGGGCGGCACGAGCGCCGTCACGGGATAATGCGCGTGATCGAACAACTGGCCGCTGAACGAGCCGTACAAGCCGTCGTCGAGGTAGTACCACCAGCGACCGTCGCGCTGTGCGCGGCCCATCACCGAGGCCACGGCCACGGCCGCCGGCGCGGCGATATAACGACCAGGCTCCGCGATGAGGCGTACACGCCCGCTCAAGCTCGCGAGGGCCGCGCGGATCGGCGCACAGAATTCCTCGATCGGCAGCGCGGGGTGCAGGTAATCGACCGGAAAGCCGCCGCCGATGTCGAGTATGCGCGGCGCGGATCCCACCTGCGGCCACGCGAGCAGCAAATCGCGGCACACATTGACCGCGCGTACGTGCATCTCAGGACCCGCCGCCTGCGAGCCGACGTGGAACGAGAGTCCCGCGATCTCGATGCCTAGTTGCGTCGCGAGCTCGAGCAGAGCGGGTACCGCCTCGGGGTCGCAGCCGAACTTGCGCGACAGGTCGCAGACCGCATCCGGGCTGCGGAATGAGACGCGAATCAAGAGACGCGCGCGCTGGCGAAATTTGACGAACTTGCGCAGTTCGTCCGGGTTGTCGACGACGAAAGTCGACACGCCGAAACCCAGAGCCGTGCGAATGTCGCCATCGCGCTTGATCGGATGCGTGTGGATGCAGCGTTCGGCGGCGACGCCGAGCCGGCGCACCAGGTCAACTTCGCCGTTCGTGGCAAGATCGAACCAGGCGCCCTCGTCTTGCAGCACCTGGATGACCTCGGCGCGTGGCAAGGGCTTGAGGGCGTAATGCAGATCGACACCCGGCAGGGCGGCCGCGAGCCGGCGATACTGCGCGCGGATGCGCTCGGCATCGATGATCAACAGCGGCGATCCATAGCGGGCGACCAGTCGGCGCACGGCTTCGGGTGAGAACGGGTCCTGAGCCGCGTCCAATTCCATCGCAGCATCCTTCGGCGGCAAACGGGGATGGGACTCGAACATGGTTTCAGCCGGCGCCGGAATCGTTGGTGGCGCTCGCGCCGCTCGCGCGCTGCAGGCGATCGAGCACCGCGGTCCAACGCTCGTCGTTGGGCGGCGCCTGCACGAGAATTCGTACACAGCCGACCCGGTCGAGCGTGCGCAGGTGGTTGTAGAGATTATGGGCGTAGGTGTCCGGCTTCTTGCCGGCATTGATCCAGGTCATGTGTCGCTGTGCGTGCAACGGGGGGCGCATCGCCAGTACGCCCACCTTGTCCTCGCGCGCCGCCAGCGCAGCCGCGCGGGTTTCGAGGTCATCGGCGGCAACGATTTCCAAGGGCGTCGCCGGCGCATAATGAACGAGCCGGTCGCCGGGTGCCCGCGGTACCTCGCCGCCCTGCGCCAGCGGTCCCACGACCTTCTCCAGCTGCGAGCGCGTGATGAAGCCGGGGCGCAGCAAGCGCGCCGTACCCCCGAGACAGGAGACGATCGTCGATTCGAGTCCGATCGGCGACTCGCCGCCGTCGAGCAAGACGCGCACGGCGTCGCCGAATTCCTCGCGCACGTGTTCCGGTTTGGTCGGACTCAGGCGTCCGTAGCGGTTTGCCGACGGCGCGGCAATACCGCCGCCGAACGCGGTCAGCAACTGCTGGGCCATCGGGTGCGAGGGGATGCGAATGCCGATGCTGTCCTGGCCGCCGGTGACGAGCGGATTGACGTCGTCGGCCTTGGGCAGGATCAAGGTCAGCGGACCGGGCCAGAACGCGTCGGCCAGGGCCGCGGCGAGCGGCGGCAGGGACTCGACCCAGCGGTGCAAATAGCGTGGATTGTCCAGATGCACGATGACCGGATGGTCGGTGGGCCGCCCTTTGAGCTCGAAAATCTTGGCGACGGCGACCGGATCCGCCGCGTTCGCGCCGAGGCCGTACACGGTTTCGGTCGGGAATGCCACGAGTCCACCCGCGCGCAGGGTCTCGACGGCTTGCTCGATTTCGGTCTGTGTAGCTCTTACCACCGAGGCATGATATCAAGACTTGGCGCGGGCGCCCGCTATTGCGGCGGCGTATCCAACGGTGGATCGATGTCGATGCGCGACCATTGCCCGTCGCTGCCGCGATCGAGCTCGTAGGCCGGCCAATAGTGATTGTCGAGTTTCAGCGTGATGACATCCACCTGGCCGTTCCAGCTGACGGTCTTGAGCCGCACCGCCGCCCGGTCCTTCTTGCCGCGCACGGCCGCGATGAACGCATCGAGATTCGGTGTCGGCCGGCCATCGACCTCCGTGATCCGGCGACCCGCATAAAGGCCGTAATGCGTTGCGGGAGAGCCATAATAGAAGTACGCGACGAACACTCCCTCCGGAACGATGCCGCGTTGTGCGGCCATCGCGCGGTGCGGCGCCTGCAGCGTCGCCCCGGCCCAGATGAGCACGCGGTCGATGTCACCGCCGCTCAAGGGCACGGTATCGAGCGCCACGGTTTTCTCCGCTCCGTCGCGCCAGATGGTCACGGCGACCTGGGGTCCCTGCACCGCGCGCTCGACCTCGCGGAAGCGGCTCACGATCTTGCCGTCGATCGCGAGCACGAGATCGCCGGGCTCGAGCAGGCGGGCGGCCGGGGAGCCGGCCACGAGGCGGTCGATGCTGAGCACTTGACGGCGATCCTGATCGTGCTGTTCCAAGCGGCGCACCCAGGAATCGGGCAGACCGAGCTTGCGCGCGGCGGCCAGTGATTCGACGTCGAACTCCGCCTCGATCGAATACAGGGGGCGGGTGGCGACGACCGTGTCGATCATCTCGGTGACGATATCGGCGGGGATGCCGTGATTGACCTGCTCCAAATCATGCTGCGACTCGAACGCAAAACTCGACCACAGCGCGAGCACGTCGCCTTTCTCGTCGGCGATCACGCCGTCGAAGTCGTTCGGCGGGTTGACGAGATCGATCGCCTCGAGATTGCTGTCGCGGAACCGCAGAGTCCGTGAGAGCGGAAACGAGAGCACGTCGAGGCTCGCGACCTGGGTCTTCTGCGACATGATTTTCGCATCGCTGCGCTCACCCACGACCCAGACGTCTTCGCCGGGTTTGAGCTCCTTGGTCACGAAGGTCGCGGCGCGGACCGGCGTATCGCCGATGGCCTTCGGATCGTAGGCCACGACCGCGAGATTGTGCAGGGGATGAACATAGACGACTTTGCCGGGCACCTCGACCGTGCCGCCGAACGTGATGCGCACGTCGCCCATCGCGACGGGCACCGTATTGCGGTCGACGACGACCAGACCGCGCGCGGTATCGACGATCACGCCGGTACCGTGATAGTTCTTCTCGGTCACGCCGGAGACGGAATACGGCATGTCGAAAGCGATCGTGACGAGCGATGCGGACAGGCGGTCGATGCGCGAATCGCCGCTCTTGGGGAACTGCGTACTGGCGGCTTCCACCAGCGTCGGCGCGGGCCCGGGTGCGATGCTGACGCAAGGCCAGGTGCCGAGTGCATCGTCTCGCTTGCATTTGCGCGCGGGGAACCAGCGCCTATCCATGCGGATCACTTTCAACTGCACGTTGCGCGGATCCTCGAGCGTCACGTAGCGCACGGCCGCACGGCCGCCGTCGGCGAGTCCGGCGAGAGCTGCTTCGAAATCCGCGAGTTTGTCGATCTTGCGGCCGTTGAACGAACTGATCAGGGCACCGTGCGGGATCCCCGCGCTGCCGAACACGTAGCCCGGATTCGCGACGAAGACTCCCTCGATCGGTAGATCGAAATGCCGTGCCTCCTGGTACGACAGCGTGTGCACGACCGCCTCGCCGAACTCGAGGTACTCGTCGGCCGTGATCGCATTCAGATCCTGCACGGCGATCGACTGCTCGAGGGTTTGCGCACCGCGCTGAACCGCCACCTTGACCGGCACGCCGACGTTGTCGTCGAGCACGTCTTCGAGGCCGAAGAATTCCGGAATCGGCTTGCCGTCGATGTTCAGCAGGATATCGCCCGGGTCCAGCTTGCCGTCCGCAGTCGAGCCCGGCTGCACTTCCGCGACGACCAGCATGCCCGTCAACTTGGGGAACTCGCGGCGCATGCGCGCCTCGGTGTCGGCGCCTAGCCCGAGCCGCTCGAGTTCGTCGTAGGGCGTGTACTTGAAGACCGTTTCGAGCGTGCCGCGCGGCACGGG
>Ga0209208_10000123_pt1 | contig 80135 bp, 53 predicted proteins | sample S1TSphfallax_3_FD_187694 | JGI IMG/M metagenome (GOLD analysis project Ga0209208, IMG submission 187694) | Host-associated microbial communities from peat moss isolated from Minnesota, USA - S1T2_Fd - Sphagnum fallax MG (SPAdes) (version 2) | ecosystem: Host-associated > Plants > Peat moss >... | reverse complement strand
TGGCTTGCAATGCGGCAAGCCCATTATGCGCTCCGGGCAGACGCAGGATCGACTGCTGCGCAAGCAGGGTACGGAAGCGGGCGCCGGCGGACGCTGCGGGAAGATCGTCGGCGACGAGGTAGCTCATGTCATATCACGTAAAGATCCACGTACTCGTTCACAGGCATCGATTCCAGCCGCTTGCGGTCGAGCGAGGCCTCGAGTATCGCGCGCTGTTGCGCCTCGGGAAAGCGTCGCCGTAAGTTGGTGCGGAACTTCTCGAGCAGCAGGGGCAGCCCGGCGTCGCGGCGACGACGGTGGCCGATCGGATATTCGACCAGAACCTCCTCGATTTGCACTGCTGAATCGAATTCAACGCGCAAGGCGTTCGCGATCGAGCGCTTGTCGGGGTCGTGATAGTCGCGGGTGAAGGCCGCATCCTCGACGCAGTGAATCTTCGCGCGCAGCACGTCGATCCGCGGATCCGACGCGACATCATCTTCGTAGTCCGCCGCGGTCAGTCGTCCGAACAACAAGGCCACCGCGACCATGTATTGTATGCAGTGATCACGGTCCGCGGGATTGGCGAGCGGACCCTGCTTGTCGATGATCCGGACGCAGGCCTCGTGTGTGCGGATCGTGATGCGCGCGATTCGCTCCGGGTCCTTGCCGAGCGCCTGCAGCTGCGCATGCAAGCTGACCGCAGCTTCCACTGCCGTCTGGGCATGGAACTCCGCCGGGTAGGAGATTTTGAACAGCACGTTCTCCATCACGTAAGAGCCATAGGGACGCGCCAGCGCCAGGGGGCGGCCCTTGAACGACACGTCGTAGAAACCCCAGGTCTCCGCGGTCAGTGCCGACGGATAGCCCATCTCGCCGGTTTGCGCGATCAGCGCGAGCCGTACCGCGCGGCTCGTGGCGTCGCCCGCCGCCCAGCTCTTGCGCGAGCCGGTGTTGGGGGCATGGCGGTAGATGCGCAAGCTCTGGCCGTCTACCCAGGCGAGCGAAACGGCGTTCACGAGCTGCTCGCGCGAACAACCGAGCAGCTGCGCAACCACGGCGGTCGAGGCCACCTTGACCAGCAGCACGTGATCGAGACCGACCCGGTTGAAACTGTTCTCGAGCGCGATTACGCCCTGAATTTCGTGGGCCTTGATCATCGCGGTCAGTACATCGCGCATCATCGGGGGAGTCTTGCCGGCCGCGACCCGATTGCGCGCTACCCAGTCGGCAACGGCGAGGATACCGCCCAGATTGTCCGACGGATGTCCCCATTCCGCCGCGAGCCAGGTGTCGTTGAAGTCCAACCAGCGAATCATGGCGCCGATGTTGAACGCCGCCTGGATCGGATCGAGTTGGAACTGCGTGCCCGGCACCCTGGCACCCATCGGTACGACCGTGCCCGGCACGATCGGACCGAGCAGCTTCGTGCAAGCGGGGTATTCGAGTGCCTCGAGGCCGCAGCCCAGGGTGTCGATCAAGCAATGGCGCGCGGTCTCGTAAGCGAGATCGGAAGTGACGACGAAGTCGAGGACGTAGTCGACGATGTCGGTGATGACGGCGTCCGGCGGCGGGCGCGCGGCGCTTGATGGTGCATGCACGAACGAAAGTCCCCGTGTGGTCGCGCGGCATCATAACGCCGATCAGGGGGAAACCAAACCGCAGGGGGGAACTTCAGGCCTCGGTCGGTTCTCGGCGCGCGAAAGCGAGAACTCGGCGAGGCGCGGCCGCCGAGTGCTCAGATATCTTGCCAATCCGGCGCCACGAATCGTTCGCCGCGAGGCGTGTCTCGGCGACGCAGAGGTGATATTGCAGCTGTCCGTGGCTGCGTGCGTAAAAAAAGAACACACAGCCGGTCCTGAAACTCTTTAACATTGCTGCTCTCCATGGCACGTGCCCATTCCTTCACTCTCGCCCCTCGGACCACGGCTTGGCTGTAGGACCTTGGCGCAAAGCGATGTGAGACTCGCCGTCCACGACGCTGTGCATCCGCTAGTCGGCCAACCGGACCGACGGTGCGTTCGTCCGTCAGCGGTATGGGACAAACACCGACAGCGCGTTGCGATCGGATCGCCGATGCTACTTCTTTTGTAAAACCGCGGTTCGTCCGCAAAGTGGCTAGGATGCATAGTTGGATTCGTTGCGTTGCAATGCTCAGTCTCTCTGCCGTCGCTTGGACTGCGCGTGCTGACTCATTGGCGGCCCGCGGTGAGTACATCGCGCGGGCCGCCGACTGTAATTCCTGTCACACGGCGCCCGGCGGCAAGCTGTTCGCGGGCGGCGACGAGTTGAAGACCACTTTCGGTAGCATTTACGGCCCCAATATCACCCAGGATCGTCGCACGGGCATCGGCACCTGGACCAAGGCCGATTTCGTTCGGGCGCTGCGCTTCGGTGTACGCAAGGACGGTGGTTACTTGTATCCGGCCATGCCCTACATCGAGTACACGAAGATGTCGGATGCGGATCTAGATGCGCTATGGGCTTATATACGCAGCATCGCCCCCGTGTCACACAGTGTGCCTCCGCCGGAAAAGACGTTCCGTTTTCCGTTCAACTTTCGTCCCGGCATTCGCGCCTGGCAGGCGGTCTATTTTCGTCCTAGTCGCTGGCAGCCGACTGCCGGCAAGGACGCGCAGTGGAATCGCGGTGCTTACCTGATCCAGGCCTTGGCGCATTGCGGCGAGTGTCATACGCCGAAGAACATCGGCATGGCGCCTGAAGCCAAGTACCGCTTGACGGGCGCCGCACTGCAGGGTTGGTTTGCACCCGACATCTCGTCCGATCCCAATTCGTCCATCAAAAAATACGACGTGGCACAGTTGGTCCAGTTCCTGAAAACGGGCGTCATGGCCGGTAATGACCATGCTTTTGGTCCGATGGCCGAGACGGTGCACGACAGTCTCCGCTACCTCACTACGCAAGATTTGCAAGCCATGGCGGTCTATCTCAAAGATCAGCAGCCGCAGAGCGAGCCCGTGGTCGCGCGCGCCGCCGCCTCGCCCGAGGAAATCGCAACGGGCAAGGAACTCTACGAGAATAATTGCAGTTCCTGCCACCAGAGCAACGGTCAGGGTATGGCCAACACGGTCCCGGCGCTCGCAGGCAATACGGCCGTCACCGCCGCTCTGCCCGACAGCGTAATCATGGCCATGCTGCAGGGCTTCGCTCCGCAGGGCAGTTGGGGGGCTATGGGCTCGTTTGCGCAGCGATTGTCGAACGAGCAAATCGCCGACGTCGCCAACTACGTGCGTACCGCTTGGAACAATCATGGCATACCGAATGCCCAGCAATGGGAGGTGGGCAACGCGCGCCAAATAGCCAATATTCCGACGCGGGCTCGGCAACCCGATCTCATCTGCCCCTTGTTGCCCGCCGCGGTCGCCGACGCTGCGCTCAAGGACAGTCCCGACACCTTGCGTACCGCCGGTAGCGACCACGCGACCTTGGTACGCATCGTGAAAAATTATACGCATGCGAAACCGGACAGCAGTCCTGCCGAGGTCATCGAGGCCCTGACCGAAGCCTATTGTCGGGCGGTCGTCAGCGACAAAGTGCCGCTCTCGAGCAGCGCCGGCGCCGTCGCGAATTTCTCGCAACAGGTGGCGATCGTACTCACCGAGCCGGACTCGCCGGGGACTTAAGAAGCAGGGCGGATCACCCGGCGAGGCAGGATCCTGGCCCGCCGCAAAGATCGGAACAGCGGATGGCGACGCAGCTGGCAGATCAGCCAGGGGTAGTAAGCCGTGAACATCAGGAATTCGTCCATCGCTGAATACTCCGTCGGTACCGATGCAGCGCAGTCTTGCGGTTGCGGTGCGTGTCGACCAGCGGCGTTGGGCACGAACCGACGTAGGTGCTTGCGTACCATGCGCGGCGCAGGCCGCCATTGCGCGTGGTCGGGGGCCGACGCGACGCTGCTCGTCGTCTCACAGAATTCCGCCACGATCTTGCACCGCCGCGCGCTTGCACCCAGAATAGTCGGATGGGGAGGGAGCCGTGAATTATTCGCCGTTCGTTCGCAACCTGACGCGCAAGAGTCAGCGGGCGATGCGCAGCGCCCGTTTGGGGCTGGAGGATGGTGATCCCGACGGTGCGATAAATCGGGCCTATTTCGCGATGTTCAATATTGCCAGAGCCGCCTTGCTGTGCGCGGGTGTACCGGAGGAAGGCTTGCCGGCCGAACACAAAGAGTTGATCGCCGCATTCCGCCAATACGCGGTGCAAACCGGTCAACTGGATCGGGATCTCGCCGGATTGCTCAACAAGACCGAGAATCTGCGCCTGCAGGCAGACTACACCGGCACCGAGATCGATCCGCAGTTCGCAGCCGATGCGGTGCGCCGCGCCGAAGGCTTCGTCAAGACGATCGAACGCACGTTCGCCCTCCAGGCTCCGGCGAAGCCCTCCGACGCCTGAAGGCATGCATAGCGCTGCGCCGGACCTGCTTCGCCGCTTGTTCGCCGCAGCCGTTGGCGCGGCGCAGGCCGATGGCTGCATCCCTAGCCATTTGCCGCCGCCGCCCGGCGGCCGGACGGTCGTGATCGGCGCGGGGAAGGCCTCCGCGGCCATGGCGCGTGCTTTGGAGCAGCATTGGGTCGGCCCCTTGTCCGGTCTCGTCGTGACGCGCCACGGTTATGCCGTGCCGTGCGAGCGGATCGAGATCGTCACCGCCTCGCACCCCGTTCCGGATGCCGCGGGTTTGGAAGCCGCTGGGCGACTGCTGGGACTCGTCGGCGGTCTCGGCCCGGAGGACCTGGTGATCGCGCTGCTGTCGGGCGGCGGATCGGCCTTGCTGCCCATGCCGACCCCTGGCTTGACGCTCGCCGACAAGCAGGTGATCAGTCGCGCGCTGCTGCGCTCGGGGGCGACAATCAGCGAGATGAATTGCGTGCGCCGGCACCTGTCCGCGATCAAGGGCGGCCGCCTCGGCGCGGCGTGCCACCCGGCCCGGGTTTTGACCCTGCTGATCTCCGACGTCCCTGGAGACAACCCCGGCGACATCGCGTCCGGCCCCACGGTCGCCGATCCTTCCACCTGCGCAGATGCTTTGCGCATCCTGAAGCGTTACCGGATCCCGGTGCCTGCGGCCGCGCAGTCCGCGCTCGAAAGCGGCTCGGGCGAATCCGTGAAGCCGGGGGACCCGCGTCTCGCGCGCGCCGAGACCCGCCTGGTCGCAACGCCGCAATCGGCCCTCGAAGCGGCGGCGACGGCCGCGCGCGCCGCAGGCTTCGCGGCGCATATCCTCGGGGATGCAATCGAGGGTGAAGCGCGCGACGTGGGGCGCGTGATGGCAGGCATCGCCCTGCAGATCGCCCATCGTGATCAGCCGCTGCGCGCCCCCTGCGTGCTGTTGTCCGGCGGCGAAACGACCGTCACGGTGCGCGGTTCCGGTCGCGGCGGACGCAATGTCGAGTTCCTATTGTCGCTAGGTCTCGGCTTGCAGGGCCATCCGCGTATCCATGCGCTGGCTGCGGATACGGATGGGGTCGACGGCCAGGAGGAGATCGCCGGCGCGGTGCTCACGCCCGATTCACTCGCGCGGGCCGAGAGCCTCGGCTTGTCGCCGCGGGCCATGCTCGACGACAACGACGGCCATGGATTTTTCGGCGCCCTCGGCGACTCTTTGGTCACCGGACCGACACTGACCAACGTCAATGATTTTCGCGCGATCCTGATCGAGTGAGTGTTCCGTCCAAGGCGGGGGGGCTTAGGGTGCCTTTACCGCACGCAACAGCGCTTCTTCCAGACGACTGCGGTCGACGGGTTTGCTCAGAAAATCGGTCATGCCCGCGGCGAGGCATTGCTCGCGATCGGACGCAAGCGCGTTCGCCGTCAAGGCGATGACCGGAATGCCCGGGTTCCTGACGATGCCGGTTTTTCTCAGCCGCTTCGTCGTCTCGAAGCCATCCAATTCCGGCATCTGGCAGTCCATCAAAACCACGTCGAAATCAGCCTCCCGCAGGGACTCCAAAACCTCGCGGCCGTTGCTCACGCAGTGAACCTTTGCGCCGCAGCGCTTCAGTAAGTGCGTCGTGACCTTCTGATTGACTTCGTTGTCGTCGGCGAGCAAGACGCGCAGGGCCGGCCTAGGCATGGTCGCCTCAGACGGCGGCGGCGGCGGCGGCGGCGGCGGCGGGCTGTCGGCGGTGTCGCTGCGCGCCGTGTCGACGTGCGCGAGCTCGGCCACCGTCGGCAGCAGCACGCTGGATTTGACCGGTTTGTGGATGACGCGATCGAAGAGTCCGACGTCGATGTCCGTGACGGGCGGCGACAAGGGGCGCAGCAAGATCAACGCTGCCGGGTGCGGATCAAAAGCGCGAATCTTGGCCGCGAGCCAGGCACCGTCGTGATCCGCGAATTGTCGGTCGATGATCGTGACGGTCACGGGGGAGCCCTCGGCGAGCCTTGCACTGTACTGTTCCCAGGCTTGCTGTGCCGACTCCGCCGTGAGCGCGAGGTAGCCGGCAGCCTGCAGTCGCCGGGCGAGGAGCGAGCGAATGCGCGCATGGCGCACGGCGAGAAGCACCAGCACGTCCGGTCGGAGTGCAACGACGCCGGCCGACGGCGGGGCTTCCGTGCAACGTAGTGGCAGGGTCACTTGGAACTTCGTGCCGACACCTGGGGCGCTTTCGACCGCAATGTTGCCGCTCATCGCTTCGGTCAGTTGGCGGGCGATGCTCAAACCCAGGCCCGAACCGCCAAATCGGCGTGTCGTCGTGTTGTCTGCCTGGCTGAACGGCATGAATAGAGCGGTCAGCCGATCGGCCGGGATACCGATGCCGCTGTCCCAAACCGTAAATCGTAAATCTGCGCTCTGCTCGGCGCGCTGCAAGAGTTCGAGCGACAGGCCGATTTCCCCCTGGTCGGTGAACTTGACCGCGTTGCTCAGCAGGTTCAGCAGGATTTGCCGCAGGCGAGTCGGATCGCCCATGTACCGCCGCCCCACGGCAGGATCCACGTCGACGACGAATTCGACGCCCTTATCCGCCGCTCGCAGCGCCACCGCATCGACCGCCTCGTCGATGACGCTGCGAATGTCGAGTTCGATGGTCTCCAGTTCGAGGCGGCCCGCTTCGATCTTGGAGACATCGAGGATGTCGTCGATCAGGCCGAGCAGGGTCTGGCCGCTCGTCCGCGCAATTTGCGCATAATCCCGCTGCTCCGCCGTGAGCGTGGTATCCAGCAATAATCCGGTCATGCCGATGACCCCATTCAGCGGCGTGCGGATCTCGTGACTCATGTTCGCGAGAAAAACGCTCTTGGCGCGGTTCGCCGCCTCCGCCTTGATGCTGAGAGCCTCGAGGACGTGCGCTCGCTCAGCGATTTCGCGATTGGTCTCGGCCAACTCCAGCGCCATGCGCCGGCGTTCCATGAACATGATCGAGGCGGGAAAAAGCGCCAAGACGTGAAACCCGAAGTAAATTTGCAGCGGCAGGTCGCGGTCCCCGAGGATTTCAGCCGATCTGGTGGCGAACATGCCCATTCCGTTGGTCGTGCAGTAAATCAGGATCAACAGCACGCCAACGATGGCGATCGCGGAGCCGGCAAACGACAGCAGGGAGTCCACCAGCAGCAGGAGCGGAAACAACAGGTATCCAGTCCGGGTGACCGAAAACATCGCAATGGCGGCGCCAAAAGTCAGCGTCAGAATCCCCATGGTTCTCGCCAGCGCCGCCGGTTGGAACAGGCTGCGCATCTGCGGCGAACCGATCGACAAGGCGAGCGGCATCGTGGCGGCAATGCCGAGCAGATCGGCGGTCGCCCAGCCATTGAGTCGCGCGAGAAATGGCTCGCCCATCATCTCATGATAAACGGTCGCGACCATCAGACCCGACAGTCCGGGTCCCAGCACCAGCGCTGCGAGGAAACGGACGAAGATCCGCGGTGTATGCAACCACTCGTCCAGTGTCACGAACCGCGGCAAGACGAGCGCGCAGCTCACTATTTCGACGGCTGAACAGCAGCGGTCGACTACTTTCATCCATAGGGGATCGCCGTCCAGGCTGTCGCCGATGCCGGTTCCCAGTTCGATGCCGAGCAGCATCCAGATCCAGGCGCGGCGCGGTCGCATCAGCAACAAGGCGACATTGACGCCGTTGACCGGCCAGATGATGCTCCAGCCGTCGCTGAACGCAAAGCGATTCAACGCGACGACGACGATCATGTAGATCCCGGCATAGGCGAGGATCGTTCTCGCCCTCCGCAGGGTCACGCCCAGCATGCGCAACGCGGGGCGCGCTAGGCTACCCGAATTTGCTGAAGCTCGACTCTGCCGGCGCATCTGCAAACTTCGAGCCGCTCTCGGGGTCGGCTAGCGCAGCGCCGGTCTTCGACGACCGCTTCTTCGCGGGCTTCTTGACGGCCACCGGCTGCGGTGTCGCGACCCGGGCGCTCGCCTGCGGTGCGGACGAGTTCCCCGACACCTTGAAGAATGCAATCGACTCCTGCAGATGGCTGGCGTGGCCGCTCATTTGGTCGGCAGTCGCCGCGAGTTGCTCGGATGCGGCAGCGTTTTGCTGTGTCGTTTGACTCAATTGATTGACCGCCGTATTGATCTGGTTGACGCCGGCGGACTGCTGTTCCGACGCCGCGGCAATTTCCTCGACCAGATCCGAGGTCTTCTTGATGTTCGGGACGATCGAAACGAACAGCGAGCCGGCCTTCTCCGCGAGCTCCACGCTGCTCTCGGCCACGGTGCCGATCTCTTGGGCTGCGATTTGACTGCGCTCGGCGAGTTTGCGGACCTCGGTGGCGACGACCGCGAACCCCTTGCCGTGTTCACCGGCGCGGGCTGCTTCGATTGCGGCATTCAGAGCGAGAAGATTGGTCTGGTAGGCAATGTCGTCGATGATGCTGATCTTTTGCGCGATCTGCTTCATCGCGCCGACGGTATCCTTGACCGCCTCGCCGCCGGCCACGGCTTCCGTGGAAGCGGTGTTGGCCATCGTGTTGGTCATCTTCGCATTCTCGGTGTTTTGTTCGATCGAAGCGGTCATTTGTTCAAGCGAGGCGCTCGTCTCCTCGACGCTCGCCGCCTGCTCGCTCGAGGCTTGCGACAGCGATTGCGCGGTGGCGGTGACCTGCGCCGCCGCGGTCGCCAAGGAATCGGCGGCAATGCTGACATCGTTGATGACCGCGGAGAGTTTGAGCATCGTGTTGTTCGTATACTCCTTCATCTCGGCAAAGCTGCCCTCGTAGTCCTTGTCGACCGTCTTCGTGAGATCGCCTTCCGACAGGGCCCGCATCACGTCGACGACGTCGTCGATGCTCCTACCGGTCGTCGTGACGAGATCGTTCAATCCTTGCCCCAGCTCCTTCTGGAAGCCGTCCAAGCCGACGAGATCGACTCGCTCGGAGAATTGACCGTGATTGGCCGCCTCGATCACCCGCCGTTGACCATCGATCACGGTTTTCAATTTGTCGATCGTTGCCTTGATCGAATGGAGCAGGCTCGTTTTGTCGCCGGACCGGAGGAGCAAGGCCATATCGAGTTTTCCGGCGGCAACATCGCGCATGACCTGTGCCGCATAGGCTGGCTCACCGCCCAACTGGCGCGTCAGTTGCCGATAGACGAAGAATCCGATCGCGCTCACCACCAGCATCGTGAGGGCCGCAAGGCTTGCACCGATCCAGATGGCCCGTGACCGGATGTGCAGTGCCTCGGTCGCACCCTGTTTTCCCAAGGCTTCGTTGTAGGCCCGGTGCGCTTCTAGGTCCGCCATCACTTTGTCACCCAGGGCGATGTTCTTCGAGTGAAGTTCGACGGCCTCGGCTTTCTTACCGGCGCGTGACGATGCCAACACCTGGTCGATCATTGCATCATAGGCGCCGATATCGGCGCGTTCGGTCTGCAGCAGCGCCTTGTCCTTGTCATCCGAGAGCAACGGCTCGTAGTCTTTGAGCGCAGTCTCGACCGATTGCCGCGCGGCGACGATGTTGGCGTCGATCTTGGCGATCTGTGCGGGATCGGTGCGTGACGAATGTTCCCAGGCCGACGAGCGCAGTCCCGCGAGGTTGGATTCCAGACGGTCCAGGACCAGCAAACTGGGGACCGTATTCACGGTGCCATAACTCGCCGCATCGAAGACGTTGCCGATGTCGTGCAGCATCACCCCGAAGATGAGCATGATTGCGCCGAGCGCGAGTATCGGAAGACTCGCGATCTGTTTGCCTACGGTCATGAGGAGCTTCCTGGGCCTATGGGCGGTGAGGTGACACGAGGGATCGCCGCCTGGCGGACCGGCGAGTGCCCGTTTATTAACAGACTATTTACGTCTGTTATGCATAGCGGCCAGGTGGCGAACTTCTTTAGCCTTTCGAATCGCGCGGCAAAGGGCTTCGCGGTCATGAACGCGGTCAAAATTTGTAGATAGCCTGGACCGCGAGCGATTGCTGTTTGTCGGTCAACGAGGTGCTGCCGGCCGCCGTGACGAAGGCGGGCACGCTGGATTTGTCCGTCCGCGCCTCGAGCCGCAATTCGAAATGCTTCGTGGGTGCGAAGCCCGCGGTCAAGGTCAGTTCCGACCAAATCTGGCCGATGCTGCTCATTGGAACGCCCGGCTGAGGAGTATCTACCCCGGTACGATAGCCTTCGCGGTCGTCGAAGCGTTCGGCGCGGAGTGAACTGCGCCATTGGTCGGTCCATTGGTAGTTGACGTAGCCGGCGATGCCGTCCCAGCTGGCCATGCCGCCGTTGGCGGCTGCCTGAGGCTGGCGAGCACCGTCGTAGTTCACGATCAGAGTCAGCCGGTCGGTGGCGCTGTAGGTGACGATGGCATCGACGAGTTCGCGCTGCGTATTTTGTTCGCGAGTCGTGTAATTGATGGGCTCGTCGCCGACGTACAAGTTCAAAAGAACGCTGAACGACTTGCTCGGTGTCCAGGCGAAGCCCAACTCCAGCGTTTTGTCGGTGTTGGCGTCGCTGATTTGATCCCAGCCGTTATTGACGCCGACCGTCAGCGCGAACCGGTCGCCGAAGGCATAGGCTGAGCGGATGCCGGTATTCGTGTAGGGCACGGCATAGCCGAATAGAATGGAGCGCGAAAAGTTCGTGTCCTGAGTCTCGGCGATGACCTCGACGTTCGCCAGCGTCACGAACTTGCCGCCCATGATCGTCAGTGGTCCCTGGGCGTATTGCACGAAGGCCTGGGTCACGTCGAAATCCCCGCCGCCGGTGTCTGGATGCGACTTGATGACTGCTGCGTCCGTGCCCCCCGTCAGGTTGACGACGGCGCCGAAGCCCTCCTTGGGCTGCATGGCGACGGTAATCGCCGCCTGGTGTACCGTGAAACTGTTCTCACGAAAATCGAACACGCGGCTCGGCACGCCCCCTGTGAATTCGCCGCTGCCCGTCAGGTACTCGTAGGTGCCGTCAACGTAGCCCGTGACCTGGATTCCCGAGGCCACCAGTATGTCGGATAGATGCGGAGCCGCGGCGGGGCCATCGGTGCGAGCATCGGCGGGCGCGTCGGCGGGCGCAGCAGCAGCGGTGTGCGTGGCGACGACTGCGAATACGCCGAGCATGGCCATCACCAAGCGGCCTGCGGGGCAAGTTGTCACAGATTACGCCGCGAAGGAGTCGAGTTGCCCGGCGACGCTGGTTTCGACGAGTCGTACGAGGTCGAGCAACATCACGAGTTGCTTGTCGACCGTCGACATGCCGGCGAGAAAGTGGCTGTCGACTCCGCCGCAGGCGCTGGGTGTCGGCCGTTCCGCATCGACCGGCAGGCTGATGACGTCCGAGACCGCATCGACGAGGCAGCCGACCGTCACCGCCGCACCAGCGCTGGTCTCCACGCGTACGACGATCACGACCGAGGTCGAGGTACGCTCGCAGATCTCCATGCCCAACCGGGCGCGCAGGTCGATGATCGGGATCACGACGCCGCGCAGATTCATGACGCCGAGCACGTACTCGGGAGAGCGTGGTGTACGCGAGATCGCCTCCCAGCCGCGGATCTCCTGGACGGCCAGAATGGGAATCGCGAACAACTCTCCGGCCAAGGCGAAGGTCAGGTATTGATTGGTAATCATGGGTTCGTCCCTCAAAAATCAGTCCACTGGGCGCCGGCGCCCGCGCCGGCGGTCTGGCGCGCTGGCGCGCTGGCCGTCGGCGCCGCGGCCGCCGTTTTACCGCTCCAGGGTCGGGTTTCGGCGCGCCGCTCGGTCGCCACTGCGCGCGGCTGCGCGCCGCCGGTGGATCCGCCGCCGACCTGGTAGCGAGAAATGAGTTTTGACAGGTTTGCTGCCTGCTCCATCAGCGCCTGCGCCGCCGCCGAGGCCTGTTCGACGAGCGCCGCGTTCTGCTGCGTGACCGCGTCCATCGAGGTCACGGCCTTGTTGACTTGCTCGATGCCGGAGGCTTGTTCACGGCTGGAGGCGGAGATCTCGGCCACCACGTCGGTGACCTTCTTGACACCCGTGACGATTTCGCCGAGCACCCGGCCCGACTCGTCGACGAGTTTCGTCCCTTCGCTGACCTTGCCGACCGAGTCCTGGATCAAGGCCTTGATCTCCTTGGCCGCTGCGGCGCTGCGCGAGGCGAGATTGCGCACCTCGGAGGCGACCACCGCGAAGCCGCGGCCTTGTTCGCCGGCGCGCGCGGCCTCGACCGCCGCGTTCAAGGCCAAGAGATTCGTTTGAAACGCGATTTCGTCGATCACGCCGATGATGTCGGCGATCTTCTTGCTCGCGACGTTGATCTCGCTCATCGCCGTGACCGCGGAGCCGACCACTTTACCGCCACGCTCCGCCTGGTCGCGCGCCGCGACCGCGAGTTGATTGGCCTGCGCCGCGTTGTCGGCATTGTTCTTGACGGCCGAAGTCATCTGCTCCATCGAGGAGGCGGTCTCCTCGAGGCTCGAGGCCTGTTGCTCGGTGCGCTGGCTCAAATTCAAATTACCGCGCGAGATCTCGTCCGCGCCCGTGCTCACCTCGGCCGCCGCGCTAGCCATCGCCCGCACGACGTCGGCCATGTTGCCGATCAGGCGGTTCATGCCCTGGGCGAGCGTCTTGAAGAAGCCCTCCTTACCGTTCTCTTCGATGCGCGCGGTCATGTCGCCGTCGATGGCCTGGGCGACCACCGCGTTGACTTCCGCCTCCGTCTTGAGCTCGAGCGTGCGGTCCAAGCATTGCACGACGACGCCGACCCGAGCGCCGTCGGCGTTGCTGACCGGGTTGGCGACGATACGCAGGATTACGTCGCCGAAACTCACCTCCTCGGCGTGCGTGGTCGCGAGCCCTTGGGGCAGTCGGTGCAATCGGTCGAGCGCCGTGCCCAGCAAGCGCTCCGGATCGAACTGCGGGACCACCGCGCGGATCTCTGCACCGTACTGGCGAAACAGGTTCGTGGCTGCATCGTTGAGATAGATGATATTGCCGCCATTATCGGTGAGTATCGTGGCTATCGTCACTCGGTCGAGCGCCGTTCGGATGCGGGCGTTCTCGGCAGCCGCCGCGCGGTCGGATTCTATGCGTCGTCGCAAATCCATCTGCATTTGCCCGACCGTTGCGTACAGGCTGTCGCGATCGGTCGCTCGAACCGAAATCTCACTCGAGAAATCTCCCTGGGCGACTTTTCGCGCAACCAAAGCCACCTGCGATGGCTCGCCGCCCAGCTGACCCAAGATGCTGCGCATGACCAGGAATGAGGCGAGGATCGCCCCCACGACAGCCGTGATGCCGAGACCGATCAGAATATTCCTTCCGGACCGATAGGCAGTCGCGGCGTCGGCGGCGCTGTTCTGACCTTGCTGCTCCACGATGGCAACCAAGTCGTCGAGTGCGCTGCGCATCGCGGCGTTGATCGCGTGCACCTTGTCGCGGTTGAGCGCGACCGCCTCGGCCTTTTTGTTGTCGCGGCCCAGGGTCGCCATCTCCAAGAGCAGCGGCCGAATCGCGCCGTAGCGCTCGAGGACCATAGCCAAAGCCTTTTGGTCGCCTGCGCTCGGATCGCCTCTCGAGCCGATTTGCTGGCGCAAGGCTTCGGCTTCGGACTCGAACAGCCCGAGACCCTTGGTCAATTTGTCAAAATCCGCTTCGAGCGAGTGCGGATCCGTATCGATGATCAAATTACGGAAAGAGATCGAGTTTTCGCTCGAGTAGAGGCGCATCGCCGTTGCATGCGCGATTTCGCGATTGCCGTACTCGGTGATGGTCTCGAGTGATCGATTCAGCAAGGCCATGCGACTGATCGCAAGCGCCAAGACGATCAATACGAGCGCCGCCATCGACCCGAATCCGAGGGCCAGGCGAGTCCTGACACGAAGTTTTTTCATCTTTGACGCTGAGCCCGTGGTTACTGACGGAAAGATTCGTCTTATCCGGTCTTAACGGGCTGAGAAAGATTTTCTTGAATGGATTAACGAGAACCAGTCGCCGATGTGCGCCGCAACATAAGCTCACGCGAGCCCGACCAAGACCTCGACGCCATCGATCTTGACGGGATAGGTAGCAAGATCCTTCGGCGTGGTCGACATGAACAGCAGCTTCGCCTTGCCGACCGCCTTACCGGTGGTGATATCGAAGCGCGCGCCGTGGCGGGGGCAGGTTACGACCCGATCGTCGAGCCTGCCGTCACAAAGACTCTCGCCCATGTGAGTGCAGCGTCGGGCGACGGCGTAATAGCCATCATCGATCTTCGCGAGCAGCAACTCGCGCCCTTCCGCTTCCACCGCTTTCATCACCCCGTCCACGAGGTCTGATGTAGCCGCCACCGCCACGAATTTCATGCGCCGAGCATTGCGCCAGTCCGTCTTTATGTCAAGAACGGGCGCGAAAGCGGCACCGGGTCGCAGATCCTGCCGAACCTGCTTCAGAGCGACGCGCCGCCGCCGCTAGCACCGGGATATGACTCCAAATGCCTGCGAGCGCCGAAGCGCGGCCGCGACAACCTAAAGACTGCGAATTCCATGTACCACCCACCACGAATCGTCGCGGTGTCTCTCGCGACCATTGCCCTCGCTTTCGGTCTGCATACGGGAGTCTGTATTGCCGATTCGAGTACTTCGGGCAGCGACACGTTTCACGTCAGCGGCTTCGGTACGCTAGGCGTCTCTCAGATCGACGAACCCGCGGGCTGGGCTTATACGCGCAGCCTCGGGGACGCCGTGAATACCGGCCACCTTCGCGCGGATCTCGACTCGCGCTTCGGCTTGCAAGTCAACTATAGGCCGACCAGCCAACTGGAGTTGGTGGGGCAGGCGGTCGCCTCGCGCCTCGTGCCCGGCGCCACCGTCGGCGATGGCTTGGAATTGGCCTTCGCGGCGTATCGTCCGGACGCGAATTGGACGCTGCGTGGAGGGCGGGTCAATCTGGATCTTTACCTGTTGTCGGATTACCGGGACGTCGGTTTCACCTATGAATTCATCAGGCCTCCGGTCGAATTCTATTGGCAAACGCCGACTTCGCTGGACGGTGGCGATCTGGCGCGACTCTGGACGTTCGGCGACGTGCAATGGAAAACGAAGATCTATGGGGGCAGGACCACGGAGGGATTGGGAGTCGATCGACTCATCATCGGCCAGCTTTTCGGCGCGATGGTCTCGCGTGAGTCCAACGGCTTGCTGCTGCGGGCCAGCGCGATGCACGGCAAATTTGGGAATACGCTGAATTTCCAGCAGGAGCTGGTCGACGCGCTGCACGGGCTCGATGCATTGCCGCTACCGACGATCGTGGCGCAGGCCAATTCCCTGGCCTTGGATCTGCAACCCTCCGGAGCTGCGCTCGAATTTCTTGCCGCCGGTCTGCAATACGACCGCCACAACTGGTTGCTCAGCGGCGAAATCAGTCATTTTGCGGTGGACCGCCTCCCCGAAGGCAACTACACGGGCGGCTATGGCAGCCTCGGGCGGCGATTCGGCGACGTCTCGATTTTCGGGGTCGAGAGCTTCGCCGCAGCCACGGCCTCGCCCATCAGCGCACCGAACTGGGCTCAGGCCTTGGCGCCGTTCGGTCCGGCGGTCGCGCACCAGGCCCAGTACCTCGCGTCCGAATCGGCTGTCGCCATCAACACCCTTGCCGGCCGTCAACATACCACCTCGCTCGGTGCGCGCTGGGATCTGAGCTCGCAAGTCGCGCTGAAAACGCAATGGGACCATACGCAGACCAGCGCGATCGGCGCGCTGCATTGGTGGGGCGCTACGACCCCGGCCGCCGGAACCGTCAACGTCGTCAGCGTGGCCGTGGATTTCGTGTTCTGACTTCGACCATGCGCAACACCTTTCTACTCGTCGTGCTGTTCTCGTCGCTGATCGTTACGGCACGTGCGCGCGCGGACTACTACATCGTCGTCAACGCGAACAACCCGCAGCCGGCGCTGACGCAGAGCGACGCGGTGAACCTGTTCATGGGTCGCAGTCGTGCGTTCTCCGACGGCAACTTCGCGCTGGTCTTCGATCTGCCGCGCGACAATCCGAAACGCGAGGGCTTCTATCGAAAACTGACCGGAATGAGCCTTGCGCAGATCACGAGTTACTGGTCCAGGCTCATGTTTTCCGGTCAGAACCTGCCGCCTCAGCCGCTGCCGAACGAGGCGACTATGATCGAGATCATCAAATACAACCCCAATGCCGTCGGCTGGCTCAGCACGGCTCCGACCGACAAAGGTCTGCGCACGGTCTTGGTACTGAAAGAAGATCCGTGAAAACGCGCGTGCCGCGGCGGAAGAGTTTGCAATTTCGCTTCGCGTTGATCGTGGGCGTCGCGGCCTCCTGTCTTTGTGTCATTGCCTGCGTCCTCGCCTACGGGGTCGCACGCGAGCGCGCCACCGCCACCAGCCGCAGCGCTCTCGAAGGTTTGGCGAGCGCGGTGGAGGGGACGGTGGCCGAGGGGGCCTATGTCGAGGATCCCGTCCTGCTCGGCGAGGTGGCCAACGGCTTGGCGCGCAACGAGCTCGTGCTTGCCATCGAGATTCGCTCGGCCGGCGGCGCGCTGCTGGCGCAGCATCGCAGCGCCGGCAAGACCCCGTTTCAGACAGGCCTCTTCGTCGAGCGACGCTTGGCATCCCCGTTCAATGCGCACGAGTCCGTCGGCAGCTTGCGCCTCTGGGCGGACGAGGCGCGGATCGCAGCGATGGCGAAGCAGGACGCGCTACGGCTCGCGGCGCTCATGGTGGGACTGGTGCTGTTGATCGCGGTGCTTCTTTATTGGGTGGCGGCGCACTTCGTATCGCGTCCGGTCATCAACCTGGTGCGGCGGCTCGGTAACGTACAACCCGGCACGAACGAGCGGCTGGCGCTGCCCCGGCATCACCGCCATGACGAGATCGGCATTCTGATCCAGAGCACGAATGACTTGCTCGCGGCCACCACGGATGCGCTGACGAGCGAACGCACGATGCGCGCCGAAATCGAGACGGTCGTGGAACGCCGGACCGCCGAGCTGCGTGCGGCGAAGGATCTGGCGGAGGCGGCCAGCCGCGCCAAAAGCCAGTTCCTCGCGACCATGAGCCACGAGATTCGCACGCCCCTGAACGGTGTGCTGGGCATGAATGAATTGCTGATGCGCAGCGATCTGCAGACGCGCCAGCGTGAATGGGCGGCGGCCGTCCAGACTTCGGGCCAGCATCTGCTCTATGTCATCAATGACATCCTCGACTTCTCGAAGATCGAGTCCGGGCAAATGGAGTTGGAGTCGGTGGATTTCAGCCTGCAGGATCTGGTCGAAGAGAGCTTGACCATGTTTGCGCAACCGGCGGCGATCAAGGGGATCGAACTGGCCGCCCAATTACTGCCGAACGACCTGACGCTCGCCCATCTGCGGGGCGATCCGTTTCGTCTGCGTCAGGTGCTGGTCAATCTGATCGGAAACGCCGTCAAATTCACGGAAACCGGCGAAATCATCGTCCGGGTCGTGCTGACGGCGCACTCCGATGCCGAAACGGCGATCGAAATCTGCGTGGCCGACACCGGCATCGGCATCACCGCGGACGCGCAGATCGCGATATTCGACTCATTCTCCCAGGCTGACGGGTCGACCACCCGCCGCTTTGGCGGCACGGGACTCGGGCTCGCGATCTGCCGTCGGCTGATCGGCTTGATGGGCGGGCGGATTCGCGTCGAGAGTACACCGAACCGCGGATCGCAATTTTACGTGAACGTCACGTTGCCACGGGGACGAGCAGTGCGGCGCGAGCGTCTCGACGCGGCGGCGCTGCGCGGCGGTCGCGTGCTGGTGGTGGACGATAACCTGACCAATCGCGACATCTTGCGCCAGCAACTCGAAAGCTACGGCATGTGCGTTACCTCGACCGACGGGAGCGTCTCGGCGCTGCGCGTGCTGCGTGAGAACACCGGGACCGCGACACCCTACCATCTGATAGTGCTCGACATGCAAATGCCCGATATGGACGGACTGCAGCTGGCAGCGGCCATTCGCGCCACTGCACAACAGAGCGGCGTACCGATCCTGATGTTGACCTCGGCGGTGAGCACCGTGAGCGCGGCTCAGCGCGAGACTTATGACATCGGACGCTGCCTCAGCAAGCCGGTCAGGCACGCGGAGCTGGTGGACGCGCTCTGCGATTTGTTGAAAGACAAGTCCACGGCCGCCGATCCTGCGGGCGCCGAGCGCACGTCCGCGATGCCTCTCGTCGAGACCACTCCGCTGCGCGGCAGGATCCTCGTGGTCGACGACGTCCCGACCAATCAGCAGGTCACCGCGGCCATGCTCTCGAGCCTAGGATTGCTGTCTACGGTGGCAGACAATGGAAAGAGCGCCGTCGAGCTGGTTCGGCAGCACGAATTCGATCTCGTGCTGATGGATTGCCAGATGCCCATCATGGACGGCTATGAGGCTACCGCGAGCATCCGCGCGCTTCCCGGCGTCCGTGGCAAGCTGCCGATCGTGGCCCTCACCGCCAATGCAATGCACGGCGACGAGAAAAAATGTTTCGAAGCCGGCATGGACGGGTTTCTCGCCAAGCCGTTTACCATGGCCGCCTTGCAGGCGACCCTCGGCCGTTGGCTCGCGGGGCGGATCGGAAGCGTCGTGACCGAACGCGAATCGCCGGCCACCGACTCGACGGTCATCAACATGCGTCAACTGGCGACGCTGCGGGACATCGGCTCGAAAGCGGGTACCGACCTCGTGACCAATCTTTTGCAGGCATTCGTCGCGGACGCCGACGCTTGCCTCGCGCGGATCGAGGACGCCCTCCTCGAAGAGGATGCCGTGCAATTGAGCCGATCCGCGCATGCCTTGAAATCGAGGACTGCCAATCTGGGCGCGGAGGCCCTGTCGGAGATCTATCGACAGCTCGAGATGCTCGGAAGGGACAACCGGCTCGCCGAAGCGCGAGCGCTGCTCGTGGACCTGAAGAGCGCTCACGGGCGGGTTCTCACCCGCGCCCGCAACTTATTGACGGAGGCCGCATGATGATGCCGCAACGAAGCATTCTGGTCGCCGACGACGATGGCGACGCTCTGATGTTGATGGACGCCACCTTGCGGGCGGCGGGCTATCGCGTCAGCACCGCGATGAATGGGGAAGCGGCGCTGCGACAGTACCGCGCGGGCGAATTCGATCTGGTGATGCTCGATGTCGACATGCCCGGACTCGATGGCTACGCGGTATGCCAGAAGTTGCGGCAACGGGCGGGCCCGTTGCTGCCGATCGTGATCGTGACCGGCATGGATGACGTCGAGTCCATCGACCGGGCGTATCGGGCGGGCGCGACCGACTTCATTCCGAAACCCATTACCTGGGCCTTGATCGCGCACCGCATGCGCTACCTGCTGCGCGGTTACGACATCGCGCTGGACCTCCACGCCGCACAGCAACGCATCCGCAGCCTCGTGTGTTTCGATTCCTTGACCGGCTTGCCGAACCGGGAATACTTCCGCAACCGGCTGGAAAGTGTTTTGCTCCACGCGGCGGAAGGTGGTGGAATTCTTGGCTTGCTCTGCATAGATCTCGACAATTTCAAGCGCATCAACGACACCTTGGGGCACGGCGTGGGCGATGAGTTGCTGTGTCTGGTGGGCGCGCGACTGCGTGACACGCTGCGCTCGAGCGACACGGTCGGGAGGCCCACCGTGGAGCAACCCTTCAACGAGGACCTCTCCCGCTTGGGTGGCGACGAGTTCATGGTGCTGCTGCCGGATCTACCGGCGCCGCAAGAGGCGGGGATCGTTGCCCAGCGGATCGTCAGCGCCATCAGCCAGCCGATGCTGCTCGCGCAACACCAGGTCTTGGTGACGCCGAGCATCGGCATCGCGGTCTACCCGAATGACGGAACGGATCAGGAAACGCTCGTGCGACACGCGGATCTTGCCATGTATTTCGCGAAGCGCCGGGCGCCGGGCACGTTCGCCTTCTTCGATTCGAAGATGAGCGCCAACGCGCTGCAGCGACTGACGATCGAAGGACAGCTGCGCTTGGCGGTGGAGCGCAACGAACTGTCCCTGGTCTATCAGCCGCAATTCGATCTCGCGACCGGACTCATATCAAGCATGGAAGCCTTGCTGCGCTGGGACAATGCAGAACTCGGCGCCGTGCCGCCGTCGGACTTCATTCCCGTCGCGGAACAGACGGGCCTGATCCTGCCGATCGGTGAGTGGGTGTTGCGAGCCGCATGCGCCCAAGCGAAGGCCTGGCAACTCGAGGGACTGAAGAGCACTCGGGTTGCCGTGAACGTGTCCGGGATGCAGCTGGCGCAGCCCGGCCTTTGCGACCTGGTCGCCAGCGTTTTGCACGACACGGGTTTACCGGCAGCGTCCCTGGAGATCGAGATCACCGAGAGTGTGGTCATGCAGAATGACGATCGGGCGACGCAGGTCATGCGGGATCTCAAGGCGCTCGGCGTACAACTCGCCATCGATGATTTCGGGACGGGTCACTCGAGTTTTTCGCGTCTTAGTGGGTTTCCCATCGACCGCCTCAAGATCGACCGCGCCTTCGTCAAGCACGCCCATCTCGATGGTCCCGACCAGGCGATCGCGTCCGCGATCATCGCGATGGCGAAGACCCTGCATCTCGAGGTTGTCGCCGAGGGCGTCGAGGAGTTTGCACAGCTGCTGATGCTGCAAGACGAACATTGTACTCTGGCGCAAGGCTACCTCTTGAGCCGCCCCCTGCCACCGGCCGCGGCGCTCGAACTAATGCGCCGCTCGGAAGAAGGTCCCGACACCTCGCGGACGGAAAGACTCCAGCGCCTGATCCGTTGACGTCCGCGCTATTGGTGAAACCAGTCCCACGGGAGTAAACTTCACGCGGATCCGGGAACCTCCGAGTATGTGCGCGCACGGATGCACGACCAATAATCACGACAGACATCACCAGAGCATCGCCGGAAAAAAACGGGTCTCCGACGCGTATCGTCGGGCTGGGCGCCTCCGCGGGCGGCCTCGAACCCTTGCAACAGTTCCTGGCAAACGTCCCGCCGACTGCCGGGCTAGCCTACATAGTCGTTCAACATCTGGATCCGACTCACAAAGCGATGTTGACCGAACTACTGCAGCGGGCGACGCCGATGCGTGTGCGCGAGGTGACCGCCTCGATGCGGGTGGAGCCCGACGCGGTCTACGTGATTCCGCCCAACACCGAGCTGACGGTTAGAAACGGAATCTTGCACCTCGCCGAGCCGAGCGAGCGACGCGGCATGCGGCTGCCCATCGATGTGCTGTTCTGCTCCCTGGCCGGTGATCAGGGTGCCCGCGCCATTGGCGTCGTGCTTTCCGGCATGGGCTCGGATGGCACGCTCGGCCTGCAAGCGATCAAGACGCAGGGCGGCTTGACCCTTGCCCAAGACCCGGGTTCGGCACAATTCGATTCGATGCCGAAGAGCGCCATCGCGGCCGGAGCGGCGGATGTCGTCGGACTCGCCGCCCGCTTGCCGGAGCGCATTCTTCGGTTCGTCAACGCGCAACCCGACGCAAGCGAAGCGGCCCGCGACCCGGGGGAGACCGGCGGCGGCTTGGAATCCATCCTCGACCTGCTGCGGGCACGCAGCAAGCGCGATCTCACGCTGTACAAGCCGAGCACGCTGCGGCGCCGCATCGAGCGGCGCATGGCCATACACGGCTTCGAGAAGATGACAGAATACGCGGCCTTTTTGCGTGCAAACCTGTCGGAACTCGATTTGCTCTTCAAGGAGATGCTGATCGGGGTGACGAGTTTCTTCCGGGATCCCGAGGCTTGGGAGGACATCGTCTCCGTCTTGCTGCCCGTGCTGTCGGCCCGCACCGCCCCCGACCTGCGATTTCGCGCCTGGGTCGCCGGATGCTCGACCGGAGAGGAGGCATACTCGCTCGCGATGGCGTTCAGCGAAGCGCGCGAGCGACTGGACCTGCCGGCCACATCCACGCTGCAGATCTTTGCTACCGATCTCAATGCAGACGCGATTGCCTTCGCCCGACGAGGACGCTACCCTCCGTCGATACGCGCGGAAGTCTCCGCTGAACGCCTCGCCCGCTTCTTCCACACGCGGGGCGACGATTACGTCGTCGACACCCGTATCCGCGACATGGTGCTGTTCGCGCAGCATGACTTGATCATGGATCCGCCGTTCACCCGACTCGATCTGCTGTGCTGTCGAAATCTGTTGATTTATTTCACGGCCACGCTGCAAAAGCGCCTCCTGCCGCTGTTCCACTACAGCCTGCGTCCGGGTGGCGTCCTGATGCTCGGTGGATCCGAGACCGTTGGCGCCGCACAGAATCTATTTCTGCCGCTGTCGTCGAAATCACGGCTTTATCGGCGCGGCCCCGAGGCTGCGGGCTTCGGTACCGTGGATTTCCCCGTTTATCGACGTATCCTTACGCGCGCGCCCGCGCCGGAGTCCCCCATGCAGCCACAAACACCCCCGACGGCGAGCTTGCAGTCGCTCGCCGATGAATTACTCCTGCAAAGGTTCTCCCCTGCGGCCGTCCTGGTGAACGCGCTCGGCGACATCCTCTACATCAGCGGCCACACCGGCAAGTACCTCGAACCCGCCGCCGGCAAGGCGAATTGGAACATTCATGTCATGGCGCGACCCGCGATCCGCACGCAACTCGCCGTCGCCTTGCGGCGAGCCGTCAAGGAGCACAAGACGGTCGAGGTGCGCGGCTTGCGCATGGAGGGTAACGTCACGCACCAACTCGACATCATCGTCGAGGCCATCGAGGAGCCGAAGGCGCTCGAGGGCATGGTGATGGTCGTGTTTCGCGAGTACGCGGCGCCGCTCGCCGAAAAGTCACGGCGCAAGAAGCGCGCCGACGCGAGCGACCCCGCGATCGCCGCCGAGCTCATGGCTTCGCAAGAGGAGATCAAGGCCCTGCGCGAGGCGATGCGCGCCGCCGACGAGGAGCGGCAGGCGGCCATCGAAGAGCTGCAATCGACGAACGAAGAGCTGCAGTCGGCCAACGAGGAACTCACGACTTCCAAGGAGGAGGCTCAGTCGATGAACGAAGAGCTGCAGACGATCAACGTCGAACTGCAATCCAAGTTGGACGACTTGGCGCTCGCCCAGAGCGACATGCAGAACCTGCTCAACAGCACCGACATTGCAACGCTCTTTCTCGACAAGGACCTGAACGTGCGGCGCTTCACCGAGCAGATCAAACGCATCATCAATCTGCGGGATGCCGACATCGGGCGTCCGCTCAGCGACCTCACGACCACGCTGAACTATCCCGAACTGCACGCGGACGCGAATGACACGTTGCGCACCCTCGCGTTCAGCGAAAAGGAGATCTCGACGAGCGACGCGCATTGGTTCAAAGTGCGCATCATGCCATACCGCACCGTAGCCAACGTCATTCAGGGCGCCGTGATCACCTTCGTCGACATCACCGCCGCGAAGGCGCTCGAGTCGCGGCTGCGCAACCCATGACGAACAGTTTGCGCAATCCTAACCGGCGGGACGCTCTACGGTCCCGCGCTGTCGCCCACTTGAAGGGCGCGGCCGCGCAAGCACAGGCGCGCGTCGACGCATCCGCCGCTCTCGGCGTGCTCTACGATCTGGCCTCCTCGCCAAGCACCGCTGGGGACGCGCTCGCCCTGCTCCATGAACTGCAGGTTCACCAAGTCGAAGTGGACATCCAAGAAGAGGAACTGCGTCGCTCGAGCGCCGAACTCGAGGTCTCGCTGAACCGCCAAGTGCAGCTCTACGACCATGCACCGCTCGGTTATTTGATCGTGGATCGCAACGGCGTGCTGCGCGAACTGAACCGGGCGGGGGCGGCCCTGCTTGGCTTGGAACGCGACTCATTGCGCGGCCGCGCGCTGGAAGATTTCCTCACCGCGGAGGCCGCGGCGGCGCTGCGCACGATGCTCGGGCGGGTCACGGAGGATGGCGGCACGGAAACCGCCGACCTCGCCCTGCGCGCGACGCCGGACGCCGCGATTCACTGCCTGCACGCCTCGGCCTGCCTCGATCCGGGCGGTGATGGGTATCTGATCGGATTGATCGGCGGCATGGCGAAGAAGGCGACTCCGGTCGGCTGACACCTGAACCCGGGTGCCCGACATGCATCGTCCAACCGACAATCACCTCCTCGCAGCGCTGTCTTCCGCTGCGCTGGAGCGGCTGCTGCCCTACCTCGAAGCGGTGGAGATGCCGCTGGGCGGGGTGTTGTACGAGTCCGGCGACGTACTGCTGCATGTTTACTTTCCGGTCGATTGCATCGTTTCCTTGCTGTACGTGCTGGCCGATGGCTCCTCGGCGGAAATCGCCATCGTCGGCAACGACGGCTTGATCGGCATCGCGCTCTTCATGGGTGGCGAGACGACACTCAACCGTGCGGTGGTGCGCAGTGCGGGCCACGCCTATCGCCTTTCCGGTCAACGCGTCAAGGAGGAGTTTCATCGCAATGACAGCCTGCATCACCTGTTCCTGCGCTACACGCAGGCGCTGATCACCCAAATGGCGCAAACCGCCGTATGCAATCGGCATCACGCGGTCGACCAGCAGCTATGCCGCTGGCTGTTGCTGTCCATCGATCGCTTGTCGTCGAACCAGTTGCACATGACCCAAGAACTGATCGCCAACATGCTGGGCGTGCGGCGCGAGGGAGTCACCGAGGCGGCGGGGAAGCTGCAGCGGCTCGGCATCATTCACTACCACCGCGGACACATCGAGGTCCTCGATCGGCTCAAGCTCGAGGCTCTTTGCTGTGAGTGCTATGCGGTCGTCAAGAAGGAGACGCAGCGCCTGATGCGCTGATCCCGACCGCGCCAAACGCCTGTAGTGCACCGCTCACGCGAACAAATTCGCGGCGCAGCGGGGCGCTGCAGTGTACGGATGCATCGAAGCTCGCCGCGACCGCCGCCGCTTCGAGGGCCCGCGCCAGTTCCGACAGACGCCTGGCGCCGACGACTGCCGAGCTCGATTTGATGCTGTGGGCATGGATCTTGAGAGTCGCCAGATCGCGGTCCGACTCGGCAGCCGCCAATTGAGACAGCAAATCCTCGGTCGAGGCGATGAACGCGGCGACGAGTTCCGCCATTTCACCGTCCATGGTGTCGGCAAGGGCGTGATAGATCGCGGGATCGATCGGCGCATCCAGCGCTGCGGGTGCATGCGGCGGGTCGTCATGAGCCAGCTTTGGTGATTCGGTCCAGCCGGGCGGCGGCGGGGGGAGCCAGCGGGACAGCATGTTGACGATCTCCTCCTGCTTGAAGGGTTTCGGCAGAAAGTCGTCCATGCCCGCCTCGCGGCAGGCGTCGATCGCATCACGCATGACATTGGCGGTCATTGCGATCACCGGCATGCGCCGCCCGCCGCCTTGCAGCTGCTCGGCTGCACGGATGCGCCGCGTCGTCTCGAGTCCGTCCAGCACGGGCATATGCATGTCCATGAGCACGAGATCGTAGGATTCATGCTGAATCGCCTCGAGCGCGAGAGCGCCGTTGGCAGCCTCCGCCGTCTCGAGACCGAATCCCCTGAGAACCCCGTGGGCCACCTTGCGGTTCACGACGTTGTCCTCGACGATGAGTATGCGCCCCGCAAACAGATGCCCGGAGCGGACCCGCACCGGCTTGACCGCGACTCCCGTCGTGGCCAGTCGACAGCGAATCGTGAAGGCAAAGGTGGAACCTCGACCCTCGGCGCTGTCGACCGTGAAATTGCCGCCCATCATCTCGACGAGGCGCAAAGAGATGGCGAGTCCCAAGCCCGTACCGCCGAAACGCCGTGTCATCGAAGCATCGGCTTGGCTGAACGGCTGGAAGAGCTTCTTGCGCTGCTCCTCCGAGATGCCGATCCCGGAATCGACGACGGCGAAACGCAGGATCGACTCCCGCTCGTTCGAGGCGGCGACCCGTAGCTCGATCCGAATGGTGCCGGTCGCGGTGAATTTCAGCGCGTTGCCGACGAGATTCAAGATGATCTGCCGCAGCCGGCCTGGATCGCCGAGCACCGCGGCAGGCACGTCGGGCGTGATGCGCGTTTCCAGATTCAAGCCCTGGGCGGAGGCGCGCGGGCCGGACAAGGCGATCACGTCGTGGACCACCTGTGCCGGATCGAAGGCGATCATTTCCAACTCGATCTTGCCGGCCTCGATCTTCGACATGTCGAGGACGTCATTCAAGATCTCGAGCAGCGACTCGCCGGAGCGCACGATCGTTTGCGCATAGTCCCGCTGCGCCGGATCCAGCGGTGTATCGAGCAACAGCCCGGCAATGCCGAGTACGCCGTTCATGGGGGTACGCACTTCGTGGCTCACCATCGCCAGGAAGTCGCTCTTCGCCCGAGAGGTCGCTTCGGCATCCTCCCGCAGCCGCTGTTCGGCCGCTTGTTGGCTGGCGGCCGCCGCGGCGCGCTCCTCGAGCAATAGAATGAAGCTACGCGCGAGTTGGCCGATCTCGTCGCTGCGATTCTCGCTCACCCTCGTTTGATAGGAGCCGTCGCTGCGCAACTTGTTGATGTCGTCGCGCAGCACCGACAGCGGATTCAACGTGAGCCATGCCGAAGCCCAAATGAGCGGCGCGACGACGACGAACACACCGAGCGTGATCAGCCACAGCCGCTTCGAGGCGGAATTAATCGGCTCGAAGGCCTCGGCGAGCGGCACGACGGACACGAGCAGCCACGGGGCGTTCTTCAGCCCTTTGTAACTGACGAGGTCGCGTTCACCTGCCTCGATCGCAGCCTCCGCACTGCCCTCGAAGCCGGACATGGCCGCTTGCAAAACCGCCCTCACATCCGCCGGGCAGGCTTGGAGGACCAGGGCAGGATCCGGATTGAGCAGGTATCGCGGCGTGGGCTCCTTCGTCAAGAGCAGCAGCGTACCGGTCTTGCTCAACTTGGCGCTGGTGAGACGGCCGAGCAGATTGCGGTTCTGCAGGCGCAAGACACCGATCAGGGCGCCTTTGAGGAGGCCGTTTCGATCACGGATCGGGGCCATCAATTGCATTGCCGGTTCATGGTGCGAGGCGTCGAAATAGGGCTGGCCAAGCACGGGTTTCAGGCTGCTGCTCAGGCGTGCGAAATCGGCGCGCTGGGATTCGAGCAGCGCGATCCGGTCGGGCACTTCGGGAAAATCTTCGAGCAGTTGCCCGTTCGGCAAGACGATCAATACATCATCGAACGTCGCGAGCAGCGCCGGGCGCGCCCGAAAATATTCTTTTGCCGCGGCGGAGGATTCCAGCGCTTCGAGCGGAAACCCCGCTCCGAGCCTGCCCATGACGTCTGCGTCACTCTCCAGTTTCGCGTCTATGTCCTCGGCGATGCGCGACACGCTGGCAAATTCCTGACCGGACACCATGCGGGTCAGGTCCCGGCCGATGAAATGACTCTGGATGGCGCTCACGAGCACGAGGACGGTGAGCGTCAAGGCAGTGACGCCGATCACCGCTTTCCATTTGAGGCTGAGAGATTCGAGCAAGTGAGTCATCCGCTGGTCACTCTTGGGGTATCGGCACTCCCGCCGGCAAGTTGAGTCGTCACGTTCGCGAGCCTTGCACGCGCCGGTGGCGCCGGCTGCAGATTTGCCGCGCCGGGACGATACCCCCCTCGACTACCGCCGCCCCGGACTCTTTCCCCATGAATCACCCGTGAACACTCCTGCAGCGCGTGGCCTTGCGCGAAGGCTGCGGGTCGGGTATTGCCTCGTCCTACTGGTGTTCGCGGGCGGACTACTCGCGGCCGGCGCACAGGTCAGCGATCTGTTCGGCCTCGACCCGCTCCACGCCGAGCGGACGATCGCGCAACAACAGCGGGTTCTAGTCTGGTCGGCGCTGATGATTCTCGGCACCGTCATTTTCGTCACCGCGATATTGGAACCGATCGTTCGTCGCCTGCAGGCTGAACGGTCGTGCCTGGATCGCGGCGCGAGAGAGCGTTCGCGCTTGCACGCGTTCGCGGAAGCAAGCCCCAACGCCTTGACCGTCACCGATGCGCAAGGCCGCGTCGAGTGGATCAATCCCGGATTTACGCAGCTCACGGGATTTTCGGCGGATGAAGTCATCGGAAAGAGCGGTCTGACCTTGCTCAACGGCCCCGACACCGACCCTGCCGCTCTAACGGCGATTGCCGCGGCCATCGCGGCCGGCGAAGGCTTTCAGTCCGAAGTGCTGCATTACCGGCGCGGCGGCGAGGCCTTTTGGGGCTCGATCGTCTGTCACCCGATCGGCGACGCCGACGGGGCCACCACGGCATTCATGTTCATCGAAATGGATGTCACCCAGCGCAGATTCCACGAGACCTGCCTTGCGGCCGAACAAGCACGCGCTAGCGCCAGCGATGCTCGCCTGCTCAAGGTCGCCGATACCATTCCATGCATGATCTCGTATTGGGATACCGACTGCATTTGTCGCTTCACGAATCGCGCCCTCGCACAGCGGCTCGGCCTCGACCCGAACCAGATCCTCGGCCACTCGCTACTCGAAGTCTTTGGCGCGGCCTTTTGGGCAGAGCACGAGCAGCGTATCGGGGCCGCCCTCGTCGGCCATCGCCAGACCTTCGACGTGGCCATCGAAGATGTGAGCGGTCAGATCTACCATGCCCAGCAAGAATACGTGCCCGAGTGGGTCGCCGATCGGGTCGTGGGTTTCTACGTGACCGCGACCGACATCACGGCGCGCAAACAGGCCGAACAACGTGTCCTGGAGCAAAAGATTCTCTTGGACGCGACCAGCGCCATTGCCGGCGTGGGCGGCTGGGAACTCGATCCGGCGCAAGGCGGTCCGGAATGGTCGGACATGGTGTACCACATCCATGAGTTGCCCCTGGGTCAGATCCCAGGCCTCGATCAAGCGCTCGACTTTTATCCGCCGGGCGCGCGCGAGACCATGGCGGCTGCGGTGACGGCCAGTCTGACCCACGGTAAACCGTTCGATCTCGTCGTGCCTTTCATCACGGCCAAGGGCAACCCGCGCTGGGTCCGCGCGATGGGCGTGCCACAGCAGGTCCCGGGCAGTGGGCCTCGCTTGATCGGTGCATTCCAAGACGTCACCGCGGCCAGGTTGGCCGCGATTGAACTGACCGTGGCCAAAGAGGCTGCCGAAGCGGCCAGCATCGCCAAGGACGCCTTCCTCGCCAATATGAGCCACGAGATCCGAACCCCCCTGAATGGCGTCATTGGCATGACCGGACTCTTGCTCGACACGGCCCTCGATCCCGAGCAGCGCGAATTCGCCGAGATCGTGCGCTCGAGCGGCGAGTCACTGCTCGAACTCATCGACGACGTCCTCGACTTCGCCAAGATCGAGGCCGGCCATCTCGAGCTCGAATGCATCGATTTCGATCTGCGCGCCACGATTTCCGCGGCGGTAGACGTCGTCGCGCTCAAGGCGGGTGAAAAGCACCTCGAACTCCTCGTCGATGTAGAGCAGAGCTGCGCGACACGCTATCGGGGAGATCCGACCCGGTTGCGGCAGATTCTGATGAACCTGCTGAGCAACGCCGTCAAGTTCACCGCGTCCGGGGATATTACTCTGACCGTGGCAGCGACCGAGACGATGGCGGCGCGCACGGTACTCGCGGTGTCGGTGGCCGATAGCGGGATCGGGATCGCGCCGGACCGCATCGGCAAGCTGTTCGTGCCTTTCACCCAGGCCGACGCATCGACGACCCGTAAGCATGGGGGCACGGGGCTGGGTCTGTCGATTTGCCGGCGACTGGTCGAGCACATGGGCGGCCGTATCCATGTCGAAAGCACCCCCGGACGCGGCTCGGTGTTTCGCTTCGACGTGCGTTTGGATCGGAGTGCCTCCACGGCGGAGTCGGCACGCGTGCCGGTCGGGCCCCTCCGGGTACTGCTCGTCGATACCCATCCGGTGAGCCTGCGCATACTCGGGGACCATCTGCGTCGCTTGGGCGTCGACAGCGTCAGCGCAAGCTCTGCGGAGGAGGCACTGCTGCGCTGGTCGGAATCGAGCGCGGCAGGGGCGTTGCCGCAGATCGCCTTTCTAGACCAGTCGCTGTACGGGCGTGACGGCGCGTGGCTCGGCATGGAGCTACGCCGCCGTGACCCCGGGCGACAGTGCAGGCTCGTGCTCATGAGTCCGTTGACCGCCTCGATGCATCGGCACGACGGCCTCGATGTCGATCAGATCATGACCAAGCCGGTAAAGAAGACGCCCTATATCGGCTGGTGTCGGAACGTGCGGGCGCGCAGGACCCGACGCTGGTGAGTCCGGCGGTTCGCGTCAACGGTCACGAGGGACGGCATGTGCTGCTCGTCGATGACAATGCGGTGAATCAGAAACTGGGGGCTAGACTGCTCAGTCGGCTCGGATTCTTGGTGACCCAGGCCACGAACGGCGTACAGGCGCTCGAGGCTTTGACGCAACGTCGTTTCGACGCGGTGCTCATGGACTGTCAGATGCCTGAAATGGATGGCTATGAAGCTACGCGTCGGATTCGCGAGTCGGCGGATGACTCTTGCCGCGCCGTGCCGGTCATCGCCATGACGGCACATGCCATGGCGGGCGATCGAGACCGCTGTCTCGCGGCGGGCATGGACGACTACGTCACCAAACCCATCGATCCGGTACGGCTGCTCGCCGTGCTCGAGCGTGTCTTGCAGTGCCCTCCCCGGTCCGACCCCAGTCTCATCGATCACGAGGCACTGCTGCGAACATGCGATGCCGACGAACAATTCATGCAGGAGATCCTGGAGGCGTTTCTGCAGTCGCTAGCGGCGCTGGGTCCGGCGATCGACACGGCCGCGGACCGTGATGATGTCGCAGTCATCAAGGCACTTGCGCATCAAGTCAAGGGCGCCGCCCTGAGTGTGCATGCCGCCCGCATCGCGACCGCCGCCGCCAAACTCGAACACACGGACGCCATCGGCCTCGCTCAGTGCCTCGAGGAGTTCCGCTTGGCGTGGCACCTGACTATCGGGGCGCGGAGGAATCTGTGCAGCGCGCGCGGAGTAGAAAAAACAGTCCCGTAGGGGCTGCCCACGCACGCACGCCTTGAATTACCCCCACTCTCGGGGGATAAGTCTGTGGATATATATCGGCGCGTCGCCCAATGCGCATGAGAATTCAGCGGCTTGGATTCGGGTGGTGATTTTTTGAGCACGCGGAGCAACGGCAACATGAGTGGTGATGTACCGCCTGGAATCGACGTCGTGGAACTCGACATCGCCGCCGCACGCACCGGCCTCGCCTCTGGGTCGCTCACCGCAGAAGCCTTGACCCGTGCTTCGCTCGAGCGGATTGCGAAGTACGACCCGCGCTACCGGGCAATCATCTTCCAAAATCCGGATGCCGTTGCGCAAGCGCGCGCGATCGACCTGCGCCGCGCCACGGGCGAGTCACTGGGCGCTTTGGCCGGCATCCCGGTGGTGATCAAGGACACGATCGACATGGCAGGCGTTCCGACCACGGGCGGATGGTGGCTATTGCACGCCGAGACCGGAGGCGTGCATCTCGTCCCCGGGAAGGATGCGCCGGTCGTGGCGCGCTTGCGCGCCGCGGGCGCCATCATCCTCGGCAAGACCAACGTGCCGATCCTGAGCCACAGCGGCACGCATGCGAGCGACAGTTGGGCGGGCCCGACGTACAACGCCGCGGACCGCCGCTTCATGCCGGGAGGCAGCAGCGCCGGTACCGCGACCGCCGTTGCGGCGAGTTTCGCCGTCGTCGGTCTCGGCGAGGAGACCGGTGGCTCGATTCAGAATCCCGCATCGGCCCAAGGTCTCGTGGGCGTCAAACCCAGCTTCGGCTTGGTGCCTACGGCGGGGGTGATGCCGCTCTCGGGCCTGCGCGATGTCGTGGGTCCGATCGCCCGCACGGTCAGCGACGCCGCGCTGACGCTCGATGTCCTCGCGGGCTACAGCCCGGATGACCCGCATTCCCGTGCCGGCATCGGCCGCAAGCCGCAAGGCGGGTATGCCGCGATGCTCCGGCGTGACGCGCTGCGCGGGCTACGCATCGGGACTTATGGGCCTGGCTGGCGCGACGCGCCGCTGTCCGCCGAGGCGCTGGAACTCTATGCGAGGAGCAAACAGGAACTTCGGGACCGGGGTGCCGTACTCGTGGACGATCCCTTCAGAGAGTCGGGTTTCGCCGCGATCCGGGAGTGCACCCCCGGACTGCAGGATTACGATGCGCGCGGCGAGGAATCCGCGCCGTACGATCTCCACCGGTATTTCGCGCGCATGGGCCCAGGTGCCGCGATCACGAGCTTCGCGCAGTTCGCCGCCGCTACGATCCAGGAAAACCCGTTCGGTGCCAAGGGCGTTTTGAATTATCTGACGCATCTACCCGAGTTTGCCGCCTGCCTTGCGGCGCCCACGATGCCGCCGGCGCAACAGCGATTCGCGGCGGCCAAACAGGCTTATCTACGCGTCATCGACGCGGTCTTCGAGCGCGAGCGCCTGGATGCGCTCGTATTCCCGCAAATGCGGCACGAGCTTCCCGCCTTGCGCAGCGGCGAGGAGATCGCGGCGACCACGGTCAGCGAAATCAACATCGCGGGTTTGCCTGGCGTGACGGTAGCGGCCGGTGCTTATCGCTCGGGCGCACCCTTCGGTCTGATTTTCGTGGGACAACTTTGGAGCGAGGCGCAGCTTCTCGCCTGCGCCCATGACTATGAGTGCGCGACTCGCCATCGCCGACCGCCGCCCTTGAGTGCGGGCTCCGCGGCGATCCTTCGCGCGTAGCCCGCTAAGTCTGCTCGAGCCCGCTCAGTCCGCTCGAGCCCGCTCAGTGATTGTCCCGCGGATTACCCCGGTTGGCGACGATGCGCTGGTAGTCGACGGCTAATTCCAAAACGGCGCCGTCTCCCAATTGACCGACGGTCGCGCGCTGCATGGCCTGCCAGGGGGTTTGCGAGCGGGGGTAGCCAAAGCCGCCCCCGGCAGCGAGATGCGCGCGGCGACGCGCGAGTTCCGCTTCGTCCAACAAGACGTCGACCCGGCCACGACCGAGATCCACTCGCACCCGATCGCCGGTGGCGAGCAGCGCGAGATTGCCGCCGGCGGCCGCCTCGGGCGAGGCGTTCAAGATCGATGGCGATGCCGACGTGCCCGATTGTCGTCCATCACCCATGCAAGGCAAGGCGGTGATCCCGCGCTCGATCAAGTACGCCGGCGGGCGCATGTTGACCACTTCGGCGGATCCGGGATAGCCGATGGGGCCGGCGCCGCGAATGACCAGCATCGAGGACTCGTCCAACGCCAAGGCCGGGTCGTCGATGCGCGCGTGGTAATCCTCGGGGCCTTCGAACACGACGGCCGTGCTTTCGAATGCCTCCGGATCCTGCGGATTGGACAGGTAACGCTGGCGAAACTCCGGCCCGATGACGCTCGTCTTGATGATGGCCGAGTCGAACAGATTGCCCTTCAGGACCACGAAGCCCGCCCGCGCCATCAGCGGCTCGCCGATGGGTCGGATCACTTCGTGCAGCGAACTCCGTCGGCCGCCACAATTCTCGCCTATCGTTCGGCCGTTCACAGTCATGCAGGATTCTTCGATGAGTCCGCCCGCCATCAGTTCGCCGATCACCGCAGGAACACCGCCGGCATGATGATAATCCTCGCCGAGATACGCGCCGGCAGGCTGCATGTTCACGAGCAAGGGCACCTCCCGGCCGACGGTCGCCCAGTCATCCAAGGACAGCTGCGCGCCGACGTGGCGGGCGATCGCGGCAAGATGGATCGGCGCGTTGGTCGAACCACCGATGGCGGTATTGACGACGATGGCGTTGAGAAACGCCGCACGGGTCATGATGTCCGAGGGTTTGAGATCCTCGCGCACCATCGCGACGATGCGCCGACCCGTCTCGTAGGCGATCTGCGCCCGCTCGCGATAAGGCGCCGGGATCGCAGCCGAGCCCGGCAATTGCATGCCCAGGGCCTCAGCCAAGGAATTCATCGTGGTGGCGGTTCCCATGGTGTTGCAATAGCCCACCGACGGTGCCGAGGAAGCAACCAAGTCGATGAATTGCTCGTAATCGATCTCGCCCTGCGAAAGCATCTCGCGTGCCTTCCAAATGATCGTACCCGACCCGGTCCGCTCGCCGGCATGCCAGCCGTTCAACATCGGGCCCACGGAAAGCGCGATCGCCGGAATGTCCACCGTGGCGGCAGCCATCAAACACGCGGGTGTGGTCTTGTCGCAGCCGATCGTGAGCACGACGCCGTCCAAGGGATAGCCGTAGAGAATCTCGACCAAGCCTAGATAAGCGAGATTTCTGTCGAGTCCCGCGGTCGGACGCTTGCCGGTCTCCTGAATCGGGTGCACCGGAAATTCGATCGCGACACCCCCGGCGGTGCGAATGCCCTCCCGGACCCTCTCGGCCAGAACGACATGGTGACGATTGCACGGCGAGAGGTCGCTGCCGGTCTGCGCGATGCCGATGATCGGCTTCCCGGAGCGCAGCTCCTCGGCCGTGAGTCCGTAGTTCAAGTAACGCTCGAGATACAGCGCGGTCATGTCCGGCCGGTCGGGCCGGTCGAACCATGCGCGCGAACGGAGCCTGCGCGCTGAGGATGTTGGGGGCGGAGTCGTCATGGAGGGTTCCTGTAAAAATTCTGCGGATCAGGGCTGTCGGCTAGAGTAAGATATATATGATAAATCAATCACAACTCCTCAGGAGCGATCATCCGATGAGTTCCCCTCTGGCGATCGTGACCGGCGGTAGCACGGGGATCGGCCGTAACCTCGTCTCCACGCTGGCGCAAGCGGGTTACGCCGTCGCCTTCAGCTATCGTGCCTCGGCTCCGGCGGCGGAAAGCTTGGCGCGCGAACTCGACGCCGCCGGAGCGCGGGCGCTCGCCCTCGAGTGCGATGTCGGCATCAAGGCGGACGTCGATGCCTTCTTCGCCAAGGCCACCGGCTGGCACGGCGACGCACCGAGTCTCCTGGTGAACAATGCCGGGGTGCAAACCTGGTCGACGCTGCTCGAACTGCCCGAAGAGAAGTGGGACGATGTGATCCGCACCAACCTCAAGGGATGCTTCTTGAACACTCAAGCGGCAGGCCGCCTGATGAAGGACGCCGGTCGCGGCGGCGCCATCGTCAACATCGGCTCGGGGTGCAACAAGCTGGCATTCCCGCGCTTGGTCGATTACACGGCCTCGAAGGGCGGTATCGAGCAACTGACCAAGGTCGCGGCCGTGGAACTGGGCCCGTTCGGCATCACCGTCAACTGCGTGGCGCCCGGCGCGATCGCCACCGAGCGCACGGCCGAGGAAGCGCCGGACTACGCCGCCGCCTGGTCACCCATCACGCCGCTGCGCCGGGTCGGCACGCCCGCCGATGTGGCGGGCGTCGTGCTGTTCTTTGCCAGTCCCGCGGCCGCCTTCGTAACGGGACAGACTTTGTGGGTCGATGGCGGCGTGTTCACGCGCGCGAACTGGCCTTATCCCGAAACTTGAGACCCGATGCGCAGCGGCGGGCGCGCTCGAATGCGCGCCGGAACCAGGTCGCGGCTTAGTTGTGGCGCCATTCGGGACCATCCGGATAGCTGAACCGAGCCAAGGACTCGGGCCGCATCTCGGCGGAGAAACCCGGCCGGGTGGGCGCGAGATAACGACCCCCTCGAATACGAACCGGATCGAGGAAATGTTCGTGTAAATGATCGACGAACTCGATGGCTCGATCCTCCATCCGTCCGCTGATGGCGAGAAAATCGGCCATCGCCAGGTGCTGCACCAACTCGCACAAGCCCACGCCTCCGGCATGCGGGTAGACGGGCACGCCGAATTTCGCGGCCATCAGCAAGATGGCCAGGTTCTCATTCACGCCGCCGACCCGCGCTGCGTCGATTTGGATGAGGTCCACGGAGTTCGCTTGGAACAGCTGTTTGAACACCACTCGATTCTGAGTGTGTTCTCCCGTCGAAATCGGAATTGGCGCGATCGCGCCGCGGATCCTGGCATGTCCCAGTACGTCGTCCGGGCTCGTCGGCTCCTCGACCCACGCGAGCTCGAACGGTGCGAGTTCTTTGAGCCACGCGATGGCGGCGTCCACGTCCCAGCGCTGATTGGCGTCGACCGCGATCCCGATCGCGGGGCCGACGACCTGGCGCGCCAGCCCGCAGCGACGGACGTCGTCTTGCAGATTCTGGCCCACCTTGAGCTTGATGGTGCGGAAACCGTCCTTGACCGCCTGCGTCGCCAGGCGCGCGAGCTTCTCGTCGGAGTAGCCCAGCCAACCGGGCGAGGTCGTGTACGCTGGATAGCCGTCGGACCGCAGCGTCGCCAAACGCGCCACTTTGCCCGTGGCGGACCCACGTAGGATCGTCAATGCTTCTGCCGGCGTGAGGGCATCGCTGATATAGCGAAAGTCGATCAGCTTCACGACCTCCTCGGGCGTCATGTCAGCGATTAGCTGCCACACGGGCTTTCCGGCAAGGCGTCCGGCCATGTCCCACGCCGCATTCACCACCGCCCCGATCGCCATGTGCATGACGCCCTTTTCAGGACCCAACCAACGCAGCTGCGAGTCATTCGTCAAACTGCGCGCGAATGAGCCGAGATCGCCCACCACTTCGTCTACTTCTCTGCCCACGACCAGGTGCCGTAGGGCGGCACAGGCCGCCGTCTGCACATCGTTGCCGCGCCCGATCGTGAAAACGAAACCGTGTCCGGACAACCCGTTCGGGTCGTCCGTACACAGCTCCACATACGACGCGGAGTAATCCGGATCCGTATTCATCGCATCGGAACCGTCGAGATCCCGGGAAGTCGGAAACCGAATGTCGCGAGTTTCCAGCGAGCTGATGATCGTCATGCCGACTCCGACGCCGCCTCTCAGCGGAATCGGTATCGGGCGCCGAACAAGACGGTCGTCCCGTCGGTTTCGTAGCCTCGGTTGATGCCGTACTTGTCCACGTCGATCAAGGCGTTGTTGGTGATGTTCAAGGCCTCGAGCGACAGGTCGAAATTCGGGATCACGTGGTAGACCGCCGAGGCATCGAGTTGACCATAGGCCTTGCGAAAATCACCGTCACCGAAGTAGCTGAGCGGATCGACCACGTAGCCGCTGCGATAATTGTACGCGAGCCGCACGCCGAACCTCGGCGCCTCGTAAAATCCGATGAGGTTGTACGCATTCTTCGAGACGCCCGACAAGGGCACGGCCGGGGAGCCTTGCGTCACCACGAGTTCCGATGCATCGACATAGGTGTAGTTGACGACGGCTCCGAAATTGTCGAACGGTGCGGGCAGGAAGGTGAACGCCTGTTGGTAGCCGAATTCAACGCCCTTCAGTATCGCGGTTCCGCCGTTTTCCGGCTGGAGCACGCTGAAAGTGATCGGAGTCGTGCCGCCCTGGACCTGCGTGACGTTCAGAGTTTCCGACGAGGATCCATTTTGAATGAAGTTCTTCACGTCCTTGTAGAACAAGGCGGTCGAGAGCAACCCGCCTTTGTTCAGATACCACTCCAGCGACAGATCGAACTGCGTCGCCGTATACGGCGTCAAGAAGGGATTTCCGGCGCTGATGCTCTTCACGTCGGCGTTGACCGTCGTGTTCGGCGCCAACTGCGACAAATCCGAACGCGTCATGGTCTTCGCGGCCGCAAAGCGCAACAGCAGGTCCTGCGTGAACGCGTACGTCAAATTCAGGTTCGGCAGAAAATTATTGTAGCTCTGCGGAATCGAAACGGCCGTGACGTTCGGAATGATCGTTTGCGCGCCTTGCTGGTTGAACGTGATGTCGTTCAGGTTCGGCGAATATCCAGCGGAGGTTTGCTTGGTCGCCACCTCGCGAAAGCCGATGTTGCCGGTGAGGTTCGAATTCGGCACGTGAAAATCGAGCTCCGCGTAGCCGGCCGTGGTGTCTTCCTTCACGGAATAGGTGGACGCCAGACTCTCGGTCAATGGTGTCGACGCGAGCAACGCCGACAGCGGCACCTTGGCGAACAAGGAGTTGATGTTGGCCGAAAGATACGTCAGGTGCTGGCCGAAGAAGTTCGCGCTGTACTTGGTCATGTACGGGGCCGAACTGAACGAGCCTCCCTCGATCGTCGGGCTGTAGGGCGTGCCCAGCAGTCCGGCGAGCGTTTGCGCACTCACCGTCAGCGATTGCGAAGCGGCCGTGTTGACCTCGTCCGCATAGCGCACGCCGAACCGTACCTTGTCGAAGGCCCCGCTGTCGATGTGCCATGCGCCGTCCAGTTTCAGCGCTTCGATCTTGTCGGTCGTGGGGTTGTCGTAAGCGCCATTGACGCCGAGCGCGTTGAACAGGTTCGGATTCAACGGGTTCTGGCCCGGATCGATCGTGATCGCCGCGGGTTGACCACTGATCGTGGAAGTCGCGCTGATCCGGCCGATGGCTTCGAGCGCGAGGCTCGAAGTCACGTCGCGCGCCAGCGCCGTCGACGCGTCCAGCTTCAGGCTCACCGGTCCCGCATCGAGCGTCGCGCCGAGGGCGAAGGACTCGAGAGTATCCCGGTAGTCGTCCGTGCGTCCGTTGTTGCGGTAGTCGATTCCGCTCGCGTCGAGCGTGGTCAAAATCGTGGTCGGCGTGGACGGCGACGGCGTTGAGGAAATGATGCCGCCCAAGGGGGGCGCCGCAAGGTTGGTCTGCCGGAAAGCATCCGATATGGACGTGGAGTCGTTGGTGAAGCGCGAGTACAAGGTCTCGCCGTAGAGCTTGAAACCATCGGTGACCGCGAAGTTCAGCGACCCGAGGTACGTGGCGCGCTCACGCTCGCCCGGGATGAGGTTGAAATACTGGGCGTTGTCGAACAGACCGCTGACGGTGAATGGTCCCGCGGGATTCGCGGTGTACGGCTGCAGGCCGTAGGCTTGGTACTGATAGTTCTCGAAATGCCGTTTGCTGTAGTCGCCCCCGAGCACGACGCCCAGGCGGCCGTCGAGGAGTTTGTCGGCATAGAGGGCCGTGAAACGCGGGTCGACGTCCTTCGAATCGAGGTCGTCCGATCCCTTGGCGACCAACACGAGCTGCCGGTCCTTGACGGTCGCCGGATCGATCGTGCGGACGTTGGCAACGCCGGCGAGACCGCCCTCCGTCAGGTCGGCCGTCGGGGACTTGTACACGTCGATCGCGCTGACGAAGTCAGAGGACAAGATCGTGAAATCGAAGGTGCGCGTGCCGGTCGGCGTCGGCAGTTCGCGTCCATCGAGGTCTACCTGGGTGAATTTTGGATCGAGACCGCGGATGCTGACGTACTGGCCTTCGCCCGCGCTGCGCTGGATCTGAACGCCGGTGATGCGCTGCAAGGATTCCGCCAAATTTTGTTCCGGGAACTTACCGATGTCCTCCGCGGCGATGGAATCGACGATCGCCACCGCCTTGCGCTTGTCTTCGACGGCGGTTGCCAGGCTTTCACGATAGCTCGAGACGACGATTTCTTCGAGCTCATCGCCCGGGGCGGCGGCATTCGCCGGAGCCGCGCCCGCGTTCGGTTCCGCGACGGCATAAGTGGATGTGCCCAGGCACAGCGCGCAGGCAAGAACCGACAGGTCCAGTGTTTTCATAAGCCTCCCCCGTTTCGCCGAGATCGCTCGCGACCCACGGCTCTTGTTTGACATTTCGTTTTTCGATCGCCCGATTTTCACGGACGGAAGTTTTTGATTTCCGCAAAAACTTCACTGGTGCATTGGCGTGTCACCAGTGCCGGTGCATTCTGATTGCACCAATGAAAAAGTCAAGCACTATTGCAAACGGACCGCCCCGACCGAAAGGATCCATGCTGCTAGCGTTCCGATGTTGGTATATTCCGCTGATGCCGACCTTCGCCGCCGTCACGAGAATCTCGCCGCCATGAGCCGGCGATGCTGTTTCGCTCTCGATCTGGTCGCCGACGTCGCCTTGATCGAAGAGTATCGGCGGATGCACGAACCGGGCGCCGTCTGGCCCGGCGTCATCGACCACATTCGCGCGCTGGGTGTCGAGGCCATGGAGATCTGGCAGCGTGGGGAGCATTTGTTCATGATCCTCGAAGCCGCGGAGGACTTTCCGCGCGCGGTCGATGCACAGGCGCTAGTTGCGGACAATCTACGCTGGGAACGCTTGATGGATCGATTCCAACGACGGCTGGCGGATGCCGCGCCGGGCGAAAAGTGGTCGCCGCTCGAACGGATTTTCCTCCTCTCCGAGCACTCCGGCACGCTCCCCTCGACATGACTGCGTGAGCGGCCCCGTCAGCGCGTCGTTGCCATCCCGATTTCCATCGAGTGACAAGTCATGCACACTAGGGTCATGAAGCTGGAGAAGAGCGATCCCCGCGGCGACGACGCAGATTCCATCCGATACCGCGCACCCGCTCTCGAGAAGGGCCTGGACATACTCGAGTTGTTGGTCGCCGAAGCCGAACCGCTGAGCGTTTCGTCGATCGCGGAAAAGCTGAACCGCTCCACCGGCGAGTTGTTTCGCATGATCCAAGTCCTGGACCGGCGCGGCTTCGTCGAGCAAGCGCCGGAGTCCGGTGGCTATCGTCTTTCGGGGCGACTGTTCGCTCTAGGGATGGTCCAACCCGCCGTCAAGACCTTGATCGAAGTCGCCCTCCCCCACATGCGCCAGCTCTCGCTCGACATCGGCCAGTCCTGTCATCTCGCGCTGCATTCCGTCGGTCAGATCGTGGTCGTTGCCCGCATGGAGTCGAGCGAACTGATCGGATTCTCGGTCCGCATCGGCTACCGGCGCGCTTTGATCCACACGCTCTCAGGCGCGCTCCTGTACGCATTTCAACCGGAAGTCATCCGGCGCCACTGGGAGGAACAGCTACGACCGAAGCCCGGCAAGGAGGAATTGAACGCCTTCCGCGCCAAGGCCGAACGGATCCGCAAGAAAGGCCATGGCCAACAAGCCAGCGAGTTCGTGGGCGGTGTCACCGATATCTCGGCGCCCATACTGCGCAACAACATTGCAGCGGCCGCGCTGACCGTGCCGTTCCTGGATTCGACCGTGCCGGTCAAATCATTGAAGGACTCGACCGAGTATCTCGTTCGCGCCGCCGCCGAAATCTCGAGCGGACTCCTGGCGAGCGATCATCGCGCCTAAGCGGATGCGTCACCTCACCCTCATGGCCGCCCTCATGGCGGTGCTCGCCCATGCCAGCGCGGACGCGAATCCGCCTGGCGTCACGCTCGACAGCGCAGCCCCGGGCGCGAATCGGCATTACCATTTCCAGTCACTGAACGCGGCGGTCGATTTCGCGCGATCGATACGCAAAGCGGATCCGGCCGCACGCTTGCACTTCACGCTCGATCCGGGCGTGCATGAGCTTCCGACCCCGATCCTGTTCGGACCGGAGTTGTCCGGCACACCAGAACACCCGACGGTCATTTCCGCACGAGTGGCCCGCGGATCGGAACTGCGCGGGGCGATCTCGATTGCTGCGCGGTGGCAACCGTTCAGAGACGGAATCTGGGTCATGCCGGTGGAACGCGAAGATTTCGATCAGCTCTGGATGAACGGTCGCCGCGAAGTCCTGGCGAGATACCCGAACTTCGATCCCTCTATTCAGCCCCTCGGCGGCTATGCCGCGGATGCGCTATCCGTCGCGCGCGCCGCGACCTGGGAGCACCCTGAAGACGGCGACGTCAGAGCACTACACAAGGCCCGTTGGGGCGGCGTCGCGTTTCGCATCGCAGGATTGAACGCGGACGGCACGGTACGCTTGGGACCCGCCTTGGCGAACAATCGCTCTGCGCCTCCCTACGATGGTCCGCACCCCCTCTACCGGATGGTGGAGGGCCTGTTCGAGGAGTTGGATGCCCCGGGCGAGTGGTTCTTCGATCGGCGTAAACGATTGCTGTACTACGAACCCGAATCCGGCGTCGACCTGCGCAGCGCGAGCATCGAAATCACCACGGCGAAATCCCTGCTGCGTTTCGTCGGGACCGCCGACGCGCCGGCTCATGATTTCGTCGTCACCGGGCTCGTGTTCGATCGTGCCTGGGATACCCTGCTCGACGCATCGGAACCTTTGGCACGCAGCGACTGGGAAATCGCGCGCAACGGCGCCCTCTTCATCGAAGACGCCGAGAACGTCCAGATCCGGGATTCCGCATTCCATGATCTCGGCGGCCAGGGAGTCTTCGTCAGCGGTCATGCCGCGAACGTCGAAGTCCGAGACAATGCATTCTGGAATCTCGGCGGAACGGCGATCAGCTTCGTCGGATCCGCGCGAGCCGTTCGCGACCTGGTTTACGACAACGATGTCTCCGTGCCGCTGGAGCGTCTCGACCGGACGCCGGGCCCCGCATCGGACGAGTATCCGCGGAACTGCGACGCCACCGACAATTTGATTCATGACATCGGTACGAGCGATCTGCAGGCCGCCGGCGTCGAGATATCGATGTCCATGAACATCACGATCTCTCACAACAGCATTTATGCCGTGCCGCGTGCGGGCATCAACATCGGTGATGGTACTTGGGGAGGACACACGGTCGAATACAACGACGTGTTCGATACGGTTCTTCTGACCTCGGACCACGGCGCTTTCAATTCCTGGGGGCGGGATCGGTACTGGCGATCGGACCGCGCGGAAATCGACAAAGTCGTGGCGATCGACCCGCAACTGCCGTTTCTCGATGCCGTCCAGCCCACGGTCCTGCGCAATAACCGATTCCAGTCGGACCACGGCTGGGATATCGACCTCGACGACGGTTCGACGAATTATCGCATCTACGACAATCTACTGCTGGCGGGCGGGCTCAAGCTGCGCGAGGGCTACGCACGCATGGCTTACGACAACGTGATCATCAACAATAGTTTTCATCCCCATGTCTGGTTGGCGAACAGCGGCGACGTCTTCGAGCGCAACATCGTCACTTCAGCCTACCAGCCGATACTCATGACGCATTGGGGTAAAACGGTCGACGACAACGTCTTCACGACCCGCGCAGGTCTGCAGGAGGCGCAGCACGGTGGCACGGACGAGCATTCAGTGTTCGATGCGGTGAGGTTCTTTTCGGCCTCGAGCGGCGACTTCCGGGTGCACCCCGACGCCGGAACGCGCGCGATCGGGTTCCAAAACTTTGCGATGAATTTCGGCGTCACTTCGGCTCGCCTGCGGCGAATCGCGCGGGGTGCGCCGGTCCCGGCTTTGATCAGCACGAAATTTCAACCGGGCGCCACGACCCAGTTTCAGGGCGCCGTGGTCAAATCGGTGGAGACGCTCGGCGAACAGTCCGCGGCGGGCTTGGCGGAAGCGAGCGGTGTGCTGATCTTGAGCGTCGCCGCGGGGTCACCGGCCGCGCTGGGCGGCCTCGCAACCGGCGACGTCATCATCGGCGTCGAGAACGATCAGGGCACTGCGCCGGTGTCCAAGATCGACAAGCTGCCCGACCTGGTGGCCGCATTTCAGGCGAGAAAATGGCAGGGCTCCATCGCTCTCGAGGTGCTGAGAAACCAGAAAGAACGCAGCATCCTGATCAAGCCCCAAGGGAGTTAACGATGAAAATCCAATCGGCCGATCATGGCGAGGCGCGCTCGGGCGTCATCGCCTTGGTGCTCATCACGAGTCTGTTCTTCTTTTGGGGGATCGCGAATGCGCTGAACGACATTCTGATCCCGCAGTTCAAGAAGTCGTTCGAGCTGTCCGATCTCGAGTCCGGCTTCGTGCAGTCGGCGTTTTACGCGGGATATTTCTTCTTCGCGATTCCGGCATCGCTCGTCATGCAGCGTTTCGGCTATAAATTCGCGATTGTCCTCGGCCTCGTGCTGTTCGCGCTCGGCGCATTCGCGTTTTATCCTGCCGCTGCGCTGTTGCGCTATGCCCCGTTTCTCGCCGCCTTGTTCATCCTCGCCGCGGGACTGGCGTTCTTGGAAACCTCGGCCAATCCGCTGATCACCATCCTCGGTGACCCGCGGCGCGCCGCGCTCAGACTCAATTTCGCCCAAGCCTTCAATCCGCTCGGATGTCTCGTGGGCATCTGGATCGGTCAGCAGTTCATTTTATCAGGCATGGAACTCGCACAAGCCCGGCTGACCGACGCGACGGCTCTGGCCCGTCAAGCATTTTACGTACGCGAGACTCACGCGGTGCAAATCCCCTATCTCGTGATCGGCGCGGTCGTACTGCTGTTGGCTTTGTGGATTCTCCTCACCCGCTTTCCCGCCGCGTCGACCGCAGGCGCCGACGGCGAAGACTCCGGATTCGGCGATTCGGTGCGGGCGCTCTGCTCGAAGAACCGGTTCCTGCTCGGCGTGGCGGCGCAATTCTTCTACGTGGGCGCCCAGGTCGGGGTTTGGAGTTACACGATCAAGTACGCGCAAGCCGAGACGGGCCGCACCGACAAGGCAGCCGTCATTTTTCTGATCTACAACTACGTCGCGTTCACGATCGGCCGCTTCGGCGGAACGACGCTGATGCGCGCGTTTCGACCCATTGCGATACTCACCCTCTTCGCGATGCTGAACATCGCGCTTTCGGTCGCGGCGGCAAACCTCGGTGGGGAGATCGGGCTCTGGTGTCTCGTCGGCACGTCGGTGTTCATGTCGGTGATGTACCCGACGATCTTCGCCGTTTCGCTCGAGGGGCTCGGCCCGCTCAGAAAAGCCGCGTCCTCGTTGCTGGTCATGAGCATCATCGGCGGCGCGGTGCTCACCCCCGCGATGGGCTACGTCTCTGATCGGACCCACCTCATACGCGCGGCTCTTTACGTGCCCGCAGGCTGTTTCACGATCTTGACTCTCTACGGACTCTACCTCGGCAGACGCCCGCTCCGTCCCGACGCACCTCCCCTGTATCGTTCACCCAACACCTGACGCCCAGGCACGCCCCGCTCGGAGCCGGTCGCGTGCGAGTCGACCCGCTGGCGCGGGCCATGGCAGCCGGCCGGGCGCGCGGTGCGTGCCTTTACAAGGCGAGAAAACGCCGGTAATTTGAGGGTGAAAGCACCTGCAGCGATGATCCATCTTGGAGCGTGCCCCGCCCCATGTTGACGCACGAGCAGCGGGGCATGGCAAGCGAGCGCGTCGGCGCGACGGGATCGAAAAAACCGCCACTCGGGAGCTTTTGTCTCTCGTGAGCAACAAAAGGAGTTAAGGGATGAACACGGGTCGAATTTGGATTGCGCTTGCGCTGATCGTGGCCGGCGGGGCCGTTGCGGCGCTAGCCGACGACACGAGCGAGGGTCTCGGCGAAATCGTCGTCACCGCGACTCGACGCGAAGAAAACATCAATGACGTGCCGTTCTCCACCACCGCCCTGGCGGGTGATGCCTTGGTGACCCTCGGCGATGCCGGCGACGACATCAAGCAACTGGCATTCAAGGTGCCGAGCCTCAACATCGAATCTTCCAACGGCCGCGCCTTCCCGCGCCTCTATATCCGCGGCTACGGCAACACTGATTTTCATGATTTCGCCTCCCAGCCCGTGGGTCTCGTCTATGACGATGTCGTCCAGGAGAACCCTGCGCTCAAAGGTTTCCCGATATTCGACCAAGCCGACGTCGAGGTGCTGCGCGGTCCGCAGGGCACGCTGTTTGGCCGCAACGCGCCTGCCGGCGTACTGAAGCTGGAGTCGGCCAAGCCACAACTCGGCGAGACCTCGGGCGCGGTGTCGGTGTCCGACGGCACGTACAACTCTTCGGTCGTCGAGGGATACGCCAACGTGCCGCTCGGCGAAACGTCGGCGTTGCGCATCTCGGTGCAGAATCAGCACCGCGATGACTGGGTCACCGATCCGATCAACGAGAGCACGCTCGGCGGCTATTCGGATACCGGCGCGCGGGTTCAGCTCTTGGTGAAGCCCAGCGACGGCTTCACGGCGCTGTTCAATTTTCACGGGCGCGACTTGAACGGCTCGTCCACGCTGTTTCGTGCCAACGCCATCTCGCCCGGCACGAACTCCTTGATCCCTGGCTTCGATCCGGCGAGCTACTACGCGGACGGCCCCAATAGCGCGAACTTGCAGACCTACGGCGGGAGCGTGCACCTGACGTGGAACTTCGACGGCCTGACCTTGCAATCGATCAGCGCGTACGAAACCGTCAGCAGCTACCTCTCGGTCGGCGACATCGACGGCGGCTATGGCCCAGGCAACGTGTTCTGTCAGCCGGCCTGCACGGGCCCGGCCTCGGGACCCGGTCCCGTCCCATTCGCGGTGCAGACGTCGGCGGGTCTGCCGCATCACGGTCAAACCACGCAGGAATTTCGGGTCGTATCCGACAACACCGGCCCGCTCAAAGCGCAAGGCGGGGTATTCCTCTTCTACGAGACCGTCGTTGCCGACGACGACGATTATTGCTCTCCGGGCAATTGCGTGACGACCGGGCCGCTGTACCAGCCCTTCGCGCTCGAGGATGTCACACGGACGAAACAGACCAACGATGCGGAGGCGGTGTTCGGCTCGCTCGATTACACGCCCATCGAGGCTTTTACGGCGACCGCCGGGCTGCGCTACACGGAAGATCACAAGAAGATGACGGCCGGTTTCGAGCAGGTCACGCCGTATAGCTTTGCGAGCAACGCGCCGATCGATCCGCTCAGTGCCGGCCGCAGCGCCTCGAACGTCAGCTGGGACGTCAGCGGAACGTACAAATTCACGCCGGACTTCAATGTCTATGCGCGCGTCGCGACCGGCTTCCGGGCACCGACGTTGGGCGAACCGGGCGCCGGGACGTCCATTCAAGTGGTGCGCGCCGAGACCACGGTATCCTACGAGACCGGTCTGCACGCCACTTTCCTCGACCACAAGGGTCGCGTCGCGCTCGACGGGTTTTATTATGACGTGAGCAATCAACAGCTTTCGGCGGTCGGCGGCAACACCACCACCACTTTGTTGCTGAATGCGACCCGCTCGGTCGGCTACGGATCGGAACTGGAGCTGGAGATGCACCCGATCCCGGCTTTGACCTTCAACTTCGCCGGCAGCCTCAACATCACCCGCATCGAGGACCCGGGCCTGGCGACCGCCGTGTGCTTCTCATGCACCGTGATCAATCCGTTGAACAAGAACGGTGACGCGCTGATCGATGGGAATCCGCTGCCGCAGGCGGCCAAGTGGGTGGCGGATGCCTCGGCTCGCTACGACGTCCCGCTTACCGACACCGGCAAGCTGTATGCCTACTCGGATTTGTCCTACCGCAGCGGCGTGAACTTCTTCCTGTACGAATCGAAGGAGTTCGACGGGCCGCCGCTCACCCAGCTGGGTGTGCGTCTGGGTTACGAATGGGCGGACGGCAAATATGACGCCGGCCTGTTCTGCCGCAATTGCACGAACCAGATCCGGGCGATCGGCGGCATCGACTTCGACAATCTCACCGCCTACATCAACGATCCGCGCATCGTCGGTTTGAAATTCCGCGCGAAGTTCTGATAGCTCCCCCCTCGCGTCGCGTGGCGCGAGGGGGATTCATCGCGTCGTAAATCGATACACGATCGTAAGGCGATAGAACTCGCCGGGGCGCAAGCGCACCGACGGGAAGCCGGGCTGATTGGGCGCATCGGGAAATCCTTGCGGCTCCAGACACAGACCGGAGCGAAATCCATAGGGCCGACCCTCCTTGCCGCGCAGACTCCCATCGAGCGAGTTGCCCGAATAAAACTGTAGTCCCGGCGCGGACGACAATACCTCCAAGCGTCGCCCCGACACCGGTTCGAACAACGATGCCATGAGCCCGAGTGCGCCCGGGGGTTTGTCGATCACCCAGGTGTGATCGTAACCATTGCCCGCCTGGAGTTGACCATCGTCCGCACCGATACGGGCGCCGATCGTCACCGGCTGCCGGAAATCGAAGGGGCTGTCGGCCACGACCCGCATTTCGCCGGTCGGGATTTGCGTGTCATCGGTAGCCAGAAAACTCTGTGCGGGAATCTGCAACACGTGCCCGAGGACGTCGGATGCGTCATTGAGATTGAAATAGCTGTGCTGGGTGAGGTTGACGACCGTGGGCGCGTCCGTGGTCGCCGTGCAATCGAGCCGTAGACTGTCGTCCTCGGTGAGCGTGTAATCGGCGCTCACCATGAGCGTGCCGGGGTAGCCTTCCTCGCCGGCGGGGCTCACGTAGGCGAGCCGGACCCGGGGACCTGCCGGGGTTACCGTCGCATCGGCGACGCGCCACAGGACTTTGTCGAAACCGCGCACGCCACCATGCAAGGAATGCTTGCCGGCGTTGGTGCGCAGAACGACCGGGACACCGTCGAGATTCAGCCTCCCATGACGAATGCGATTGGCGACGCGCCCGATGAGGCATCCGAAGTACTGGGAATTGCTGAGGTAGTCTGCCAGGGTTCGATGACCCAGGACGACGTCCTCGTAGCGCCCTCGGTCGTCGGGAGCCGTCAAGCGGGTCACGATGCCGCCGTAGTTCAAGATATCCGCTTCCATGCCGCGGCGATTACGCAGCGAGAAGCGCTCCACTTTTGCGCCGCCGGGGAGTCTTCCAAAGGACTCCCAGCCGATGACCGAGTCACGCATGGCGCATCGATCCGTGCTGCGCCATGCGTGGGATGCCGTGCCTACAGGGTCCCGCGTACACCGAGGATGTAGGTCGTCGGACGTTCGACATACGACCGGAATACGCTCGTATTTTCGATGTAGTCGCGGCGTTCCGCACCGTTGAGGTTGACGCCGGTGAACGTCACCGATAAGTGGCGGTTGATCGCATACGAAGCGGTCAGGTCAAGCTGGGTCGCGGCTGCCGTCCAGGTGGGCTGGAAGGTGCGATCGCCGCTGCCACCGAAGTTTTCGAAATAGTCGCTGCGATAGTTCACCGCAAGCCGGACGCTCGCGCCATATTTCTCGTAGTAGAACACGCCGTTGACGTTGTCACGCGAACTGCCCGGGAACCCACCGTTGAGCGCTTCCGGGCCCAGCGGGGTGATGCCGGCGGATTGCAGAGCGGAATCCACGTAAGTGTAATTCGCCTGCACACCCAAACCGTCGAATGGCGACGCTAACCAAGTAAACGGCTGGTTCACCCCGGCCTCGAAGCCTTCCGCGAAGCCACCCGGCGAATTGATCGGACCGGACACGTTGAAAAGTTGGGTGAACCCGGGTACGGAGACGTTGTTGCTGGCCGCATCGACGATGAAGTCTTTGATCTTCTTGTAGAACACGCTGCCGTAGACCGCGCCATGACTGGCCGTGTAGTACTCGGCCGTCACGTCGAAGACCCATGCCGTCATCGGTTTGAGCTTGGTCTCGCCGAGCGTTGCGCTGTAAACCCCCGTCGAGGGAGTCAAGCCGATGGAGTTCTGCGGCGCCGTGAGGTTGTATTCCGGACGCGACATCACCTCGCCTGCGCCTACACGCAGATCCAGGTCGTCACGCACGTGGAAATCGAGATTGCTCGAGGGCAGGTACCTCCAATAGCTGTTGGTCTCGGTGACCGGTTGTTCCACGGAAGACAATTGGGCGCCGATGTAGTTGCGCGTGGTGACCGACTCATTGGCGCTGGATTCGAGATTGGTATAAACGGCCCGCAGGCCGACGTTGCCCGTGACCGGCACACCGAACAACTCGCTCTTGTAATCTCCCTGGACGTACAGCGCCGAGGTGCGCTCGTACGCGTTCCAGTCGGACGACGGACTCGGCGTGGCATTTGGCGACGAGTAATTGGGAATCGCGCCCGGAAACAAGGCCTGGCCGGCGAGATAGCTCTGGCCGAGCAAGGGAATGCCGAAAGACGAATTGATGAAATTCGTGTTCCCGCCAGGATAGAGAGCCGCGGTGACCGCGGCCTGATTGGCTGCGGGCACGCCCGGAATACCGGACACCAAGCCCGGCAAATATTCTATGGCAGCCACAGTGAGGTCCGTCACCTGGTAACGGGCACCGGCCTTCAAGACCCATGACGGATCGACGTCGAACTGCAAATCGAGCTTGAAGGAGTTGTCGTCCGATTTGTAGAGGTTCTCGTTTTCGAACAGGGCGAAGACCGCGCCGGGGGGCTGGCCGTTGTTCGTGAAGCCCGTGAAGGTCGGAATGGTCGTCGCACCATTGAAGGCCAAACCGGGTTCGGCGAGATTGCCTTGACCGATGAAGGCGCGCAGGTCCTGTACAAACTCGGACGTGGCATGGCCCCAATCGAACTTCGCCTTCCAGCCATCGCCGGAATAGATCACGTTGACGCCGCCGACGGTCGACTGTTGGTCGTTGTAGAAATATAGCGGATAGGGCTGATACTCGGGAGTCGGCACGGCCGAGGAACCCGGGTAATACAGCTTGCTCGTGTTCAGTCCGGTGAGGTAGCCGTTTTGCACCGTGAAGCCGCCCGGAAGTGCGACCGCGTTATAAATCGAGGTTCCACCCGCGCCGCCGTTGAACCACAAATCGGCATAGTCCTGGACCTGATCGTCATTGCGGCGCATCAACTCGTAGTCGACGTTCACGTCGAGGTGTTCGTTGGGTTTGTATTGCAAGCCGCCCGTCACACCCAGCCGGTGATCGGTACCGAGACCTTCCTGGACGGTAATACGCGAGGGCACGACCACGTTATCGAGGACCTGAGTCGCATGGCCGGTGTCATTCGGATCGAAAGACAAGTTATCGTTCTCGAATCGGGCAAACGTCTCGTCGACCCGGATTTTTGGGTCTGACTTGAACATGGAGCCGTAGACGCCGATCGTGTCGTCGAAGAACTTGCCGCCCAAGACGACGCTGAAACGCGGCGCATAGGACTTGGCTTCGGTGTCGTATTGCTCGTCGATACCGACGCTGCCGTAGTAGTTCTGGCCGTTCGGCGCCTTGTAATCCAGCGGCCGCAAGGTCTGCAATTCGATGGAACCGGCGAGACCCGGCTCGACCAATTCGGCGCTCGGCGTCTTGTACACCAAGAGACCTGACAGCACCTGCGTCGGCACGATGTCGAGGTTGATCTGGCGGAAGTCGTTGACTCCCTCGCTGCCGCCGGTCAAGGGCACGCGGCCATTGACCGTGACCTGTACATAGGACGGCCCGAGACCGCGAATACTGGCGCGATCGCCCGAGATGCCCTGGTCGTCGCGGTCGATCTGCACGCCGGGAACACGCGTCAGCGTGTCGGAGACCGAAACGTCGGTGAACTTGCCGAGGTCCTCCATCGTGACCGCCTCGACCACTTCGCCGGAGAAGCGCTTGATGTTCTGCGCGTTCTCGAGACTGGCGCGCAGACCGGTCACCACCACTTCCTGCAGTTGGTCATCACCGCCCGCATCCCCCGGAGCGGCGGCATCCGCTGCCGCAACACGGGGGGGCGTGACGGCGCTGGTCGTGGCCACGGCCTGTGCCTGCCCGAATGAGGGCGCCATGATGGCGCCGGCGGAGACGGCAAGCGCCAATCGGATGGCATTCGCGAGCACACGCGACGACGCGTCGGAATAATTCATTGTTTTTCCCCCATTGTCAGTTGATCCAGCCGTAACCCAGAAAGTAGCTGGTTTTTGAATATTTCAGCTAACTTTACTAATATTTCAGTAAAGTTTACTAGAATTTATTAATTCCAGTCAATATGGATGCGTGAATTTCGGACGCGCGAATTTCCGCAGGCTGCGTCAGCCTGTCCTGGACGCGTGAGTTCGTGCTGGAAGGGGGATCGATGTTTCGAGAAATAAAATCTTTGCTCGCGCCTGCGGAAGTCGCGCGCATGCGCAACCTCGCCGAGACCATGCAATTCGTCGATGGCCGCGTGTCGAATCAAACCAATCCGACGAAAAACAATTTACAAGCAGCGCGGGGCGCCGATCTGCGTTACGCCGAATCGGTGAAGATCGTGACCGACGGACTCGCTCGCTCGCGCGAGTTTCGCGAGTTCGCGTTTCCGAAGCGCCTGTCCGAGCCGCTCTTGTCCCGCTACGACATCGGCATGAGCTACGGCGCCCACCCGGATTCCCCCTATCTGCCGGTCGCACCGAGCGGCCTCTTGCGGACCGATCTTTCCGCGACGATTTTCATCAGTGACCCCGAAAGCTATGACGGTGGCGAATTGGTCGTATACCTCGGCAACCGACAGCTGAGCTTCAAAGGTTCGGCCGGCGACGCCATCGTCTATCCCTCGACCAAGCTGCACGAGGTGAGCAAGGTCACTGCGGGTAGTCGGCTCGTGTCCATCGTGTTCATCGAAAGCATCATCGCCGATGAATACAAGCGCACGCAGATCTATGAATTGAACGAAATTGCAGCGCTCGAGGGCGGCCACATGAGCTGGGAGAATCGGATGCGCTTCGAAGTCGCCCGCAACAATCTGATGCGCATGTGGTCCGAGAGCTGACCCCTACGACGTATCAACTGGAGATCCAGTCTGCCGTAAAAGTGTAAGCACCGGCGCCGACGGCGTACACGGCCATCGTTCCATCCTGACGTAGGTAGGTGACGCCGTCAGCGGTCGCAGCGGGCTTACCAGACTCCATGACGGTCGCCGCGCGCGTGTTCGGAATCTCGACCGTGGCGCTGCTGTTGGCTGGAACGACGGCGTGGAGCGTGAACCTGCCGCCCTCGATTTTCCAAGCACTGATGATTTTCCCGTATGGCGAGTCATAGCTGCCGCGGGCCCAAGTGAGACCCGTGCCCGGGTCGGGCTGCGGGGAGATGAAGAACTTCTGGAAGCCCGGCCCTGCGGCATCGGGGCGAATTCCGAGAACCGCCTGATGCAGCCATAATCCAATCGCACCGCCACAGGACGGCATCTGAGCATTGCCGCCGTCCCAGTTCTCGGCAAAGACGCCGTCTTGCATGAGCGTGCTCCAGCCAGGAAAATCTCTTTGGTTCACGATTTTGTTGGCAAGGCCCACGTCGCGGAAGTCCGTCAAGACGTGCAAAAACCACGGGAGGCCCACGAATCCCGTGCTCTGATGATCCTGACGAGCGTGGATCGCGTCGATCAACCGTGCATGGGTCAGCGCACGCGTGCCAGGCGGCACCAGACCCAAGGCCAGCGGCAGAGCCTGTGTGGTCTCGACCTCGGGCTGATGTCCGTATAGGCCAGTGGACGCATCGAGAAAGTCGGCGTTGAAACGATTCCTCAATGTTGCCGCGAGGGCGGCATAGCGTTGCGCATCGTCGGCCTTGCCGAGGATGGCCGCCGACTCTCCGATGATACTTGCGTAATAGGCCCAAGCGGGCATGTCGAGCAGCGCTGCGGGCACGGCGTCCCGATCGCCGAAGGGATTGTGCCAGTCCCCTGCGCCGAGCCAACTCAAGATGCCTTGCCTCGCCGGCGCGACCTCTGCAGCACCGAGATTCAAATACGGGTAGTCACCCCAGCCGCGGACGGAGCCGGCGTCGGCCAGTCGACCGAGGAAATCAACGTAGCGCCGCATGGCATCGTAGCTTTCTTCCAAGATCCGGCGATCACCGTAGAACTGGTAATGCTGCCAGGGAAGCAACACGATCACGCCACTCCACCAGGGCGAGTTCCAATCGTAGGCTTGTCGGCCGACGAGCGGCGCGATCGACCCGGTGTAACCGGACTCGTCCTGATTGTCCTCGATGTCATGCCACCACTTGCGATAGAGGCCCGCCGCGTCGGTCAGATACGCGGCCGTCTCGAACATGTTTTGCGCATCCTGGGTCCAGCCCTGCTTCTCGCGCATGGGATCGATCGGCTGATCACCCAAGTAATTCAGCTGAGTGCGCAGGTCGACGTCGTACAACTCGTTCAACCAGGCGTTGGACGATTCGAACCGGCTCGCGCGCGCGACGTCCGCGCGCACGAGAAGAATTTTGACGTCGTGCGCTGCGAGTGAGCCGCTCATGCCCTGCACCTCGAGATCCAGTGGACCGGACAAGACCATGAAGCGCGGTCGCAGCACGGTGGGACCGTCGGTCGCCAACACGAAGCTCAACGGCGGCGCGTCGTAGCTACGTGTGTGCCCAAGCAGCGTGATTTTCTGGCCGGCGTGACCGTCGATCCTCACCTCTGGCCAGCCGGTGCTCAAGGTGTCGAAGTAGGCGTGATTGCCTTGAACACGGTTCGGCTCGAGTTCACCCAGGATACGAATCGGCGGTCCCATGGGCGCCTCGAGTCTGCCTCCCAGCGAGGCGGTCACCGCGACGGCCCGCCAACGACTGTCGTCGAAGCCCGGGGCGTCCCAGCCTCGTTGCGAGTCGACGCGATTCTCCAGGTAGTTTGCGAACAAATCGTCGTATGCAATCTCGCTGCGCGACCACTTCCACGTCGCATCCGAGTCGATCACCTGACGCGCACCGTCCGCGAATTCGATCTCTGTCTGAAGCAGCAAGCGCGGCGGTCCGTCGCCGCCATGGCGTTCACCGAAACCGCGCCGGGGCGGAGAGAAAAAGCCGTTGCCGAGCGTCGCACCAATCACGTTGACCCCTGGGTGCAGCAAGGCTGTCACGTCGAGCGTGAGGTATGCGGTTCGTTTGGTGTAGTCGCTGAACGGGGGACCGAGGACGTTCTCCGTCGCGCGCCGACCGTTGATGGTCACGTCGACCATACCGAGCGCGGCCACGTAAACCGTCGCGCGTTTGACCGGCTGCATGACGGTGAAGACCTTGCGCAACAGCGGCGCGGTCTCGACCGGGCATGCATCCGCGGGCGCCGAGTCGGGATCTTCCGCCGAAGCCATACCATCCACCATCGCCGCGGCGTGACCGGCATTCCATTGCGTGCCCCGCTCACGCGTCGGGCGCATCAGCGCGACGTTGCGGCCATGAGAGAACACTTCCATCTGGCGTACGGTCAGCGCCCGAGTGTCATCGGGATCGATCGGCGCCGTCAGCACGGGCCGTTCGATTCCCCCATCGGGGGCCGCCGGATCCAGGGCCCAGAATCGGATCCGGCGCACGCTGACGCCTTGGACGAGGAACTCCTGCGGGCCGTTGCCGTCAGGCTGGTAATCGACTGCGGAGCGATCGACGAGGACGGTCGGACGCGTAAACTCCAGATCGTCCGCGCCAAGAATCTTGAAGCGTTTCGGCAGTCTGCCGGGATCGGTAAAGACCAGTTTGATCGACTCGATCGGCAGGACCTCGCCAAGATCGACGTCGGCCCAGCCGCCGGGCGCGACGATCAAACCCGGCGCGCGCATGCTCGGCTGCGTATACCAGCGCGACGGCGTGATCCACTGCGCCGTCCAATCCTGCGCCCTCATCAAGCCCATGCGCCAAGCCGCCGGTGAACTCCAGGCCGAAACCCGGCCGCGGGAGTCCCACGAGCGAACCTTCCAGTAATAGTCGCGACGCGACTCGAGTCGCGCGCCGGCATAGCGCACGTGCTGACTTGCCGCGGACTCGACCTTGCCGCTCTCCCACAGATCGCCCCGGTCGTGTGCCAACAGGCTCATGGTCGACGCGACGAGCACCTCGTATGCCGACTGCCGGTAACCCCGCCTGGCGGAATCGATGTGCCAACCGAGCTCCGGACTAGCCGAGTCGATACCGACCGGGTCGACCCGCGAGTCGGCGCGAAGGTCCGACACGGTAGCGGCGGGCGGGATGGCGGCGGCGGTCGCCGCGAAGGCGACGAACGCGAGCAGCGTGGCGATGAACGACGCGAGTTTCAGTATCGGCTCCGAGGATGGCATCCGAACAGCGCACTGACGCGGCAGGCGCGGTACGGCCGACGCTGTGCGGGTCCGCGCGCCCGGCGGGTTTGATATTATCTGACTTATCATTTAAATCCACTCCGGGTGTGCGATGAGCAAGGTCGGCGATTATCGTGTCATCGACCGTGCGACACGCGATTTGCTCGGCGAGGGCTTGGCCTGGTCACGGCGCCGGCAAGTTCTTTTCTGGGTGGACATTCTCGCGCCTGCGCTGAGATCCCTGGACCTCGAGAGCGGAGTCGTCGAGACCTGGGACATGCCGGAGAAAATCGGCTGGGCGATCGAATGCGCCGATGGGCGAGGTTTCATCGTCGGTTTGAAGAGCGGCTTCGCGCGTCTCGACCTCGACAGCTTGCAGATCGAACGCATCGGTCATCCGGAGCCGGATCGTCCGGACAATCGCTTGAACGATGCCAAGGTCGACCCTGCGGGCCGGATCTGGGCCGGCACCATGGACGATCGCGAACTCGCGGCATCGGGCGCACTGTATCGCCTCGACCCGAATCTGGCCTGGACGCGCCACGACGACGGCTACCGGGTCACGAACGGACCGAGCTTCAGCCCCGACGGCAGCACGCTCTATCACACCGACTCGATGATCCGAACGGTTTTCGCCTTCGATCTGAGCGCGGAAGGCGCCCTGCGCAACAAGCGCGTTTTCCTGAGATTCGAAGACTCCTGGGGTTATCCCGACGGCATGTGCACGGACGCGGACGGCGGTCTCTGGATCGCGCATTGGGGCGGTAGCCGAGTCAGCCGCTTTTCGCCGGATGGGCGACTCGACCGCTCGATTGCCCTCCCCGCTGCCCAGATCACCAATTGCGCATTCGCCGGCGCCGGTTTGGACCGCCTATTCGTCACGTCGGCCGCCGTGGGAGCGACGGACGACCCGCTCGCCGGCGCTCTGTTTGAAGTCGAGTCGGGTGCGCGCGGCATCGCGTCGACCGCATTCGCGGGTTGATGCGATGGAGCCGCGCCATGCTCTCGGCCGCAATCTCACCTATGGGCTGCTCGATACGCTCGGCCGGAAGATCGTCACCGGGAGCTACGATCGGCGGCCGTTTCCCACCGAGGCACAGTTGGCGCTCGAGTACGCCGTCAGTCGGTCGGTGACCCGCGAAGCGGTGAAGATGCTGACGGCCAAAGGCCTGTTGAGCGCCAGGCCGCGGCAAGGCACGATCGTCCTGCCGCGAACCTCCTGGAACCTGTTCGATGCCGACGTGCTCGACTGGCTGCTGGAGCGCAAGTTTTCGATCGATCTGCTGCTGCAATTCACCGATCTACGCGCAGCGATCGAGCCGGCCGCCGCCGAACTCGCGACGCGGCAGGCGGATGCGGCCGCGATCGACCTGATCGCCATGGGTCTCGAGCGGATGCGCCAGGCCGCGCGTGGCGAGGACGACCCACTCGAGTCGGACATCGAATTTCACGTTGCGGTCCTGCACGCCTCCCGCAATCCATTCTTTGCTCAATTCAAGGACGTGATCGCAACGGCTCTGCACACGTCGATTCGTTTCACGAACAAAATTGCGGGCCACACCGCCGACATCCCCGCCCATGCGGCCGTGTTCGACGCCATTGCCGCCGGCGATGCAGCGCGCGCCCGGCGCGCGATGGATGAGCTGATCACCCTCACGCGTCGCTTGATGATCGAGCCACCGGCGCCCGTGGGCAGGCGCGCCAAGGCTCAAAGGCGATAGAACGCCTCGGCATTGGCCTGATAAAGTCGGGCGCGAGCATCCTGCGCAAGCCCGGAGAGGCAGTGCTCCAGAGACTCGAACCACCGCTCGGAATTCGCGGCGAGCCGCAGCACCGGCCAATCGCTGCCCAGCATGACGCGCTCCGGCCCGAAGCTCGCGAGCACGTGGTCGACGACAGGCCGCAGGTCGGGAGCCTGCCAAGCGGCCAGATCCGCCTCGGTCAGCAGTCCGGAGAGCTTGCAATGCACATTCGGCAGCGCCGCGAGTTGCCGGATGTGTTCACGCCAGGGGTCGAGCTCCCGATCGCGGATCGCGGGCTTACCGCAATGATCGAGTACGAATCGCACTTCGGGGCAGCGCTGCACCAGTTCGATGACCGCCGGCAACTGACGATGGCGCAGGCACAGATCGAAGGACAAGTCGAAGGCCGACAATGCGCGCACGCCGGCGATGAACGTCGGGCTCGAGCAAAATTCGGGATCGGTTTCGCCTTCGATGTTGCGGCGTATCCCGACGACCAGCGGAATCTCGCTGAGCACGGCAAGGTCCGGACGCACGGCCTCGCCGCGCTCCACGGCGGCCCGCGCGACGATGCCACGGAGGCGCGGCTCGGAGGCCGCGAGACCGGCCACCCAGCGCGCCTCCTCGAGACTGAGCGCGGGGTCGCAGCCGCATTCGACGAACACGAGCTTCGTGACCTGCGGCAACGGGGCTTGCGCGGCGTAATCGCCCGGCAGGAACGCGCGACGCAAGGCGGGCAGGCCAGCAAGCCAAGGATAGGTGAGGCGCGCCGGATCCCAGAAGTGCACATGCGTGTCGACGATAGTCAGGGACGGCGACATCTCAGCTCATCCGCCGCAGTGCGCCGTCCAAGCGCAGCACCTGACCGGGCTCGAGCCTGACGATCGCCGTCGCTTGCGCGTGGCGCAGCCGGAACTGCCGCGCAGCGTCGCCGCCCCCGGTGGCAGCCACGCTCACGCTCACCGAGACCAGGCGCGATTGACTCCAGCGCAAGCCGACGCTCGCGCCACCCCGGGCCCGCAAGCCACGGACCTCGCCCGACGGCCAGGACGCGGGCAAGGCCGGCAGCAAGACGATTTCATCCGTATGGCTTTGCAGCAGCATTTCCGCGATCGCCGCCGGACCGGCGAGGTGCCCGTCGACTTGGTTCCAGCCATCGTTCAACATGCTGGGCGAAGTCGCTTGCGTGACGAGATTGGCGAGTAAGCGGGCGGCCTCGTCGCCGACTCCGAGGCGCGCCCACAAGGCCGCCCGCCAGGCCTTGAAACCCGAACCCGCGCCATCGGCGGAGCCGCGAGCGACGAGCGCTTTGCGGGCAGCCTCGGCAAGCTCGGGTGTGCCGCGCGGCGTGATGGCGCTGCCGGGATAAAGGGCATAGAGATGCGAGCAATGCCGATGCTCGGCCTCGTTCTTGGCATAGTCCACGATCCACTCCTGCAACTCACCGTTCTTGCCGATCTGCAGCGGCGGCAGACGACTCGCGGCGGCCTGTACCTCGCGACGCATCGTCGCATCCACCCGCAAATGCGTCGAGATCTCCACGAAGCGCGCGAACAGCGCGGTGAGAATTTCGATGTCCATCGTCGGCGCGTAGGTCATGAATCCCTTGGTCCCATCCGCCATGACGTAGTAATTCTCGGGCGACGACGACGGATTGGTGACGAGGTGCCCGGCAAAAGCCTTACCGGCCGGAATTTCGACGAGGTAGTCCAGAAAGAACGCGCACGAGTCCTTGAGCAGGGGATACAAACGATGCCGTAAAACCTCCTCGTCGAGGCCGAAGGCATGATGTTCGAGCGCCTGCAAGACGAGCCAGGCACCGCCCACGGGCCAATGCCCCCAAAACGCATCGACTGGGGTTGCCGCGCGCCAAAGATCCGTATTGTGGTGGAGCACGAATCCACGGCAATCGTAATGGACCCGCGCGACTTGCGCGCCGGTGACGCGCAAATCCTCGAGCAGATCGATCAACGGCAGCGCGCACTCAGCCAGATTGCCCGTCTCCGCGGGCCAGTAATTCATTTGTAGATTGATGTTCGTGGTCATCTTGGACCCCCACCACGGCCAGAGGTCATCGTTCCAAATTCCCTGCAAGTTGGCGGGCTGGCCGCCGGGCCGCGACGCCGCGATCAAGAGGTAACGTCCGAACTGATAGAACAGCGCGAAAAAATCCGGATCGGCGAGCGGATCGAAATGCGCGATCCGTAGATCGGTCGCAGCGGCCGCGGCGGTCGGAGCGGTCGACGCCTCGGAGTCGATCCGCAGGTCCACGCGGCGAAACAGAGCCTGATGGTCCTCGGTGTGCCGGCGGCGAAGTTCATCGTAGGATAGTTGCGCCGCGGCATCGAGATCCGCCTGGGTGCGTTGCGTGGGGTCGGCGGAGATATCGCCGTAACTGACGAAGCTCGTGGCGAGGCTCACGAGCACCGTGAGATCTTCGGCATGCTCGACGAAGAGTTCGTCGGATTGCCGGACCACGCGGCCGCCCGTCGCGAGCACGCGCAGCTGGGCCGCGAATTTCAATCCCGGACCCGACCAGTCGGCAGTCCAGGAACCTTGCGGCGCCTGCAGGGGGATCATCTCGCCCGAGAGCAACAGATCGCCATTTTCCAACAAACGTACCCGGCTCTGCGGATGCGGGGTATTGAACGACAGACGCACCGTCTGGCCGCCCGCGAGATCGGCGGAGAGGCGCATGACGAACACGCGATCCGGAAACGAGACGAAGGCCTCGCGCCGCGTCGCCGCGCTACCGAAGAATTCCGACGGGTCGTTCCGGCAGCTCACACGCGCGAGCGCCGAGTCGATATCGAGACTGCGACGGTAGCGATCGAAGCGCGGATTGGACAGGAACTCGAGATTGAGATCGCAAAACGGTTGATAGGCCGGCAGCGTATTCGGCGTCCCCATCATCCGATTCGCGAGCTCCGCGGCTGCCTCGACTTTTCCCTGGAAGATGAGGTTGCGCAGTTCCTGTAGATGCGCGTGCGCACCCGCGTTGACGTAGGAATGAGGGTTGCCGGCCCACAGCGTCGCCTCGTTCAACTGCACCCGCTCACGATCGATGCCGCCGAAGATCATGGCGCCGATGCGACCGTTGCCGAGCGGCAGGGCTTCGTGCCATTGCCCGGCTGGTTTGTCGTAGTGCAGGGTCAGCGCCGAGGCGGTGGTGTCGGTCGCATCGTCCGCGAGGCCCGGAGCCTGCGCCGCGCGAGCGGCCTGGGATAGCCGCGTCGCGAGCAAGGTCGTGTAGGCAGCCGCGATGAAGTTGCGGCGATTCATGGACTGCCCGAGAGCGCCTCGAGGACGGACGTGCGCACTTGCTCTGCTTGCACGCGCGAACCGGCCGCGGTGTAGTGCACATTACCATCGTGCAGGTCTTGGTGTTGCAGCATGAGCGCATGTTGGTCGTCGATCGGACACCCGGATTTCTCGGCGTCCTTCACCGCGATGCGGTTGCGCACGAGGATCCGCGCGTTCGGCGGGCCACTGTCGCTGTCCTGCAGCACCGGGGTGGTCGTGGCCACGATGCATTTCGCGGTCGGCCATTGGCGCTTGATCGTGCGCAGAAACGTCGGGTAGTGGGCGCGATAGTCGGCCTCCGTATAGCTGCTGCCATGCATGCCATTGTTCAAATGCACGAGATCGAAGTGGACCGCACTCATCTTCGCGTAGTCGCGAATTTGTTCGAGCAGCATTTCGCTGCCGACCGCCGCCGAGGTCGCGAACAGAAACACGTTCGCCTTGCCCTGGAGGAGTTCCACGGTCGGGTCGTAATAGCCTCGCGTGATCGAGTCGCCGAGCAGCAGGACGTTCGGCAAGTGCGCGTCGATCGCCGCGGGCCGGTCCGACCAGGTCCACTCGATCTTCTCGGTATGGTCGATAGCGTCGGCGGGACGCGCGCAGGGCGCAAGCACGAGCAAGGTCGCGGCGATGATCGGGCAAGCACGGGGTGCGAAGCGCAACATGTCCGGTTTTTCTAGCGCGGACTGTCGATCACGCCTTGCGCTTGCTCGCCGAGGCCCGAGATGCCGAGGCGGACCGAGTCGCCGGCCTTGAGGTAGGTCGGCGGCTTGAGCGCGAGTCCGACTCCCGCCGGTGTCCCGGTGCTGATGATGTCGCCCGCCTCCAGCGGCATGAACTGGCTGATGTAATGCACGAGGTGACGCACGCCGAACACCATCTCCGCCGTCGAAGAACTCTGATGACGCTGGCCGTTGACCTCGAGCCAAAGATCGAGTGCTTGCGGATCCGGAACCTCGTCACGCGTGACCAACCAGGGTCCGAAGGGGAGGAAGGTCGAGCAGTTCTTGCCCTTGTCCCACTGACCGCCGCGTTCCAACTGATAGGAACGCTCCGACAAGTCGTTGCACACGGCGTAGCCCGCGACATAGTCGAAGGCGTCCGCCTCGGAGACATATTCGGCGCGACGGCCGATCACCACGCCGAGTTCCACTTCCCAATCGGTTTTGACCGAACCACGTGGAATGTGCACCTCGTCACCGGGACCCTGGAGCGTGTGGCCGCCCTTGAGGAATAGCACGGGCTCGCTGGGAACCTTCATGCCCGACTCGGCCGCATGGTCGCGATAGTTCAAGCCCACGCAGACGATCTTGCCCGTGCGGGAGATCGGCGGTCCGATCCGTGCGGGACGCGCGAGTATCGGCAGGGAATTGAAATCGACCCCGTGCAACGAAGCGATCCCGCCCGCCGCCAACCATTCGGGCGTGATATCGGCGACGATCGGGCTGAGATCGCGCGGCTCGTTTGCCGCATCCAACACCGCGGGGCGCTCGGCCCCACGCTCGCCAACTCTCAATAGACGCATTGTAAACCCCGGTTACGGAAATTAATGGAAAACTCTAGTTCGACCAGCCGCCATCGATGATATAGGCACCACCGGTGGTGAAGGCGCTCTCGTCGCTGGCGAGATACAGAACGAGCGCGGCGATCTCGGACGGTTTGCCGAGACGGCCCATCGGTTGACGCCCGGTGAAACCCTTCCATACGTCGGCGGGCTCGCCGCCAAGAGCGGCGACGCGATCCTCGAGCGAGGGCGTGTGCACGGTGCCGGGGCAGACCGCATTGCAACGGATCTGCTTAGCCGCATAGTCCGCCGCAATCGCCTTGCTCAGACCGATCACGGCCGCCTTGGTCGCACCATAGGCAAAACGGTTCGGCGCACCCTTGACGCTGGACGCGACCGAACTCATGTTGACGATCGACCCGCCGCCGTTGGCGAGCATCTGCGGGATCGCGGCGCGGCAGATCCGATACATCGAATCCACGTTGATCTGGAAGGACCGGCTCCACGCCGCCTCGTCGCATTCGAGGATGCTGCCATGATGAACCCAGCCGGCACAGTTGAACACCACGTCGAACTGCCGCCGGGCAAACAGATCGCCGACCGCGGCCGCACTCGTGACGTCGAGAATCTCGGTGGTGAGACGTGGCTCCTCGGCGGCGAGGCTCGCGAGACTCGCGGCGCTCACGTCGGTCGCCAGCACCTGCGCGCCCTCGCGCGCGAAGGCCAGAGCGGTTTCACGGCCGATGCCGTTGGCGGCGGCCGTGATCAGCGCGCGTTTTCCAGCAAGTCTTCCGGTAGTCATCGAATGCATCCTTCTCGTGTCGGGGTGGCAAATCGTCGGGTTAACAATTCGTCGGGGCGTCAATCTGTCGGAGGCGTCAATGTGTCCCGGCATCCGGGACGACGGCGTCGTCGCGCAACAGTCCCTCCGACTTCAGGTCCTGCCAGAATCGCGACGGGATCGGCGCGCGATAAAAGCGCAGCGTATCGTGCAATTGGGCGACGCTCGCGATTCCGGGAATCACGCTCGCAACCTGTGGATGGGCGAGCGGAAACTGCAACGCGGCGGCGGCGAGCGGTACGTCGTAGCGTTCGCACACCGCCTCGATGCGCGCGACGCGCGCCATGATCTCGGCCGGCGCAGGTGCATAATTATAGGCGGGCGTCGATTTCGTGCGGGTCCCGACGGCCAAGATGCCGCTGTTGTAAGGGCCGCCGACGATCACGGCCGTGCCGTCCGCCGCGGCCCTCGGGAGGAGTTCGTCCAGCGCCCCCTGTTCCAGCAAGGTGTAACGCCCCGCCAACAAAATCGCATCGAGATGCACCGTGTTCATCGCCTCGAGGCAGATGGCGATCTCGTTGACACCGAGACCGAACCCGCCGATCGATCCCTCGTCGCGCAGTCGTTGCAGCGCCCGAAACCCACCGCCCTCGGTCAATTGCCGCCAGAGGGCCGCATGCGCGGTGCCGTGGGTCACGGTGCCGATGTCATGCACGTACAAAAGATCCACTTGGGCGATCCCGAGCCGCTGCAGGCTCGCTTCCCAAGAGCGCAGAATCCCATCGTGGGAGTAATCGAAAACCGGCTTGAACGGCAACGCCGAGCGAAAACCGAAGCGCAATGCATCGTCGCCGACGGCGGTATCCGGCTCGAGCAGACGGCCGACCTTGGTGGAAATGGCGATGGATTTCCGCCCGCGCAGGCCGTCTCCGACGCGGCGCTCACTGAGTCCGAAGCCGTAGAACGGCGCGGTATCGACGTAGCGAATACCGGCGGATAAGGCGGCTTCGAGCAGGGCCTGCGCATTCGCCTCGGCGATCGGCTCGTACAGATTGCCCAAGGGCGCGGCACCCAAACCCAATTCGCTCAACTCGAGGCCGGTGGCGCCGACGCGGCGCAAGGGGATCATCGGCCTCGCGTCCGGGCCGAAAAATGCCAGTTCGTCATGAATTCCACCCGACCACTAATATTTTACTATTCTATATTAATATCTTAACGCTTAAAACCGTCCGCCTGGTAATCGCGCAACGGTCCGCGGCTCGCTCAACACATCCCGAGGATACGGTGCAATGCCGCTTGAAAATGTGCCGACAAAGCGGCCTCGGCCCGCTCCCCGTCGCGATCTTTACACGCCTCGAGGATGTCGATATGTTCTTTGAGTGTACGCAAGGCCAGCGGCGCCGTGGTGAGTCGATCGAGACGGATCAGTGTGACGTAATTCTTCAAGCGCCGCGCGGTCGTCTCGACCAGCGGATTGCGCAGACTCTGGATCAATTTGGCGTGTAACTCCTCGTCGAGTTTCTCGAGCCGATTGCGCGATTCCTTGCTCATGCCGCCGACCACGGAAGCCTCCCGTTCGACCGCCTCCAGCAATTCCCGATGCGCGAGCAGCAGCGCATCGATGCTCGGCGCATCGCCGGTCTCCGCGAACCGCTGCGCGGCGGCTCGCTCGATGATCGAACGGAATTGGTACGTGCTGCGCGCGAGTTCGAGATCGGGGTTCAGGAACTGAATACCGGTGCGCGCATGGATCGTGAGCACGCCCTCGGATTGCAACACGCGCAAGGCATCGCGCAGGGGTTGAATGGGAATGTCGAGCAGCTTCACCAAATCGTTTTGCGAAACGAAAGCACCGGCGAGTACGCGGCGATCGAACAGCGCCTGGAGGATCGAGCGATACGCGACGTCGCTCATGGTGCGCGGATCCGACGAGTCTCGGGCTGGTCGGACTTGCGGAGTACGTCGCCGACGCGTCGCTGGCATATTTATCTCGACTTCTGATATCTTACTAGTGAACTGGCGTCCTTCCGAGTTTACCGAAACCTAGATACTAATCATATGCAGATCGTCGACTATCGAATCACCCGCATGCAGTTCGCGCGCGACCGCAAGATCGGTGACAGCCAGGTGGGCACGGCCGAAGTGCACATCGCAGCGCTCGAGCTCATCGGCCCCGGGGGCGCTGTCGGGTTGGGATTCGTGCAGTCGCTGTTTTATGCGCTGCCCGCGGAGACGGAGATAGACCGTATTTTTCGCGAGGAAGCTTGGCCGGGACTGGTCGGGCGGGAATCCGGCGGATTGGTGCATCGCATCGTGCGGACGCGCGGCGGAAATACGCGGCGCATGTCCTTGCCGTTCGAAGAAGCCATTCAACAAGCGTGCTGGGACCTGTTTTCCAAATCGGTGGGCCTGCCGCTGTGGCGGCTCCTGGGGGGCACCGGCGCACCCGTCCCTGTTTACGCCAGTGGGCTCGATTTCCATTTGTCGGACGAGGACTTCGTCGCGCTGTTCGCCAGGGCGGCGGAGCTCGGTTGTCGAGCATTCAAGATCAAGGTCGGCCATCCGGATCTCGATCGGGACATCCATCGCCTGGGATTGCTGAAACGCACCGTCGGCCAGGGAGCGACCGTGATGATCGATGCCAACGAAGCATGGTCACCCCGGCAGACGATCTACAGCTTGGAACGCATGCGCAAGGCCGGGCACGAGATTCTTTGGGTCGAGGATCCGACCTTGCGTAACGACTTCGAGGGTCTGAAGCTCGTCCGCTCCGCGATCGGGCCGACCTTTCTCAATGCCGGTGAATACCTCGACGTGCAAGGCAAACGCAGGCTCCTCGAGAGCGAGGCGACGGATATGCTCAACGTCCACGGGCAAATCACCGACGTCATGCGCATTGCCTGGTTGGCGGCGGAGACGGGCATTCCGGTCACGCTCGGCAACACCTTTCTCGAAGTGGGTGTGAACCTCGCGGTCGCCCTGCCCGAGGTCGCCTGGCTCGAGTACAGTTTCCAGAATTTCGAGCACTTGGTGGAGCAGCCTTACGTTCTGCGCGACGGTAAGATCTGGGGGTCGAATTCGCCCGGACACGGCTTGGTCTTGAGCGAAACCGCTCGCAAGTCGCACCACTGTCCCGAGTTCGTTCCAAGCGCGGACCTGCCCCCTCCTCCGCCGCAAATTCATCTCGGAACCCGTTTGCACCACGCCTGACGCATCGATGCGCGAGGACATGGGAGCCGTCGGTCATACGCAACGGTTCAGCTATGCGACGAGCGACACCGCGGGTCAGCTGCTGTTCACCGTGGTCTCGTTCTATCTGCTGAAGTTCTATACGGATATCGCCGGTCTGTCCGCACTCGTCGCCGGCAACATCCTCCTCATCGCCCGCCTGGTCGATTCCCTGGATGCCCCGCTCTGGGGAATCGTGTTCGAGAAGGTGCACTCCCGATGGGGCAAATCGCGACCGTGGTTTCTCTGGTTGTGCGTGCCGTTTGCCGTGAGCGGAGTCCTGACGTTCGCGACCCCGGAGCTGTCCGGCGGGAACAAGGCCATCTATGCGGCTGCGACCTACATTCTCTGTAGCGTCTTATATACGGGGATCAATACGCCGGTCACGGCGATCCTCTCCGCCCTGACGAACGATCCGCGCCAACGGGTCGTCCTCACCACGTTTCGGATGTTCGGCTCGAAGGCGGGCGTCTTGATCGTCAACGCCAGCTTGTTGCCCTGTATCGCCTGGTTCGGCCGCGGCGACGACAAGCTCGGCATCATGCGCACGATCCCGATCTATGCGGTGGGATCGATCGTCTTGTACTTGATTGCCTTCCGCAATCTGCGCGAGCGGATTCCCGCAGCCGCCAGCCGGGTCTCGATACGCGCGTCGTTTTCCGCGATCGGCGGCAATTGGCCCTGGATCATCATCGTCTCGAGCAGCCTGCTGTTCTGGATCGCGTTCATCGCGCGGATCTCGACCGTGCCGTATTTCTTCGAATACGTCTGGCATCGCGGCGACCTCGTGCCGCTGGTCAACAGCCTCGACGTCGTGTCGCTGGCCGCCTTGGGTTTCCTGCCGTGGTTCTGTCGACGGACGTCCAAGCGCAGCGTTTGGGCCTGGGGACTGATAGGCGCCGTCGGCTCGCAATTTCTGCTCTATGCCGGCGTCGGGACGGGATCGGAACCGCTGCTGTTCGCGGGCTGGATCCTTGGGATCTTGACGAGCGGCGTGGCCATGGCCATGCCGTTTTCGCTGTTGGCGGACAGCGTCGATTACGGCGAGTGGAAAACCGGCGTGCGCGCCGCCGGCCTGCTGACGGCCATCGGCGCCGCGTTTTGCCTCAAGGTCGGCAGCGGTCTCGGGGGTGCGTTGCCCGCGTGGATCTTGTCGGCGACGAACTACCAGGCCAATGTTGCACAGGGTCCGCGCGCCCTTGCGGGCATCGTATTCGCATTCGTCTGGCTGCCGGCGATTTTCTATGCGCTTGCGCTGCTGCCCGTGCTGTTCTACGGGCGTTATGAAATACTAGAACCCGAAATAGCCGCAGCATTGCGCGACCGGCGCATGCCCCCTGGAGTCATCGAGTCTTCATGATCATTTCGTCCGGCGCCGACTACCAGCGGGCGGCGCAAGCCAAATTACCGCGTTTTTTATACGACTATCTGGATGGCGGCTCCTATGCCGAGGCGACCCTGCGCGACAATGTCGCCGATTTGTCGTCGCTGCATCTGCGCCAGCGGGTGCTGCGCAACGTCGCGGATCTGTCCTTGTCGACGACACTCTTCGGTGAGGAATTCGCGATGCCCGTGGGTCTCGCGCCCGTGGGTCTCGGCGGCATGTACGCGCGCCGCGGCGAGATCCAGGTCGGGCGTGCGGCGAAGCGGGCGCGCATTCCCTACATCATCTCGACGGTTTCGCTCTGCCCGCTCGAGGAAATCATCCGTGAATCGGCCTGCGATGTCTGGTTCCAGCTGTACGTACTCAAGGACCGCGGCTTCATGCGACACACCCTCGAGCACGCGCAAGCCCTGGGCGTCACCAAGCTCGTCTTTACCGTCGACATGCCCGTGCCCGGCGCACGTTATCGAGACAAGCATTCCGGCATGAGTGGCCGGTTCGGACCGCTGCGCCGCATCCTGCAGGCGATCGGCAAGCCCGGCTGGGCATGGGACGTCGGCGTGCGCGGTCGACCCCACGACCTCGGCAACATCTCGCACTATCTCGGCAAGCCGACGGCGCTCGACGACTACATCGCGTGGCTGGGCGCGAATTTCGACCCCAGCATCGAATGGCGGGACCTCGAATGGATCCGCGACTTCTGGCGCGGGCCCATCATCGTCAAGGGCATCCTCGATCCCGAAGACGCCAAGGATGCACTGCGCTTCGGCGCTCAAGGCATCGTCGTATCGAATCATGGCGGTCGCCAATTGGATGGCGCCCTCTCCACGACAAGAGCGCTCCCGGCGATCGCCGATGCCGTCGGCAATGAACTCACGATCCTCGCCGATTCGGGTGTCCGCTCCGGTCTCGATGTGGTGCGGATGCTGGCGCTAGGCGCTAAGGGCGTGCTGCTCGGGCGTGCCTACATCTATGCGCTCGCCAGCGGCGGCGAAGCCGCGGTCAGCAATTTGCTCGGCTTGATCGAGAAGGAGATGCGCACCGCCATGGCCTTGACCGGGGTGAAGTCGATCGCCGAGATCGACTCGAAGCTATTGGCTGGCCAGCCCGGCTAGCCGCGATGAACGCGCGTGCGGCGAGTCGACTCGCCACCGCGCGGCGCCGCGGGTCAGGCGATGCGTCCCGCTTCGTCGAAGCTCAAGCGGGGATTGCGCGGCCAGATCGACTCCGGCTTGCCGTGCCCGAGGGAACAAATGAAATTCGAGCGAATGTTCGTACCGGCAAAGAACGCCTTGTCCACCCCCCCATTGTCGAATCCCGACATGGGTCCACAGTCGAAGCCGAGCGCGCGCGCGGCAATGATCAGGTAGCCACCCTGCAGGGTCCCGTTGCGAGTGGCGGTCGCTTCGCCCACGCCCGGCTGCTTGAACCACTGCTGCATCATCTCGGCCCGGGCTGGAAATAGCTTCGTCATGCTATCCGCGAAATCCAAATCGTGGCCGATGATCACCGTGACGGGCGCGGCCAGTATCTTGGGACGATTCGCTTCCATCGCGAGGGCCGCAAGCTGCGCCTTCGCCTCGGGGCTGCGCACCCAGACGAATCGCGCCGGCGAGGAATTGGCCGAGGTCGGACCCCATTTCAGCAAATCGTAGAGGGCATGCAAGGTCTCATCGCCGATGGACTCCTGCACCCAATCGTTCGGGGTTCTCGCCGTGCTGAACAATTGGTCGAGCGCCGCCGCGGGTAAGGGATTGCTCATCGAGATTCTCCTAAGGTTGTCCGGAAATTTGCAGGCTGGACCCCGATGTTAACCGGGTTTGCGGAATTCCTCACGAGCCACGCGATGCACAAGCCGGCGTGCATTATTCGGGCATCCCCTTCATCTTCGCCAAGTTCGGCCGATCTTCTCTGTGAGTTAATTTCCCAGAGGTCAGGGATGGGTTGGCAAACCGACTCGACTGCGAAAAACAGGCCGCTGCTTGCGGGGCGGGCTCATGGTGCTTTAAGCGATCGAGGCTGCGGCATTCGCAACAAGATAGCCCTGGTCTGCGGCGTGGTAGTAACGATGCTGCTGACCGCGGGTGTCGCCCATGCTCAATTGACCGCCACCATCCGCTACGTCGGGTCCGCCACGTCTCCGTTGCCGTCGTCGACGACGACGACCGTTCCCATCGTCGTCCCAGCGGGCGTGGTCGCCGGCGACGTCATGATTGCGTTGGAGACCTATAATCCCAATGGCAGCGCCGCAGGGCCGTCGTCAGGATGGACGTTTTTTTCGGGCAACAACAACGGCACGATCGGCGGATCGGTCTGGTACCGCGTGGCCACGTCGGCCGACGTGGCCGGATCCACGACCTACACGTGGACGTCTCCCGCCGGTTCTAGGGCCGGTGGTTTCATCATGGCGTTTCGCGGTGTCGACAATTCCAACCCATTGGTGACCTACGCCACGCAGGCGAGCACCAGTGGCACGAACCGCACGGCGCCTTCGTTGACCCCCGGCATCACCAATACCATGCTGCTGGCCGCATACGCGGTCGGTAACGGCACGGCCGATACGCTGTCGAGTCCCAGCGGCATGACCCAGGCGACGATCGGCAGTACGACGCAAAGCAGCAGCGGCGTGTTGGTGGCCGGCTTCTACAAACTCTTGTCAGCATCCTCCGCAACCGGCGCTCTGGTGAGTCAATCAGGCTCGAGCTTGAGTGCGGGCAGCATCGGCTTCAGCGTCGCACTGAAGCCGGCAACCGTCGCCCCGCTCGCCGTGTGGCACACGGACGAGACCGCGTGGACCGGCGTCGCGGGCGAGGTGCTCGACTCGAGCGGCAACGGCTACAACGGAGTCGCGGTCAACGGCGCAACGACTGCCGGCGCGTCACCGGCGATCAGCGGCGCCAACGGCACCTGTTATTACGGCAGTTTCAACGGGTCCTCTCAGTACGTTCAGCTCCCGACCTCCCTCGGGCATCTTGGTTCGACGATGACCATCACCACGTGGATTCGGCCCACATCAGCCAGTGCCGGAAGAATCTACTGGGACGACTACAACTACGATGGCTACGCCCTGAGCTTCAATGATCCTGGCAGCAATCGAATCCGCTTTTATTCTCGCCTCTCACAATCGTCGACCAACTTCAACAACGTCGATTCCGCGATTTCTCTGACGATCGGCCAATGGTATTTCGTCGCCATCACGATGGACGCTCTGAGCGCGCAAACCATGACGATTCTGGTCTACAACGCAAACGGCACGCTACTCGACAGCGAGACTGCCGCAAAAACCTCGTTTCAAGCCGGCACCGGTCCTTATTCGACGATCGGTGGCAACGCCACCAGCTCGTACGAAGGCACAGGCGCTCGCTTTCCGGGGAACATCGACGAGGTCATCCTGTACAACACGGCCCTGACGACCGCGCAGATCACGAGCCTCGCCCAGGCGACGCATCCCTGTACGGGTATCGTGCCCAATCATTACGCGGTGAGTGACGCCGGTTCCGCCGTCAACTGCACGCCGGCACCCGTAACCGTGACCGCGCACAACGGGACGCATACGCCGATCGCCACAGCCGATACGATCTCGCTATCCACGAGCACGGGTCACGGCGACTGGACGATGACGACCGGCAACGGAGTTTTTGTCGCGGGCAGCGCCAATAGCGGAGCGGCGAGCTATACCTATTCACAGGCGGACAACGGAAGCGTCGTGCTCGCGCTGCGCGACACCTATGCCGAGACCGTTACGATCGGGGTAACCGATGGGACGATCACGGCGAAGTCGGGGACGGCGCAGAGTTCGGAAGACAGTCCGCTCATCTTCGCGCCGTCTGGCTTTCGCGTGACGAACGGCAGCAATGTCGCAGCGACCATCGGGACTCAGGTCGCGGGAGTGACAAGTTCCCAGAGTCTTGCGCTGCAAGCCGTGCGCACCGACACTAACACGGGCGCTTGCACGAACATTTTTCCGAGCGGTACGACTGCCACCGTGAGCCTGGCATTCCAATGCAACAACCCGGCCGCCTGCGTCGGTGGTCAGACAATGATGTTGAGCAACAACGGCACGAACACGAGCCTTGCGTCGAATTCCGGGGGCGGACTTTCGAGCTATACGAGCGTGCCTTTGAAGTTCAGCACCGCCAACGCGGAGGCTCCGATCACGATCAATTATTCTGACGTCGGACAAATCACGCTCGCGGCGAAATACACGCTGCCGCTCGGCAGCGGCGCGGCATCGGGTAATTCGATCAGCGGCGCGGCGCAATTCGTCGTGCAACCGTACTCGTTCACGCTATCCGCAATCAAATCGACGGCATCCGGCGCGGCGAACCCGGCCGCGAGCACGGCCACGGGCGGGATGTTCATCGCCGCCGGTCAGCCATTCTCGGCAACGGTCACGGCCGTCAATGCGCTTGGCGTCGCGACGCCGAACTTCGGACAGGAGTTGTCCCCTGCTGCCGTCTCCCTGACTCCTACGCTGGTGCTGCCGACGAGCGGCAATGACCCCCCTGTCGCCGGCACTTTCGGTACGTTTTCCTCAGGCGTCGCCACTGGAACGAATTTCAGCTGGCCGGAAGTCGGCATCATCATACTCACGCCGGTCACGGCCAACTATCTTAGTACGGGCACGGTCAGCGGCGCGGTGTCCGGCAATGTTGGGCGGTTCATTCCGAACGGGTTTGCCGTGGCGCTGAACACGCCGCTGTTCGCGCCGGCCTGTGCCGCGGGTGGGTTCACCTACGTCGGTCAGCCATTCAGCTACGCGGTGTCACCGGTCATCACCGTTACCGCCCAAGCGCTCGGCGGCACCACCACCCAAAACTACAGCGGTTCGCTGTTTCGGCTCACGAATGCCTCGCTGACCGGCAGGGCCTATACGCCCACGCCGGCGACACCGGCATTGAGTTTGAACGGATTGCCGGCAACGACGTCCGATCCCACGATCGCGAGCTCCGGCGGCGGCGTGGGAAGTTTGACCTTCAGCTCCGGGACCGGCATCGCGTTCGCGCGCGGCAGCGCGATCGCGCCTTTCAATGCCAATATAGCCCTAATGGTCAACGTGATCGATGCCGACGGCGCCGCAGCCTCGGCAAATCCCGTGACTTTTGGTGCAAGCGGCGGCATCGGCTTCACCCAGGTAACGAACTCTCTGCAGTATTTCGGCCGGCTGGCGCTGGGCAACGCACTGGGCTCGGAGCTTCTCGATTTGCCGATGCCGTTGACGGTCCAGTATTACGTAGGCAATTCGGTCGGCTTTGCGACGAATACTGCCGATTCATGTACGAGCGCACCAGCGATCGGCTTCAGCAACTACCAGCTGAACTTGTCGGCCGGTAAGACATGCGTGCGCGACAGCGGCAGCCCCGGAGCGTCTGGCGCCGGCTGCGCGGCCCCAGCGTCCGCTTCGATCGCGTACCGCTCGACGCCGGTGTCGGGGAATTTCAATTTGACGCTCGCAGCCCCGGGAAGCGGCAATTCCGGTGCCGTGACGATCACCCCGCTCGCCCCTGCGTGGCTACAGTATCCGTGGAATTCGGCAGGCAACTCGAGCCCTTCCGGACTTGCAGCCTTCGGTGTGTTTCCGGGGCCGGCGTCACGGATCTATCAACGCGAGATCTATTGACCATAGCAATCCGGGATGTCCACATGGCGCGCGCCATGACGCAGGCTTGCAATTGCCACTACCACGGACTAGCGTCGCCCTGATGGAGACGCACGGCATCGAGTCCATTCCCGATCGCGACCGCACGGCGAGTCTGGCCGATTTTCTGCGCATAGAGTGGGGCGGTTTGAATTCGCTCGCGACCGCGGTACTCGGCGCCTTCCCGATCATCTTGGGCCTGTCCTTTTGGCAGGCGCTGGCGGCGACCGTCCTCGGCGTGCTGCTGGGAGCGCTCGTGCTTGCGCCAATGGCGCTGTTCGGTCCTCTGACCGGCACGAACAATGCCGTATCCTCGAGCGCCCACTTCGGCGTCGTGGGCCGCATACTCGGCTCCTTCCTGAGTCTGCTGACCGCGGTGGCGTTTTATTCGATCAGCGTTTGGGCGAGCGGCGACGCGCTGATCGGCGCCGCCCAGCGCGTGTTCGGATGGCGGCCGACCGAGATCAGCTTCGCCGTCGCCTACGGCGGGTTCGCGCTCGCCGTGTTGATCGTCGCGATCTACGGCTTTCGCGTCATGCTGTTCGTCAACAAGATCGCCGTGATCGGCGCCTCGCTATTGTTCGTCCTGGGTTTTTACGCTTTCTATCCGGCCTTCGACGTGCACTACCAGGGGTCGGGTTTCGGCTGGGCCGACGCACGGTTTTGGCCAGCGTTCATCGGGGCCACGCTGATCGTGCTCGCGAACCCCATCTCCTTCGGCGCGTTTCTCGGGGATTGGTCGCGCTATCTGCCGCGCAGCACGTCCCGCGGCAAGCTGATGTTGACCTCCCTCGTCGCGCAAGGCCTGAGCCTGGTTCCGTTCGTGTTTGGTCTCGTGACAGCTTCGATCATCGCCCGCCTCGCCCCGCATTTTCTCGACCAGGCGGACTACACCGGCGGCCTCATCGCGATTGCGCCCGCGGCGTTTTTCGTGCCCTTGCTCATACTCGCGATCGTGAGCGGCATGTCGACCGGCACGACTTCGCTGTACGGCACGGGTCTCGATTTCTCCAGCGTCTTCCCGAGTCTGAGCCGGCCGCGCGCCACGCTGTTCATCGGCAGCATCTCGATCGGCTTGATCTACGTGGGCCGCTTTGCGTTCAACCTGGTCGACGCGATCTCGACCTTCGTCTCGCTGATCGTCGTCATGACGACGCCGTGGATGGTGGTGATGATGATCGGCTACTACGTGCGGCGCGGCTGGTATGAGCCCGCGGCCATGCAGGTCTTCAATCGCGGGCAACGCGGCGGACTCTATTGGTTTCATGGCGGCTGGAATCTGCCGGGCATCCTCGCCTGGCTGCTGTCGGCGGGACTCGCCTTGCTGATGGTGAACATGCCGGGGCATTTCGTGGGCTGGCTCGGCCGGCTCGCGGGGGATCTCGACTTGTCGCTGCTCGCGGCGCTGGGCTTACCGGCAATCCTCTATCCCGCGCTGCTGTGGCTTGCGCCCGAACCCCGCGCAGTGTTCGGGCCTGAGGGTCCGCGCGCCGTGCCAAGCGCGGATACCCCCATTGCGCCGGTCGTGGATCGCCTCGAGCCCGGGCGGCCCGGGGTCGTGCTCGACCCACAACGGAAACCGTAACGAACTGAAACCGTAACGAACTCCACACGCGATGAGGATTTGATATGCCTGTTCAAACGCGGCTTGCAGTCCTCGTCGTCTTTGCCTTGCGTTGCGCCTCGTCCTTGGCCATCGACGCCGCGACTCCCATCGAAGTCTGCCATCCGACCGTGAGTAAACCGGTGGTGGTCGCCACCCCGGGCCAGCGCCTGGCCGCGGGCCGGAAAGCCGAGCCACCGCTGACGGATACCTTCGACTGGCCGGATACGCCGCTCGGCATCGTCAAGACCGACTCAGGGTATGAGTTCTTCGGCAGCGATGGCGGTTTTCACGCACGGCAGACCTCGCACGGCGGCGAGGTCGGCAATGACAAGAGCGGGTCGGTTGTCGTGACCTCCGGCACGCTGGACGATCCGCTGGGCAGCGGCGACCCGCATGACGTCAGTATCTCGGCGAATCCGGACGCCGCCGTCAACCCGAACTATTCGAGCTATGGTTATCTCGGTGGGGGACCGGTATTTCAGATTCCACGTGGCATGCCGCACGCGGGTGCTCTACTAGTGACTTACCACGCCGAACTGCCGAACGATGCGCTCTATGCCGCCCTCGGGCTCGCTGCGTCCTCCGACGATGGACGCCACTGGACGGATCTCGGCGAAGTGATCCGGCTGAACCAGGCCTACGCCGTCGGACTCGATGCTTTTGAAATCGGGGACGGGCCGCTCGTGATCTCGCCGGATCGCAAGTACTTTTATCTGTACTTTCCCGACTGGATCGCCAACGGCAGCATGCACCTTGCAGGCGCGAACGGCGTGTCGACGACCACCCATGTGTCGGTGGCGCGCGCACCGATCAGCTCGGTGCTGGAAGCAGCGTTCGGCCCGGACACCGGGTCACGGCCGCACGCCGTTGCCTTCGAGAAATTCTATGACGGCGCGTGGGACCTGCAGCCAGGCCTCGGCGGTGCCTCGACGGATCTCAGCCCGAAGTCCGCCTACTCGGGGTACATCGACATCCATTACGACACCGACATCGCGCGTTACGTGATGATCATCTCGAACGACACCAACTTTGCCTACGCCGAATCCGAGGACGCGCTCCACTGGACCGTGCCCGTAGCACTCGGCAATTTCGAGACCATCGCGGCCTACCCGACGGCGGTCGGACTCGGCGACGATCCGCACGTGCTCGGCAAACGCTTCTACGTCTACTTCACCCACCTGCCCACCAACGGCACGGGCTGGACGGACGGATCGCTGCAGAGGCTCACCTTGACCTGCCGGTGAGGGGCGCGAAACGATCAGGGCGGCAAACGCCACGAGTACACTCAGACCTCCGGCAGTTTCAGCTTGCTGGCGAGCACCAGCACGCCGTCGCTCGTCACGTCGACGCCGAACGCCATGACGAATAGCGCCAACATCTCTTTCGGGGTTCCGATCCACGCATCCCCATAGACGATGATCAGCGTCGCCAAAAATAGCGCGAAAAAGAACGCCCCCTGGATAGCGGCCGCAGTTCTCGATTGAGATCGTAGGTACGCGAGGTCGTCCAAGCCGCCACGGACCGTGAAAACCGAACCGGTGCTCATCGCCCGGCCGAGCGCAACGGAAGCTGACCCAGCGGCGACGTCCACGCCACCGGGCGGCGCCGGACCGGTTGCCTGAGGCGGGGTTCCAGCGCCCGCGAGAGCGAGCGCCTTATTTGGCCCCGAACCATGGTGTGCCGGCGGCGGCGTCGCCGCAAGCTCAAAGGCGGCGACCCATTTTCCTTCGTCGATGAGATCCTTGATCACCTTGTTGATCGGTCGCGCCGCGTGGCCGGCGAGGAGGTTCGACCAGGCGGCGACGAAGCTCGTCGCGATCTCGAGGGGAACCTGCAGATTTGGCACAGGATCTTCGAGGGCGCGCGTCAAGCGCTCGAAGCCGGCGCTCAAAGACTGTTTGACCGGTGCGAGCACGGCCTCGTCGCCGATCTTCAGGAGGGCGGCCGCCCAAGCGACGAAGGCACCCGTTGCGGATTGGCTCACCCGAACGAACTGATGTGCCGAAAAATTCGCCTCGTGCGCTTTTGCCAGCGCTCTGCCCAGGGCGTTGCGCACGGTTTCGGGATCCTCCTCGGTGGCCGGCGGAAGCGGCGGACAACTAGCTTGCAGTGCATCACTGGCTTTCGTGAGTTGCACCGCCGCCGCGTCCGACACCGGCGGATGCGTATCGGAAAACGCCCGCGCTAATTCCGCGAGCGCGGTACTGGACGCGTTGAGATCGTCAATGAAGCGGATGAGCGCTGGACCCTTCGCGAGCGCTTCGAACTTGACCCTAGCGCCGGCGACATCGCGGTTTCGGAGCAAGGTCTCGATCTCCGAAAGCGCGGTTCGGGCCGTTTCGAGTGGCGCCACGACTGCGGCGGGGAGGCGCCAGTGTTGGAACAGCAGCGAATGCCACGGCGTGACTTGGGCAGCGAGTTCGGCCTGGATGCGGGCAAAATCCTTGGTGGCTTGGGCCAACTGGTCGGATGCGTCTTGTGCCGCTTTGACGATGGCAGCCGGCTCATCCGTCGCAGCGCAAGCCGTGAGCTCGTTCACCAAGCCTGCGACCAGCGCACGGAAGTCGAGGTCGGGGATAGAGACTGCGGCGGCTCGCAAGTTCCCCACGACCAAGGAGGCGGTCTCGATGGCGGCGGCGCGCTGCTTGACTTGATTTGCCCGAATCCTGATCAGCCAACCTGCAAACGCGCCGGCAAAACCGATGAGCGGAAGCCACGCCAAGCAACGCTTGGCGTGCACCTCGTAGGCGACGTCGATGGGGGCGGCGCCGGCGACGGTCGAAATTTCGATTTTGCCCGTCGTCTTGCCCAGCATGAATCGACCGTCGGGTGCGACGGAAATCGTTTGATGGCCGCCTGCGGCGACGTCGACCGTCTCGGGTAAGAAGTGTAAGGTTCCCGCGACAGGAGCGGCAGGGACGGCGGGATCGCGCAAGTCCGAGAAGCGTATGGCCCTCGCGCTGATCAGGCCGCCGGTCTCGGCAATGCGTAACTCGCCCGGCACTTCGGTCAAGCCCCCCCAGAACCCCCAGACTTGTTCGAGATAAACCGTCGTGGTGGTCGACAATTGCACAGCCGGGCGCTGCAGCGTCAGAGCGAGATCCTGTACATCGGCGCTGAGCGCGCCGCCGGAGGCTCGCACCGTGAGGTCGTAGGTTCCGGCATGCAATACGAGGTCCTTGTCGACCTTGACGATCATGGCGTCGCCGCGCGATGCAGTCGCCTCCTCGAAACTGAGCGAGAAGCCGTCAACCAGGGCCGCGGAATGAGCTTCCCGAAAGACGACGTCGATCACGCGTAATTGGAGTCTGCCGAGTTGCAGTTTTGCGTCGGCGCGCTGTATGGGTATGCGCACCTCGGCCTGACCGTGGTCGTCGTCGAGCAGCATATATCCCGTACCGAAGGGAAGACTTAGCAAGGCCTTCGGATCGGCATCGGATGCTCGAAAAACCAGCAGAAGAGAAAGCATGCCGAAGACGAGACGGATCTTTTTCATGGCATCTTTGCGTCCGAGCCTCCCCCTCCCTCGATGTTGCTTACCCTAGCATAGCTTGGCGCGTGACAAGGCTACGAGACTCGCGGCATACTGGAATACAGCGGTCAATCCACAGAATAAAAGTCACGGCGAAGTGTACTTGGGGGCCTCGGCGATGAATGCGGCGCAGCAATTGGCTCTGGTCAAGAATTCGCTGATCGACATCGCCGGTTTCACGACGGTGGCGTGGGACAAGCTGGAGGCGAGCGCGGACCTCACGGAGGATCTTGCCATTCAAGCCGTGCAATTTCCGGATCTCGCCAAATCCTTGCGCAGCCTGTCGAATACGACGGGCAGACCCACGTCTCTCGACATCAAAAAAGCCGCCAAGGTCTGTGCCGTCTGCAAACTGATGCTGCAGCTCAATGGCGACACGCTCACCGATGAGCAAACCTCTGCCTTGATCGTCAAGGCGCAAGCCTAGTGCGCCGCGCGAGCGACGCGCGCCGCGATCTACGCCGGCAACTTGCAGCACTGCTGGCGTTCACGCTCGCCGCGGGCTTCGCTTGCAATTCGATGGCCGCGAGTCCCGCTTCGAGCGGGCCCTGCCCGACGGACTCGATGGGCATCCGCAGTACGTTCAATGCGCCGCCGCAACAGCAAAATCCGGGGCAATTGAGCTATCTACGCGACAATGCCAGCACCGTGGTCGCAGCCGATCTCGGCATCAAGCTCGATTGCGATTGGGTCACGAACTCCGACACCGAGATCCTGCTCTCACCGACACTCGAATATCACCGCGACGAAGATGCCAGCGCGTCGGCGGCACCGGTGAACAAGCTGTCCGTCGGCGGACAAGGGGCGTTTTATCCCGAATGGCGTTTCGTCGACTGGCGCGGCAGTCAGATATCGGCTGAACCCATCGTCTCGGTATCGGGTACCCGGGACATCCAGCAACGATTGACCTATGGCACGGCGAGCGCCTTCTTGCAGCTGGTCGGCCACGAGTGCCTGTCCCCGTTCGGCACCGTCAAGCAGTTCGTCGACGGGCAATATGTCGATACCGAGTGCACAGGCATCGTGCATGGTCAAAACCCGCACACTTCTTTGCTGCTCCTGTACGTACCCAGCGTCGGGGTCGAGTATTTCGATCAACTGCCGTTGCTCAAGAATGGCGCGACCTATGCCAACGGCGTCAATGTCGGTTTCGCGACGTTACGACTCAACGTCGAATATTGGCCTATAGATCACACGGATCAGGGTGGCCTGCAGCTGATCGCCAACCTGATGTTCCGCGAGCGACTGGGGGGCACGACCGCGCTGCCATCGAGCGACAGCTTCGAGACCTTGCAGGCAAACTACTTCTTCGACAAGAAAAACCATTTCGGTGCAGGTTTGACGCTGAGCGTGGGTCGCGATTCGCAGCGTAATTTTCTCTTCGAACGCCTTTGGCAATTCGGGCCAAGATTCAAGTTCTGAAAGGTCGCCGAGGTTGACGGCGCATCGACGCGCTCAGCCTGGGACTGCAAATGGATCGAGCAACCGCACGCCGGGCGATACTAGATGCCACGCGGATTGGTTGCTAGCATTGATGACACACTCTGGAGCCAAAACAAGACCGGTTGCTGCGGTCGGCGGGGAAATCGATTGCCGAATCTCGTCGGAAAAACCGCCCGCGCCCGTCTCGATAGCTTGCTAACCGCAATCGCCCTGTCGGTGGCCGCG